>Ga0209415_10012241_pt1 | contig 14325 bp, 16 predicted proteins | sample PeaSoiSIISIP2007_FD_187696 | JGI IMG/M metagenome (GOLD analysis project Ga0209415, IMG submission 187696) | Peat soil microbial communities from Weissenstadt, Germany - SII-SIP-2007 (SPAdes) (version 2) | ecosystem: Environmental > Terrestrial > Soil > Wetlands > Peat | place: Germany... | reverse complement strand
GGTGCGCCACCCAGGGATCGAACCAGGGACCTGCCGATTAAGAGTCGGATGCTCTACCAGCTGAGCTAGTGGCGCAAGACCTAATAGGGTAATGTACCTATGAGTGACATATTAGCAACTCCCGCCGCAACTCCCACAACTCCCGCCAGAGCTATTGCTACCAGTCCTTGCCGTACGTATTTCAAAACCCCCACCGTCACTTGACTCAACATAGTCAACAATGGCTCCTGCTAAATGACTAGACAGATTTTTATCAATTACCATCGAAACCCCGTATTCTTCATCAAGAATATCGTCCTCTGTTTTTGTCTCCTCCAGAGTCATTCCGAAGTTCGGTCCACCACAGCCCATTCCTACAAGATAGAGCCGAAGAAGTGCGTTTTCTTTATTCTGGGCTTTCAGAACTTCTTTAACTTTTTGGGCTGCGAGTTCCGTTATTTTCACCATTCTAGTGTCACTCCTTTTTATCAATTACCCGCTAATGTCTCCAATATAAACATTTATTGCTGATCTTATAAACCTTTTGGTAGCCCCAAGGGGAATCGAACCCCTGATTTCGCCTTGAGAAGGCGACGTCTTAGCCGCTTGACCATGGGGCCTTGTAGTTTGGCTCCGGGACTAGGATTCGAACCCAGGCTACATGCTCCAGAAACACATGTGCTACCACTACACCATCCCGGAATACTGACTGCCTTTCAAACAGACAATCATCACTAAAGCAATATATTTTATCATTCGCTTTAGGTTATGTAGCTTATTATAGTTTATTTAGAACTCAGATGCTAGTCATTTCTAAACTTTTTTTCTTAATAAATTCAATGGCATTATCTAAGCGTTCTAAACATTTCCGTTTTCCTAATAAAGCCATGACTTCAAACAAGCCAGGACTAACAGTACGACCGGTTAACGCTAATCTCGTAGGATGAATAATAATACCACCTTTAATCTTGAGTTCATCCATTAACTGACGATATGCGCTTTCAATGCTCTCGACATCAAAACGATCTAGAGTTTTTAGACATTCGCTACCCTTAGAGAGTAAAGCTTCCACGCCTTCTTTTTTAATGAAATATTTGTCTAGGCCTTTGTCATCATAGCAAATAATCTCTTGAAAAAAATAACGACTTGCCTCCGCCAGTTCTCTCAAAGTTCTTACTCTTTCCTTGACCACACTTACGATGTCACGAATGTAATCTCGCTTTTCTTCCACTTCTAAATGACTGATCAAACCCGCCTGAATGAAAAAAGGAATGGCTTGTTGGGTCAAGCTTTCTGCATCATAGGTGGTCATATATTGTCCGTTAAGCCAAATTAATTTTTGAACGTCATATACTGCAGCGGTTTTCGAAACTTTTTCGAGTGAAAAGGAGGGAATCGTTTGGTCTGGAGAAATTAGTTCGCTTTGCTCCTCTGTCGGAGACCAGCCAAGAAGAGTCAAATAGTTAACTAGAGCTTCAGGAAGGCAACCCATCTCTTGGAATTCTCCAACAGCAGTTGCGCCGTGCCGTTTGCTCAGCTTACTACGATCTGGTGCTAAAATCATGGATAAGTGAGCAAATAGAGGTATCTCGTATCCCAAGGCTCGATAAACGAGACACTGTTTGGGTGTATTGGATAAATGCTCTTCAGCCCGAATAACATGGCTAATTTTCATGGCATCGTCATCAACGGCACAAGCGAAGTTATAGGCCGGCGAGCCATTTGATTTAATGATAATAAAATCATCGAATTGCTCAGACCCAAAACTTACTGTTCCTCTGATAATATCCTCGACAACAACTTGGCCTATGTCTGGAACTTTAATCCGGATCACCGAGGAGAGTCCCTGCTTTAGTCGATCTTGGACTTCCTCGGAAGATAAGTTTCGGCATCTTCCCTGATAACGAAAGGGTGTACCCTCTTGACGTTGCTTTTGGCGTTCCTCTTCTATTTCTTCTACGCTACAAAAACAATGGTAGGCCTTATTTTCCTGAATTAACCTTTGGGCTGCCTCAGTATAAAGCTCTTGTCTTTGAGATTGGAAATAGGGGCCGAAATCACCGCCTTTTTCCGGTCCCTCATCCCAGTCTATCCCTAACCATTTTAGACTACTAAGAATTTGACTTACGGAATCTTCTTTAAGTCGTTCTGTGTCTGTATCCTCAATACGGAGAATTAATTTTCCGTTGTGTTTTTTAGCAAACAACCAATTGAACAACGCTGTCCTCGCTCCGCCAATATGCAGATACCCAGTAGGACTCGGAGCAAATCTGACTCTGACCTTTTCCATGTATTACACTCCCAACCTAAATTGCGGTTAAATTCCTTTGTAGCGCATTTTTATTTCGTTTCTGTTCTTCAAGGTAATTACATAGTGCTAAAAAATCTTCATATCTATTAATTTTTGCCAGATTTCTCAAATCAAGGATAATTCCCGTACTTAAATGTTTTATGAATTCCATATCCGACGTTCTAGTTTCCTCAAACAATCCTTTTTGCCAATTGTAGATACACGGAGAGAAATCGTCCCAGTTTTGGTCAAAATACTTTACTTTGGCATAGCAAAGTTTGTAAATGTAGAAAATCATACCTAACGGAGATGCTTTTCTGGCAAACTTCTGACTAAAGAATTCTTGAACAGAATGGTGCTCATGATGCCGTTCCCAGTAAAGGTCTGAGTTACTTCTTAGTTGATACTTGTCTAATATCTCACACTTTTCTATTCCGAGTTCTTGTCTTAAATAGCCATCCCTAATCTCTTGTGTAGCGCTCTTCAATAGTTGGTGATTCAATTAGGTCCCCCCTTTAAGGCTAGACTGCATGAAGATTTCGGTGAATGGACAACTTTATAATCATCAAATTATGCTTATATATTACTAAACAATTATATATCGGTATGCCTCTATTTTTCAAGACGCTTAATAAAAGTATTAAGTGAAGCCGGAAAAACGAAAAACGCCCCCGAAGGGCGTTTCTGATTGAGATTATGGACTTATTATTTCATAATCATAACTGAACTTGCTTTAATAAGAGCGCTGACATCGTCTCCAATTTTAAGCTCCATCGAATCTGCTGAGCCAGTTGTTATTGAAGCGACTACCATTGATTGACCACCAATGTCAATGGTTACTTCAGTTGATACTGGACCTTTTTTTATCTCTTTAATTTTCCCCTTGAGCTGATTGCGCGTCGATAATTGCATATTTTTCACCTCCATCAATAACCTTCTGACACGAATATTACCATATTTAAATATATTGTCAAATTTTTCATACTCTTAACCCTAGCAAAATAAAGATCATGCCAGGGGCAACAGCTGGTCAGATTCCACTGAATTTTCTTTGGCGGTTATTTCCTGCGACGTTATCCTATACACGGAAACCGCCTTCCCATCCATTGCAGAGCGATAGTTCTCGATCAAAGTACTGGTTAAGGGGTGACCATAATAGTTTGGCATAAATTTGTCCAGCACTTTCTGGAGAGCCACTGTGGCCTCTTCAGAGTCACTGACCTTCTCTGCCTTTCCAAAAATCATAACGCTCATGTAGGCCGTATCGGCGTGGCAGGGCACCGGATCAGTCGCGGTGCCATGTTCCTTATAGATTGTGAAACAAACGAGGGGATTTCGGGATAGGATTTCTTCCTTTTTACCAGAGCCCATGCCATGAAAGTAAATTGAACCATTGTGCCATACATAGTTCACCGGAACGACGTACGGGTAATTCCCACTTACCATGCCTAACACGCCGGTTCTTTCCTGCCCGAGAAACGTTTCGATTTTTTGCTGATCCGTGCAGTTTCTCTTCGTATAACTAACCTGATTCATCCAAGGTCACCCTTTCTCTCCATTTTTTCTAGTTGCGTAAGAAACATATCCATCCATTGATTGTTTTGTTCGATATATTCAGGGTGAGCAAGCAATTCTTCTTGGGTCTGCACATACACGTCAGGGACCATTTCTTCCCCGCAATTTTCTACAAGTGCCTTGATGATCGACGATGTATTTTCCAGATGATACTGAAATCCAAAGACTCTGTTTCTATAAATGAAGGCCTGATGCTGGCAGGCCTTGTTTTCGGCTATGCATTTCGCATCCTCGGGTAGAACACTGAAGGTATCTCCGTGCCACTGGAACACGATGGGCTGTTCAGGAAAAAAGGAAAACAAAGGGGATGACCTTGCTTCCTCACTTAAGTGGATTGGAAACCAACCAATTTCCTGATATGTATTTTTAGTCACCTTGCCGCCTATCACATCGGCAAGCAATTGACCGCCGAGACATAGACCAATAATCACTTTACCTGAGGCAATAGCTTCGCCTATGAAAATCTTTTCATCGGCAAGCCACGGATAAGTTTCTTCGTCATAGATATTCATCGGACCTCCCATGACCACCAGCCAATCGAAATCCTCCTGTTTAGGGAGAGGGTCATTACTATATAATTGCGTATTAGTTAGAAGATGACCATTTTTCTTTGCCCAGGTCAGAATACTGCCTGGATTTTCAAAGGGGACATGTTGTAAATAGTGAAGCCTCATCTCTTTTCTCTGTCCTTTCCTATAGATTTAACGATTTATTTTCACTGATCACAAGCATCACAAGTTACATTCATATAGCTTAACTTTGACTTCTGCACGATGGGAACAATATAGGAAGCAGGCTGTGTTTTCTTAGTTTGCAACAGCGTTATATACTCTTCGGGTAGACCTTGCTCTTTTGCTCCTTGCACAATAAAATTCAAATATTCAGTGCTCGGGAACTTCGCTTCTTGCAGAATGTTTTTTTTATAAATCATGGCCTCAATCGTACCTAGTTCGCTATTGATTACATCCACCGGATAGTGAAAATACGGTCCCGTCCCATCAATACGAACATCATGATACCCATCGAGTGACTCACAATCAAAAAACTGCAATTCATATAATACGCCCCATACTTCCGATTGCCGATCTGGAACGACCGTTTCCTGGGCTCCATCCCAAATGCCAGAATATCCGTAAAATTCAACCCTGTAACCAGGAAGACGCGCAATACCAAGTACCTTTGGACTCAAACACCTTTGCTTCATTTGTGCCAAGTTCATATTTGAACCATAGGCGAAATAATAGCGAGCAATTTCCTTCATTATTTTACTCCTTTTTTGAATAATTACCAATAACATTATCCCTCACACCTACTACATAGTCATTGGACAGGTTGACCCTACTCACAATGCAAATTGTCAGAATTGTGAAATTCATGAGAACGATCTTCACCTAGCAATCCGATCGCATCAGCGCGACATTGTTTACAGTGACGCATCTGCCTGACATCGAGTTGACATAAATCTCTCATCTCATTGACATCTTTCGTCGCGGTTTGAGAAAAGTTTTCAAAAACACTGCCTGGGGCGGGGATCAGCGGCATAATATTCGTAATATAAACCCCAAGTTCTTTCATTTTCTTCACAATTTCCGGAATATGTTGGTCATTGATCCCTTTGAGCATGACAATATTAATTTTTACAACAATGCCTAGACCTATGAGGAGAGCAATACCTGCCAACTGATTTTCAATCAGAATTTTTACGCCTGTCTCCCCTTCATAATGCTGTCCTTGATAATTAATATGTTTATAGATTTTTGCACCAATAGCACTATCTAAACAATTCACGGTCACTGTCACATGGGTTACGCCAAGCTTCACAATTTCCTGAGCATACTCCGGTAGTAATAAACCATTCGTGGAAAGACAGAAAACGATTTGCGTGTTTTCGGCTCGAATCAAGCGGATTGTCTCGCGAGTGTTTTCCCAGTCAGCTAAGGCATCTCCAGGTCCTGCAATCCCGACCACACTTAGTTGCTCGATTTGAGCACTTACTCTATCAAACTTGTTTTTGGCCGCTTGAGGCGTGAGTATTTCACTGGTTACCCCCGGACGACTCTCATTGACACAATCAAATTTACGATTACAATAATTGCAACTAAGATTACAATGGGGTGCAACAGGCAAATGCATCCTCGCAAATTTTTGATGGGCATCAAAAGAGTAACAGGGATGCTTCTGGGTTTTTTCCAACATAGTTGCTGGCATTGGCATTTTCGACTCCGACGTTGCAGCCGTACACTCCATGTTTTTCATCTCAACCTACCTCCTTCCTCTTTTTGCATTCTTCTTCAACGATCAACTGCTCTCCCTTATTAATTCCCTAAAACGGGAGGCAGTTTTTCAGACATCTATGTAGATCCTCTTGTAACGATTATGCCAGAACCTGATGTTAATCAGGAGCCGGCATAATCGAACAGAACTCCAACTGAGTTTTACAATAATTGCTTGCTCTGAAGCCAATGAGATATCATACGCCTTACCATACATTCAATATCCATTCCTTATTCTTTTTGTACTCCATATCCGTGAACAGCGTGTTCGCCATCTCTTCGGCCAACCAGATCGCGCCTGCATAGCCAACGACTGGATGACGGTACAGTCCCGCCCGATCGTAAGTAGGGAAACCCACGCGTACCATCGGGATATTATAGTCGATGGAAATAAACCTCCCTTTGGAATGACCCAAGATGAGATCAAGTTCTAAACCCTGGTTTTTGATCCGATCTTCCAGCTCCCACAGATCCGAATTACAGATGATCTCCATATCGAACTCGACTTTTTCCTGAAACGCCTTAATCCGAGGATCGTCTGTATAGGTCGTGTTATCGTCGCCGAGCAGAAGCAACACGGGTTTCATCTCCAGATCCAGGCAAAATTCCGCCAACCCAATGACAAGATCGGGGTGCCCATAGATAGCGACTCGCTTATCGGCAAAAAACATGTGGGCCAGATCGGTCAGCGCATCGATCGCTATTCCTCGTTCGCGAACGAGAGACTCAGGAATTGGCTTGCCGGTCATTTTTTTCAAGTTCTGCAGAAAGGTATCCGTGTTGCGAATGCCGATCGGGGTCGGACCGATGATGGTTGGAATATCAAATTCGTCGGCCAGATATTGGGCGGCTTTGCCTCCTTCGTACTTGTTCAGCGCAATTGTTCCCAGCGCATTGGCCGTGCCGATCAGGTCCTCGACCGTCGTGCTGCCGTGAGAGACCCCGCTTTTATCGGGCATTAGAGGGGAATCGAAGCTTTCAATTTCGAAAAGAACGGTCGCTTCGACCTTCATTTCTGCCAAAAGGTGTTTGAGCGCTGTTACGTCCCCTGGATTGACCCAGCCGGTAATCAGATTGAGCTTTCCGTTCGGTATGTCTTTCTTAGCAAGCGTCTGAATAAACGCCTCCAGCGCGACATCGTAACCGGTCACTTGGCTTCCCTTAAAACTGGGGGTATGAATCGAAATCAGATGAACTTCCCGATCGGCGTATTTTTCTTTCAAAAGCCCTTGATTAAGTTTCCGAACCACACCATCGACGTCGTCACCGATGACTTCTGTCGAGCAGGTTGTGATGATCGGTATGACTCTCACATGGGGATAGCGCATTAAAACCACATCGACAGCTTCCTCGACGCGATGGACGGCTCCAAACACCGCACCATCCTCATGTAAAGAGGAAGACGCGATATCAAAGTTATCCTTGAAGTGCTGGGCGAACAACAAACGAACGAACATAACGCAGCCCTGTCCTCCATGAACGATCCCTAGACAATCCTTAACTCCTATGCTGACATACTGCGCGCCTGCAGGCTGGCAGGTAAATATCGGGTTGATAATGCCGACACGTTCTTTATCTTTTAACTCACACGCCATACTATGACTCCCTTTCCTCGTTACTTTATTCACGTCCACCGTGACGGCACATCTCTTCCTTGTCTCAATACTTAGGGTCCGTGAGTTCTTGATTAAGCGACCCCGTAATCGTTAAATAATCCAGACGGTCTTTAAGTCCCTGCATGAGCACCTTAATGTCCGTTTTGTCCAGCGTGGCAAACCACGGATACGTCGCTTTAAAATCCCTAGCCAAGATGACGGCATCCACCCAATAGCAGCGGTCCGCCGGAGTTTCGAGTTCGACGGGTTCTTCACACAATAACTGCCTGGTTTTAGTAAGAACTCCTTCGTTTTGTTTCTCTCTGTCCCAGGCCCGGGAGTGAAATTGCCACAGACACCATTTCATAATATAGTCCACCAGTTGCTCAACTCTGTCTTTCAGAGTATCCTCCATAGTTTCTGCCATAATTTTCTCCATAGATATCCTGCCTCCTTATACCGCATCGGAGAACGGCTCTGATTCCGCGCCAGAAAGCGGTCCTGATAAACCCGGATAGGTCTTCCCTCGCAATTTTGAAACGCAGTCATAATCACCGGTATACGGTCTTTCCTCGCTGGGCGTTATCTCATCCTTATTGATCTTGACGTCAGAAATCATTTGTCGAGTCATAAATCCTGCGTCTGTCGGTATCTCGTCCTTGCTGATATCCAGGCCGGAAAGCTGATGAATCGGGGAATAGACTGCATTGTAGATATCCCGCGCAAACCTGACCCAACCTTCAAACCCCTTATACGGACCATTGTGATAGGCATGCGCATTAAGGTATTGGACCCGCATCTTTTTGGCCACCTCGCCGGGACGAACACCCGTAAAAATAACGTCAGGCTTCATCATCTTCATGGCCTCGATTCCTTCCAGCTCGTTGGGATCGTCGATGGCCAGCGCCCCTTCTTGACAGCGAGCAACGCCCTTTTCCATATCCCCTTGATGTCCGAATTTCGTATACACCGAGACGACCTCGACTCCCATCTCTTCATGAATGACATTGGCCCAGTGCCAAAGTTTGGAACCACCCGGCCAGAGACAGACTTTTATCCCTTGCAGGCGTTTGGCGTACCAGTTGAATTCTGGTCTCCAGCGGGCGGTTTCTTCATCAATGAGTTTCTGCGCTTCCTTTTCCAGCCCGAAGAACATGGCGACCTTCATCAGGGACTCTCCCAGCGGCTTGAAGCCGAATCCCTCAATATCCAGACGTGGAATCCCGTATCGTACTCTGAGTTCGTTACAGATGTACTCCGACGAACGCGCACATTCTAGGACGTTGAGGTGGGCCCGGTGCATCCCTCGGAGTGAGTCATACGACCCGTTACCCGTAAAGCAGGAAAGGACCTGAATACCCATTCTTTGGAAATAATCCACCATGACTTCCGTATCTCCCTGAATGTTATAGTCGCCGACGTAATTGATGACATATTTACTGGTAATTTCCGGCTCGAACGTTCCAACCTTCTGATCGAGCCAGGCGAGATTGATTTTGTGATGTCCTCCCGACTGGCTCGGCCCTGCAAACCCTGGAGAATTGCAGACGAAGATATCAACCTCGGGCTTTTCGTCCATCACTTCTTGAGCAACCGCACCGATGTCATCTCCGATCAACGCCGTCGCGCAGGTTTGGTAGATACTCATCCGTTTGATATCGGGAAAGGCCTCAAATGCCTCCATAATATTCTGCTTAAGCATTTTTTCAGCCCCGAAGATGATGTGTTTTTCCTTGACATCCGTCGCATAGGTATATTTGAGCTGGAAATTGTCGTTATCGCTGATATAGCGTTTCGTTTGCCAGGTGTCGTAAGTGCAGCCGACCGGTCCGTGACTCATATGGATAACATCTTTCATAGGGGCACCGATCACATGTTTTGCTCCACAGTAAGCACACCCGCGTTCCGAAATCGTGCCTGGAATGGTGTTGAGGTAGCCAAGAGGAAGACACGATGTCAAATCTTCCCCCGGCCCTTTGATAACAGCGTGCTTTTCCCGTTCAGGAATACACTCGCTACATTTAAATTTATGATATGGCATAATCTCTTCCTCCTTTTTTGAATTGCCTGATATTTAATACCCCAAGTTCCCTTCCCACTAGATTGCTGCCTCTCCAGATTCCTTGGTTCTGACTCGGATTGCATCGAGCACTGGCAACACAAAGATCTTTCCATCACCCACCTTGTGCTCTGTTTTATTGGCGGCAATGATTGCTGCAATAATCTTGGGCACCTCTTCGTCATGAGCCATAACATTAAACAACCTACGAGGGAATAAGCGAGTACCGTCTAAAAATTCGGTGATGAGCTTATCCGTAGCCTGATCATCTTTCTGAGCCAAGGCCATTAATGTCTTTCTACGTCCAGCAATGAGGGATTTATCTTCGACCAGCTTGCCGCGCCCCATGACCTTCGAGGCTGTAAAACCGGCGGCCCCAACGTTTATCAGAGCCTTTTTCGTGACACTGACCTTATTCATCCTGACTATGGCTATAATTTCTTTCATAAAAAGCCACCTCCCTTACAATCCAGCAAGGCTGCTGGAAACGGTATATACTTCATCGACAGGACTTACAAATATTTTCCCATCACCAAACGCTCCAGTTTCCCCGGTCTTAGCATGACGGAGAATAATATCCAGCACATCCTCTTTCTCTCCATCATTAATGACTAACATAATCAGACTTTTAGGAATTTCATCATAGATAACGTCACCAACCGTAATACCCTTTTGTTTCCCGCGACCTACAACATCAACGACCGTAGCAGCCTGAAACCCAGCGCCGGAAAGTTCATTAAGAATCAGATCTTTTTTGTCTGGTCTAACAATCGCTCGAATCATAATCATAATATTTGTTACCTCCCTTGATTTAAAAATTCTTACTCCGCCAAGCCGTATTTAACCACCATCGCCTCTAATTCATCCATAGTCATCGGTTTGGGAATAACGAAATTCTTATTTTCGATAATCTTACGAGCTAGTTCTCCATATTCATGGGCTTGGTTCTCTTCAGGATCAAATTCAACCACAGTTTTTTTGTTAAATTCGGCTCGTTGCACGACATTATCGCGAGGTACGAAGTACAGCAACTGGGTGCCGATGGCCGCTGAAAATTCTTCCAGGAATTCTTTTTCTTTATCCACTTTACGGCTATTGCAAATGATTCCACCAAGACGAACCCCACTTTGCTTGGCGTATTTGAGAAGACCCTTGCAAATGTTATTGGCTGCATAGACGGCCATCATCTCACCTGAAGCCACGATATACACTTCCTGAGCTTTGCCCTCACGGATTGGCATCGCAAATCCACCGCAGACAACATCCCCCAGAACATCGAAAAATACAAAGTCTAAATCCGGGGTATAGGCTCCATTCTTTTCCATCAGATCTATGGCCGTGATGACCCCTCGGCCTGCACAGCCGACACCTGGTTCCGGACCACCTGACTCAACGCATCGAATTCCTCCGAACCCTGTTTTTACAACTCGTTCAATGGTAACCTTGGCTTCCCCTTCATCTCGAAGTACATCCATCAAGGTTTGTTGATTCATTCCGCCCAGAATAAGACGAGTCGAGTCGGCCTTGGGGTCACAGCCATGGATAAATACTTTTTGGTTGTAAAAATGCACCATTGCCGCAGCTGTGTTTTGTTGGGTGGTTGATTTTCCAATTCCACCTTTACCATAAATAGCAATTTTTCTTGTCATTTTCAAAACTCCCCTTTCATTTGCCCTTAATAAAAATCAGTTTGCTTGGTCGATATGATGGCCTCCATTATAGATAAAAGCGCCATCGCAGCACCTCCCTTAATGAATTTAGAAAATAACAAAGTGAGCCTCAATTCTGTATTAAAATCAAAGCTCACTAAAACACTTTTCCACTCCAAATCGTTCATCGATTTGGTGCCCAAATATGAAATTGTCCGATCTTAAAGGGTAAGTTTCTCAAACTTTCCCATATCACTCTTAATCACTTAATCACTAGATCACTCTTAACTCTTAAACACTCGATCACTCTTACACTCAATTGCTCTTAACCACTCAATCGCTCTTAATCTCTTAACCACTCTAATTACTTGACACACAACTCAACAAAACTCTATAATCGATCGTAAATATTCCTTACTTTCGAAAAGCTCCATTCACAAACCCATTTGCTTAAAATTAGTGTGATAAGTTGGTATCAAGATACACGTCATCGCATCACCTCCTTTAATGATTTAGAAAAAGACATAGTGAGCCTTAATTTTGCATAATTAAAGCTCACTAAAACACTTTTCCACTCCAAATCATCGATCGATTTGGTGCCCGTTTATGAAATTGTACTGTCTCTATCACTCTATCACTCTATCACTCTATCACTCAAATCACTCAAATCACTCAAATCACTCAAATCACTCAAATCACTCAAATCACTCTAAGCGCTTGACACGCCACTCAACAAAACTCTAATTAAAGATGCATAACTCCCAATCCAACCCGAGCATGTTCCAACAGTGGATGAAGGGAAGAACGTCCGTAAATTGCGACAGCAAGCCATTCAAAGTTAGTTGTTAACCCAATTTTCAGAGCCAAACTAGCATTGCTATTGGTATGAGTAAAAACGCTGTTGCTGGCTTCCATAGTTGCATGAATAAGGGCATGAATCAAGCGGGCTTCTTTTTGAATAATACCCGTGTTAAACGCAGTTGACATAACAGAATTCGTTAATTTCCCCGTATTGCGAAGATTCGCGACGGTTCCTCCTAGTCCAGTCACAGCACAACGTATGTTAAACAATTCACCAAGAGATTTTCTAAGCTCTTCTTCTTCTTCTCTTGTTTCAGTCATGGCTAGTAGTATTGCTACTCTTTCCAAGGAAGGTTTTCTCTCTTTATCCAAGGTTACTTGAATTGTGACCCCTCCTTCCTATGGAAAATTAATTTAACTTTTTCCATATTGGATAATTTTTTGTTCAAATTTTTCCATGTAGCGTTATTTGATATAATTATATGCATTTTATTTGTGGGTGTCAATACTATTTTCCAAAAAGCTTTCGACTATTTTTGCAGACTGACAAACTTAAAAACACGAGTGCAAGGAGATCATCCTTTACTCGTGTTTCTATTCCGACCTTTTAACTTCGTCCCCATAGCCTTACGTAACTTTTTTCCAGTGAACGACTTTATTCTCCAGTGAAATTAATACTTTATTGATCATTAACCCGATTAAACCTACGATGATTATTGTGAAAAATAATCCGGGCGTGTCATAGGCGATTTGGGCATTAACTACTCTGCTGCCCAGCCCATATTTATCTCCAACCAGCATCTCTGTAACAATCCCAATAATAACTCCCATGGATAGTGAAACTCTTATCCCGACAAAAATTTGCGGCAAGGCATCAAAGATTACTACTCTTGAGAGAATCTGATACCACTTGGCCCCCATTATCCTGGCAACATTGACCCTTAATTTAGGGCTGTTTCCAACCCCTACCGCAGAATTTAAAATTACGATGGTAACGCACCCGAAAAATATAACGGCGATCCTGGATTCTTCACCCGTTCCAAAGATAAGCATGGCCAGCGGGAACGTTAAGATCGGTGGAATCGATCTGAAAAAATCTAAGCTACACTCGAGATACTGATAAACTCTTTCATAGTAGCCTAGCCCCAAGCCGACAGGTATCCCCACAATAAGCGCCAGGGACACACCATAAAAAATTCTGCGGAACGAATAGAACAAATCAATAAAGATTTTCTTTTCGGCAATAAGCTTGGCTCCTTCTTTGAGTGTCTCAAAAGGTGTCGGTAAAAACATAGGATTTACTAAATGAAGAGCAGCAACTACATACCATCCAAAGCTTAAGAACGCAAAGGATAACATGCTTTTCCTGATTTCAATTCCACCCATAAGCTGGAACCTTCCTTGAATATAATTTAGTTAACTCCTGTTTCACCTCTCGAAACACTAAATTATCCAATTTGCAGTTCCGCTTTAGGTTATTCACATCAATCAACGTTTCCGATACGACACGGGTCGGCTTCTCCGAAAGAAAACATATTCGCTCTACTGTACGCATTAAATGATCAAGATCATGCGCCACTATAATCACCGGGATTCTCATGTTTTTTAGAATTTCAGCCATCTTCTCCATAAGCCACAGACTATTACTGTAGTCTAAAGCTGAAAACGGTTCATCAATTAACATCGCCATTGGATCTGAAATAAGCCCTCTTAAGATTGATACATACTGTTGCTGCCCTCCACTGAGCTGATAAGGATACTTGTCAAGATCGAACGGAACCTTAACAGTATCTATCAGGTAATCAAACTTTTCATTAATGGCCTCCCTTTTCATTTTGGTTAGAGAAAGGGGGAATAGGATGTTATCCTTCACGGTCAACCAAGGGAAAAGACTATTTTGATAATCCTGAAAAATATAGGCAATACTTTTCCGGCCTGGCTTTTCAGCAAAAATCAATATCTCGCCCGAATCCGGTTTTACAATTCCTGCGATCATATTGAGCAGAGTAGTCTTTCCGCAACCGTTAGGGCCAAAAATTCCAACGACCTCTGACTCTTTGACTTGTAAATTAAAGTTTTCAAATATCAACTCGCTTTTTCCATC
>Ga0209415_10012240_pt1 | contig 14326 bp, 12 predicted proteins | sample PeaSoiSIISIP2007_FD_187696 | JGI IMG/M metagenome (GOLD analysis project Ga0209415, IMG submission 187696) | Peat soil microbial communities from Weissenstadt, Germany - SII-SIP-2007 (SPAdes) (version 2) | ecosystem: Environmental > Terrestrial > Soil > Wetlands > Peat | place: Germany... | reverse complement strand
CGGCCCTCGTCGAGCAACATGTGAGGCCTCGCAGCCTGTGGATTTTCGGCGAGCCGCGCGTCAACGTTTTCGAGTTGAACCTTGCGCTGGAGAAGTCGTTCCAGTGAAATAACTGATGCCAGCCAACCTGGCTCTGTCCTCTCGGCCGCGTGGGCATCGTGAGGAGATTCAATAACTTACAGGCCACCGTTGAATGTCTGCCGGCGGCGATCTTTATGGGATTCCTATAACCCGTTCGGCAAGCTAATCTCGAATTCCTATGCAAAGGATGACAGCTAATCGCGCGTGAACGGTCGGCAGTCTTCCCATCGTGACGCAGGTCAAGGTTAGGCGCCGCACCAAGTCGTTTGTTGTATTGTCAAAGCCCGAGTCATTGCCCTGGGGGGCGATGACCATTCGCACGGAGAATCGCCATGATCGACCTCGCCATGCTGGCGATCGGGTTCGTCTTTTTCGCGCTGTCTATCGGCTACGTCTACGCCTGCGATAAGCTTTGAAGGTTGCCCGCCATGATGTTCGATTATTCGCTCGCCGGCCTCGTCACCCTTGGGCTGCTCGTTTACCTGACCTACGCCTTGCTCAAGCCCGAGCGGTTCTGAACGGACAAAATCCATGACCTTTATCGGCTGGGTCCAGATCCTGCTCTTCTGCGCGATTATCGTCGCCATCGTGCCTCCGCTCGGTGCGTATATGACCCGCGTGTTCGGCGGCGAGCGCACATTTCTTTCGCCGGTCTTCCGCCCGGTCGAGCGCGCGATCTACAAAATCGCCGGCGTCGACGAGCGGCAGGAGCAACACGCGGTCAGCTATACGATCGGCATGCTGTTGTTCCACGCCGGCGGTTTTCTCATTCTCTATGTGCTGATGCGCGTGCAGGCCGGCTTGCCGTTCAATCCGGCTGAGCAGTCGGCGGTCGCGCCCGACCTCTCCTTCAACACCGCGGTGAGCTTCATCACCAACACCAACTGGCAGAACTACGGCGGCGAAAGCACGATGTCCTACCTCGTGCAGATGCTCGGCCTTACCCACCAGAACTATTTGTCGGCCGCGACCGGCATCGTGCTTGCGCTCGCCCTGATCCGCGGTTTCGCCCGGCATTCGGTCCGCACCGTCGGCAATTTCTGGGTCGATATCACGCGCTGCACGCTCTACATCCTGATTCCGATCTGCGTGCCGTACGCGCTGTTCCTGGTCTGGCAGGGCATTCCGCAGACGCTGGGTCCCTACGTCGACGCCACGACGCTCGAAGGTGCCAAGCAGACCATCGCCGTCGGTCCGGTCGCCTCGCAAATCGCCATCAAGATGCTGGGCACCAACGGCGGCGGCTTTTTCAACGCCAACGCCGCCCATCCGTTCGAAAACCCGACCGCGCTCTCGAACTACGTGCAGATGATTTCGATTTTCGCGCTCGGCGCGTCACTGACCAACGTGTTCGGCCGCATGGTCGGCAACCAGCGTCAGGGTTGGGCGGTGCTGGCGGTCATGGGCGTCCTCTTCATCGGCGGCGTCGCCGCCTGCTACGCCGCCGAAGCGCATGGCAACGACCTCCTCAACGCGCTCGGACTGACCGGCGGCAACATGGAAGGCAAGGAAGTCCGGTTCGGCATTGTTGGCTCGGCGCTGTTCGCCGTCATCACCACGGCGGCCTCGTGCGGCGCGGTCAACGCCATGCACGATTCCTTCACCGCGCTCGGCGGCATGATCCCGCTGATCGACATCGAACTCGGCGAGATTATCGTCGGCGGCGTCGGTTCCGGCATGTACGGCATGCTACTCTTCGTCATCATCTCGATCTTCGTCGCCGGCCTGATGGTCGGGCGCACGCCGGAATATGTCGGCAAGAAAATCGAAGCCAAGGAAGTGAAGATGGCCATGCTCGCCATCCTGATCCTGCCGCTGATGTATCTCGGCTGGACCGCGGTGGCGATGATGGTGCCCTCCGCGGTCGCGGCGATGGGCAATCCCGGGCCGCACGGCTTCACCGAGGTGCTCTACGCCTACACGTCACAGGACGGCAACAACGGGTCGGCGTTCGCCGGGCTGAGCGCCAATACGTTGTTCTATAATGTCAGCGGCGCCATGGCGATGTTCGTCGGCCGCTTCTGGATGATCATCCCCACCATGGCCATCGCCGGCTCGCTCGCCGCCAAGAAATCGGTGCCGCCGTCCGCGGGCACGTTCCCGACCACGGGCGCTTTGTTCGTCGGCCTCGTTGTCGGCGTGATCGTCATCGTCGGCGGCCTCACCTTCTTTCCCGCGTTGGCGCTGGGTCCGATCGTCGAGCAGCTCGCGATCAACGCCGGCACGCTGTTTTCAGCGAATTAGCCTCGGAGCGACTGAGATGGAAACTTCCCACCTGCGCCGGAGCATGCCGGTTTCGGCGCTGTTCGATCCGAAGATCGTCGTGCCGGCCATCGGCTCCGCCTTCGTCAAGCTCGATCCGCGGGCACTGATGAAGAATCCGGTGATGTTTGTGCTGGAAATCGTCACCGCGCTGACCACGGTGATCCTGATCCGCGATCTTGTGACCGGCGGCGCCGCTATCGCCTTCGAATTCCAGATCATCCTCTGGCTGTGGTTCACGGTGCTGTTCGCCAACTTCGCCGAAGCCGTCGCCGAGGGCCGCGGCAAGGCGCAGGCCGAAACTCTGCGCCGCCAGCGCACCGAAACCCAAGCCAAGCTGGTCAGCGGCTCCGGCGACTCGCAGAGCTACCGGCTTGTCCCCTCGACCGCGCTCAAAGTCGGCGACATCGTGTTGGTCGAAGCCGGCGACACCATTCCCTCGGACGGCGAGGTGATCGTTGGCATGGCCTCGGTCAATGAAGCGGCGATCACCGGCGAGTCGGCGCCGGTGATCCGCGAATCGGGCGGCGACCGTTCCGCGGTCACCGGCGGCACCCAGGTCCTTTCCGACTGGATCCGCGTGCGCATCACCGCCGCGCCCGGCTCGACCTTCCTCGATCGCATGATCCGGCTGGTCGAAGGCGCCGAGCGGCAAAAGACGCCGAACGAGATCGCGCTCAACATTTTGCTGATCGGCTTGACCATCATTTTCGTGTTCGCCACCGCCACGATCCCGAGCTATGTCGCCTATGCCGGCAGCACGATCTCGGTCGTCGTCCTGGTGGCGCTGTTCGTGACGCTGATCCCGACGACGATCGGCGCGCTCCTTTCGGCGATCGGCATTGCCGGCATGGATCGTCTCGTCCGCTTCAACGTGCTCGCCATGTCCGGCCGCGCCGTCGAGGCCGCCGGAGATGTCGACACGCTCCTCCTCGACAAGACCGGCACCATCACGCTCGGCAATCGCCAGGCCACGGAATTCAAGCCGCTGCGCGGCGTCAGCGAGCAGGAATTGGGCGATGCCGCCCAGCTGGCATCGCTCGCGGACGAAACTCCCGAGGGCCGCTCCATCGTCGTCCTGGCGAAAGAGAAATACGGCATCCGCGGCCGCGAGCTTGCCGAGCTGCAAGCCAACTTCATCCCCTTCAGCGCCCAGACCCGGATGAGCGGCGTCGAGATCGGCTCCTCCTGGGTGCGCAAAGGTGCGGTCGACGCGATCTTGAACTATCTCAGCAGATCGCCGGCCGTGGTCGGCGCCGGCGGCGCGGTGCAGGCGCTGCGCCCGAATCTGAGCGGCGAGACGGTGGCCGAAGTGACGGCGATCACCGACGGGATCGCGAAATCCGGCGGCACGCCGCTCGCCGTCGCCAAGGATAATCAGCTGCTTGGCGTCATTCATCTCAAGGACATCGTCAAGGGCGGCATCCGCGAGCGCTTTGCCGAATTGCGCCGCATGGGCATTCGCACCGTCATGATCACCGGCGACAATCCGATGACCGCCGCGGCGATTGCGGCGGAAGCCGGGGTCGACGATTTCCTGGCGCAGGCCACGCCCGAAGACAAGCTGCGGCTGATCCGCGACGAGCAGGGCAAGGGCAAGCTCGTCGCCATGTGCGGCGACGGCACCAACGACGCGCCGGCGCTGGCGCAAGCCGACGTCGGCGTCGCCATGAATACCGGCACCCAGGCCGCCCGCGAGGCCGGCAACATGATCGACCTCGACTCCAATCCGACAAAGCTGATCGAGATCGTCGAGATCGGCAAGCAGCTGTTGATGACGCGTGGCGCGCTGACCACGTTCTCGATCGCCAATGACGTGGCGAAGTATTTCGCCATCATCCCGGCGATGTTCGTCGCTTTCTACCCGCAGCTGCAGACGTTGAACATCATGCGGTTGGCGACGCCGCAGAGCGCCATCCTCTCGGCGATCATCTTCAATGCGCTCATTATCGTCGCGCTCATCCCGCTGTCGCTGAAAGGCGTGCGCTATCGTCCGATCGGCGCCGCCTCGCTGCTTCGCCGCAACCTTTGGATCTACGGCTTCGGCGGCGTTGTCATTCCATTTCTCGCCATCAAGGCCATCGACCTCGTGGTCACGGCCTTGCACTTTGCTTGAGGGAGAATACTCCGATGCTGCGCGAAATCCGTCCGGCGATCGTGGTTCTCGTCGCGCTAACGCTGATCACCGGGTTGGTTTATCCGCTGGCGATGACCGGCATCGCTCAGGTCATTTTCCCCTATCGCGCCCAGGGCAGCCTGATCAAGCGCGACGGCGAGGTCGTGGGTTCCGAGCTGATCGGCCAGCAATTCGTTGGCGACAAGTATTTCCACGGCCGACCCTCGGCGACCACCGCGCCCGATCCGGCCGATTCGACCAAGACGGTGGCGGCGCCCTATAACGCCGCCAATTCCGGCGGATCGAATCTCGGTCCCTCCAACAAGGCGCTGATCGACCGCGTGCAGGGCGACATCGAGACGCTGCACAAGGAGAATCCTTCGGCTTCGATTCCGGCCGATCTGGTAACCACGTCGGGCAGCGGGCTCGATCCCGAGATATCGCCCGAGGCCGCTTACTTCCAGGTTCCCCGTGTTGCCAAGGCGCGCAACTTGCCCGAAGATCAGGTGCGCAGGCTCGTCAGCGATCATGTCACGGACCGCTCACTCGGCATTTTAGGCGAGCCGCGCGTCAACGTGCTGCTGCTCAATCTCGCGCTTGACCGGCTGTCCGCCGGCTAGAGCGGAGAACGCGAACTTCGAAAGATCTGATCACTGATGGCCGATCAACGGCGCGATTCCGATCATCGGCCCTCGCCGGAAGCCCTGCTCGAGGCGGCGCGCCGCGAGGAAGGCCGGATCGGCAAGCTCAGAATCTTTGTCGGCGCCGCACCGGGTGTCGGCAAGACCTACGAAATGCTGGAACAGGCGCGCGCCCGCAAGAAAGACGGTTACGATGTCGTCGTCGGCATCGTCGAAACTCACGGCCGCCGGGACACCGAAGCGCTGCTGGAAGGTCTGGAGACCGTTCCGCGGCGGCATGTCGAATACAAAGGCCAACAGCTCGAGGAAATGGACCTCGACGCCATCATCGAGCGGCGGCCGCAGATCGCGCTGGTCGACGAGCTGGCGCACACCAACGCCGAAGGCAGCCGCCATCCCAAGCGCTATCTCGACGTCGAAGAGCTGATGAGCCGCGGCATCGACGTCTATACGACGGTCAACATACAGCACATCGAGAGCCTCAACGATGTGGTGGCGCAGATCACCCATGTGCGCGTGCGCGAAACCGTGCCCGACGCGGTGTTCGACCGGGCCGACGCGGTCGAACTGGTCGATCTCACGCCGGACGATCTGATCCAGCGGCTCAAGGAAGGCAAAGTTTATGTCCCCCGGCAGGCCGAGCGCGCGCTGGAACACTTTTTCTCGCCGGCCAACCTCACCGCGCTGCGCGAGCTCGCTCTGCGTCGGACCGCCGAGCGGGTGGACGAACAATTGCTCACGGAAATGCAGGCGCACGCCATTAAGGGTCCCTGGGCGGCGGGCGAACGCATCCTCGTCTGCATCAGCGACGATCCGCGCTCCGCCGGCCTCGTCCGCTACGCCAAGCGGTTGGCCGACCGCCTGCATGGGCCGTGGGTAGCGCTTTACGTCGAGGGACGGCGCAGCCTTCAGCTCACCGAGGAGGAGCGTGACCGTATCGCCGACACGCTCCGGCTTGCCGAGGCGCTCGGTGGCGAGGCCATCACGCTTCCCGCCGCCGCCGGCAACATCGCCACCGACGTGATCGGTTACGCCCAAGCCAACAATGTGACGCAGATCGTCATCGGCAAATCCGAGCGCACGCGCTGGTTCGAGATTCTGCACGGTTCCGTCGTGCACGATCTCGTTCGCCGCTCCGGCAATATCAGCGTCCAAGTCATTGCCGGCGACACGATCGAAGGCGAGCCGATCCCAAAAAAGACGATTCGCGCTGCCGAGCGCGAGACCACTTTCGATCCGGCGCCTTACGTGCTTGCCCTACTGGCCGTGGCGCTGGCGCTCGTTTGCGCGGAAGTGATCGAGCCGTGGTTCGACGTCAAGAGCGTCGATCTGGTATTTTTGACCGCGATCGTCGCCGTCGCCGTCCGGCTCGGCCTGTGGCCGTCGCTCTTGGCGAGCGTCGCCTCATCGCTTGCCTACAATTACTTCTTCCTGCCGCCGATCTACACGTTCACGATCGCCGACCCGACCAATGTCGCGGCGTTTGTGTTCTTCACAATCGTGGCCATTCTCGTTTCCACCGTCGCCGCGCGCGGCCGCACGGAGACGGTTGCGGCGATGGACCGGGCGCGCGCTACCGAATCGCTCTATTCGTTCAGCCGCAAGCTCGCCGGCACGGCAACGCTCGACGACGTGCTGTGGGCCACGGCCTATCAAACCGCGCTGATGCTCAAAGTCCGCGTCGTGCTGCTGTTACCCGAGCGCGGCACGATTGCGGTCCGCGCGGGCTATCCGCCGGAGGACATTCTCGACGAAGCCGATCTTGCTGCGGCGAAATGGGCTTGGGAAAACGATCATGCCGCCGGCCGCGGCTCCGACACGCTTCCGGGGGCAAAGCGTTTGTTCCTGCCGATGCATACCGGGCGCGGCGCGGTCGGCGTGATGGGGATCGACAGCGACAAGCCTGGCCCGCTGCTGACGCCCGATCAGCGGCGGTTGCTGGATGCGCTGCGCGATCAGGGCGCGCTCGCTATCGAGCGCGTGCGGCTGGTCGAGGAGATGGACCGCGTCCAGCGCGCCGCCGAGACCGAGCGGTTGCGCTCGGCGCTGCTCACCTCCATCTCGCACGATCTGAAGACGCCACTCGCCTCGGTATTGGGCGCGGCCGGGGCGCTGCGCGACCTCGGCGACAAGCTCGGCACCGCCGAGAAAGCGGACCTACTGACCACGATCATCGACGAATCCGAACGGCTCAACCGCTTCATCGCCAACCTGCTCGACATGACCAAGCTTGAGTCCGGCGCGGTCGCGCCCAATGTGGCGCTGCATGATGTTGGCGAGATCGTCGGCAGCGCCTTGCGCCGCGCCGGCCGCATCCTTGCGCACCATAAGATCGAACTGGAGCTGGCGCCGGATTTGCCGATGCTTGAGCTCGATGCCGTTCTGTTCGAACAGGTGTTGTTCAATCTCCTCGACAACGCCGCCAAATATGCCCCGCCGGAGACGACGATCCGCATCCAGGGCTGGCGGAATGCGGAAACCGTGTGCCTGCGCGTGCTCGATGAAGGAAGCGGGATTCCGGCCGCGGACCTCGATCACATCTTCGATAAATTCTATCGCGCCCAGAAGACCGATCATGTTCGTGCCGGTACCGGGCTCGGGCTTGCCATCTCACGCGGCTTCGTCGAAGCCATGCACGGCACCATCGTCGCGGCGAACCGCACCGACCGCAGCGGCGCGGCTTTCACCATCAGCCTGCCGATCCCGCGCCAGCGGCAAAGCCTGGGGGTCGCCGCATGACCGCCGCTCCGCTCCGCGTCCTGGTGATCGACGACGAACCGCCGATCCGCAAGCTCCTGCGCATGGGGCTGACCGCGCAAGGCTACCAGACGCTCGAAGCGCACAACGCAAAGACGGCGCTCGAGCTTCTTAACCAAGCTCCGGATCTGATTATTCTCGATCTCGGCCTGCCCGACGCCCATGGCCACGATCTGCTGGCGATGATCCGCGCGCGCAACGAGAGTGTTCCCATCGTCGTGTTGTCGAGCCGCAGCGACGAGGCCGGCAAAGTCCAGGCGCTCGATCTCGGCGCCGACGATTACGTCACCAAACCGTTCGGCATGGACGAACTGCTGGCCAGGATGCGCGCGGCGTTGCGCCATCAATTGCAGACCCACGGCGAGCGGCCGATCTTCCGGGTCGGCGAGCTTTCCGTCGATCTCGTTCGCCGCGTCGTCAAAGTCGGCGACAAGGAGGTGAAGCTTTCACCGAAGGAATACGATCTGCTGCGCGTGCTCGTTCAGCATGCGGGCAAGGTGCTCACGCATAAATTCCTGCTCGGCGAGTTATGGGACGATTTGACCGACGCCCAATATCTGCGGGTCTACGTCCGTCAGCTGCGGCAAAAAATCGAGGTCGATCCGGAACGGCCGCAGTTTATCCTCACCGAAACCGGGATCGGCTATCGGATGCGCGCTCCCGATTGACCGCCGGGGAAATCGCAGCTTCAACCTCAATGCAATGGCGTCCACGCAGTATCGCTTGGCATGAAAATCTCCGACTTTCTGTCGCCGACCGCCGTGTCCGCGGATGCCACGTTTTCCGACAAGCAGAGGCTTTTGGAAGCGCTGGCGCGTAAGGCCGGGCCAGCTGTCAATATCTTGCCGGATCGGCTGCTCGCCGACCTGCTCAAGCGCGAGCAACTCGGGTCGACGGGAATGGGCGGCGGCGTGGCGATACCGCATGCGCGCTATCACGAGCTCGAAAAACCGTTCGGCATGCTGTTGCGGTTGCGCAAGCCGATCGACTTCGACGCGGTGGATGGTAATCCGGTCGACATCGTCTGCCTGCTGCTGCTGCCGGATGCGCCCGGCCGCGACCGGCTCGGCGCGCTGGCGAGCATCGCCCGCAAGCTTCGGGATCCGGCCGCCGTGGCGGCGTTGCGGGGCGCCCGTGACAGCGCGAAACTATACCGCGCAATGACCGCCGACTGATCGGCGCATGCCGCCGTTGCCGCCGACTTCGCGGCAGGCCATATAGCCGGATGGAGAGGTTCAAGCAGGGAGCAAGGGACCTATGACCGACGCCCATTCGGCCGATGAACTTGTTTTCTACACCAACCCGAGGTCGCGCGGCCGTATCGTGCGCTGGATGCTCGAGGAGATCGGCCAACCTTATCGCACCGAAGTGCTCGACTTTGGCACCAGTATGAAAACGCCGGCCTATCTCGCCATCAACCCCATGGGCAAGGTGCCGGCGTTGCGTCATGGCGACGTCGTGGCGACCGAGGCAGGCGCGATTTGCGCCTATCTTGCCGATGCATTTCCGCAGGCTGGCCTCGCGCCGCCGCCGGCCGACCGTCTTCGTGCGCCTTATTATCGCTGGATGTTCTTTGCGGCCGGACCGATCGAGGCGGCCATCAGTAACAAGAATTTTGGTTTCGTTGTGCCGCCGGAACGCGAGTCTACCATCGGCTACGGCAGCTTCGATCGTGTCATGAAGACGATCGAAGAGGCGGTATCGAGCAAAAATTATCTGGTCGGCGACAACTTTACCGCGGCCGACGTTTATTGCGGCTACGCGCTCGGGTTTGGCTTGATGTTCGGAACGATCGAAAAGCGTCCGGCCTTCGAGAGCTACTGGAAGCGCATCAGCGCCCGCCCGGCCTTTGCGCGCGCCCGGCAAATCGACGACGCGCTGATACCGAAGGCGGCGAGCTAAAGCGCGGCGTCACGGCAGCCGCATCAGCGGTTCGCCGACGCGCACAACGGCGCCGTCGCGGACGTTCTCGCACAGGGTGAAGCCTGCGGGCGCGAAAACGATGATCGTCGAGCCGTGCTCGAACCAGCCGAGTTCGTCGCCTTTGCGAAACGGCGCGTCGCAGGCCATGACGTTTGGCCCGCGGTGCCGGAGACTCAAGGGATCATCGAGGCAATGCAGGCGAATGCCGGCAACCAGAATGGCGGCGACCGCCACCAACGTCACCGGCTGGGCATTTGCTGAAAGTCTGGTTCGGACCACTGCGCGTTCGTTCCTGCAGAACAGCCGCTCAATGCGCTTGAGCGTGATCGGATTGACGTTCCAGGTATCGCCGGAAACGTAAATCACCCCTTCGACGCGGCAGTCATGCGGCGCATGGAAGCGGTGATACATGCTCGACTTGAGCCGCAGCGTGGCATAACAGCCGTCACGGTGCGCCTCGACGAGATCGCGGTCACAAAGCAGGTCTTCGAGCGAATAAGGAAATCCCTTGGCCTGGTAGAGGACGGTGCCGGCAATCCTGCCGCAGGCGCCGACAATGGCGTCGCACGGACTGACAAGAATATCGGGTCGGGCGTCGATCGGCCGCGCACCCTCCTTAAGCTCGCGGGTAAAGCAATCGTGCATGCTGCGGAATTGCGTCGTCTTTGCCTCGCGCAAATCGAGGTCGGAAAACAGCCGCCACAGCCCGATCGACAGGTCGCGGACCAGAGGCTGCTCGATGCGGCTGAACCAGCCGATGAATTGCGTGGCGAGCCGCCGCGGGATGCGGTTGGTCAGGAGGAAATTGATGTCCTCCTGCTCGAATACGCGCAAGAGCTGCGCACGGACCGTCACGGCGCTGTCAAATCCGGCGGGTAAACCCCGATTCGATGGCTGCGGGCGAAGCGACATAGGCCATGGCGACTTGGGCCAGCACTTTGGCCATGACGACACTGGCGCTCTACGGGGCGGGCGGCGCGGCGCTCGCGACCTCGCTGGTGAAGCTGCGGCGGCGGCTCGACCTGTCCCAGGCCAAGCATCGATCGCTCGCCGGACATGCGCGGATTGCGCGCCGGCTCGCCGCCTTCCTGCCCTTCTACGATTACGATGAAGCGAGATTCTTTTGTTCCGACGGCGCGCCCGCGGACGTGGTGGCGCGCCGGCGCGCGGGCTTCGAGCGGCTTTCCGCGCTCTACAAGACGCGCTTTGCCGCGACCATCCGGCAGACTGCGGAAGCCGCCGAAAGCATTTCCGACCTGCAATTCACCGACGCTTACCGGGTGCCTTTCCAGTATCGCCGGCACGTGCAGCTCCACCTGCCCTCCGCCGCCTTCATGCAATCGAGCGCCGGCGTGACCGTCACCGACCTCGACGGCAACCGCTTTTACGACGTCAGCGGCTCCTATGGCGTCAACGTGCTCGGCTACAATTTCTACAAGGGGGCCATCGAGCGCGGCGCTTCGCGGGTGCGCACGCTTGGCCCGGTGCTCGGTCCCTATCACCCTTTGATCGTCGAGAATGTGAAGCTGTTGAAGGAGATTTCCGGCCTCGACGAAGTCTCCTTCCATATGTCGGGCACCGAAGCGGTCATGCAGGCCGTGCGGCTCGCGCGCTACCACACGCGGCGGTCGCATCTGGTGCGGTTTTGCGGTGCCTATCACGGCTGGTGGGGGGACGTGCAGCCGGGCATCGGCAATCCGATGCCGGCGCATGAGACCTATACGCTGACCGATATGTCCGAGAACACGCTGCGCGTGATCGCCTCGCGGCGCAATATTGCCTGCGTGCTGGTCAATCCGCTGCAAGCCCTGCATCCGAACGCTTCGGCGCCGAGCGATTCCGCTCTGCTCGACAGCGGCCGCCGCGCCCATTTCGACAAGAACGCCTACGCCACGTGGCTCAGGCGCCTGCGGGAGGTCTGCACCGCGCGCAATATCGTGCTCATCTTCGACGAGGTGTTCGTTGGCTTTCGCCTCGCCCCAGGCGGTGCCCAGGGCTATTTCGGCGTGCGCGCCGACCTCGTCACCTACGGCAAAACGCTTGGCGGCGGTCTGCCGATCGGCGTCGTCGCCGGCCGCGCCGAACTGATGCGGCGCTTTCGCGACGAGCGCCCGGCCGATATCTGTTTTGCCCGCGGCACGTTCAACTCGCACCCTTACGTGATGGCGGCGATGAACGAATTCCTCCGCCACTTGCAGACGCCGGAGGGCCAGGCGATCTATAGCGACCTCGACGACATCTGGAACACGCGCGCGCGCCGGCTCAACGAGCGTTTGCGCAACGAGGCGCTGCCGGTCGAAGTCGCCAATATGTCGTCGATCTGGACGGTCCGTTACACCGAGCCCTCGCGCTACAACTGGATGCTGCAATATTATCTGCGCGCCGAGGGCCTGGCGCTGAGCTGGGTCGGCACCGGCCGGTTGATCTTCAGCCTCGACTACACCGACGCCGATTTCGCCGCCGTCGCCGATCGCTTTGTCGCCGCCGCGCGCGCTATGAAGGCTGACGGCTGGTGGTGGCATAATCCTTCCCTGACCGACAGGTCGATCAGGCGGGCGATCCTCAAGGAGATCATTGCCCGCCGCTTGTTTGCCTGACGTCATTGCCAGCCATGAGCGGCCGCCTTCACGTCAGATGCGGCGCCTCTTCCGCTTCTTCTTCGTCCCACTCGGGTTCGGCATGAATGCCGCGGTCGATCAATTCGCCGCGCAACAAAGCGAGCGGCGCCTTGTGGTAGAGCTTGATGTCGTGGAACGGGTCGGTGAGGATTTTGGTTGCCCAGACCAGCCCGGTCTGCACGTCCTTGATCAGGAATAATTGCACGGTGCGGAACAGCACTCCACCGATGCCGATGGCGAGCCAGATCTCGGCGACGTGGCGGATGAACTCGGCTGTGCCAGCCGCCGGCGTGAAGACGCCGAAGAACGTCGGGTCGAAATAGAGCGGCACCGGCGACAGCGCCCAGATGGTCAGCAACACGACCTTACGGCGCAGATTGTAGCCGACCTTGATCTCTTCCTTGTATTCGTGGCTGGCATTGTTGACCACGTCGTACTCCTTGGGCTCGAAGAAGAAATGCCCAGACTGGCGTGTGGTCATCGCCACCAGCCAGCCGGCGAGCGCCGCTATGGCCGGATCCTTGAATATCATCACATAAGAAAACAAAAAACTGATGGCACTGACGAGGTGCAGCGACTGATTGATACGGCTGTGGTGATAGTAGCGATGATCGTCCCAGCGCTGGGTCCGCAAAGCGGCAAGAAAACCTGCCATCTCTCTCTCCCCCGACATGAAGACATCACGTCTCGGTATGGCGATTCGGTGAATCCCCTGTGACAGCAACGAAAATGTCACCTTAAGGATTGCCGCGGCGGCGGCTGCTCAGTGCGAGGCACGCGCGTCCGCATAGGCCTCTCGCGGTGTGCTCGCGCGCGCCTGCCCGCTTGCCTCGTCCTTGGCGAAACGGATGAGGCAGAAGTGCCCGAGCGGCGGCATGGCGCGCCGTTCGATGAGGCGAACGCCCTCGGTCCGCGCCGCCCAGCTTGCGTAGCGCTCGAAGGAGAATTCCGTGCGCCAGCCGAGCTTGCGCGCCGCGGGCGCGAACCAGTGTTCGAGCGAGCGCCGCAAACCCGCCTCGGCGCCGACCCGGCTCACCAGCACAATCTCGCCGCCGGGCTTCAAAACGCGAGCGAATTCATCGAGCGTCGCTTCGGGATTCGGCGCCGTGGTAACTACATATTGCGCGACGACGACGTCGAACGAGTTGTCGGGAAAGGACATATGCTCGGCATCCATCACCCAAAGCCCCTCGACATTATCCAGCTTTAACTCGGCGACCCGTTCCTGCGCCTTCCGCAGCATCGGCTCGGAAATATCGACGCCGCAGAGGCAGCATTGCCGCGAATATTCGGGCAACGAGATGCCGGTTCCGACCCCGACCTCGAGGATGCGTCCGCCGACGCGTTCGGCCGCCGCGATCGCCGCCTGTCGGCCGCGCTCGAACACCGCGCCGAACACCAGGTCATAGACTGGCGCCCAGCGCGCATAGGCATTGGTGACCGTCTGCTTGTCGAGTTCCGCATGCGAAAGGCTGGTCATGTCCGATCCTCTGTTTGCCACGTGATCCGTGGGGCGCGTGTCAGCCGGCGGCGGTTTCCGTGATTGTCATTGCCGGTTCCGGTTCGCGGCTGCCGGCCACTTTGCGCATGTGGCCGAGAAACTGCCGCGCGCTGTTTTCCCAGGAATAGCCGAGCGCAAATTTGCGGCAGGCGTCGCGAGACAAGGTCAGCGCCGCCATGCAGGCGCGGCCGAGGTCTTCGTGCAAAGCGCCGACCGGACGATCGCCGACGACGTCTTTCGGCCCGGTGACGGGGAAGGCGGCGACCGGAACGCCGCTCGCCAGCGCCTCAAGCTGCACGATGCCGAACGTGTCGGTGCGGCTCGGGAATACGAAGACATCCGCCGCCGCGAGGTGCGCGGCCAGGATGCCATTGTCCAGCGGGCCGAGAAATTTCGCCTGCGGAAAACTGCGCTTGAGGATCGCCTC
>Ga0209415_10012239_pt1 | contig 14329 bp, 18 predicted proteins | sample PeaSoiSIISIP2007_FD_187696 | JGI IMG/M metagenome (GOLD analysis project Ga0209415, IMG submission 187696) | Peat soil microbial communities from Weissenstadt, Germany - SII-SIP-2007 (SPAdes) (version 2) | ecosystem: Environmental > Terrestrial > Soil > Wetlands > Peat | place: Germany... | reverse complement strand
CGCCGTCGCCGAGCCGTTCTTGCTGGCGATATGCGACGCTCCACAGTCGCCAGGTCCGCCGAGGTCCAAGTCCAAGCTCCCCGTCCCTCGCATCCCGCTTCTTTCGGTATTTAACTTTCATCGCGAATCCTCCAATCGTTCGATGGTGAAGTTGTGACAGTTGGTTCGAGGGAAGCCCCGGCCGGCCTGGCTGAACGCCAGCCAGGTCCAGCCGTCATGGGCTTCGTACCGTCCGAGATAATATGCAGTTCAGAATCCATTCCTCAGCCCATTTAAGAAACAGCGGCTGGCGGCCTCAGAGCCGCCGAGCCGCCATTGAAAGGAGCCTCCGGCCTATCCGGATGGCCTGCTGAAACTTCGTCTCTCGCGACGGCCGGACGGTCCGGCCGCATTGCCGCGCGAACGGCATCGGCGAATCCGGCGAAACTTTTGACCCGACACCGCTTGGCTTCTTCGAACAAGGCGTACATGGCGCCGACCAGTTGGGCGCTTGACCAGCCCGCAACATCGGCCGGTTTCTCCACGATCCCCGCTAGCGCTTCCCGCAACCCCGCCAGGGCGTCGGCCTCGCTCAGCCCGCCAGCCTTGAGCTTCCCGGCCAGCGCGATAAGGGCGGCGTCCGGCGGGCGAGTTGCGATGGTTACGCCGTTCGCGGTGAGCCGCAAGTCCCATCCGGTCATTTTCTGGATGATCTGATCGAGATTGACTTCCATTTTTGCCAGTCCCTTCACACCGCGATGGCTAAGCTCACGATGCCTTTGCCCTCGCGACCGCGTGCTCCCGCACGCTGATCGAATCCAAAATAAGCTGCGCCCGGTGCGGCTGGAATCCGGCCCGCATCGCTTCGGCCAGAATCCTTTCGTCGATGCTGCCAAGCCCGCGTTTGATGGCCAATGAGGTCGCGTATTCCACCAGATGAACACACAGCCGCAACGCCCCGCTATCGGGCGTGTTGCAAATCTGGCACAGGAAGCGCGGAGCACCGCTCACTAATCTCAATTGGTTTTTTGCGAAAATCCTCCGGATGTCCTCAACGGTAAACAATGCCTCGCCCGACCCTCCATCCCTCACCGCTTCCATCAGGTCGATTCGTGGAAATATCCGGCTTCTGATCTGGGCACGAGACTCATCAGCATCACGCGATTGTTGCTGCTCAAGATACGCGACCAGATCGGCCGTCCCCGCCCAGAGCTGCGCCGTTTCGGTTCGGTCATAGAGGTCCGTGAGGAGATAGAAGGGCTTGTCCTGCTTAGCCCACCGGAGGTTATGTATCTGGTCGATGAGGAAGATGAAGGACCGCCCTTTTACCTTGTCCGCGATCCGTTTGAATTTCTGGGCATTGCTTCCCCACGACTCCACGTTCACCGCCTGGCACAGTTTCAGGAGTAGCGCCGTCGGCGTGGCATCGACCTTTTCGATGGTCACGAAGGCGCTACGCCGAATCGTCAATTCGGCGTGGATGGCCTTGAGGGCCAGAGTCTTTCCGATGCCGGCGGTCTCAGGTCCGTAGACCAGGCCGATCGTGCGCTTCTCCCGACTGCCTTCAAGGCAATAACCGGCCGTGGCCCTGATGGTCATGGCCACGTTTGTCCAGACGAATGTGGTCGTGCGCGGCCTGGCCGCAAGCTCCTCCTCACTATTGAGCCAGCGGTCCAGGTCGATTGCCACTTGGCCCCGATCACCGGCGTACTTTCCGCTAAAGAAGTCCGATATGACTCCCGTGCTCCAACCGATTGCCTTTGCGATTTTGCGGTTGTTGGCGCCGGTAGATTCCTTGAACGCCTCGCCCCTGGCGATCACGCCGGCAATCTGTTCGGGCTGTACGTCTTTGGCGTCCGTGCCGTCGTTTATCATGCGTGCCGCTCCACGAATTTGCGCCAGGTCGGCAAGCTGATGCGATGCCCTGTCAGCCGCCGGTGGCGCTGGCATTTCCTTTGGATCGAAATTGTTATTGCTCTCATCCATCTAGTCCTCCTCGTCGATGGTGAATTTTGGATCGTATTCAAATCGTGCCGACATGCTCTCGGCGCCCACCGCGACGGCGTGGGCCTGAAATTCCAAAGCCCTTCGAACCCTTGGCAATTCTGATTCGAGATGGCTTCGAACCGGCCGAATTGGCGGCGGTTCCGGCGGCTCGCCGGATATTGGCTTGGCCTGCCGTGCTGCTGCCGCGCGCAGCATCAAATCCGGAAGTTCCTCGGCAAGCCGTGGCCGTTGCTGGTGGTATTCCCTCACCAGCTTTCGGTGTCGCTTCTTCTCGGCGATGGCAGTGCCCAGCAGTTCGTGGTTGGCGTTCGCGGGAAGAAGTTGATTGCATCTGGCCGCACAAATAAACCGATCATCGGGAGTCCAGACGGTCACCTGGCTCACGTCCCGCTCATCGACGCGCAGATATACCTTGCGGCCGAAATGTCGGATCAATTCGGAGTCGAACTGGCCGTAGTGCAGACCGGAAAATTCCACGCCGTTCCTGTGAACGACGGATTCCCTCGTCTGTCGGGTAAGCAGCAATTCGAGCATGTCTTCGGAAGTTGTGCGTTTGGCGAAACCGTTCCAACTTGAATTGAACACTTCTTGAGGGCTTCGCCCTTCCATGCCCTGGCCGCGATGGGCGGTCGCGTGATAGGTTTCGAGCCACCGGCCAAACAACGCGATGAAATCGTTTAGCCGCGGGGCCTGGCCCTTGGCGAGATTCGCCTCCAAACAGTCCGGCTTGGCAAGGGGATGCCGGCCACAATAGGTCGGGAAAACGCGGGAAAATCTGGCCTCGACCGTGTTGAAGAAACGCTCGATCGGTTTGCTCTGACCGTGATAGCGCCAGCAGAAACGCGAGCGGATGTCCAGATGGTTGAGGATCCCGGCGAGGCGGGTGGAGTCCAATTGCACCTTGCCATGGCGGCGCTGCCAGCCGGTCGAACCATGCAAGGCATAGCTGGAAAAATCCTTGCCGTTGTCGATGTAGAGCAGCTCCGGGACGCCGAACACAGTGACGCCGCCCCGGAGCGCCGACAGGATGGAATTGGAGTTCGGGTCATGCGCGTAAACGCACCACCCGGCGATCAATCGCGATCGCATGTCCATCCAGGCCGTGAGCCAGGGACGCAGAAGCGTGCCGGCGTGCTGCACGATCACGTCATATTGATGATGATCGCCGACCCACTGTTCGTTGGAGTGCAGGGTCGTGTAATCGCGGGTGATGCTCGGTTCACATTCGGCGACGTAAGCATCCTCGCCCTGGCGGGACTTCACCCGCACGGCCTTGGGGATTTTGTTCAGATAAAGGCCGGCGGCGCGAAGTCCGAAGGTTTGCCAGCCATTCTCCTGGGCCTTCAGCATCGCTAGTTCGTGGCACGTCGTGATGCTCAGCCCACGCGGGGAGAGATAGTAGCTCTTGAGACACTCGCGAAATTGATCGGCGTTCCCCGCTCCGCCGGAAGAGCCACGATCCAACCATCGCCTGTCAACCAATCCCGCCAAACCTTCGGCCCGGTAAGCCGAATGCCATCGGCGGAGCGAACGGGCGCTAATATCAAGATCGCGCTCGGCGTTCATGCGATTGCAGAATTGTTCGGTGATCTGGGCGTCGGTGAATCCCAAGGTCGCGCCCCCGGCCCTGGCAACCGCCCATAGACGAAGAACGTCTCGACGCTGGAAAAGTTCGCGCCGCTGATCTTTCGTGAGCGCCCGGGTATCGAATGGCAATTGTTCTGGGAATTTCACCGCCGAGAATGCGGGGTCCGCGGAGACGTTCACATACCAGCAAGGCTTACCCCCGCCGGGCGGCGCCATCGTCTTCGCCAGGCCCGTCGCCATCCAGGTTTCGCCGCACTTGCGGCGTAGGGCGCCGATGGATTGTCCCGAGCGATTCGCTGCCATTTCCAGATTGATCCATTCGGCGGATTTGCCGGTCGGGACAATGGCAAGCGAGGATGAAGCGCCGACGGTGCTCATGTGGCAAGAAGTTTCGAGTCGGCCGGCAGCCTTCGCACGTCGGCATGATGGTAGCGGCGGATATGACGCCTTAAACTTTGGCCGCTCTTGTGGGGCGATCCGCACAATGCGCAGTTCACGTTGCCGGTGCTGGGGTTGGTCCTGGCATTCGCTGCCAATAGCTGCACCCGCCGATCAAATTCGCGTTCCGAAATGTCGGTCTGGGGACTCGCCGGGCGATTCTTCGTCGTCTCACGATCCGCGGCAAACTCAAGCCGGAGTTGAATGACTTCGCTGAGAATGCGTCCCAGCAGGTCAACCGCCGTTGCGTCTTGTAGCATTGCGTTGCCAGCATCGGCGGCCGGGCTTTGCTCGCCGGTGGCGGCGCTTCCAGGTCGCACGATGGCGTGGTCATTACCCATTAGGAAACCTTCGCGCTCAGACGCAGCCGACCCAAATTTCTTCCGCCCTCGTCCCGCTCCGGGCGAGCCGTAGCTTCCCCTCGCCAATGAGTTCAAAGACCAGCGATAGCAGTTCGCCTTCACCTTGGAATCGGTCTGCTTTTGCGAGGTGATAATTCGCGTCCGTGTAGAGCTTCAAGGCGTTGACGTTGTTTCGCGAAGCGTTCTGGGCCGCGACGTTCAGAACCGTTTCGATCCGGCGCGCTTGCTGGGCCGCATCTTCGGCGTTTTGCGGAACTCGTTTCGATTCGTTTTCCATGATTGATCCCTTTCCCTTCGTTCGTTTTCAAAATGCCGGCCGGGTGGCGGCGACACCGGCTCAAGCTACCTTCACCGCAAGCTCGCCCCGCGCCGGTTGCGCGTGCCGCCCGTCTCCATCTTGCGGAGGGCGACGGCGGGGCGGATTGACAATCGGAGCATGCTTTGGGTCGATCGTGGCGTAGCCGCTGAACAGCGTAAATGCATCCGTCCTCAAAGCGATTACGAGCCGACGATCCAGGCCCCTGTGCATTCGAAATGGCGGCTCGCTCATCTTCTTCCACTTGTAGAGTTGAGTCCGCTCGCAACCGACCGCGTCGGCCAAATCCTTTTGTCGGCGGTAGCCGACGTGCAGACTGCGGCCTCCGATCCATTCGCCCCAGTGGTTTCTGGTTTCCGATGCCATGCTGGCCGTAATATATCTCTGCGACAACTGAATGTCAACGCATTTGCAACCAAATCGCAACTGCCGCTGGATGCCGAAAATTCGACTTTTTGGCCGGAATTCTGTAAGAACGGAGTGCCGAAGGGCGCCGATGAACAAAAAAAAAGGCGAAAATCTTATCCTCATCGGTCTCAAAAGGAGTAAGCCGGAAGTTCATTGGGGCGACTGGATAAAGGCGCGCAGCTCGCGGGTCGGATACCGGCGCCAGAGGGATTTGGCCGATGCAATCGGATGCGAGCGGACCCTGCTCTACAAGTGGTTCAAGATGGCGTTGCCCCCGGTTCGAGTTAAAAAAGGATTCGACACGGGTCTGGCGTCCGCACTCCGGACCGATCGGGAAATGCTTTTTCACGCTTGGCGTTTCACGACGGTTGAGGAAGCACCGCTCGTCGATCGCGGCGCTGGTGATGGAGCATATTCCGAGCGCCAGTCCCTGAGCGATGAGCTTTTTAGGACGATCCCCATCATTGGCATCGGTGATCTCAAGGCCGTCGTCGAATTTGCTCGGCAACGGCATCGCAATACAGTGGACAAAATAATCGAGCGACTGCGGATAGAAGCGCCGAAATCTCCGACAAAAAAATAGCTCCCGCTCGCCTTGCGATCCGACCGCTGGGCGCGGTAAAATTCGCAATTCGATTCGCGCCACGGACCGGCCTATGCTGCGGACACGGAAGCCCCTTTTCGATTACCTTCAAGATGAGACTTCTCCCGGCCTGCGTGAGTGCCTTTCAGCCGCCGTCCCAGCGGAAAGCCCCGAAATTTCCGAGCGTTGGCGGCGCTATCTCATCGACCGCAATCCCGCCGACTTCGCCAAGCTCGTTGAAATCTATGCCCCATACGTTCGCTTCATGGTCGTTCACGTCCGCGCCGTAAACCCGGACGTTTTCACCAATCACGTCGCCAGTGCCATCAGTGACGGCATCGTCGGCTTGATCGAAGCGATTCAGCACACCACGGCATTTTACGCCAGGGAGTTCAGGTTCAAGGCCGGATTCGCGATCCGCAAGGCCATCTGGCGCGAGCGAAGAATGCGAATGTGGGGAGGCCGCGCGCGGATGGAACGCCTGGCGACTGTCGAAAAAATCCGCGAACGTCTCCGGATGATTTTGGAGCGTGACCCAGATCGCGATGAGGTCATCGCCGAGTTGAAGTTCCGGACCATCTACTGGAAACAGTACATGCCGTTTGTGGATGGCCCGGGCGCATGGATGATCTCACTTTCCGATGAGCCGTGTCCCGATCTTCCGATCGTCAAGCTCATCGCCGACGCCAAAGCCGTGACTCCCATTGATCGGCTCATCGAACGCGAATCGCTGGTTGAACCCGCGGGGAAAAGTCGGGCGCTCGAACTGGCATTGAAGGGCGTTCACGGCATCGACCGAAAGGTGTTCAATTGGATGATGCAGGGCATCGCTCCTGCTGAAATAGCCAGGATGACCGGCCTTCATCCCCGCGCTTGCGAGAGCCGCGTGAACAAGCTGAAATGGATGGCCCGATGCAACAAAAAGCTGGCGGCCTATCTCGGCGTAAAACCCGATCCCGAGTTGCCTCCAACGCGGAGCGGACATTGGCTCAAATTCGATCCGCCGCCCGCGCCGCTGGCCGCCTGATCCCGACTCAAGTCGCGAAAGAAACCTCGTTTGCAGCGCGCGATCTTTGCGCGATGCGCGATTCCCAAACGCCCGCCACGTTGCGCCAGGGGGTTTTTGGCCAAGTAGGTTTTCGCAAAAAGCCCCCGAATCGGCCCCCTTGGCCATCAATAACATCTTGCTCCGCCGCAGTCTCCGCCGCGCGCTAAGCCATTATTGCCCCGCGGCTTCCGCCGTCTCGCCATATCTCGCCACGCCTCGCCACATCTGGCCATCTAGGAGTGCGCCCGACACTTATGCCATAATCACTTATCGCAATGAATGGGGAAATCTGCTTCCATGTGACGGGAAATGTGTCTCACCGGACTCAACAAGGATGGCGTCGTGAAATCGGCGTTTTTTGGGCAGCGGGCCTACTTGGCGTGGCGTTCAATGATTCCTTCAACATCGGCAGGATGGAACGACACGTCGCTTACCCACAGACCAAATCCGCCGTGTTCGTTGACGGCCCTTACCCATTCGGCGAGGAAATCTCGCTTTGTCCGACTCTGCTGATCGTCCTGCCCCTTCACTTCCAGGGCAAGCATCACGCCATTGGTCAGCTTGATTAGAAAATCAGGGCGATATTTTTACACGACGCCTTTGAAAAGATAAACAATGTCGAAGCCTAAATGGTCGTTCCGCAAGCGCTGAAGCAAATCATTCTCAATCTTTCCCGCGAGCGCGATGACTATCGCTCACCAAATAACGACGCCGCATATTCGAGTGCAGGTTGCATATCGGCCGCAAGCACATCACCTTCGTAAATCTCCAGAAAATCGACATGCCGGCCGGCATTGTTCGGTGCCATCCCTTTATCGATCGACCTTCTCAAGGCCAAGGGAGGATCGCCTTCGGCGCCCATGACTTTGCTGGGGATAAGGCCGTGGGAACCGCCGCGCATTTCGAAGCCGGTGATGATCCGTCCGGTATAACTCTTGATAAAATCGGTGCCATCAAAAGCTTCGACCTGCGCCCGACCAGCATGAAGATCGTTCGATTGAATTGCCAGCCGCCTCCCAAAGACCTTCACTGCCCGTTCGACGATGTCTTGCTTTGCGCGCATACGCGCAGGAAGACCGGATTTCCCCTGCTCAAGAATCGGGAGGCCCGGAGCCGCAAGAGAAACATACTGATTGGGAAAAGAATCGGCATAGAGGTGAAAAGCCTCTTCCCATGCGCCCAAATATTTAGCGGGCGTATAACCGTCGCTGAGCCATTTTTTGATCGCCGGCGGAGAGTCGCTGGGCAACGTCATCTCTTCGGAAACCGATGTCGGTCCGGCAGCCGCGATCATTCTCAAAGCTGGCGACTTCCCATACCTCTCACTCAGTTGCTTCACGAATGCGAACCAGCGGTCGAGGTACACGTGATCCCATGGCATTGGCAGTTTCCGCACGGTGCCATGGCCAGGTCCATACGGTATCTCGAACTGATCGGTCCTTGCGCCTTCCAAGGCCCATGCAGGAGAAAAAAAACCCGGGAAGATATCGAGTTGCACCCATTTCTTCGATGATTCGGCGGCAGTGAACAGCTCGTCCAGCCTCGACCAATCAGGTTTTCCTTCGACCGGCTCGATGTCAGCCCAACGAATCTGAAACGCAGCGCCGCTGATGCACGGATTCTCCAACCCCTTCAGATTTAACGGTTGGTCAGGCTTGTTCACGATCACGACCGCGAGCCCGCCCGGCGCTGATGCCCGCGGCGACCTTTCTTCTGCCATGACAGGCCGCGAATATGCGAGCAAAGCGCCGACCAGAACAAGAGCAATGCGAATCGCAAACTGCAATTTCGATTTACCCATGTGTCTTCCCAACCAAACCGGGATTTCCCATGTGAGCCTCTGCCGACGAACGTCGCCGGCCAATGCGTCCATGATACCCCAGGAGTGGAGCTCGCTCGAAGGCTTTTCCTGGCTCGCGGCTCCACCTGAACCCCGACGATGTAAACGCTCGGCCGACCTTATCTCGGCGCCGATGAATTGATTTGGCAACATGGGCCGACCTGAAGGCGCTCGTGGAAGCCACGGTCAACGGCAAGGCGGACGCTTGGGCCTGGGTTCCCTTGGGCTGATGCTGCGCCGCAGGACCCGCAGCGCCTGAGCCTTGAACGCAAACAAAGCGTCTCATCGGCCGCAATTGTACATCCCAGAAATGTGAGCGATGCATGCGCCGCACCGCTATCCTGATGGCACTGGATTGCGACGTTTCCATTCATCCTGCAGCCATTGCTCAAGTTGGCTGATCGGCGCGGCCGGCAGGTCGTCAGCAATTGGGTTAGATAACGCTGGGGATCGATGTTGTGCCGGCGGCAGGTGCTGGTCAGGCTGGAAAGGATCGCCGCAGTCTGGCCGCCACACTCGTTCCCGACAAATAGGCTGTTTTTGCGATTCAGACAGCCTCGTTTCATTTCTCGTTCCGATTCGTTGTTGTCTATCCAATCCCGCCCTGAGGGCAATGTGGTCCCGGTGCAGGGGGTGGAACGGATTCGGATGGTTTACTGCGATCGAAGCCCGCGGGATAGCCACCCGCAGCTTTGCGGCTTTCGCGTCATCGCTTACAGCTTCGACCCCATGGTCGGCCGCGGGGGGAGTTTGGCGGCCGGGGGTTGGATCGTGGGACGGGCACTGGCGGCTTTCAGCAATGTGCTTTCGATGGTCTTGAATATCTTGTCGGTCGGCTCGCGCTCGTAAACGAAATCGTCGATCTTGAAGGTGCCTTGAGCGCCTTTCTTGAGACCTTCGTAGCTGACGGGGCCGGCGGAGCTCGGGCGGGTGGGGGCTTCGGTTAAATCGTATTCAATGTAGGCGATGCCTTTGCGGTCCCAGGCTTCGCGGTTGATGGATTGAATCTTGTCGAGGGGGATGGGCGGGTGGCCGGGGACGGTGACGATGCCGTTTTCCAGACGGTATTGGCCGCGAGAGTTGTAGACGGCCCAGACCAGGACGAACAATCCCATCGGGGGCAGGGCGATGCCGAGAACCTGGTTCAGGACGATGTCGGTTGGGGTCTTGGGTTTTTCGCGCGGATGGGTGACGCTCCAGTTGGGCCAACTGTAGAAACCGTCGTAGATGGACCATGCCCCGTAGGCCATAAGGAGGAGGGTCATCAGGTATCTGGCGACGCGGTAATATCGGCCGGCCTTGGCAACGATGGGGCCAGCGTCGGTTGGCTCGGCGGCGACAGCCTGAGTTTGATTGGACATAGTGCACGACCTCGCAACCCGCGCCGGCTTGCCAGGGAACAGATTAGGATTGCGGTGCGGACAGGGTCTTTTGCAGGTGCCGGAGAGATTGGAAAACCTCCCGGGCGAGGGCAAGACCCTGATCAGCCCCATCCAAGCCGCGTGCCAACTCGGCTCCGCGTCGAGTCAACTCGGCGGCCAGTTCGTTCTGATCGCTGGCAAGCTCGGTCAGAACGGACTCAATGTTACAACCCATTGTGCGTTCAAGCGAATCGGATGGCCAACCCGCCATGGGAGTCATAATACCGACTGGGACTACAGTTGCCAATGATTGTTGCGCGGGTTTCGGGGAAGGGGCAGGAGGGTTCAAGGGTTCAAGGGTTCAAGGGTTTAAGGGTTTAAGGGTTTAAGGGTTTAAGGGTTCAAGGGTTCAAGGGCTCAAGGGTTCAAGGCGATTTCACGACCGGGACGCGATGGCGCTGGAGATGGGGCGGACAATCTTGGGCAATACGTGGCGGTCGCATAATCCCTCGGCCCGATCGGCCAGTTCCCCAAGCAATCGATCCATGGCAACGCGCGGGCGATCGCCCCAGTAACGCCGCAGGATCAGGCATACGCTGATGACGTCGTCGGAATAGTCGCCGGTGCGAACCTGGTAACTGTTGGTGCGGGTGACGATGTCGATGCGGGCCTGGAGGCGGCAATCCTCGGTCAGGGCGACGGTCACCGAAGGCTGGAAATCGACCGGCTTGGCGCCGGATTCCTCGGTCAGGCAATTCAACGGTGAATCGGCCAGGAGGCTCTCGGCGATGACCTCGTCGTGGTTTCCGCTGAACGAGAGATCGAAGCCGAACATCAGGTCGAGGTAATCGATTTCCACCGGGCTGACGCCGAGGTGAAAGGGGGCAAGTTGCAAAAGCAGGCGATGCAGAGCCAGGGCGTCCTCGACCGTTGGGGGGTTGACGTGGCCGGCGCTGAGCCGGCGGGATTCGAGGCAGACCCAGCGGTAGTTTTGTCCGGAGCGGTCCTCTTCCAGGTTGAACTCGCCGCTGTCGGATTTTCGAAAGCGCGTCATGGAGGGGAATTCCTTTTGAATCCTCTCGAAGAAATGGAGCAGGGTTTCGCGTTGATGGGGAAGGTTCAACTGCGATCCGAGTCGGAGGTTGACGTAAAAGTCCTCACAGAAGGAAGAGTATGGATTGGACATAGTTTCTCCCGACCGCGGTTAGTCCGCAAAACGGCCGCACGGTCCCACGGCAAAAAGTGTAGCGGAAAACATTTTCCGGGAAAAGGGGAGGAGGGAAGACAGAAATTGCCTATTGCCTATTGCCTATTGAAAGAAGCAATGATGCGGTCTCCCTTCTTTCAATAGGAAATAGGAAATAGGAAATTGGCAATTTCGTTGACGGGGAAGTGGGTGAGACGTAAAAGTGCCCTCGCCATGCCGAAGCCGGTTTATGCGCTGGTTGGGACCGATGCGCTGATGCAACAGGAAGCGTTGGGCGCGATCGTGCGCGAGCTTGCGGGCCAGCCGCAGCGCGTGGACGTGGACGGGGAGACCGCGGACCTGGCGGACGTGCTGGACGAGCTGCGCAGCTTCGCGATGTTCGGCGGGACCAAGGTGGTGGCGGTCCGCAATGCCGACGAGTTCGTGTCGCGGTTCCGGGAACAAATGGAAGATTACGTGGCCAAGCCGTCGGACAGCGCGACGCTGGTCTTGCGATTCAGTTCGCTGCCGTCGAATCAGCGGATCCACAAGGCGATCGCGAAAACGGGCCAGATCGTTCCATGCCAGCCGCCGAAGGATTTGAAGGGATGGATTTTGACGCGGGGCAAGAGCGTGCACCGGCTGGCGATCACGGCCGAGGCGGCGGGATTGCTCGCGGACTTCATCGGGGATGATCTGGGCCGAATCGACGGCGAATTGGCGAAGCTGGCGTTGAGCAGCGCCGGCGGCCGGATCGGTGTGGAGGAGATCGGCCAGAGCGTGGTGTTCCAGCGTGAGCGGGAAATGTGGGATTTGACCAACGCGCTGGCCGGCGGCGAGGCGGCGGAAGCGCTGCGGCGCTGGCGGCAACTGGTGCAGTGCGATTCGTCCGCAGAATTCCGCGCGGTGGCGTGGCTGTGCATCTGGCTGGAGAACGTCGGCAAGGCGCTGAAGATGCTCAAGCAAGGCGAGAACGCGTTCACGATCGGGCAGGCCCTTCGCATCTGGCCGCGCGACGTGCAGGAGAAATTCGTCAGCACCGTGAAAGCACTGGGCGAACGAGGCCGCAAGCGCGCCGTCGATCTTCTGGCCGAGATCGACTTCCAAACCAAAACCGGCGTAGGCGAGGCGGCGGAAAACGTCGAACGGTTTCTGCTGGCGATGGCCGCGACGCTTGCGGGGAGATAGCGCGAATGACGGAGGTCGCATGCGGCGAGCGGCAATCATCATTTCAGTTTCGCTGTTTAGTTTGCTTTCGGCTCTTTTTTTCCTGGCCTGGGCATTAAGCTACACGGACGGATTCTTCTGGCTGGCCATGTCGCGCGGAAACGGATTCAGCTTTGTTTCGGTTCAAAGCGGCACGTTCGCATTTTGTGTTTCCCGCTCGGCGTACGCCCCGGCAACGGAGAAACACTTCTGGCGGCTGGAACCAGAAGATATGTTCAACAAACAACCCGGAATGATCGGCAATCGCCCTATGGTAACACTGCCGGGAGAGGGTTCGTTATGGTTTGCGGTAGCTCCACCCTATTATCCGTGGCGTTGGCAGTTGAGTCCTGGCATTGAGGGATTCGTGCCAATTTGGCTGGCGGCGCTGATTTCGGGCATCGTTCCCATTGCGTGGGCGGTTGGGCTGTTCGACGCAAAACCATCGCAACCGTCGGCAGGCAAGAAAGCCTCATCGCGTTCGACGTTCGAAGATCGCCCCTCACCCTGACCCTCTCCCCATGGGTACATGGGGCGAGGGGAAAAATATGCTGGAACGGCGGAGCCCCGAATGTACATCCGGGGCTTCAGGCTGGGACGCGCGCGAAATGGGGATCGGGGCGGCGACTGTAGATATTCCCCCCGAATGTCCGATAATACGGACGGGAATCTGCGGCAGGGAGGCCGCCGGCTTTGAGCGACGTCTTAGATCAATCCGAGGTCAATGCGCTTCTGGCGGCGGTGGATACCGGCGCCGCCGGGCCAAAGGAAAAGGAAGCGGCGCCGACGGTGTTCAGCCCCAAGGGGAAAACACAACTCGAAGTGCAGGTCTACGATTTCAAACGCCCCGAGCGCGTCAGCAAGGACCAGATGCGGGCGATGGAAGCGCTGCACGAAGGATTCGGCCGGAATTTCGGCGCGGCCATATCCGGATACCTCCGGACCATCATCGAAGTGTCGGTGGCGCACATCGAACAACTGACGTATAGCGAGTTCATTCATTCGTTGCCGAACCCCACCTGCTTCAATTTGTTGAAAGCAGAGCAACTTGACGGGCAGCTTTGTCTGGAAATCAGCCCGCTGATCATTTATCCGATCGTGGACCGGTTGCTGGGGGGAAGCAATGCCGAGCTGTTTATTCCCCAGCGTCCGCTGACGCAGATCGAGCAGCGCCTGGTGCAGCGAATCACCGACCGTGCGACGCATCATCTTTCCGAGGCGTGGAGCAATTTGACGCCGGTGACGTTCCGGGTGGAGGATTTCGAGAGCAATCCGCAACTCGTGCAGATCGTGCCGCCGAACGAAACGGTCGTCGTCGTTGGATTTGAGCTGAAGATGGGAAACCGGACCGGCACGATGGCGTTGTGCATTCCATACAACGTGATCGAGCCGATCATGGGAATGCTGGCGACGCAGAATTGGTTCAGCTATCAGCGGAAAGGGTCGCACGAGGACCATCTTCGTCAGTTGACGCAAAACGTAAGCAACGCGCCGGTGGAGCTTCGGGTGTTTTTGGCGCAGACGACGATTCGGCTGAACGATCTGCTGAGATTACAGGTGGGAGATTTAATCACGACGGAGCGGGAAGTGACCGAGGACGTGCTGATCCAGGTGGAGGGGAAGAAGAAATTCCTGGCGCAGCCGGGACAGTTCAGGGGAAAACGGGCGGTCAAGTTAACCAAGATCGTTCAGCAGCCGGAGGAGACACAGGCGGAGAAGGCGAGCAAGGCCGCCGCGGGGGCATCGCTATGAGCCGCGCCGCGCCCGCTTCCAACCCCGCCGTCGCCTCGGCGGGCCCGAGGTCGGACTTGGCCAGTGCGAAAGCGGGTCTCAGGCCCTTTGGCAGCGCGACCGGCACGGGATCGGGAAAGACGCCGGTCAGCAGCGCCTCGAACGCCGCGCGCGCCGCGCCGCTCGCGCAGGCGCCGGTCGTCCATCCGCGCCGCAACGGCGCTTGCGCGTCGGCTTCGCTCATCGGGACTCCTCCAAATCGTCCCCGCGCCTAAAA
>Ga0209415_10012238_pt1 | contig 14331 bp, 17 predicted proteins | sample PeaSoiSIISIP2007_FD_187696 | JGI IMG/M metagenome (GOLD analysis project Ga0209415, IMG submission 187696) | Peat soil microbial communities from Weissenstadt, Germany - SII-SIP-2007 (SPAdes) (version 2) | ecosystem: Environmental > Terrestrial > Soil > Wetlands > Peat | place: Germany... | reverse complement strand
TTCTTCTTGGCCTGCTCGAACATGTCGCGCACGCGGCTGGCGCCGACGCCGACGAACATCTCGACGAAGTCGGAGCCCGAGATGAAGAAGAACGGTACGCCTGCCTCGCCGGCGACAGCTCGGCCAAGTAGCGTCTTGCCGGTGCCAGGGGGTCCCACCATCAGCGCGCCCTTCGGGATCTTGCCGCCCAGGCGCTGGAACTTGGCCGGGTCCTTCAGGAAGTCGACGATCTCGGTCAGGTCTTCCTTGGCCTCGTCGACGCCGGCGACATCGTCGAAGGTGACGCGGTTCTTGTTCTCGGTGAGCAGGCGGGCCTTGGACTTGCCAAAGCCCATCGCGCCGCGGGCGCCGCCCTGCATCTGGCGCATGAACAGCAGCGTCAACCCGAACAGCAGCAGCAGCGGCGCCATCTGGAACAGGAACGACAGCAGGAGGTTCGGGCTGTTCGGCGGGAACGAGGTCTTGATGTCCTTGTGGTCGGCGAGGCGCTGCTGCAGCACCAGATTGTCCTTCGGACCAAAGGCCCGGAACTCGTGCCCGCCCTTGTCGGTGACAACGATCGCCGGGTCGCCGACATCCGCCTTGGCGATGTCGCCGGAGTCGATCTTGGCCAACATATCCGAGTAGGCGATGTCGGTCGGTGAAGCGCCGCCACGGGTCTGGCCCTGCATCACGCTGTAGATGACGACCGCGGCGACGAGGATCGCGCCCCAGATCGCCAGATTACGAAGGTTCATTCCAACGGCCTCGACTGGATCGAAGTCCCAATTTAGGGGGCCCAAGTTAATTTCGCTACGCGCCACATCGCCGCCGCGAGTGAGAAGGCGAAAAGGCTAGTGTTTTCAAGGCGCGCCAGCGCCATGATTCAAGGCGCCTGCCCGCCAGAAACGCCCAGATGCGCGGTCGCCTCGTCCTGTACAGCGCCCAATGCCGCTTCGAGACGAGCAAGGCCAAGCGGCGCCATCGCGACGGCGCTGTGCGGCGCCAGGATTGGGCAGAAGACTCCGCCCGATGGCGAGATGAGCGTCGGCAGCGCGCCCCTGGCCGGCGCGGGGATCGCCTTAAGCCGCTCCCGCTCGATGCCGCGCAGCCGCGCAGCGTGGCCCCGCAGCGGAGTGACGCGGTATCCGGGCCGGTGAGCGGCGACCAGGAAGCGGCCATCGAAGACGCTCTCGCCGAGCGGAAGGTCGGCCGCCTGCAGACCGCCCCGCACGGACTCGCCGGCTTCACGAAAGACCTGGATGCGATCGCCGCGCCCTTCGATCCTGGCCCCGCCGAGGCTGCTGGTGAAGTCGTCGCCGGCGATTCGGGCTGCGATCCGGTCCAGCGCGACGGGCGTCGGCGGCCGTGCGGTTCCGGCGGCGCACAGCGCCAGCGCCCCGATCAGGCGACGATCCGCGGCGGCGAATAACTCCCGCGGCGCGGTGAACTCACCGGCCAGCCCTTGCTGGATGGCGCGCCAACCGGCCGGCGGCGCCAGCTCGTCCGGCGGCGCCGGCGCGCTCGCAGATCCGGTAATCCGACGGCGCGCCAGGGTCCGCGAAAAACGTGGGTCGTCGTTGGCGGGATCGTCGATCCAGGTTTCGCCCAGGCCGACGAGCAGAGCCCGCAGGTCGGCGCGGCGGTGGCCGAGCAGCGGCCGCAGCAGGAACACGCCGCGGCCCTCCGGCCACGCCGGCGAAGGCGACCAGAACCGGGGTGAGGGCGTACTGGCGCCCATCCGCCGCATGATCTCCGCCTCCATCAGGTCGTCGGCCGTGTGAGCCATCAGGATCACCCTGGCGCCGGTTGATCGGGCGGCCGCCGCCAGCAGGGCGTGGCGGGCCGCCCGCGCGGCGGCGGGAAGTCCGGTCGGCGGCTTGGCGCCCCGCCAGACAAGGGTGCGGTGCCCGACGCCGAGCCGCGCAGCGCGCTCCGCCGCGAACCGGCTCCAGGCGGCGTTCGTCGGCTGCAGGTCATGGTCCACCGTCAAAGCGACGAGCGAGCGTCCGGCGCCATCGGCCCAGGCTTTCGCCAAGTGCAGCAGAGCCAGCGAATCCCCGCCGCCGGAAAGCGCGACACAGATCGGCGGCCGGTCAGGCCCATTCAGCCGGTCCATGCCGATCATCGGCTGGATGGAAAAGGGCGCCATCGCCGGCGCGGCGGCGGTCAGCCCGCCGCGCACCCCGCCTGGCCCTTCACATCGACTTCGCCGGCGCGGACAGCCGCGCTGGCCTTGGGATAGTGGCCATCGATCTCGGTCAGCACGCCGCAGGCCTCGCGGGTTTCCTTCATTCCGACCATGGCTCGGGCGAGGTCGAGCGCCGCATCGGGCGCCCAGGCCGTCGCCGGCCACTGCCGCACCACGCCCAGGTCCATCGCCGCGGCGTCGGCGAACGCCTCTCGCTTCAGCATGATCTTGCCGAGGAAGTACTTCGCCTCCAGGCCCCGCGGCGTTGCGCCATAGTGGTCGGCGACGTTACGAAACCCAGTCTCGGCCGCGGCCAGATCCCCGGCGTTGTAGGCCTCGCGGGCCGCGGCCATCGTCGCGGCCGGATCGGTCGGGACGGGGGGCGTGGCGTCGGGTGGAACTACGGCGACTGTGGGCGGTGCGGCTTGGGCGGCCTTCTGCTCCAGCGCTGCGACGCGGGCCGTCAGCGCGCCGTTTTCTTCGCGCAGCGCGTCGGCCTCGCGGTGCGCCTCGTCGACATCGTGCGCGGCTGACTCCAATTGGCCGGTCAGATGGGTCACCGCCTGCTGCAGATCGTCGATCTTCTGGGTCAGCGCAGTGAGCTCGCTGTCGGTGTCGGCCGGTTCGACCACCACCGGTTTGCCGGTCTCACGGCCCTGGAACACGATCGCCCTGATCTCCTTGAGCGCCTGCTCCATCCGGTCGAGCCGCTTGGCCGAGTGGTCGTCGAGCGGGTCGAGCGGCACCTGGGCCATCGCCGGGGCGGCGACGGCCAGGACGACCGCCAGGAAGGCGCCGGCCAACGCCGGCGCCTTCTGCATGTACGTGCGAGCGGGCATCGGCGCTTCCCTACCTACCTGCCGTGGCTACCGCGCGCCTTCGGTGATCGCGGTGTGGGCGTTGCGGTCCTTGGCCCACGCGTCTTCGTCGTGACCCCCGTCGACGGGCTGTTCCTTGCCGTACGAAATGGTGGCGATGCGACCCGCCGCGACGCCGTGGCCGACCAGGAAGTCGCGCACCGCGTCGGCGCGCTTAGCGCCGAGGGCAAAGTTGTACTCCCGCGTGCCGCGTTCGTCGCAGTTGCCTTCGATCCGCACCCGGACGGCGGGATAACGCTGCAGCCACTGCGCCTGGCCAGCCAAGATAGGCTGCGCGTCGGCGCGGATGTCCGACTTGTCGAAGTCGAAGTAGACCCGGTCGCCGACATTGACGACGAAGTCCTGGGTCGTTCCGGGGATCGGGCCCTGCGGTCCGGGCGGCGGACCCGGCTCGGACGGCGGCGGGGGGCCGGCTTCCGCTGACGGCGGCGGGATCGGCTGCGAGGGCGGGGGCGGCGGATGCGAGGCGCAGGCCGCCAGCGTCGCGGCGGCGAGCCCGCCGACGGCCAAGCGAACGAGGGTCCCGGAGCTAAGATTCATAGCGCGTCTCCTTGAAGAGGCAGGTGCAGGCCCACACACACCCATCGGACACAAAGGCCTCCGTCCCCTGACAACAACAATACCGTTATGCCTGTTCTGTTCCGCATCGATTTCAGCCGATTCAATCTTCGCCGCTAGTGCAGCAGCGGCGACCAGGCGGGGTCGGAGCCGGAATAGGGATAGTTGGCGTCCTTCTGGATGTGGCCGGTGAGGTCGACGGTCCAGAGCCGCGATGCGCCGTCCGTGAGTTTGCGCTCGAACATGATCACCCGCCCGTTCGGCGCCCACACCGGCTCGTCGGCGAAGTAGCTGGTGGTGAGGATGCGCTCCCCCGATCCGTCGGGGTTCATCACGCCGATCGAGAAGGTCTGGCCCTCCTGCTTAACGAAGGCGATCAGCTTGCCGTCAGGACTCCAGACCGGGGTGTTGTAGCGCCCGGACCCGAACGAGATCCGATGCGCCGCCCCGCCCGAGGCGCTCATCACATAGATCTGGGGCGAGCCACCGCGGTCGGAGTTGAACACGATCTGGCCGCCGTCGGGGGAGAACGATGGCGAGGTGTCGATCGCCAGACTGTCGGTCAGCTTGCGGGTGGCGTGGTTGACCAGGTCCATGACGTAGATGTTGACCGCGCCGTTTTTCTCGGCGGCGAAGGCGACCTTGCTGTCGTCGGGCGAAAAGCGCGGCGCCATGGTCATGGTCATGTCCGGGAAACGGCCAAGCACCTCCTCGCGGCCGGTGTCGAGGTTCTTCAAATAGATGCTGGCGCCGGTTGGCCGCAGGACCATGTAGGTGATCTCCTGACGCTTGGTGGAGAAGCGCGGGGCGAACACCATGGCCGAGCCGTCGGTGAGATAGGACGGGTTGGCGCCGTCCTGATCCATGATCGCCAGCCGCGTTACCTTGTGGGTCTTGGGCCCGCTCTCGGCGACGAACACCACGCGGGTGTCGAAATAGCCGTCCTCGCCGGTCAGCTTCTTGTAGACCGCGTCGGCGATCTGGTGGGCGATGGTGCGCCAGCTATCCGGCGTCGCGGTCAGCCGAGTGCCAACCAGCTGGTCGCCGGCGTAGACGTCCCAGAGCCGGAAATCGACGCTGAGCCGTCCGTCCGCGCCGCTCGACACGGCGCCGACCAAGAGCGCCTGGGCGCTGATCGCCTTCCAGGCGTCGAAGCCCGGCGTCACGTTGACGTCTGGCTGCTCGTGGAATGTCGCCGGATCGAGCGGGCGGAACAGGCCCGAGCGCTCCAGATCGGCGCTCACCACCTGTGAGATCTGCGCCCCGACCTGCGGGCCGCCGAAGGTGGTGATAGCGATCGGCAGCGGCTGCACGGCGGCCTGGTTCACGTCGACGGTGATGTCCGCCATCGCCGGCGCCGCGGCGAAAGGGGCTGCAAAAAGCAGAGCCAGCGCGGCGAACGCGGCGCGAAGTCGGTGTCTCATCGCTTGGCGCAGGCCTCCTTGGCGTCGAAGTTCACGACGATCGATTGTCCGTAATAGGGCTGGCTGTAGGGCGCCGCCTCGTGGACCGCATCCAGCGCTCGCCTGGCCGCCGCGGCCACGACCGGATCGCCGGAATGCTCGAGGCCGCCGTCATCCGGCGCACCGAGCAGGTTGCCGCTGAGGCTGACAATGAATTTGACTCTCAGCTTCACTGCCGCGCCCCCGGCGACATCACAGTTGGGATTCCACAGTCGCTCGAGCAGCTGTTGCAGACCCAGGAGGTCGCTCTGCGAGACGCCCTGGCCGGCGTCGGGCCGGGCCTGCGGCGCGGTCTCGGCGCGGGCGGGGCCGCGCTGGGACCCGGAGGCCTTGGCGCCGGCGTTGCGCTGCGCGTTGTCGATGATCTGTTGCATGCGGTTGAAGTCGACCGCGGCGGAGGCCGGCGATGTCGCGTGCTGCGACGGCTGCGGTGTCAGCGGCTTCTGCGCCTTGACCGGCTGCGGGACCGTCTGAGTGAACGCCGGCGGGGCCTCGACTGGGGCGGGCGGCTGTGGCTTGGCGGCGGGCGTCGGCTGCGGCGCCGCGGCGGCCTGGGTCTGCGGCGCCTGGAGCGCCTGACGCGTGTCGGTGAACGGCGCACTGGAGACGATATTGATCGGCACCGAGGACCCGATCGGCGGCGGCGGCTTGTTCGGGCTCAGCACCACGGCCAGGAACAGCGCGGCATGCAGCGCGACGGCAGCGATGAGCGCCGGCAGGCGGCTGTCTCGAGGCGGGGCCATCGCCAGGCCACTCATGGCGCGGCGCTGCTCGGCGCGGTTTCGTCGATGCGGCCCAACGTCGTCGCTGGCTTGGTCCCCGACGACGGCCCGCCGGTGTCGGTGATCAGGTTGATGTTGGCGAAGCCGGACGCGGAAATCGCCGCCATCACCTGGGCGACGATGGCGTAGGAGGCGCGCCCATCGGCCCGCACGTAGATCGGCCGAGTCAGGCCGGCGCCGACCATGTCGTGCAGCGCTGGCGAGAGCGCTGCGAACTGCACCTCGGTCTGGTTCAGGAAGACCCGCCCGTCGGCGCGGATCGACACCGTCAGCGGCTCGTTCTGGTCCTGCATCGCGCCGGCTTCGGTCTTCGGCAGCTGCAGCGGCACGCCGACGGTCAGCAGTGGCGCGGAGATCATGAAGATGATCAGGAGCACCAGCATCACGTCGACCAGCGGCGTGACGTTGATCTCCGACAGCGCGCTGCGGCGGGCGCGACGTCCACGCCGACCGGCCTGATAAGGATCGTGGATCGAAAGCGCCATCCTGCTACGCGCTCCGCTCGGCCAAGCGGCGCTGGATGGCGGTGACGAGGTCGTCGGCGAAGCCCTCCAGCCGTGCGGCGAACTTGCCGGCGTCGGTGGAGAACTTGTTGTAGGCGATGTAGGCCGGGATCGCGGCGGCCAGGCCGATGGCGGTGGCGAAGAGGGCCTGGGCGATCGCCGGGGCGACCACCGAGAGGTTGGTGTTCTTCTCGATCGCGATCGCCTGGAACGCGTGCATGATGCCCCAGACCGTCCCGAACAGGCCGATGAACGGCGAGGCGGTCGCCACGATGGCGAGGCTGCCGAGGCCATCCTCCACTCGCTGGCTTTCGCGAGCGATGAGCGCCCCCAGCACCCGGTCGATCCGCTGCACCAGGAACGCGGCCTGGGTGTCCGACTGTGCGCCCGACAGCAGGCCCTTGGCCCTGGCCTCGCGCCACTCGCGCAGCGCCGACTGCAGCATGCGCGGCAGCGCCGCCCGCGGATGCTCGCCGGCGGCCTGGGCCACGTCTTCGAGCGCCCGGCCGGAGCCGACCTCCTGCTCGAAGCGATTGGCCTGCCCGTTCAGCACGGTGAAGCGCACGAACTTGTCGATGATCACCGCCCAGGACCACAGCGACGCCAACCCCAGCCCGATCATGACCCCCTTCACCACCCAGTCGGCCGCCAGGAACAGGTGGACGATGTTGAAGGTCTCGGGCGTTATCGCGGCGTTGGGATCCATGTGTCTCCTGAGGAACGGCGAGGCCGGCGATGGCGCCCGCGGATGGTGAAACTATGGCGCGGTTTGCGTCAGAAACGGCGCAACCCGCTCGGTGAGCTCTGGCGGCGGACGGCGCGGTCGCCCGTCCAGGCGGATGCAGATCACCTCGACTTCCGCCTCGGCGATCAGCTCGCCGCCGCGCAGGATACGCTGCGCCGCCTCGATGCGGACACCCTTCCCCGACCGGTAGAGGGTGCGAATTTCGAGGGCGTCGTCGACCCGCGCGGCTTTGCGAAAGGCGACCGAGATGCGGGTGACGGCGAACGCGCACGGCTCGGGCAGCGCGAGCAGCGCCGCATGCTCGACCCCGGCCGCGCGCAGGAACTCGGTCCGCCCCCGCTCGAAATAGCGCAGGTAGCTAGCGTGATAGACCACGCCCGTGAAGTCGGTGTCCTCATAGTAGACTCGCACCGGCAACACATGCTCGCGGCCGTGGAAGGCGCCGGAGGAAGGCTGGGCCGTCATCACGTATCGCTGTCGAACAGCCCCGGCTGCGGCGCGGGTCCGGGAGGCGGCGTGAGGCCGAGGTGGAGGTAGGCCTTGGCACAGGCGAGCCGGCCGCGCGGCGTGCGTTGGATGAAGCCCTGCTGCAGCAGGAAGGGCTCGATCACGTCCTCCACCGCATCGCGCGCCTCGGCGATGGCGTAGGCGAGCGTCTCCACCCCCGCAGGACCGCCGCCGTAATGCTCGATCAGGGCGGTGAGGTAGCGGCGGTCGAGACCGTCGAGGCCGGCTTCGTCGACCTCGAGCCGCGCCAGCGCTTTGGCGGCGGCCTTGCGATCGATCAGCTCGCAGCCCTCGGCGCCGGCGAAATCGCGCACCCGGCGCAGCAGGCGGCCGGCGACGCGCGGCGTGCCGCGGGCGCGGCCGGCGATCTCGGCGGCGCCATCGTCGGCCAGCGCCGTCCCCATCTTGCGCGCGGCGGCCAACAGCACCTGCTCCAGTTCGGCCGGCGAATAGAACTGCAGCCGCAGCGGTATGCCGAAGCGATCGCGCAGCGGCGTCGCCAGCAGGCCGGCGCGAGTGGTCGCGGCGACCAGGGTGAAGGGCGCCAGATCGATGCGGATCGAGCGCGCCGAGGGCCCTTCGCCGATGATCAGGTCGAGCGCATGGTCCTCCATCGCCGGATAAAGGATCTCCTCCACATTGGCGGCGAGGCGATGGATCTCGTCGATGAACAGCACGTCGCGCGGCTCGAGGTTGGTCAGGATCGCCGCCAGGTCGCCGGCCTTGGCCAGCACCGGGCCGGAGGTGGCGCGGAAGTTCACGCCCAGTTCGCGGGCGATGATCTGAGCCAGCGTGGTCTTGCCGAGGCCGGGCGGGCCGAACAGCAGCACGTGGTCCAGCGCCTCGCCGCGGGACCTGGCCGCCTCGATGAACACCTTCAGATTGCCCTTGGCCTGCGCCTGCCCGACGAACTCGGCCAGGGTCTGCGGTCGCAGCGCGCGGTCGGCGGTCTCGACCGGGACGGGTTCGGGCGAGACGAGGCGGGTCAACGTCCCAGCTCCTGCAACGCCGCCTTGATCAGCGCCGGCTCGGCCACCGCGTCGCCGAGACGCGCGGCGGCCTGTTCGACGACGCGCCGGGCCATCGGCTCAGCGACGCCGAGGCTCATCAGCGCTGCAACCGCATCGCCAGCGGCTGTGGGGACGGGCGGGGCGGCGGCGGATGCGTGGAACGCGGCGACGGCCTCGCTGCCGATCGGCTTGTCCTTCAGCTCGGTGACGATGCGCAGCGCCAGTTTCGGCCCGACGCCGCTGGCTCGCGACACCGCGGCCTTGTCGCCGCGCTGCGCGGCGCCGGCGAGCTCGCCCGGGGTGAGCACGTCGAGCACGCCCAGCGCGGCCTTGGGCCCGACGCCCTGAATGTCCTGCAGCGCGACGAAGGCGCGGCGCTCCTCGCGGCTGAGGAAGCCGTAGAGCCGCAGGCCCAACTGGTCCGACCATTGCGACTCGATCTGCAGCACGGTCTCCTCGCCGAGCACCGGCAAACGTCCCAGCGTCCGCGCGCCACAGCGCACGACGTAGCCCACGCCGCCGACGTCGATCAGCGCGTCTTCCTCGCCGATCTCGGCCACCAGGCCGCGCAGCCGCCCGATCATGCCGCCGCCCCAAACGCGCGAGATCGGCGGGCGTGGGCGTGGCAGATGGCGACAGCCAGCGCATCGGCGGCGTCGGCGACCGGGGCGCCCGACGTCGGCAACAGGCGGGCGACCATGAAGGCGACCTGGTGCTTGTCGGCGCCGCCGGTGCCCACCAGCGCCTTCTTGACGACCTTGGCCGCGTATTCGGCGACCAGGAGACCCGCGGCCGCCGGCGCCAGCATGGCCGCGGCCCTGGCATGGCCGAGCTTCAGGGTCGAGGACCCGTTGGCAGTGACGAAGGTCTCCTCGATGGCCGCCTCGTCCGGCGCCCAAGTCGCGACGATTTCGGCGACGGCGAGATGGATCGCGAGCAGGCGCTCGGACAGCGCCGCCTTGTCGTCCGGCGCGATCACGCCGTGGGCGATGTGGCTGAGCCGCGCCCCCTCGATTGCCACCACGCCCCAGCCGGTGCGGCGAAGGCCCGGATCGAGGCCGAGGATGCGAATCGCGTTCGTCATGTGTTCCGGAACATCGCGCGGCTGGCCCCGATCGAGAAGCTCTCTTACGGTTAACGGGCCATTACCGAAGGCGGGGCCGATGATCCACGTTCCGACCGCGCCCTGGGCCCACACCGCGTTCGACTTGGCCGCCTGGTCGTCGGGCGCCGCGGTGGGCTACGCGCTCTACCGCTGGCGGCTCTCAGAGCAGCTGGTCCGCGTCGCCCGCCTCACCGGGCCCGGCTACTTCGTCAGCCTGGCGATCGGGGCTGCGCTGGGCGCGTGGGTGTCGGGTTCGCTGAACACGATGCGCCAGGCTGCGCCGGCGCTGTCGCACAGCATCGTCGGCGCCCTGATCGGCGCGATCGTCGCGGTGGAGCTCTACAAGGCCGCGCGCGGCATCCGGGGCTCGACCGGGGGGATCTTCGTCGGTTCGTTCGCCACCGGCGCGGTGGTGGGGCGCTGGGGCTGCTTCTTCGCCGGACTGCCCGACCGCACCTATGGCACGCCGACTTCGTTGCCTTGGGGCGTCGACCTCGGCGACGGCGTCTCGCGCCATCCGGTGCAGCTCTACGAGAGCCTGGCGATGGCGGTGTTCCTGGCCGTCTACATCGTCGGATTGGCCTGGCGTGCGCCCTGGGCGATGCGGCGCGGGTTCTATGCGCTCTGCATCTGGTACGGGGCGCAGCGCTTCGCCTGGGAGTTCCTGAAACCCTATCCAACCTTGGCCGGCCCGTTTAACCTCTTCCATCTTTTGTGCGCGGGGTTGGTGGTCTATGGCGTCGGCTACTACCTCCGCGACCTCGCCGACGCCCGCGCCGCTGACCACCGCGTCGGCCCGCAAGGTCGCGCCCTATCTGTTCCTCGGCCAGACCACCAGCCTTTGTGAGGCTTGCCTGGCGCTGGTCCCGGCCAAGATCCTGGCTGAGGACGGCAGCGTCTACTTCCAGAAGCGCTGCGCCGAGCACGGGGTGCAAAAGACCCTGATCGCCGACGACGTCGGCTACTGGAAGTCGCAGCGGGACTGGCTGAAGCCCGGCGACCGGCCGCTCGCGCCGCAGAGCCGCACCGAGCACGGCTGTCCCTACGATTGCGGCCTCTGCCCCGACCATGAGCAGCACTCGTGCCTGGCGATCATCGAGATCAACGACGCCTGCAACCTGACCTGCCCGGTCTGCTTCGCCGATTCCGCCGTGGGCCGCGGCGGTCACCGACCGCTGGCCGAGATCGAGGCCATGCTGGATGCCGTGGTCGCGTCTGAGGGCGAGCCGGACCTAGTGCAGCTGTCCGGCGGCGAGCCGACCATCCATCCGCAGTTCTTCGAGGTGCTGGCGGCGGCCAAGGCGCGGCCGATCCGGCACCTGATGATCAACACCAACGGCCTGCGCATCGCCCGCGAAGCTGGATTCGCCGAGCGCCTCGCCGAGTTCATGCCGGGGCTGGAGGTCTATCTGCAGTTCGACTCGCTGCGGCGCGCGGCGCTGATGGACCTGCGCGGCGCCGACCTTTCGAAGGTGCGGATCGAGGCGCTGGAAGCGCTCGAGCGAGTTGGGGTCTCGACCACGCTGGTCGTCATGGTCAAGAAGGGTGTCAACGACGCCGACATCGCCGACATCGTTCGTTTCGCCCTGGGTTGGCGCTGCGTGCGCGGCGTCACCTTCCAGCCGGTGCAGGACGCTGGTCGCAACAACGGCTTCGACCCGAACACCAACCGCATCGTGCTGACCGAGATCCGCCGCAAGGTCGCCGAGGCCGGCGTGTTCTCGCTCGCCGACATGATCCCGCTGCCTTGCAACCCTGACCAGATCTGCATCGGCTATGGCCTGCGCAACGGCGGGCAAGTGACGCCGGTGACCTCGCTGCTGCCGCGCGAGCTGCTGGTCAGCGCCGCGCCGAACACCGTGGCGTTCGAGGCCTATCCCGAGCTGCAGCGGCGGGTGTTCGACCTGCTCTCGCTGTCTACCGCGCAAGGTGACACCTCCGAGAAGCTCTCAAGCCTGCTGTGCTGCCTGCCGGAGGTCGCCGTTCCCGAGGAGATCGCCTACGAGCACACCTTCCGGGTGGTGATCTCTCAGTTCCTCGATCGCTACAACTTCGACCTCGGCACGGTGAAGCGCTCCTGCGTCCACTTCGTGCAGCCGGACGGCCAGATCATCCCGTTCGACACCTTCAACACCTTTTATCGGCCCGGCGCGGCGGGGAACGCGGCGCTGGCGCGAGGGAGAGCCTGATATGGGCGCAGGCGGCTTCTTCGGGGCATTGCTGATCATCGCCGGCGTTCTTCTGGCGCTGCTCTGCGGCCTTTGCACCCTGGTAGTGATCGGCGTCAGCGTCTCTGCGCCGGCCACCAGCGGCTCGCAGAACTACGGCGGCGGCGCGATGATCCCGATCGCCCTGCTGCTCGGCGGCGTGCCAACCGTGTTCGGCTGCCTGATGGTCTGGGCCGGGGTCGTGCTGATCCGCTCCAGCCGCAAATCGGCGCAGCCGCCGGTGAAGCCGGAGACGTTCGAGTAGCGGCCCTCAGCCCGCCAGCCGCTCCATCTCCGCGTCGTCGATGGCGTAGTTGCCGAACACGGTCTGCACGTCGTCGTCGTCGTCGAGGTTGTCGATCAGCTTGATCAGGCTGGCCGCCTCGGGGCCGGTGACCGGGACTTCGCTCTTCGGCTTCCACACCACGGCAGTGGATTTAGCCGGGCCGAGCGCCGCCTCCAGCGCCTCGACCGCCGCGCCCATGTCCTCGAACGCGGCGTAGATCACGTGGCCATCCGCATCGCTCTCGACGTCCTGCGCGCCGGCCTCGATCGCGGCCTCCATCACTTCGTCGTCGGAGCCGGCGGCGCGCGGATAGGCGATCTCGCCCAGGCGGTCGAACATGAACGAGACCGCGCCGGTCTCGCCGAGGTTGCCGCCGGCCTTGGTGAAGATCGAGCGCACATTGGCCGCCGCGCGGTTGCGGTTGTCGGTCAGCACCTCGACGATCAGGCCGACGCCGCCGGGCGCGAAGCCCTCGTAGCGGATCTCCTCCATCAGGTCGGCCTCGCCGCCGAGCGCCTTCTTGATCGCCCGGTCGATGTTGTCCTTCGGCATGGACTCGGCCTTGGCGTTGGCGATCGCCAGTCGCAGCCGCGAGTTCGCGGCCGGGTCGGGTGCGCCGTGCTTGGCGGCGATAGTGATGTCGCGCGAAAGCTTGGAGAAGGCCTTGGAACGGATCTTATCCTGGCGGTCCTTGCGGAACTGGATGTTCTTGAACTTTGAGTGTCCGGCCATGGCGCGCGCTTCTAAACCCCTGCGACCGCGGACGGAAGCGGCGCGCTGGGGCCGGACTGGCCAGGGCATATGAGATAGATCATTTCGCGCCGGTGTAGCGTGGCCTTAAGCTGCCGCCGGAACCCAGCGCCAAGCTGAGCCGTTTCCGCCAGGCGCCTTTGGGAGGCAAGCCATGAGCGACGACGTCGACCTCGACGAACCGGAGGAATTGCCGGAGGAGATCGTCCACTGGCAGCCGACGCATCGCCCGCTGACGACAGCCCACGGAGCGGTGGCGCAGGGCGCGTCCGCAACCGGCAGCTCGATCGTCGGCGCCTTGGCGCTGGGCGCGCTTGCGTTGGGCGCTGTGGCGATCGGGGCGCTGGCGATCGGGCGGCTGAATGTGCGCCACGCCAAGCTGGGCCGGGTGGTGATCGACGATCTGGTGGTCAAGCGCCTGCGCGTACTCGAGCGCCGCTAAGCCTTCACTGTCTCGATCTGGGGCACGGTTTGCGAAAGCCGGCCGCCGATGCGGATCGGCTCGATGCGGCGGGCGAGGCCGGTCGCATCGTCGGTCTCCAGGTAGAGGCCGCAGACCGTTGCAGCGCCCTCCGCGGGCTTGAAGCGCCCCTGTGAGATGCGGGTGGTGAACCGCCGCAGCGGCTCTTCCTTCTGGTTGCCGATCACGCTGTCGTAGTCGGCGCAGGCGCCGGCGTCGGTCTGGTAGGCGGTCCCGCCGGGCAGAATCTGCCCGTCCGCGGTTGGCACGTGAGTGTGAGTGCCGACCACCAGGCTGGCCCGAGCGTCGCAAAAATGACCCATCGCCATTTTTTCGGAGGTCGCCTCGGCGTGCATGTCGACGATGATCGCATCGGCCGCTGCGCCGAGCGGGCAAGCTTCCAGCTCGTGGTCGACCGCGGCGAACGGATCGTCGAGGGCATCCATGTGCACCCGGCCCAGCAGGTTGATCACCAGGACGCTGCGCCCGTGCTCGGTGGTGAACAGCTGCGCGCCGCGGCCCGGCGCCTGGGCGAAGGCCGGGTAGTTCAGCGGCCGGATCAACCGCGGCTCGCGCACGATGTAGGTCAGCGCCTCCTTCTGGTCCCAGGAGTGGTTGCCGAGCGTGAGGCAATCAGCCCCGGCGTTGAACAGGTCGCGCGCCGTGTTCTCGGTGATGCCGAAGCCGGCGGCGGCGTTCTCGGCGTTGACGACCACGAATTCCAGCCCCAGCCGGCGGCGCAGGCCGGGCAGATGCTCCGCCAGTCCGTCACGGCCGGAGCGGCCGACCACATCCCCGAAAAAAGCCAGACGCATGCGAACTATGTCCTCCTTCGGCAAACTATAACGCGTCAGGCCAACTCCCCGCACCCGCTCATCCCGACGCACCAGCGCTCGACGGCCCAGGC
>Ga0209415_10012235_pt1 | contig 14334 bp, 16 predicted proteins | sample PeaSoiSIISIP2007_FD_187696 | JGI IMG/M metagenome (GOLD analysis project Ga0209415, IMG submission 187696) | Peat soil microbial communities from Weissenstadt, Germany - SII-SIP-2007 (SPAdes) (version 2) | ecosystem: Environmental > Terrestrial > Soil > Wetlands > Peat | place: Germany... | reverse complement strand
CGTGAAGGTGATCGTCGGCGAGGAGGTCAAGACGGCCGGCCAGGGCGAGGTGATCGGCCTGTTCATCGAGGAGAAGATCCCGCGCGGGCTGAGCCTGCAGGAGACCGTTGCGGAGATCAGGCGCCAGGGCGGGATCGTCTACGTGCCGCACCCGTTCGACCGCATGCACTCGGTGCCCGACTACGAGCACCTGCTGAAGATCGTCGACGACGTCGATGCGATCGAGGTGTTCAACCCGCGCGTGGCGATCAGCGGGTTCAACGACGAGGCCGCCCGCTTCGCTGCCAAGTACCGCATCCCGGCAGGCGCCGGCTCGGACTCGCACGTGCCGCAGGGGCTCGGCTCGGTGCGCATCAGGATGCGCGACTTCGACGGGCCGCAGGAGTTCCTGCAGTCGCTACGCGACGCCGAGATCCTCACGCGGCCCTCCTCGCTGCTCTACGTCCAGGCGCTGAAGTTCCTGCAGACGCGCGCCACGCCCCGCTCGGCGCGGCGTGCGAGCAAGGCGCGGCGGTTGAGACGGCTGCGCGGAGCGTCGGGCAGCGGTGGCAGGCGATAGGAAGCCGGCCCACCGCAAAGCGCAACGACTGATGCACCGTCAAGGACAAGACGACGGGCCGTCTAATCCCTCGGGACCGATGCCCGTAACCGACGATCAGATCCGCGAGAAGTATCTCGAGCGCGCGATCCGCGAGCTGAACACGCTCACACGCGAGCTGCAGGCGTGCCCGCACTGCCCGCGCGGCAACCTCATGCCGGTGCTCGGCTCCGGACACCCGCAGGCCGACATCATGCTGCTGAAGTACGCGCCGTTGCCGTCGGAGATCGAGGAGGGTGTCGCCTTCTACGGCCGCGCGGGCAGCGCGCTGATGAAGTCGCTCAAGCGCCTGTCGATCGACCCGCTGGCCGTCTACGGCACGCTCTGCGCGAAGTGCCCGCTGAGCGACGCCTCGCTCGCGGACTTCGCCTGCGTTTCGCGCGTGATCGAGGAGATCGCGATCGTGCAGCCGAAGATCATCGTCGTGATGGGAGCCGACGCGCTCGTCGCGCTCGGCGAGATGGACATCCCGCTCGCCCACCCGCTGGCGGAGCAGATGGGCGTGCTGCAGCAGCTCACGCCCACGATCGAGGCGCTGTACGTGCCCAACATCGACGAGTCGCTGGACGAGCAGGACGCCAAGCGCGAGTTCTGGGCGGCCTTCCGCACGCTCGGCGACTGGTACGTCGCGCAACCGCCGTACTAGCGGCTAGATGGTTGATTCCATCTAGGCCGTAAGCACGATCTTGCCGAGCTTGCCGCCCGCGGCAAAGCGCTCATAGGCGGCCGCCGCGTCGTCGAGCGGGAACGTCTCGGCGAGCGGCACGCGCAGCGCGCCGGAGTCAAACAGCGGCAGCACCTCGTGCTCGAGGCGGCGCGCGCACTGCGCTTTCTCCTCAAGCGGCCGCGCCCTCAGCGTCGAGCCGTGGATGCGCGCGCGCTTGCCCATCAGCGCGAGCAGGTTGAGCTCGCCCTTCGCGCCGGCCGAGACGCCGATCACCGCGATCCGTCCGCCGGTGTCGAGTGCCTGGAGGTTCTCAGCCAGGTTGGGGGCGCCGACCAGCTCGAGCACCACGTCGAAGGGGCCGTGCTCGGCGAAGCCCTCGGGCGCGATCGCCTCCGCTCCGAGCTCGGCCACTTGCCCGCGCAGCTCCGCGCGACGCACGGTCGCGGTCACGCTCGCGCCGACCGCCCGGGCGAGCTGGATCGCCGCCGTGCCCACGCCGCCGGCGCCGCCGTGCACCAGCAGGCGCTCCCCGCAGCGCAGCTCGCACTGGGTGAACAACGCGTCGTGTGCGGTCACGAAGACCTCGGGCAGCCCGCCGGCCTCGGGCCAGTCGAGCGTGTCCGGCACCGGCATGAACAGACGCTCGTGGGCCGTCGCGAGCTCTGCCTGCCCGCCGCCGCCCACCACCGCCATCACGCGGTCACCCACAGAAAAGCGCGCGGCGCCCGGGCCGAGCGCGGCAACCTCGCCGGCCAGCTCCATGCCGGGGATGTCCTGCGGCGATCCGGCCGGCGCCGGGTAGAGGCCGCGCCGCTGCATCATGTCGCCGCCGTTCAGCCCCGCCGCGCGCACCCGCACCAGCACCTCGCCGAGCCCGGGGACCGGGTCGGCATGCTCCTCGATCAGGATCTCGTTCTCTCGGATGGTCACGGCGCGCATGGCCGCGAAGCTTACGTGGCCTTGACCAGCTTGGGCAGGCGGCGCAGCTGCAGGGTGAGCGGGCCGATCGCGCAGCTTTCGGCGCCGGCCATGCTGGAGGCCTGCAGCGTCACGCTGCCCCCGGCCTGGGAGGCGCTGCCGCTGAGCGCGAGCGTCCAGGGGCCGCCTGTGGGCACTCCTGCGACCGTGAACGGTGAGCGGCTGAAGGCGCCGCCGGCGAGCGGCAGCCAGCCCAGCGAGGCGGCGGCGCCGCGGTCGGGCGGTTCGCCGCCGGGCAGCGAGCACCGTGCGTCCCAGGTGACGTTGAGGTCGATCATGCGGTCGGTGAGGAGCGCTTCGGCTTCCTGCGCTCCGCCGTCGGCGGCGATCAGCTGCGCGGTGTAAGCGCCGAGCAGGTGCTGCATCCCGCTCGCGACCGCGCGCAGCCTGGAGGCGCTGATCGTGCGCGGCGTGTGGGTGGCGAGTTCGTAGAGGCGGCCGTCCTCGCGCCACAGCAGACCCCGGTCCGGAGAGAACAGGCCCCGGACCGCAAGGCCGCTGTGACCGCGCACGCGCGTCGGGCTGGAGGTGTAGGAGATCCCGAGCTCACGGCGCCTGCTCGCGAAGGAGCCGCTGCCGAGATCCTGCAGCACGATCAGCGCGTCGGCGTGTTCGCGCGGGGTGTTCACGTCCGCGATGTGCTCGAAGTCGAGCTCGTAGATGCCGCGCGCGCCGGTCAGGAGCGTGACCGGCGTGTACTTTTCGCCGCTCAGGATCGCTGGCAGCAACAGCGGCACGAGCGGAGCGGGCGTGCGCTGCTCCTGGGCGAGCCTAGTGTATTCGCCGAGCATGTCTCCCCCGGCTCGCGCCCCCGGGCACAGCCACATGCCTAGCGCGAGCGCCGCGAGCAGCGCGCTCGCCGCGACGCTGCCGCTGAGCGCGAGCGTCCAGGTCGCACGACGAGAGCAGGCAGGCGGCCGGCCCCGCGAGCAGTCGAGATCCCCCGGACTCCTCATGGGCTGACAATACCTGCGCACACCGCGAAAGCTACGTGCGGTGCCTAGCCCCGTTCGAGCAGCGCCACGCACTCGATGTGGTGCGTCTGGGGGAACATGTCTACGGGACGCACCCTGCGCAGCGTCCACCCGGCCTCCACGAGTTCGGCGGCGTTGGGGGCCAGCGTGGTCGGGTTGCAGGAGACGTAGACGATGCGCCTGGGCGAGGCGTCGATGATGCGATGGACGACCTTCTTGGAGAGTCCCGCGCGCGGCGGGTCGACCACGATCACGTCCGGGCGCCCGGCGCGCCCCACCAGCTCCGCCAGCGCCAGGCGCGTGTCGCCCGCGAAGAAGTGCGCATTGGTGATCCCGTTGCGGCGCGCGCCCGCGATCGCGTCGGCGACGGCCTGCTCGACCAGCTCGATGCCCCACAGCTCGCCCGCGCGCGGAGCGAGCGTCAGCGCGATCGTGCCGATCCCCGAGTAGAGGTCGAAGACGCGCTCCCAGCCCTGCAGCGCGGCGTATGAGATGACCACCTCGTACAGCCGCTCGGCCATCTCGGTGTTCGTCTGGAAGAACGCCTCCGCGGAGATGCGCAGGTCCAGATCGCCGAGCCGCTCGGGCAGCTCGGCCTCACCCCACACGAGCTCCGTCTCGCCGCCGGCGGTGGTCTCCGCGACGCTGCTCGTGCGCGTCCACAGCACGCCGCTGAGGCTCTCGCCGAGGCCGTCCGCGAGAGCCGCCGCGAGCAGCGGGGCCTCGAGCTCCCCCGCGGTGGTCACGATCCGGACCTGCAGCGCGCCTGTGCGCCTGCCCTCGCGCACGACCAGGTTGCGCAGCCGCGCGCGGCCGTCCGGCGAGGGCGCCGGCGGGCGCCCGCGCGGCTCTCCCGCCGCCCGGCCGCGACCGCGGTCCCAGGCGAGCAGACCCTGCTCGCGGCACCAGCGCAACGCGATCTCGCGCGCCAGGTTGCCGCGCTCGGAGGCGAGCAGGCAATCCTCGATCGGGGCCACCCGGTTGCCGCCCGCGGGAGCGTGGAAGCCGCACACCAGCTGCTCCTCGCCGCCTCCCCCGAATGAGTACTCGAGCTTGTTGCGGTAGCGCCACGGCGCCACCGCCGGCACGATCTCCTCCAGCTCGAAGCCGTCGAGCCGCCCGATGCGCCGCAGCGCTTCGTCGACCTGCGCGCGCTTGATCTCGAGCTGTCGCTCGTAGGGGATCACCTGCCACGGCACGCCGGGATGATCGGCCGTGGGCGCGATCCGCTCGGGGCTGGCCCGCAGCACCGCGAGCGTGCGTGCGTGCGCGTAGCTGCGCTTGCGCCTGTGCACGACCGCGCGCACCCGGTCGCCGGGGATCGCACCCGCGACGAACACCACGTAGCCGCCGTCGCCCAGGCGCGCCACGCCCTCCCCGCCGAAGGCCAGCGAGTCGATCTCGAGCTCCAGCTCGTCGCCGAGCTGTGGGCGGGGAGCGCCCTCGGGCGGCGCGGCCGGCACGCTCACGCCGGCGCCGCCAGCAGCTCCAGCAGCGCCTTCTGGGCGTGGCGGCGGTTCTCGGCCTGGTCCCAGATCCGCTGGCGGGAGCCGTAGAGGACCTCCGCGGAGATCTCCTCGCCCGGGTGCGCCGGCAGGTCGTGCATCGCGAACGCTCCCGGCGCGGCCGCGTCGAGCAGCGCGTCGTCCACGCGGTAGTCCGCCAGCGCCGTCCGGCGCTCGGCAGTGGTGGCCTCGTCGCCCATGCTCACCCACACGTCGGTGTAGACCGCGCACGCGTCCCTGACCGCCTCGCGGGGATCCTCGTGCAGGGTCACGAGCCCGCTGGCGCCCGCGGGCAGCGAGAGCTCGTCCTCGAGCGAGTAGCCCTCGGGCGAGGCGACCGCCACGTGCATGCCCGCCAGCGTGCCGAGCATCGCGAGCGAGCGGGCCACGTTGTTGCCGTCGCCGACGTAGGCCACGCGCAGCCCCGCGAGCGGCCCGCAGGCCTCGCGCAGCGTCAGCAGGTCGGCGAGCGCCTGGCAGGGGTGGTGGCGCGCGGTGAGCATGTTGATTACCGGGATCGTGGCGTGGGCCGCAAGCTGCTGCAAGATCGCGTCGGGCCCGGTGCGCACACCCACGATCGCCACGTGCCGCGAGAGCACGAGCGCGGTGTCGCGCAGTGCCTCGCCGCGCGAGAGCTGCAGCTCGTCCGAGCGCAGCACCAGCGGGTGCCCGCCGAGCTCGTGGACGCCCACCTCGAAGGACACGCGCGTGCGCGTGGAGGGCTTCTCGAAGATCAGCGCGACGCTGCGACCGGCGAGCGCGTCGGAGGCCAGCGGCGCGCGCTTGAGCTCCAGCGCGCGGTCCAGCAGCGACGCCAGCTCGGCCGCGCTGAGCTCCGCTCCGGTGAGGAAATGGCGTTGGGTCATGAAGCGGCCAGTCTAGGGCGCGGTGTGCGAATGTGAAGCCGGCAGTCCGCCCCAGAAAGGAACAGTCGATGAACAGAGGCATCGCCGTCCTGCTCGCCGGCACGGCGCTCGCGCTGGCCGCGGGCTGCGGCTCCTCCGCCAGCTCCGGCAGCGGCACGGGCTCGACGAGCACCTCCACCGCCGCGCCCGCGTCCACGACCTCCCTGAAAGTGGCGACGACGCCCAAGTACGGCACGCCGCCGGCGTCCTCGCCGGCCCAGAGCGGCACCGTCCAGGTCGCCTACCGCAACATCGCGATCAGCCCGGACACGCTGCGCGTGAAGGTCGGCAGCACGATCCGCTGGACCAACTACGACTCGGTCGAACACAACGTCACGACCGCGAGCGGGCCCCAGCAGTTCGCATCCAAGAACTTCGGCGAAGGCGCCAGCTTCGAAGTCAAGCTGACCAGGCCCGGCACGATCCACTACCGCTGCACGATCCACCCCACCACGATGAACGGGACGATCGCGGTGGTCAGGTGAACTCGGCTAGCCCCTGCTCGGGGGTGGACGCGGTCGCGTAGGTGCGGCGGGGGATGCGCCCCGCACCGCGCGCGAGGCGTCCGGCGCGCACCGCCGCGCGCATCGCGGCCGCCATCGCGACCGGGTCCTGCGCGCGCGAGATCGCCGAGGCGGCCATCACCGCGTCGCATCCGAGCTCCATCGCCAGCGCCGCGTCCGAGGCCGTGCCCACGCCCGCGTCGAGCACCACCGGGACGTCCACCGCGCGGCGGATGAGCGCGATGTTGTACGGGTTGCGGATGCCCATGCCGCTGCCGATCGGCGATCCGAGCGGCATCACCGCGGCGCAGCCGACGTCCACCAGCCGTCGCGCGAGCACCGGATCGTCGGTCGTGTAGGGGAGCACCACGAAGCCCTCGTCGACGAGCTCCTCGGCGGCGCGCAGCAGCTCCGGCGCGTCCGGCAGCAGCGTGTCCTCGTCGCCGATCACCTCGAGCTTGATCCAGTCGGTCGCGAACGCCTCGCGCGCGAGCTTGGCCGTGAGCACCGCGTCGCGCGCGGTGAAGCAGCCGGCGGTGTTCGGCAGCAGCTGCACACCCGCCTCGGCGAGCACGTCGATCAGCGAGCTGCGGTGTCCCGCGTCCGCGCCGACGCCCACCCTGCGCAGCGCGACCGTCACGAGCTCGCTGCCGCTCGCCGCGATCGCATCGGCCATCAGCTCCAGCGAGGGGAACCCGCCCGTGCCGAGCAGCAGGCGCGAGCGCAGCGTCCTGCCGGCGATCGTCAGCGAGTCCTCCTCGCCCTCGGCGCCGCTCGCCTGCGCGAGCGGTAGCCCGCTCAGCGAATCGCCCATCGCCCGATCACCCCCCCTGCATCGCGGTCAGCACCTCCACGCGCGCGTCCTGCGCCAGCGCGAACGTCTCCCACGCGGCACGCGGCACGACCTCGCCGTCCACCGCCACGGCCACGCCACGCGCGTGCACCTCCAGGCCGAGGCGCCCGAGCGCCGTGGCCACCGTCTCGCCCGGCCCGATCTCGGTGTGCTGGCCGTTGAGGAGGATCACGAGCGCGCCCCCACGGCCGCCGCGGTCGACGCGCCCGCGGCGCGCGCGCAGGAGGAGAAGCGCAGCGGCGAGCAGGCCTCCGGCAGCGGGCCGCCTGCTCCCGTGAGCTGGTCGGCCACCAGCTGCGCGGTGATCGGCGCGAGCAGCACGCCGTTGCGATGGTGCCCGGTCGCCCACACGATGCCCGAGGTGGCGCCCGGCCCGATCACGGGGGCGTTGTCGGGCGTTCCCGGACGCAGGCCGACGCACAGCTCCTCGATCTCGAGCTCGGCCACGCCCGGCACGAGCTCGTGCGCCTCGCGCAGCAGCCCGTACACCCCGCCCGCGGTGGCGGCGAGCTCGAAGCCGCGCTCCTCCATGGTCGCGCCGAGCACGTAGCGGCCGTCCGCGCGCGGGACCAGGTAACCCCCCTGAAAGCGCAGGATGCGACGCAGCAGGCCGGGCCCGTCTGGATCGCGCAGGCGCACGATCTGCCCCTTGACCGGCCGCACCGGGACGGCCTCCGCGGCGGCGAGTCCCCCGATCTCCTCGCTCCAGGCTCCCGCGGCGAGCACGACCTGGCCGCCGACCACGCGCTCGCCGCCGCCGAGCAGCACCCCCTCGACACGCGCACCGGCGCCGTCCAGCAGCACCGCGCTCACCTCGGCGTGCTCGCGCACGCGCACGCCCGCCGCCGCGCAGGCCTCGCTCAGCGCCGTGAGCACCAGCCGGGGATCGACCGAGTGGTCGCCAGGGACCTCCAGCGCGAGGCGCACCGTCGCGGTCAGCGCGGGCTCGCGCTCGCGCGCCTCGCTCGCGCGCAGGCGCTCCACGTCGAGGCCGAGCGAGCGGCGAAACTCGAGCTGGCGCTCGAGCTCGCGCGCCTCGTCGCCGTCGCGTGCGACCAGGAGCGTGCCCGTGCGCATCAGGCCAACATCGATGCCCGCCGTCTCGCCGAGCTCGGCGGCGAAGGCCGGCCACAGCGCCGCCGAGTGCAGGCCCAGCTGCAGCAGCGCCCGCCCCGCGCGGCCGAACTCGACCTCGGCCACGGGCGCGATCATGCCCGCGGCCACGCGCGAGGTGCCGCCGCCGATCCGCTCGCGCTCGAGCAGCGTCACCGACATCCCGCGCTGGCGCGCGCGCCAGGCGACCGCCAGCCCGATGATGCCGCCGCCCACAACCACCACGTCGGCGCGCTCGTTCACGCTCATGGCTTGATGCTAGCCCTCGGCCGTGCACGAGTGAGACGGCCGGCCTGCGAGACTTGGGGCGCATGGCAACCGTGGACCTGGGCGCCGAGCGGCGCGAACGACTGGCCGCCGCGCGGCTCTACCTGGTGCTGGACTCCGCTCCGCAGCGCCACTCGCTGCCGGAGCTGCTGCGCGCCGCGGCGGCCGGCGGCGTGGACGTGGTGCAGCTGCGCGAGAAGCACCTGCCCGACGACGAGCTCGTCTCGGTGGCGCACGCCTCCGGTGTCCTGTGCGAGCAGCTCGGGTTGCTGTTCATCGTCAACGACCGGCCGTTCGTCGCGCTGGAGGCGGGCGCCGACGGCGTCCACGTCGGCCAGGACGACATGCCTCTGGCGGAGGTGCGCGAAGTCCTCGGAGGAGAGCTGCTGGTCGGCCTCTCCACGCACGCCCCGCAGGAGGTCGACGCCGCCGACCCGGCGCTCGTGGACTACATCGGCGTCGGGCCCGTGCACGAGACACCGACGAAGCCTGGCCGGCCGGCCGTGGGGACCGAGCTCGTCCGCTACGCGGCCGCTCACGCGCGCATGCCGTTCTTCGCGATCGGCGGCCTGCAGCGGAACAACCTCGCCGAGGTGCTCGCCGCGGGCGCGCGGCGCGTGTGCGTGCTGCGCGCGATCGCCGACGCCGAGCAGCCCGAGCGCGCCGCGCGCGAGCTCTGCGAGCTGCTCGCACGCAGGCCGCTGGAGCCCGGCGCTTGAGCGGCGAGCCAGAGAGGTCCCCGGGCTCCCGCGGAGAGCCCGCGCGCACCGGCGAGCCGCCCGGCGAGGACGCTCGCGATGGGGCCACCGCGGCGCTCGCGCCGCTGGCCGAGGGGGAGCGCCCCGCGGCGCTGCTGGCGGCGATCGCCGTGTGCGTGGTGCTCGCGCTCGGCGTGATCGTGGGAGCGCTCAGCGTGCACGACCTCGAACGGCACGGCGGCTCGCTGCCGGGCGCGATCTTCCTCGCGGCGATCCTGCTGCTGCTCGCCCGCGGGATGTACGCCCGCCGTTACAGCGCAGTGCTCGGATTCGAGGCGCTGCTCACGTTCCAGATCATCGTCACCTCGCTCGCGCTGGTGGTCGCCTCCACGCTGCTCGCAGCCGCGATCTGCGTGCTGGGGATCGGGCTCGGCGGATGGCTGTTCTGGAAGCTCGTGCGCGTGATGGGGCGCATCCAGGCCGGCGAACGCGACCGCCACCAGGCGAGCTCCTAGCGCCCGGCTGTCGCTCGGGCGCTTCGATAGGCTCACGCCCGATGGCCGAGAGCTCCTACGACTGCATCGTCATCGGCTCCGGGCCGGGCGGCTACGTGGCCGCGATCCGCGCAGCCCAGCTCGGGAAGCGCACGGCGGTCATCGAGCGCGACAGGGTCGGCGGCCGCTGCCTGAACTACGCGTGCATCCCCGCCAAGGCCGTGCTGCGCTCGGCCGACCTGCTCTCGGAGATCCGCGAGGCCGAGGAGTTCGGCATCCGGGTCGCCGGCGTGGAAGTGGACTACGGCGCGATCCAGGCGCGCCGCGAGAAGGTCGTCTCGACGTTGACCTCGGGCGTGAGCGGGCTCTTCAAGAAGAACGGGATCGACCTGATCGAGGGGGACGCCGCGCTGAGCGCCGAGGGCGGCGTGCGGGTGGGCGCCGAGACGGTGGCTGCCGGCAGCGTGATCCTCGCCACCGGCTCGGTCGGGCGGGCGATCCCCGGCGTGGAGTTCGGCGGCAGGGTGATCGGCACCGAGCAGGCGTGGGCGCTCGACCACGTGCCCGCGCGCCTGGCGGTCGTCGGAGCGGGCGCCTCCGGCGCGGAGATCGCCTCGGGCTTCGCGCGCCTGGGCAGCGAGGTGCTGCTGCTGGAGGCGCTCGACAGCGTGCTGCCCACCGAGGACGCGGACATCTCGCGCCTGGTCGCGCGCGGGCTGGGGCGCCAGGGCGTGGCCGTGCATACCGGCGCGCTCGTCGCGGACGTCTCCGGCGGGGACAGCGGCGTGGGGTTCTCCCTCGGCGGCGAGGGAGTCCAGGTCGACTACCTCGTGATAGCCGCCGGCAGGGGCGCCGACGTCGAGGGGCTTGGCCTGGCCGAGGCCGGCGTTGAGCTCGACGAGCGCGGGCTGGTGAAGGTGGACGGCGCGCAGCGCACCTCACGGCCCGGCGTGTATGCGATCGGCGATCTCGTGTTCGGACCGGCGCTCGCGCACAAGGCCTCCGACGAGGGCATCATCGCCGCGGAGGACATCGCCGGCCTGGCCACCCATCCGCTGGCCTACCAGGACATCCCGCGCGCCACCTTCTGCACCCCCAACGTGGGCTCATTCGGTCTGACCGAGGCCGAGGCCCGCGAGCAGGGGTATGAGGTGGTGGTCGGCAAGGTGCCCTATGGCGCCGTCGGCGGCGGCACGGTCTACGGCGATCGCACCGGGCTCGTCAAGCTCGTCGGCGAGAGCCGTTACGGCGAGCTGCTCGGCGGGCACATCGTCGGCTCGCGCGCCACCGAGCTGATCCAGGAGCTGGTCAACGTGCGCGCGCTCGAGGGCGGGTTCCCGGAGGTGGCGCGCATCGTCCACGGTCACCCGACGCTCTCGGAGGCCGTGATGGAGGCCGGGCGCGCCGCCGACGGCTGGCTGATCCACGGCTGAGCTCGCGCGGGCTCGCGGCTTGCAGCAGATGTCCGCCCCCACAGCCGCCTTCTACTTCGACCTCTCCAGCCCGCTCGCCTACCTTGCCGCCGAGCGCGTGCTGGGGGTCTTCGCGGAGGTGCCCGCCGCGGTCGAGTGGCTGCCCGTCGACGCGCGCGGCCTGCCCGGCGGGGAGACCTTCGAGGCGTTCCGCTGCGCCGGTGAGCAGGACGTGTTGCGCGCGGAGGTCGAGCGCCGCGCGCGCGAGCTGGGACTGCAGCCGCTGCGCTGGCCGGACCCGTTCCCGTTCGACAGCTCGCTCGCGATGCGCGTGGCCACCTACGCCAAGTCGATCGGCAGGACCGTCCCCTTCGCCCAGGCCGCCTTCCGCCAGGCGTTCGCAGGCGGGCGCTCGCTGGCGGACCCGGACTTCGTGCTGATCGCGGCCGCCGCCTGCGAGATGCACCCGACCGCCGTGCTGCGCGCGGCCGAGCTGCGCACGGTCGCCGAGCAGCTCGCAGCCACCACCGCTCAGGCCGCCGCCCTCGGGGTCGGCGAGGTCCCCGCGATCCTGCTCACCGGCGCCGACGCGCCCGAGCGGCGCGAGGTGTTTCCCGGCGAGCGAGCGCTCGAGCGGGCGGCCGCACGGCTGGCCGGTCCGAACGCGGGGGCGCTGGGGCGGTGAGGGCCGGCCACGCCTACCGGCTGATCGTCACGCGCGGCGGGCGCGCGCCCGCCCTGCTCGCCGACCCCGGGCGCGTGGACCACGTCGAGGTGGTCGAGATCGACAGCGGCGAGGTGGTGCTCTACTGGGACCGTCCGCCGCAGGCCGCGTCCAAGCTCGCACGCGCGCTGCGCACCGACCTCGTGCAGCTCGAGGCCGAGGAGTTCGTCGCCCGCTGGAGTACCGTGGAGCATTGATGGCCGCCCTTCCCCCACCGGACGTCGCGCGCGAGTGGCTCACCACGATGACGCTCATCCGCCGCTTCGAGGAGCGGGCTGGCGAGATGTACGCGCGCGCCAAGGTCGGCGGCTTCCTGCACCTCTCGATCGGCGAGGAGGCCACGATCGTGGGCAGCGCGCGCGCGCTGCGCGACAGCGACTACCTGATCTCGACCTACCGCTCCCACGGCCACGCGCTCGTGCGCGGCACGCCGCCCGAGAACGTGATGGCCGAGCTGTTCGGCCGCGTCGACGGCTGCTCGGGCGGCCGCGGCGGCTCGATGCACATGTTCGATCTCGCCAGGCGCTTCATGGGCGGCTACGGGATCGTCGGGGGCAACCTGCCGATCGCCGCCGGGATCGCGCTGGCCAGCGACTACCAGGGCAGCGAGGACGTGACCCTGTGCACGTTCGGGGACGGCGCCTCCAACCAGGGCACCTTCGGCGAGACGCTCAACATCGCCGCCCTATGGCGGCTGCCCGTGGTGTTCATGGTGACCAACAACCAGTTCGGCATGGGCACCGCGCTGCGGCGCCACTCGGCCGTCACCGACCTGCAGCGCAAGGGCGAGAGCCTCGGCGTCCCGGGCATGCGCTGCGACGGGATGGACGTACTCGAGACCCATGCGGTGCTGGCCGAGGCGATCGAGCGCGTGCGCGCGGACCGCCGGCCGCTGCTGGTGGAGGCCGTCACCTACCGCTTCCGCGGGCACTCGATGGCCGACCCCGAGCAGTACCGCAGCAAGGAGGAGGTCGCCCGATGGCGCGAGCGCGACCCGATCAGCTCGTTCGGCGGGCTGCTCGTCGCCGAGGGGGTGCTCGACGAGGCCGAGCTGGAGCGGATCGACGCGGACGTGATCGCGCGCGTCGACGCCGCCGTCGCGTTCGCGGACGCCTCGCCGTTCCCGGCGCCGGAGTCGCTCTACGACGACGTCTACGTGCTCGACGGGAAGATGCAGGGCTGGTACTCGGCCGCCACCGCCGAAGCACGCTCGGAGCTCGAGCTCGACGCCGCCGAGGCAGAGGCGCTGCCGGGGTCTGCGGCCGCCGCCAACGACGAGATCCCCCAGCGCCTCTCCAGCGCGCTGGCCGCCGGCCAGGACGGCAGCGAGCTCGACGGAGGGGTCTCCTGATGGCGCAGATGCGCTATCGCGAGGCGCTCGGCGCGGCGCTGCGCGAGGAGCTCGCACGTGACGAGCGGGTGATCCTGATGGGCGAGGACATCGGCGTGTTCGGCGGCGCCTTCAAGGTCACCGACGGCCTGCTCGCGGAGTTCGGCGAGCAGCGCGTGCGCGACACGCCGATCTCCGAGAACACGATCGTGGGCGTGGGCGTCGGGGCCGCGATGACCGGGCTGCGCCCGGTGGTGGAGCTGATGACGATCAACTTCTCGCTGCTGGCCTTCGACCAGATCGTCAACCATGCAGCCCACATCCACTACATGTTCGGCGGGCAGGCCACGGTGCCGCTCGTCGTGCGCATGCCCCAGGGCGCCGGCCACCAGCTCGGCCCCACCCACTCCCACTGCCTGGAGGCGCTGTTCCTGCACGTCCCCGGCCTGCTCGTCGCGGTGCCCGCCACGGCCGCCGACGCCAAGGGGCTGCTAAAGACCGCCATCCGCGAGGAGAACCCCGTCATCTTCATCGAGCACGAGGCCCTCTACGGCGTGCGCGGAGAGGTTCCCGACGGCGATGATCAGCTCGTGCCGTTCGGGCGCGCGCGGATCGCACGCGAGGGCTCGGACGTGACGATCGTGGGCGTCTCGCGCATGGCCGTCACGTGCGAACGCGCCGCCGACACGCTCGCGTCCGAGCACGACGTCCACGCCGAGGTGATCGACCCGCGCACGCTGCGCCCGCTCGACCTGGACTCGATCCTCTCGTCCGTGCGCAGGACCAACCGCTGCGTGGTCGTCGAGGAGGGCTGGCCGCACGGTGGCGTCGGCGCGAACCTCGCCGCGCTCGTCAGCGAACAGGCCTTCGACGACCTCGACGCGCCCGTCGAGCGGGTCACCGGCGCCGACGTGCCGATGCCCTACTCCAAGCCGCTCGAGGACATCGCCTACCCGCACGAGCCGCAGATCGTGCGCGCCGCGCTGGCCGTCCTCGGCGGCGACCGCGGCAGCGTGCCAGCCGGGGGCGATTGATGGGCGAGCTGGTCATGCCCCGCCTCTCGGACACGATGGAGGAGGGCACGATCCTGCGCTGGCTCAAGCGCGACGGCGAGACCGTCAGCCGCGGGGAGGAGCTGGTGGAGATCGAGACGGACAAGGCCACCATGACCTACGAGTCCGACCTCGACGGCGTGCTGCAGATCGTGGCCGCCGAGGGCGACACGCTCCCGGTGGGCGAGGTGATCGCGCTCGTCGGCGCCGCCGCGCAGGACGGCCAGATCCGACCAGGCGGCGACGGCGAGCCGGCGGCGC
>Ga0209415_10012234_pt1 | contig 14334 bp, 11 predicted proteins | sample PeaSoiSIISIP2007_FD_187696 | JGI IMG/M metagenome (GOLD analysis project Ga0209415, IMG submission 187696) | Peat soil microbial communities from Weissenstadt, Germany - SII-SIP-2007 (SPAdes) (version 2) | ecosystem: Environmental > Terrestrial > Soil > Wetlands > Peat | place: Germany... | reverse complement strand
GCCGACACCAGATCGCAGTAAAGCGCGATGGCGCGGATGGCGTCGTCGTTGCCCGGGATCGGATAGGCGATGCCCTGGGGATTGCTGTTGCTGTCGACGACCGCGATCGCCGGGATGCCGAGCTTCAGGGCCTCGGCCACCGCGATCGATTCCTTGTTCGTGTCGATGACGAACAGGATGTCGGGCTGGCCGCCCATCTCCTTGATGCCGCCCAGGGCCCGCTCGAGCTTGTCGCGCTCGCGGGTCATCTGCAGCATCTCCTTCTTGGTCAGGCCGGTGTTCGCCTCGGCGAGCTTGGCCTCCAGGTCCTTCAGGCGCTTGATCGAATTCGAGATGGTCTTCCAGTTGGACAGCATGCCGCCGAGCCAACGGTGGTTCACGTAGTACTGGCCGCAGCGCTTCGCCGCCTCGGCGATCTTGTCGCTCGCCTGACGCTTGGTCCCGACGAAGAGAACGCGCCCGCCGCCGCTGACCACGTCGCGCACTGCCTGGAGCGCCTGCTGGAGGAGCGGCACGGTCTGCTCGAGGTCGAGGATGTGGACGCCGTTGCGCACGCCGAAGATGAAAGGCGCCATCTTCGGGTTCCAGCGTCGGGTGTGGTGGCCGAAATGCACGCCAGCTTCCAAGAGCTGACGCATGGAGAACTCAGGCATCGCCATGAGAAAGATCCTTTTCCGGTTGTGCCTCCGCGGGAATTGGTCCCCTCCGGGCTTTCGCCCTAGGACGGACACCGGAGCGACCGGCCAGGATTTCTCCCCGGCAAGCCGCGGCCCCGCGTGCGGTTTCAAACGGGCGAGGTCATAGCCGCCCGGCCGGGCGATGGCAAGCCCTTTCCAGCGCGACGAGAGAACGTGCTGTAACCTGCTGAAATACGGATATTATTTGTGGACGCTCGGCGGCTCAGAAATCCTGCACATCGACGACCCCGGGAATGGCCTTGATGGCGCCGCGGGTGGCCGGCGAGATCGCCCAGTTGCCGGCCACCGCCAGCTCGCATTCCCTGCCCCGGTCGAGCTCGAGCACCAGCTTCAGGCGCCCCCTGCCCCGCCCGCAGCGCTCCATGATCTGCTTCAGGCCGGTGAGCGGCCCGGAATTGTCGAGGAAGACCTTGAGGCCGGCGCTGGCATGGGCGGCCGCCTCGTCCAGCGGCTGGATCGCCTGGGCGGTGAGGCGGATGCTGTCAGGCTCCAGCCGCGTATCGACCGTGAGCAGGAGAGGCGTGCCGGGCTGCAAGAGCTCGCGATGCGCCGACAGCAGCTCCGAAAAGAGGACCACCTCGTAGACCCCCGAACTGTCCGAAAGCTGGACGAAGGCAAAGCGCGCGCCGCGGGCCGAGGTCCGCTCCTGCTTGCCGGTGACAATGCCGGCGAGCTTCGCGCGCATGGTCGGCCTGCCGGCGAGCCAGGTCTGGAGGTCGGCGAAGCGCACCACGTCCAGCCGCTTCAAGGTGCTGCCGTAGCTGTCGAGCGGATGGGCCGAGAGATAGAAGCCGATGGCCTCGAACTCGTGGCGCAGTTTGTCCATGCCCGGCCAGTCCGGAACCGCCGGGAGGCTGAGGCGCGGCGCCTCCCCGCCGCCGGCAAACAGGCTCGCCTGCTGGCTCGTCCGGTCGCTGGCCGCCGCTCCCGCCTGGCGCAGAAGCAGCTCGGCTGCTTCGAAGGTCTGGCGCCGGTTGGCGTTGAGCCCGTCGAAGGCGCCGGCGGCGATCAGGTTCTCGAGCGCGCGCCGGTTCAGCAGGCGCGGATCGCAGCGCTGGGCAAAATCGGCGAGGCTCGCGAAGGCACCGCCTGCCTGGCGCGAAGCTACGATCCCCTCGGCCGCGCCCTGGCCGACATTACGCACCGCGGCCAGGGCGTAGCGTACGGCGAGCGTGCCGTCGGCCTCGGCCTCGACGCCAAAGACCGCCTCCGACCGGTTCACATCCGGCGGCAACAGACGGATCTTCAGCCGTCCCAGCTCCTGCCGGAAGACGCCGAGCTTGTCGGTGTTGTGAATGTCGAGGGTCATCGAGGCGGCGAAGAATTCGACCGGGTGGTTCGCCTTAAGCCAGGCCGTCTGATAGGCGATGAGGGCGTAAGCCGCCGCGTGGCTCTTGTTGAACCCATAACCCGCGAACTTGTTGACCTGGTCGAAGATTTGCGCGGCCGTGGCCTGGTCGACCTTGTTGGCGACGGCGCCGGTGATGAAGTTGGCGCGCTGGGCCTCCATCTCCGCCTTGATCTTCTTGCCCATGGCCCAGCGCAATACGTCCGCGGCGCCCATGCTGAAGCCCGACAGCTTCTGGGCGATCTGCATCACCTGTTCCTGGTAGATCATGATTCCGAAGGTCTCCTTCAGGATGCCTTCGAGGGAGGGATGCAGGTAGTCGGGCTTCTCCTGGCCATGCTTGCAGGCGATGTAGCGCGGGATGTTGTCCATCGGCCCCGGCCGGTAGAGGGCCACGAGAGCAATGATGTCCTCGAACCGGTCGGGCTTGAGCCGGCGCAGCGCATCGCGCATGCCGGAACCTTCCAGCTGGAACACGCCGGTCGAATCCCCGTGGCTCAGCATGGCGTAGGTCTTGGGATCGTCGAGGGGGAGTCGCGCGAGATCGACGGCGATTCCGCGCTTGCGCAGCAGGGCCTCGGCCTGGATCAGCACGGTCAGCGTCTTCAGGCCGAGGAAATCGAACTTCACCAGCCCGGCCTGCTCCACGTCCTTCATGTTGAACTGGGTCACCGGCATGTCGGAGCGCGGGTCCCGGTACATCGGCACCAGCTGCTCGAGCGGCCGATCGCCGATGACCACGCCGGCGGCATGGGTGGAGGCATGGCGATAGAGCCCCTCGAGCTTGCGGGCGATGTCGAACAGCCGCGCCACGGCCGGATCCTGCTCGATCGCCGCGCGAAGCTGCGGCTCGCCCTCGACCGCCTGGGCGAGGCTGACCGGGTTGGCGGGATTGTTGGGGACCATCTTGCAGAGCCGATCCACCTGGCCATAGGGCATTTCCAGCACCCGGCCCACGTCGCGTAGCGCCGCGCGGGCTTGGAGCTTGCCGAAGGTGATGATCTGGGCCACCCGGTCGCGGCCGTATTTTTCCTGAACGTAGCGGATCACTTCGTCCCGCCGCTCCTGGCAGAAGTCGATATCGAAATCAGGCATCGATATGCGGTCGGGATTGAGGAAGCGCTCGAAGAGCAGGCCCCAGCGCAAGGGATCGAGATCGGTGATGTCGAGCGACCAGGCGACGACCGAGGCCGCGCCCGAGCCGCGCCCCGGTCCCACGGGAATGCCCTGGCGCTTGGCCCAGCCGATAAAGTCGCCGACGATGAGGAAATAGCCGGCGAAGCCCATGGAGACGATGACGCCAAGCTCGTAATCGAGCCTTTGGCGGTAGATCTCGCGCTCGGCCTCGCTCCTGCCCTGCATGCGCCGGGCCAGCCCGGCGACGGCCTGCCGGCGCAGTTCCTCCGGTTCGGGCAGGCCGTCGGCGGAGGTGAAGGGCGGCAGGATCGGCTTGCGCTTGAGCGGCATATAGGCGCAGCGCCGGGCGACGACGAGGGTATTGTCCGCCGCCTCCGGAAGATCGGCGAACAGCCTGCGCATCTCATCGGCGCTCTTGAACCGGTGCTCGGGCGTGACGCGCCGGCGCTTCTCCTCGCTCAGCAGCGCCCCTTCGGCAATGCAGAGCAAGGCGTCATGGGCCTCGTACATGCTCTCGTCGGCGAAGAACACTTCGTTGACGGCAAGAAGCGGCAGGCCGCTCGCATAGGCTAGCTCGATCAAGCGCCCCTCGATCTGGCGCTCCACGGCCAGGCCATGGCGCTGCAGCTCGACATAGAGCCGGCCGGGGAACAGCGCCTGAAGCTCCGCCAAGGCTTCGCCCGCCGCCGCGTCCTGGCCCTCGGCCAGGAGGCGCCCGACGCGGCCCTGAGGCCCGCCGGTAAGCGCGATGAGGCCTTCAGTCGCGCCGGCGAGCGCGGAGAGCGCCAATTGCGCCGCCTCGCCAGGTTCCCCCTCCAGGAACGACCGGCTGGAAAGATGCAGGAGATTGCGATAGCCGGCTTCGTTCTGCACCAGCAGCACGAGCTGGTCCGGCGCCGGCTTCAGGCCCGGTCGCGCGGGCCCTTCGCCGTTCTGGCGCCTGATGCCGATCTGGCAGCCGATGATGGGTTGGACGCCGGCCTCCGCGGCGGCTTGGGCGAATTGAAAGGCCCCGAAGAGGTTTCCGCTGTCGGTCACGGCGACGGCCGGCATGGCGTTGCGCCGGCAGAGATCGATCAGCTGCTTGATCTTGATCGCGCCCTCGGAGAGCGAATAGGCGGAGTGGACTCTCAGATGGACGAAATCGGCATGAGCCATTCGCCGAGCATTCCACGCCCGGCCCGGAGTCGTCACCAGGATTCGGAATCAGGCCTGACCGGAACCCGTCAGGCGCCCGTCGGTAATCGTGAGGACCCGATCCATCCGGCGCGAAAGCTCGAGGTTGTGGGTCGCGACCAGCGCCGCCAGGCCCGAAGCGCGTACCAGCTTGGACAGGACCGCGAACACTTCGTCCGACGTATGGTGGTCGAGATTGCCCGTCGGTTCGTCAGCCAGCAGAAGAGCCGGCCGGTTGGCGAGCGCTCTCGCGATGGCGACGCGCTGCTGCTCGCCGCCCGAGAGCTCGGCCGGACGATGGCCCGTGCGCTTTTCCAGCCCGACGAGGCCCAGAAGCTCCCGCGCCCGCTCGCCGGCCTGCCGGCGCGAGACGCCGGCGATCATCTGCGGGATGGCGACGTTTTCCAGCGCGGTAAATTCCGGCAATAGATGGTGATACTGATAGACGAAGCCGATGGTGGAGCGGCGCAACTCGGTCCGGCGCTGGTCGCCAAGACTCCCCGCCCTATCGCCCTTGATGAAGACTTCGCCCGCGCTCGGGCGTTCCAACAGGCCGCAGATCTGGAGCAGGGTGGATTTGCCGGCGCCCGACGGCCCGATGAGGGCCACCAGTTCGCCGCCGCTGAGCGTGAGCGAGGCATCGCGGACGACCTCCAGCCGGCTCTCGCCCTGGCCGAAGCTGCGGCTGACGCTTTTCAGAGCCAGAACGGGCTCCAAGGCCGTGGCCGGCTCACTCATAGCGCAGCGCCTCGACCGGATCGAGACGCGCCGCCCGCCAGGAGGGATAGAGGGTGGCAAGCAGCGAAAGCGTCAGCGACATGACCACAACCGTCGTCACCTCGCCCGGATCGACGATGGCCGGCAGCTGAGACAGGAAGTAGATCTCCTCGGGGAAGAGACGCGTGTGCAGCAGGCCCTGCAGCCATTGGCGGATCGACTCGATGTTGTCGGCGAAGGCGAGGCCGATGCCGAATCCGAGCGCCGTGCCGAGCACGCCGATGCTGGCGCCGCTCAAGAGGAAGATGCGCATGATCATGCCGCGCGTGGCGCCCATGGTCCGAAGGATGGCGATGTCGCGGCCCTTGTCCTTCACCAGCATGATCTGGCCGGAAATGATGTTGAAGGCGGCGACCACGATGATGAGGGTCAGGATCAGGAACATGACGTTGCGCTCGACCTGGATCGCCCCGAAGAAGCTGGAGTTGGCCTGCTGCCAATCGACGAAGCGGTAGTTGGTTCCGATCTTCGCCTGGATGGCGTCCACGGCGGCGGTGATCCGGTCGGGATCATCGACGGTGATTTCGATGTCGCTCGCCGCCCCGGGCATCTTGAAATAGAGCTGGGCGGCTTCCAGCGGCATGAAGACGAAGCTGCTGTCGTATTCCGACATGCCAACTTCGAAGATGCCGACCACGTCATAAACCTTGATGCGCGGGATGAGGCCGATGAGGGTCGCCGTCGACTGAGGCGAGATCAGCGTGATCTGGTCGCCGACGCCGACGCCCAGGCCCTCGGCCATGCGTCGGCCGATGATGACCACGTCCTCGCCGTGGAAGCGATCGAGGCTGCCTTCCTTGATGTTGTTCGCGATGATCGCCCGCGCTTTGATGTCCTCCGGCCGCATGCCGCGGACCACGGCGCCGATGGCGCGGTCCTTCACCGTGACCATGGCCTGGCCCTGCACCATGGGATCGGCCATCTTAACCATGGGAAGCTTGCGCAGCTCGTCGGTCAGCCGAGCGTAATCGGGCAGCGGGCCCTGGTAGGCCTCCATGGTGAGATGGCCGTTCAGGCCGAGGATGCGTCCCAAGAGCTCGTGGCGGAATCCGTTCATCACGGACATGACGATGATGAGCGTGGCCACGCCAAGCGCGATGCCGAGCAGGGAGAAACCGGCGATCACGGAGATGAAGCCCTCCTTGCGCCGCGCCCGCAGGTAGCGCATCGCCACCATGCGCTCGAAGGGGGAGAACATCGGCGCTTCCTAGGGCGCGATCTTCTCGAGGGCGCGGTCGAGAGGCAGCTCGAGCCTTTCGCCCGTCGCCCGGCGCTTCAGCTCCACGAGGCCCGAGGCGATGCCGCGCGGACCGACGACGAGCTGCCAGGGCAGGCCGATCAGGTCCATGTCGGCGAATTTGGCGCCCGGCCGCTCGTCCCGGTCGTCATAAAGGACCTCGATCCCGGCCTGGCGCAGCCGGCCGTAGATTTCCTCGCACTTGCTCTTGGTCGCGGCGTCGTTGGTCTTGAGATTGATCAGGCCAACGGCAAAGGGCGCCACGCTGTCGGGCCAGATGATTCCGGCATCGTCGTGACTCGCTTCGATGATGGCGCCCACCAGCCGCGAGACGCCGATGCCGTAGCTTCCCCCATGCACCGGCACCGCCTCGCCGTCGGGCTTGGCGACGAGGGCTTCGAGCGGCAGGGCGTACTTGGTGCCGAAATAGAAGATATGGCCGACCTCGATGCCCCGCCCGACATAGCGCCGCGCCTCCGGCACCCTCTCCTCGAACAGCGCCGCGTCATGCTTCTCGTCGGTGCGGGCATAAAGCGAGGTGAAATGGTCGACAACTTGGGCCACGGCTTTCGCGTCCTCGTAGTCGATATCGCTGCTGAGCGCATCGAATTCGATGAAATCCCGATCGCAGAAGACGGCGCTCTCCCCGGTATGGGCGAGGATGATGAATTCGTGCGACAGGTCGCCGCCGATGGGCCCGGTATCGGCCGCCATGGGAATCGCCTTCAGGCCCATGCGCTGGAAGGTGCGCTGATAGGCGACGAACATCTTGTTGTAGGCGCGCCTGGCGCCCTCCTGGTCGAGGTCGAAGGAATAGGCGTCCTTCATCAGGAACTCGCGGCCCCGCATGATGCCGAAGCGCGGCCTCACCTCGTCGCGGAATTTCCACTGGATGTGATAGAGCAGTTTCGGCAGCTCGCGGTAGCTCTTGACCGAATGGCGGAAGATCTCGGTGATCAGCTCCTCGTTGGTCGGTCCGTAGAGCATTTCCCGCTCGTGACGGTCCAAGATGCGCAGCATCTCCTTGCCGTAATCGTCGTAGCGCCCCGATTTCTTCCACAGGTCGGCCGATTGGATGGTGGGCATCAGGACTTCCTGGCAGCCCATGCGGTCCTGTTCCTCGCGCACGATCTGCTCGATCCGCTTCAGGACGCGAAAGCCGAGCGGCAGCCAGGAATAAATGCCCGCGCTTGCCTGGCGGATCATGCCGGCGCGCAGCATCAGACGGTGCGAGACGATCTGGGCCTCGGCCGGATTCTCCTTGAGCGTCGGCATGAAATAGGCAGTGAGACGCATTGAATTTCCTTGAGGTTGGCGGCCGTGAATTTAGGCGAGGCCCCGGGCGCTGTCCATGGCCCGAGGGCGCTCAGCGCTTGGCGCGGGCTTCGGCTTTGAGCCAGGGCGGGCGAAGCCGGGCGATGCGCTTGTAGACCGGACAATCGGGCGCGTGGGCGCCGGGCAGGTAGCCGAGGCTCATCAGGAACTCGCCGACGATTTCCCCGCCGGTGAAGCGGAAGGACGATTTGAACAGCTTCACCCATTCCGCCTTGGACAAGGGATGATAGGAGTCGAGCCACCCAGCGAAGGATCCGTGGCTCTCCCGGATCGCCTGCAAGCGCTTGGCGTTCTCGATGGCGGCCTCGATCTTGAGGCGATTGCGGATGATGCCGGCATCAGCCATCAGGCGCCGGCGCTCCCGCGCGCCGAAGGCGGCCACCTTATCGATGTCGAATTCGGCGTAAGCGTTTCGGAAGGCCGGCCGCTTCTGCAGGCAGGTGAGCCAGGAGAGCCCCGCCTGGTTGATTTCGAGCACGAGGCGCTCGAACAGGACGTCGTCGGCGCGGGAAGGGAATCCATATTCCCGCTCGTGATAGGGCCCGTGCAGGGGATGGCCGGGGGCGATCTTGCAGTAGCCGCTCATCGAATGCAGTCCGTCTGGGGAAAGCCGCTCGCGAGGAATGTCAGTTGCGGAAGCTAAGCCAGGGCGAGCGGATCAGCCACATGGCAATCAGCCAAATCACCAATGAAATTCCCGTCGTCGCACCTACCTTGGCCCAGAGGCGCGGCGCCTTGGGCGCGCCAGCGTCGTGGCCGGGCGCCGGGTTCTCGTCGCGCTCCACGCCCCAAGGCAGGACCGCGAACAGGACGACCCACCAGATCAAGGCGAAGACGACGGCCGCGGTCAGCCAGCTCATGCCTGCTCCAGCTCGATCAGGCTGCCGCAGAAGTCCTTGGGATGCAGGAACAGGACCGGCTTGCCATGGGCGCCGATCCTGGGTTCGCCGTCGCCGAGGACCCGGGCGCCGGTCGCGGCGAGACGGTCGCGAGCGGCCAGGATGTCAATGACCTCGTAGCAGATGTGATGGATGCCGCCCGCCGGATTCCGGGCGAGGAAAGCGGCGATGGGTGAATTCTCGCCCAGGGGTTCCAAAAGCTCGACCTTGGTGTTGGGGAGCGAAACGAAGGCCACCGTCACGCCATGTTCGGGCTGGGGAACGGGCCCTGACACTTGCGCGCCCAGGGTTCCCCTGTAGACAGCCGAGGCCGCCGCCAGATTCGGCACGGCGATGGCGATGTGGTTCAGTCGGCCGATCATCGGTCGATCCATGCCCGTTTCAGGAAACTTGGGCGAGGTTATTGCAAGCCGGGCAGCCGGACCAGATGGACCGCGATCTGCGGTTTCTTGCCGCAGAGGGCCTGGATGGTCCGCCGCAGCGCAAGGCGCGCCGTCTCCTTGACCGCGCCATCGTCGGTGCGCTTGCCCACGGTCATGGCGGCAAGGGCCGACCTGACAGCGGCGGTGGCTTCGGCGGCGACCGAGCGGCCGTCATCCGCCGTCTCCGGCAGGCCGTGCAGCGAAACCTGGGGATCGGCCAGAAGCTCGCCCGTGGCCGCGAGCGCCAAGGCCGCGACGGCGAGGCCGCTGAAGGCCATCCGCTGGCGTGCCTTGAGCGCGGCACCTTCGAGCGGGGCAAGCCGGCTGCCGTCGAGGCCGAGCCGGCCGGAGGGCGCCTCGCCGATGATCTCGGCTTTCCCCGGGGCCAGCCGCAAGATGGCGCCATTCTCCGCCAGCAGGGCCTGGCGCACTTGGCAGCTCTCGGCGAGCGCCACATGAGCGCGCAGATGCCGAAGCTCGCCGTGCACGGGCACGGCCACGCGCGGCTTCACCCAGCGGTACATCTCGGCCAGGTCGTCGCGCGCCGGATGGCCCGAGACATGGACGAAGTGATCTCGCTCGGTCACGATCCTGATGCCGCGCCGGATCAGCGCGTTGTGCAGCTCGCCGATGGCATGCTCGTTGCCGGGAATGATGCGCGAGGAAAAGATCACCGCGTCGCCCGGATCGAGGTGAACGTTGGGGTGTTCCTGACGGGCGATGCGGGCGAGGGCCGAGCGCGGCTCGCCCTGGCTGCCGGTGCAGATCAGCAGCACCCGCTCACGCGGCAGATGACCCACGTCCGCCTCGTCGACGAATTCCGGCAGGTCGGTGAGGTAGCCGGTCTCCTGGGCGGCTTCCACCATGCGACGGAGGGACCGGCCGACGAGGGCGACATGGCGCCCGTGCGCCATGGCGGCGCGGGTCAAGCTCTCGATACGGGCCAGATTGCTGGAGAAGCAGGCGACCGCGATGCGCTGATCCAGCTCGCCGATCAGGTCTTCCAGGCTCTGGCGCACTTCGGCTTCGGAGCCCGAGCTGCCTTCCACCAGGACGTTGGTGGAATCGCAGATCATGGCCAGCACCCCCTCCTCGCCCAGCCGGCGCAGTGCCGCCTCGTCGGTGATGGGGCCGATGACCGGGTCGGGATCGAGCTTCCAGTCGCCGGTGTGCAGGACCGCGCCGACCGCCGTGCGCAGGATCACCGCATTGGGTTCCGGGATCGAGTGAGTGATGGTGACGAGTTCCACCTCGAAGGGGCCGACCGAGAAGCGCCCTGACAGCGGGATTTCGGTGATCTCGGCATCCATCAGGAGATCGGCCTCCGCCAGCTTGCGGCGCAGCACGGCGGCGGTGAAGGCCGTGGCATAGATGGGACAGCGCAGGCGCGGCCACAGATAGGGCACCGCTCCGATATGGTCCTCATGCGCGTGGGTCAGCACCAGCCCGACCAGGTCAGCGCGGCGATCCACGATGAATTCGGGATCCGGCATGATGATGTCTATCCCGGGCGTGGCCTCGTTGCCGAAGGTGATGCCGAGGTCGATCATCAGCCATTTGCCGGCATGGCCGTAGAGATTGAGGTTCATGCCGATCTCGCCGCACCCGCCCAATGGGAGGAAGAGCAGCTCATCGGCCCCGGGCTTGTCGGTCATCTAGCCCGGGCTTCTCACAGGGACGGCCCCGGTACAATTGCGGCGATGAATCTCCACCAGGCCGCGCATGGTGATTTCGGGCTCCAGGTGCTCGATCACCGGGGTGGCGCCAGCAAAGAGCGGCGCGAGGCCGCCGGTGGCGACCACCGTGAGATCGGCGCCGAACTCGCCCTTGATCCGCGCCACCAGCCCTTCGATCAGGCCGACATAGCCCCAGTAGATGCCCGACTGCATGGCGCCCAGCGTATCCTTGCCGATCACGTGGCCGGGCGCCTCGACCGCGATCCGAGGCAGCTTCGCGGTCGCCTGATGCAGGGCTTCCAGACTAAGATTGATTCCCGGCGCGATGACGCCGCCGGCGTAGTTGCCCTCGCCGTCGATCACGTCGAAGGTGGTCGCGGTCCCGAAGTCGACGACGATGAGCGGCCGATGAAACAGGGCGTGGCCGCCGACCGCGTTGGCGAGCCGGTCGGCGCCGATCTCCGAGATCGGCATGTCCATCAAGACCTTGATACCGAGCATGACGCCGGGCTCGCCCACCACCAACGCGGGGGCCTTGAGATGCTTTTCGCAGAACATGCGCAGATGGAACAGGGCCTGGGGCACGACGGTCGCGATGATCGTCTCGCGGATCGCCTTGGGATCGAAGCCGGCAAGCGCCATGAGCTGGCTCAGCCACACCATGTACTCGTCGGCGGTGCGAGCGCTGTCGGTGCGGATGCGCCAATCGCCGACCATGCGTTCGCCTTCGAACAGACCGAACTTGACATTGGTATTGTTGGCGTTGATGGCGAGCAGCATCGGCGGTCTTTCAGGCGCTGGGCGCCGGATAGAATACGTCGCCTGCGGTCACCAGGCGACGCCCGCCTTCGGCCAGCTCCAGCTCGAGCGCGCCCGAAGGGTCGAGGGCGGCAAAGCGGCCCTTGAGGGTCGTCCCATCCAGGCGAACTTCGATCGGCGCGCCAAGCCCCGCCGCGAAGTCGAGCCAGCGCCGGCGCACCGGCGAGAAGCCGGCGCGGCGCCACAGGGCATACCAATGATCCAAACGAGAAGCCAAGGCTTCCAGCAGAGCCTCGAGGGTGGTCCTTGCACCCGCTGCAAGGAGCGAGGTCGCGGGATAGGCAAGCCCTTCGGGATGGCTCGCGAGATTGACCCCGATGCCCAGCACCAGGGCGGCGGGCTCCCCGCCCGAGGCCTCGGCCTCCAGCAGGATGCCGGCGACCTTGGCGCCATCGACCAGAAGGTCGTTGGGCCATTTGCAGCTTATCCGTCGCGCCGGCGGCAGGAGGCCTTGAAGCGTCTCGGCCAATGCCACCCCGGCCACAAAACCGACCTGCGCCGCCTCAGCCGGACGAACCCCGGGGCGCAGCAGCAGCGAGAGGTAGAGGTTGCCCTCGGGAGAGGCCCACTGGCGCCCGCGCCGCCCGCGGCCGCTGGTTTGATTTTTGGCCCAGACAATCGTCCCCTCGGGCGCGCCGGCGCGGGCAAGGCGGCCGGCCGCAAGGTTGGTGCTGTCGACGCTGTCGAGGGTGACGAGACTGAAGAACGCCGGCAGATTCGGCTGGCTGCTCATCCGCCAAACAGGGATTTTGCCGCCGCGTCGGCCGCCGACAGAAGCGGCCCGGGCAGGACGAAGAACAGCAGGATCGCAAGACCGGTCGCGGTCAGGACGGCCAGGACTTCGCCGCCGCTCGGCGGATCGAATTCCATTATGGGCTCGTCGAAAAACATGACCTTGACGATCCGCAGATAGTAGTAGGCCCCCACCACGCTGCTGAGCACGCCGACGATGGCCAGCGTGTAGAAGCCGTGCGAGATGGCCGGCAAGAATATGTAGAGCTTGCCGAAGAAGCCGGCCGCCGGCGGGATGCCCGCCATGGAGAACATGAACAGGGCGAAGACCGCCGCCAGCATCGGATGGCCGCGCGACAAGCCCGCGAAATCGGCGATCTCCTCGACCATCAGGCCTTGCCGGCGCAAGGAGAGGATGCAGCCGAAACTGCCGATCGTCATGACCAGGTAGATCGCCATGTAAACCAGCAGGCCGCGTATGCCGTCCGGCGTGCCGACGGCGAGCCCGACCAGGGCATAGCCGACATTGGCGATGGCGCTATAGGCCATCAGCCGCTTGATGTTGCGCTGATTGATGCCGGCGACCGCGCCCAGCACCATGGAGGCGATCGATATGGCGACGATGATCTGGCGCCAGTCCGCCGCGACCGCACCGAAGGGCTCCACCACCACCCGGACGAACAGCGCAATGGCCGCGATCTTCGGCGCGGCGGAGAAGAAGGCGGTCACCGGCGTTGGCGCGCCCTCGTAGACGTCCGGGGTCCACATGTGGAAGGGCACGGCCGCGACCTTGAAGGCAAGCCCGGCGACGAGGAAGACGAGGCCGATGATGAGACCGATCGGCGCGCCAGCGGGATTGGCCACGGCGGTTGCGATGCCCGAGAAGCCGGTCGTGCCAGCGAAACCGTAGATCATCGAGGCGCCGTAAAGCAGCATGCCTGAGGAGAGCGCGCCGAGAACGAAATACTTCAGCCCCGCTTCGGTCGAGCGCAGGGAATCCCGCTGGAAGGCGGCGATGACGTAGAGCGGCAGGCTCTGGAGCTCCAGGCCCAGATAGAGCGCGATGAGGTCATTCGCCGAGATCATCAGCATCATGCCGAGGGTGGCGAACAGCATCAGGATCGGAAACTCGAAGCGCGCCATGTGCTCGCGCTCGACATAGTCGAGGGAAAGCAGGACCGAAAGCGCCGAAGCGCCGAGCGCCAGAAGCTTCATGAAGCGGGCGAACCGGTCGACCACGAAGAGGCCGGCAAAGGCCTGCTGGCCCGTGGCCGGCGTGGCGATCACCAGCACCATCGCCGCGACGAGAGCCAGCACGGCGAGCCAGCCGACCAAGCGGGCTCGCTCGCGCGGCAGGAAGACGCCGAACAGGAGCAGGGCCATGGCGGCGCCGGCCAAGGTCATCTCGGGCAGGGCGGAAAGCCAGTTCATGGCGTCACGGCCGGCAGGAGGGCCGCCAGATGGGTCGCGCTGCCGCCTGGGAGCGCTGCCTGGTAGCCGGCGAGCAGGCGATCGACAGAGGGCGCCATGATGGAGGTGAAGGACGTGGGATAAATGCCCATCCACAGCACGATCAGCACCAGGGGGGCGAAGACCGCGATCTCGCGCGGGCTCAAGTCGAGGATCTCCAGGAGGTCGGCCTTCTCGAGCTTGCCGAAGATGACCCGCCGATAGAGCCAGAGCATATAGGCCGCGCCGAGGATGATGCCGGTGCAGATCAATGTCGCAACCCAGTTGTTGACCTGGAAGACGCCGACCATCACCAGGAACTCGCCGATGAATCCGCTGGTTCCCGGGAGTCCCACGGAGGCGAGCGTGAACAGCATGAAGACCGCGGCATAGACCGGCATGCGATGCACCAGCCCGCCGTAGCGGGCGATGTCGCGGCTGTGCATCCGGTCATAGACCACGCCGACGACGAGGAAGAGGGCGCCGGACACGATGCCGTGGCTTAGCATCTGGAAGAGCGCGCCCTGGACGCCCTGCACCGTGCCCGTGAAAATCCCGACGGTGACGAAACCCATATGGGCCACGGAGGAATAGGCGATCAGCTTCTTCATGTCGGTCTGGGCGAGGGC
>Ga0209415_10012233_pt1 | contig 14334 bp, 17 predicted proteins | sample PeaSoiSIISIP2007_FD_187696 | JGI IMG/M metagenome (GOLD analysis project Ga0209415, IMG submission 187696) | Peat soil microbial communities from Weissenstadt, Germany - SII-SIP-2007 (SPAdes) (version 2) | ecosystem: Environmental > Terrestrial > Soil > Wetlands > Peat | place: Germany... | reverse complement strand
TTCGAGTCTGGCTTCCATGTCGTGGCCGACGTGCGAGGCGATCTGCCCCAGCGCCCGCTGACGCTCGTCCCGCCCCCCGTCGACGAAGAGTTCGTGGGCCTGGACCGCCTCGACCGCGAAGAGCTCGACGAAGAGTAGAGCGGCGGCGCTACTTCAGCCCCGCGAGCAGCTCGTCTGCCTCCGGAAACCGGTGCGCTTCGTATTTCGAGAACACGAGGCGTCCGTCCTGGTGCACGTCGAAGATGCCGTTCGAGCCCTTCACGAGCTCGACGTCGAGGCCCTTGGCCTTCTTGATCTCCGCGGCCAACCTGACCGCGTGCTTTTCGTAGCCTCAAGCCGTGCAGTAGACGATGCGGACGCTCATGACGGACAGACCATAGCGCGGGCCCCGCGACGTCGCTACAGTCGCGCGCCTCATGGAGCTCCGCGCCGACGCCCACATCCCGTTCCCCCGCGAGGTCGTCTTCGCCGCGTACCGCGACGACCTGGAGCACGTGCTCAAGTACCTGCCCAACGTGCGCGGCATCGAGGTCAAGTCGCGCAAGGAAGACGGGCCGCGCATCGAGCTCGTCAACATCTGGCACGGCGGGGGCGACATCCCGGCGGCGGCGCGCGCGGTGCTCAGCGAGTCGATGCTCTCGTGGACCGACTACGCCACGTGGCACGGCGACGCCTTCGCGTGCGACTGGCGCATCGAGACGCACTCGTTCACCGAGGCGGTGAGCTGCGGCGGCCGCAACGTGTTCCTCGAGGACGGGCCGGGCAAGACGCTCCTTCAGATCCGCGGCAAGCTCGAGATCGACGCCAAGAAGATCCGCGGCGTGCCGGGCATCTTCGCGGGCAAGGTCGGGCGCACCATCGAGGACTTCCTCGGCAACAAGATCCAGCCCAACCTCGTCGAGACCATCAAGGGCCTCCAGAAGTACCTCGAGAGCAAGGCCTAGCTCAGAAGGAGAGGATCGCGGTCTGCTCGTGCCCGCCCGCGGGGTTCGGGTTCGGCCACCAGCGCTCGCTCGAACCCTGGCGTCCCACGGTGAGGCGCAGCAGGTCGATCTCGAGGGCGACGTAGATCCCCTCGGCCTGGGGCCCGCCGCTGATGTCCCATTCCTGCCCGCCGATGGCGAGCTGGAGGCCCCAGGGCGAGCCGACGGTGAGGATCTCCTGGATGGGCCAGCGGCCGTAGGCGCCGTTGCCCCAGGTGCGGTAAAGCGTGCCGCCGTCGAGGGCGACGCCCCAGTCGCCGCGCGCGAAGCCGCCGGTGGCGAGGCGCAGCGAGGGCATGCCGAGGTCGGTGCCGAGGCCCGGGTAGGTGGCGCCGCGGTACATCATGCCGACGACGAAGGAAGCCCGCGGCGTGGTGCCGACGCCGATCGCCCATGTGAAGGCGCCGGCGGTGTCGGGCGTCGTGGCGCCGTAGGCGAGCTGCGCGGTGGCGCCGCCGCCCAGGGCGAGCCACGAGGTGACGTCGGCGTGCGCGTCGGCGCCGAGGAGCAGCGCGCCGGTCAGGGCGCAGGCAGCCAGGGGGAGCGCTCGCGATCGCACGGCAGCGCGATGGCTATCACGCGCCACGGGCCGGTTCAAACGCGGTCGCGCACGCGGGCGAGCAGCTCCAGGGTGAGCTCCGCGACCCGGTCGCAGAAGAGCAGCTGGTTGTGCCCGCGATCCGGCAGCACCACGAAGTCGCCGAAGCCCAGCGCGGCGCCGTGCACGCCGACGACCGTGTCGTCCGAGCCGACGATCGACGTGTGCGGGACCCCGCATGCGCCGGCGCCCGCGCGGAGCTTCTCGAGCAGCGCGCTGCGCTCGTGCAGGTCGGCTCCGATGAGTAGCCTCGGGACGTCGACGCCGCCGAACGGGGCCGCGAGCGAGATGGTCTGCGAGACGCGGGCGTGCCCGCCGAGCTCCTGGACGTAGTAGCGCGCCACGATGCCGCCCATCGAGTGCCCGACGATGGTGATCCGCGTGCCGAGCGGGATGCGCTCGACGAGGCGCTGCAGGCGCCGCGCGATGCGGTCGATGCGCGGGCCGGGCGCGTGGGTGAAGGACGCGACGCGGACGCCGGTCTCTGCCTCGAGGCGCGCGCGCAGCGGCCGGAACACGCCGGCGCTCGCGAGGAAGCCGTGCACAAGGACCACCACGTCGTCGCCGACGCGCGCGTCGGGCATCACGGCGCCCAGGTCGCGCGGCATCAGGGCGACCTCCTTCAGGAGGGCGATGCGCTCGGGACCGATGAGCTGCTCGAGGGCGACGGGCAGGGCCATCTACCCCCACAAGAAGCACGATCCATGCGCGTGCGGCGAGTTTCCGGCTAGGCTGCCGCGCCCTGTGAGCGAACGTGCCACCTTCCAGCTCGACCTGCTCGTGGGCGAGGACGACATCGACGTCCTCGGCCACGCGAGCAACATCGTGTTCGTACGGTGGATCCAGGACGTCGCGATGGCCCACTCGGCCTCGGTGGGCCTGGGGCTCGAGGCCTACCAGAAGCTCGGCGCGGTGTTCGTCGTGGTCCGCCACGAGATCGACTACGTGCGTCCGGCGCTACGCGGGGACGCCGTCGAGGCGCGAACGTGGATATCCAGCGTGGCGGCGGCCAAGTGCAACCGTTCGACGGAGCTGGTCCGCAAGTCGGACGGGCAGGTGCTGGCGCGCGGGGTCACGACCTGGGCCTTCATCGAGATGGCGACGGGGCGGCCACGGCGCATCCCGGGCGACGTCCGCGTGGCGTTCGAGCGATTCATCCACTAGCCATGGCTCCGATGGCAGCCAGAGAGGATCCCCAGGACCCCCAGCACTGGACCGCGGTCGAAGAGGCGACCGAGCTCCTCCACGAGGAGCGTTACCGCGACGCTCTGGCCGAGCTGCGGCGCGTGCTGCAGGAGGATCCGCGCAACCCGTACGCCTTCTTCTTCACGGGCGTGGCCTTCTTCGAGATCGGCGAGCTCGAGGCGGCGCGCGACGCGTACTCGGCCTCGATCAGGCTCGCGCCCAAGCACCTCGGCGCGCGCGTGGCGCTCTCTCACGTGCTGCGCCAGCTGGGCGACGCGCGCGGGGCCATCAAGGAGGGCATGGCGGCGCTGGAGCTCGCACCGGGCGATGGCGACGCGCTCTACGCCCTGGGGGTCGCCCATCACGCGCGAGGCGACGACGCTGCGGCGCGCAAGTACCTCGAAGCGTTCCTGGCCACCAACCCCGAGTTCGAGGTCGCGGTCGAGACGCGGCAGCTGCTCGAGAGCCTCGGCGCCGGCCGGGCCCCCACCCGTGACCCCGACTGAGCCGGGCTCAGTCGGCTCACGCTGCTCACGCTACTGCCCGCACTGCTCGAACAGGAAGTCGGCCCGGGCGTCGCACTGCTTGCCGGGCTGACCCCCGAGCACGGCCACTGGGCACTCGATGTGACCCCAGATGCGCCCCCCCGCGACGGGCGGGGACACGGGCACCGCGGCCATGTTGTACTCGTACGTGATGACGCAGGCGTTCGACGTGTAAGGGCCGCCGTCGCTGTAGCTCGTGAATGTGCCCGTGATCCCGGTGCCGCCGCTCGTCGCGTCTACGGAGCCCGTGATGGTCATCGAGGCGCCCTGGGTGCCGGACTGATCGACGCTGAGGTCGATGTCGAAGCCGTTTCCGCCCGGCGTCACCTTGCACGCCACCGACACGTTGCCCGAGCCGTTGTTGCCGCCGTCTTGCACGGTCGTCGGATTGCCCCCCGTCGGCGTGCCCACGCTGAGCCACGCCGCGGCGAGGCCGCCCAGCGGGCACATGGTGCTGTCGCTCATGGGGCCGGTGCCGACCGAGGCTGCCACGAACGCGTCCGCGGGGGGCGAGCTGCTGCTCGAGCACGCGACCGCGAAGCCGCAGGCCCCGAGAAGGGCCAGCCAGCCGGTACTTTGACGAAGAAGCGAAAGAATCATCAGGGCCTTCCCCATTGGCGTTGAACGCCACGAAGCATAGCGCGCCGGCCCGCCGGTGCGCGAGTATGAATGTCCGCCATGCTCGCACGCCCCGCCGTCTCGCCCGCTCGCTGTCGCGGACTGGTCGTGCTGGCGGACAATCTCGAGGTCCTGAGGCACGTCCCCGACGCCTCGATCGACCTGGTCTACGTGGACCCGCCGTTCAACACGGGCAAGAGGCAGACGCGGCCGGTGCTGCGGACCGAGCAGGACGAGGGGGGCGACAGGACCGGCTTCGGGGGCAAGCGATATCGCACGACGCGCCTGGGGCAGCGGTCGTTCGCCGACGCCTTCGACGACTACCTCGCGTTCCTCGAGCCGCGCATCGCCGAGGCGCACCGGGTGCTCAAGCCCACCGGCAGCTTCTACCTGCACCTCGACTACCGCGAGGTGCACTACGCCAAGGTCCTGGCCGACGGCATCTTCGGGCGCGAGGCGTTCCTCAACGAGATCGTCTGGGCCTACGACTACGGCGCCCGCACGCGCCGCCGATGGCCGGCCAAGCACGACGACATCCTGCTCTACGCGAAGGACCCCGAGCAGTACTTCTTCGACGCCGACGCCATCGACCGCATCCCCTACATGGCGCCGGGCCTGGTGGGGCCGGAGAAGGCCGCCCGCGGCAAGCTGCCGACGGACACGTGGTGGCACACGATCGTGAGCCCGACGGGCAAGGAGAAGCTCGGCTACCCGACGCAGAAGCCGCTCGGGATCCTCAGCCGCATCGTGCGGGCGTCGTGCCCCGCGGGCGGGGTGGTGCTCGACTTCTTCGCCGGCAGCGGGACGGCGGGGGCGGCCGCGCGCGCGCTCGGCCGGCACTTCATCCTGGTCGACTCCAGCGCCGAAGCGGGCGCGGTGATGCGCGGGCGCTTCGAGGGCGCGAGCGACGTGCTCGTCCTAGACGCGCTCGGCCGCGGCGAAGCCGGCCTCGAGATCCGCGAGCAGATCGCGCGCGTCCTCGAGGCCGACGGACAGGCGGATCAGGCCATCGCCGATGCCTAGCGCGGTGCGCGCCTCGGGGGTCAGGCTCGCGTGCGTCATGATGGCCGGGTGCTCGGCGAGCGACTCGACGCCGCCGAGGCTCTCGGCGCAGGCGAAGACGCGCAGGGCCTTGAGGAAGGCGCTCGCCTGCGCGAGCGATCCCTCGAGCTCGAAGCTGATCATCCCGCCCGGCCCGCGCATCTGCCGCTCGGCCAGCGCGTGCCCCTCGTGGGACTTCAGCCCGGGGTAGCGCACGTGCGCGACGCGCGGGTGCTTCTCGAGCCACGCGGCGATGCCCCGCGCGCTCTCGACGTGCCGCTTCATGCGCACCCCGAGCGTCTTGAGGCCACGCAGCACCAGGTAACAATCGAAGGGACTCGGCACGCCGCCCACCGACTTCTGCAGGAAGTGCAGTCGCTCGGCCAGCGCCTCGTCGCTCGTCACGACGGCGCCGCCGACGACGTCCGAGTGCCCGTTGAGGTACTTGGTGGTCGAGTGCACTGCGAGCGTCGCGCCCAGGGCGAGGGGCTGCTGGAGCATCGGCGTCGCGAACGTGTTGTCCACGGCGACCGGAACGCCGCGCTTGCGCGCCAGCTCGGCGATCGCCGCGATGTCGAACACCTTGAGCATGGGGTTGCTCGGCGTCTCGAGCCACACCAGGCGCGTGTTCGGGCGAATGGCCTCGGCGACCTTGCCGGGATCACGCATGTCCATGAAGCTCGCCTCGAGCCCGAACTGCTTGAGCACCTTGTCGAAGATGCGGAAGGTGCCGCCGTAGACGTCGTCGCCGCACAGGACGTGATCGCCCGTCTTGAGCGTGAGCAGGACCGACGTCGTCGCCGCGCATCCGCTTCCGAACGCGATGCCGTGCTTGCCCCCCTCGAGCGCGGCGAGGCACTCCTCGAGCGCCGTGCGCGTGGGATTGCCGGCGCGCGAGTAGTCGTATCCCTTGTGCACGCCTGGCCCGTCCTGCGCGAACGTGGTCGCGAGCACGATGGGCGTCATGACCGCGCCGGAGAGCGGGTCGGCGTGCTGGCCCGCGTGGATGCACAGGGTGTCGAGGGAGGCGGGGGGCATGGGGAGCGTCAGTAGCACGAGGCCACTTCGCGCGCGGTCGCTGGTCGCGCCGCCGGGTCGAACGCGCAGCACCGGGTGAGCGCGGCGGCCAGAGCCGGTGACAGCGACTTCCCCGAGCGTGCCGCCCAGGGCTCGATCCCCGTGTCTCCCGCCGCCAGGAGCATGGCGGCCGGCGTCTCCTGCGCGCGGGGGACCTCCCCGGAAGCCACATGCAACAGGGTCGCGGCCAGAGCGAAGACATCGGCGCGCGCATCGAAGGGCTCGCCGCGCACGAGCTCCGGGGCGGCGTATGCGAGCGTCCCGCGGAACGGGCCGTGGGGCATGGGGGGTGCGCCCGGCCAGCGGGCGAGGCCGAAGTCGAGGATGGTGGCGGCGTGCGCGTCGTCGGCGACGATCACGTTGTCCGGGTTGAGGTCGGCGTGCAGGACGCCGGCCTCGTGCAGCCCCGCCAGGGCGACGAATGCGTGGCGCGCGGCCCGCTCGATCCAGCTCGTATCGGAGGTTCCCAGACACCGTGAGAGCGGCCGCCCGGCGACGCGTCCCATCACGATCCAGGGGCCGCCGCCGTCCTCGCCCATCGCGATCAGCTCGGGCGTCCCGCGACCGCCCAGCCGCTCGAGCAGCTTGCCCTCGGCGGCGAGGCGGTCCCTCACCCACTGCTCTTCGCGGGCGCGGGCGCCGAGACGCTTGCAGACGTAGACCAGCCCGCCGCCGCCCTCGCGGGTGACGTCGAACACGATCGCCGTCGCGGTGACGCGGTCGGTTCCGGGCACGAAGGTGAAGCCTGCGGGAGCTACGTGCATGGGCGCAGCACCATGATACGCGGGTCAGATCAGAGCCGGCGGCTCTTGCTGCCGGTCTCCTGCTCCTCGGTCTCGTCGTCGGCCGGTTCGTCGTCCGCGACGCGAACGGGGGGTGCCGGCTGCTCGGGGTCGACCCGGACCTGCGGATCGGTCGCCGCCTCCGGCTCCTCGCCCGACACCCACTGGCGCGAGCGCTCGAGGCTGCCGAGCGCGGTCCGTCCTGCCTCGCGTACGGTGCCGACGGCGGCCCGCAGGCTCTGGCGCGCGAAGAAGATCGACAGAAGCGTCAGCACGATGGGGACTACGATCTGTGTGGCGACCGCGACGGCCAGCATCCCTGCGGCGATGACGATCCCGAAGACCAGCGAGAAGGGGAACGGCACGCCGCGCGCGACGTGACCGGGTCTCTGCTCGCGACGCGCCCTGCGTCGCGCGTCGCGCCGGGCATGACGCTCGCGGCGATCGTCGCGTCGCTCTTCCCTCCGGCTCCGCTCGGGCCGCCGGGGGGCGCTGCGCTCCCCGTGTCTCTCGAGCAGCGGGGCGATGCGCGACGCGCGCCGGTCGGGGTCCGGATCGAGCATGGACTCGAGCACCCCTGCCAGGCGCTCGCTGCGCCCGCGCAGGGCCCCGCGCACGTCCACGGCGAGGCCCTTGTGCGGCAGGTCCTCGGGCGCCCGTCCCGTCAGCATGGTGAGCGCGGTGGCCCCGACGGCGTACACGTCCGAGCCGGGGAGAGCCCGGCCCTGGAACTGCTCAGGCGCCATGTAGCCGAAGGTCCCGACGACGGTCGACCCTCCCTCGGGGCGCAGCTTGTCACGCACGGCTCCGAAGTCGACGAACGCGAACGACCCGTCCGGTCGCCTTATGACGTTGCCCGGCTTGATGTCGCGATGAATCACCTGCGGCGCGCGGCCGTGCAGGTAGTCGAGGACGTCGGACGCGTCCCGCAGCAGCCTGACCACCTCCGCTTCCGAGAGGGTCGCGCTGCGGGCCCTGAGCGCCGCGAGGCTCTCGCCCTCGATCTTCTCCATGACCAGATACAGCGCCCCGCCCTCCTCGAACCGATCGACGTAGCGGGGCAGCTTCGGGTGAGACAGGGACTGCAGCACGCGGGCCTCGCGCTCGGCGAGCTCCACGTCCTTCCAGGTCGTGGCCCCGCGCACGTCGAACCGCTTGATGGCCACGGGGTGACCCTCGAGCCGATCGAAGCCGTCGAAGGTCCGCCCCTGCGAGCCCTCGCCGATCGCGCCGAGCACGACGAAGCGCCCGTCGCGCAGCGTCTCGGTGACGCCTTCGGCGATCCTCGAAGGAGGGCTCAAGTGGCCATCCCGAAGACGAGGTTGAGCACGAAGGCGAGGATCACCGAGTTGTACGCGAAGCTGATCACCGCATGCAGCAGGACCACGCGGCGGATCTGCTGGCTCGTGATGCAGGCATCGGACACCTGGAAGCACATGCCGATCGTGAAGGCGAAGTAGGCGAAGTCGAAGTACGCCGGGTCGGAGCGACCCGGCAGCTCGATCCCTCCGATGCCCTCGCGGTCCTCGCGGTAGTAGAGGCGGGCGTATCGCAAGGCGAACGCGGTGTGCGTCACGGCCCAGGCCAGGGCCACGGCGGCCAGGCACAGCCCCGCGACGGTCTGCGCCAGCGGCGGGGGGAGGCTGCGCGCCTGGCGCACGAGCATCGTGGCGGCCAGCAAGCTCACGGCGGACGTGAGCAGGACGATGACGTAGACGAGCGTGCGGCCCGGGTCCTCCGAGCCTGCGCGCGTGCGGGTCGAGTTCGCGGTGGCAGGGCCGATGACGGCCCAGCAGAGGCCGAGCAGCACCAGACTGGCGACGTCCCAGCCGATGATCCCCGCCACGGTCGCGGGCAGGCGCGGCGACGCGGCGAGCCACGCGCCGATGCCGGTGCTCGCGGAGAGCGCCACGCGTGCCACGGCCTGGCGGGGGTCGATGCGGCGATTGGGCACCGAGCGCGATGGTACCCCCGCCGAGCGATGCGCGCGGCGGGGGCTACCTGTTCGGCAAATGTTCGGGGTGACCGACGGGGTTTGAACCCGCGACACCTGGAGCCACAGTCCAGTGCTCTACCAGCTGAGCTACGGCCACCGCGTTTCGGGGCCACACAATAGCCGGCGCGCCCCGGATGGCAAGATGGGCTCAGCTGACGGCTGCCCAGGACTTCTGCGCCGCGCGAGCGGCCCGGGCGACGGACTCGTCGTCGGGGGCCCTGGCCTGGATCGCGGAGTCTGCCTGCGCGCCCGCCTGCGCCCCCATCATGCCGTCGATGGCGCTCTTCAAGCTGGCCTCGAGGGCCACGAGGTCGTAGCCGCCCTCGAGCACGAGCGCCATTCGCCCCCCCGCCGTCGCGTCGGCGATTCGGGCGACCTCGCGCGCCATCCACCCGAATGCTTCGGGCGACACCTCCATCTGGGCCAGCGGGTCGCGCGTCGCGGCGTCGAAGCCGGCGCTCACGAGCACCAGCTCGGGCGCGTACGCCTCGAGGACCGGGAGCACGACGCGCTCGAAGGCGCTGGCGTAGACGGCGTCCCCGCCGCCAGCAGCGAGGGGGACGTTGACCGTGTATCCCTTGCCCTCGCCCTCGCCGACCTCGTCGATGTCGCCGGTGCCCGGGTAGAACGGGAACTGGTGGGTCGACAGGTAGAGCACCCCCGGCTCGCGGAAGAACATCTCCTGGGTCCCGTTGCCGTGGTGCACGTCCCAGTCGACCACCGCGATGCGCTTCAGGCCCCGCGCCCGTGCGTGCGCCGCTGCGACGGCCACGTTGTTGATCAGACAGAAGCCCATCGCGTGGGCGGGGCGCGCGTGATGGCCCGGGGGCCGCAAGAGCGCGACGCCCTTGGGGACGGCGCCGTCCAGGAGTCGGTCGACCATGGCCACCAGGGATCCTGCCGCCAGGCGGGCAATCTCGATGCTCCGGGGCGACACGTAGGTGTCCGGGTCCAGGTAGCCCGACTCTCCGCGCAGGGTGGCCAGGGCCTCGACGAAGCGGGCCTCGTGCACGCGGCCGAGCTCTTCGTCGCTGGCGCTTCGCGCAGGGACGGTCTCGAAGTCGGCCGCGGAGCCCGCGGCGGCCGCGCGCGCCGCCAGGAGGCGCTCTGGACGCTCCGGGTGGTGTCCGGGCGGAGCGTGCAGGTCGAACCTGGGATCGTCGACCAGCAGCGCGCGGGCGGCTGCGTGCCGCGGCTGGGGGTGGGCAGGGGCGTTCATCCCGCGAGCCTTTTTCGCATGTTGCCGCGCTCCGCGCGCGAATGGTAGCGTCTTCGGCGCGCGAGACTGCCGGTACCGCCGCGCACGGGGAGGCTACGAGGCCGAATGCGAATCAAGATCATCGCGGTCAACGCTCTGATCGTGGCAGTTGTGGGGTTGCTGTCGTTCCTGCTCGTGCGCTCGGCGCTCAGCTCGGCGACGAGCAACAAGGACCAGCTCGCCCAGGAGGCGCAGAACGACGTGAACGGCGCCGCCGGGCGGCTCCAGCTCGACGGCCTGCGCACCGAGAGGTGGCTCTCGGGCGCCGCCACCGAGCAGGCCACTCTCGACGCCCTCGGCAAGGCCTCCCCATCGGCTCGAGGCGACGCGGCGACCAACCGCTGCAACAACATCGTCAACACGATGAAGAACGAGCCGCTGTTCGACAAGAACGTGCCCACGCTCGTGGCCCTCGTCGACACCGGCACGAAGATCGTCGGCCGCAACAACACGAACATGAGCCGCGGCGATTCGATCGGAGCCTACCCCGGCCTCAAGGGAACGCTGTCCTCGGGGCAGTCCGGGTCGGACATCTGGTACGAATCGAAGGACCGCGTGCTCGCTTCTTACGTCGTCGTGCGCGACGCCGGCGGCAACATCATCGGCGCGCTCGTGGCGGCGCGGCCCCTCAACGACACCTTGTCCCGGGTCAGCGATGCGACGACCGGTCGCGCCCTCGACGTGGTCGTTCCCAACGGCGATGGCTTCGATCTGGTCGGAAACTCGCAGACGCGGCTGCCCCAGCTCGACGATTCCATCGCCAAGGGCGCCAAGGACATGCTCAAGAACTCCCTGGCCCACCAGCAGACGGACAACGTCCGGGACGGGGACTACATCGTGGCCGGCTCGCCGCTGTCGGCGTTCGCCGACGGCAAGAGGGCGCTGCTGGTCGCGGCTGCCCCGGCGTCGCTGATCCAGGATCCGTCGTCCCTCGCCCTGCTTCCCATCTTCAGCGCGATGGCGATCGGTATCGTGCTCGTGATCGTGGGCGGCTGGCTCCTCGGCAACTACATCACGCGACCCATCAACATGCTCGAAGAGGGGCTGCTCGCCATCCTGAACGGGCAGGGGGACAAGCGGTTCGAGCTGGAGCACGCCGAGCTCGGGGGCCTGGCGTTCCGCATCGATCAGCTGCTCAACCAGCTCATGGGGGTCGAAGAGGACACGACCGACGCCGAGGGGCGAGTCTCGCAAGCGCCCAGCGCCGCACACTTCAACGACGCGATGGCGGTGGACGACAAGCGCGCAGGCGAGGGTGCGCTCGATCCCGAGGCGGTCCGTCGCCTGGCTGGCGAGCAGCCGGCCGCGTACTACGGGCGGATCTACCGCGAATACATCGCCGCCAAGCGTGGTCTGGGCGAGCAGACGGATCACATCACCGAGCAAGCGTTCGTGTCGCGCATCCAGGGCATGGAGCAAGAAGCGGCGCAGAAGTCCGGAAAACCGGTGCGCTACCAGGTGCAGGCGCGGGGCCGCGAGGTCGTTCTCATCGCAGTCCCCTTGCCGTAGCTCGTGCAGCGCGCTACCTGAGCAGGCCAAGTGGGTCTGTTCGATCTCTTCAAGGCTGGGGACAAGTCCCGTCCCAAGGCCAGCCCTGCCGCCAAGTGGGCAGAGCGCATGGAGAGGCGGGCGCAGAACTACGATCGGCAGGAGGCCATCACGGCCCTGTCCGAGATGGCGACCGCCGAGGCGGTCGAGGCCCTGCTCAAGCGGTTCACCTTCCACATGGACCCGTCGATCACCGATCAGGAGGAGAAAGACTCCGCCTTCCGCGGGATCCTGCGGGCCGGGCAGGAGGCCGTGGAGCCCGTGCGCAGCTTCGCCGCGAAGGCCGAGAGCCTGGCGTGGCCGATGAAGATCATGACCGAGCTGCTCGGCCCCGACGAATACGTCGACGAGATGCTGCGCTGGCTGTCCCGGTGGGACACGGAGTACGCGAAGTTCGTCGAACCGAAGGTGCAGCTTCTCGCCGCCCTCGAAGAGCACAAGAGCCCGCGGATCCGGGCCGAGGTCGAGCGGTTCCTCGAGGACGTCAACGAGCCCGCGCGCTTCCACGCGGCGTCGACACTGCTGGCCCAGGATGACGAGGCAGCGGTTCCCGCCCTCGCCCGGCTCATCGGGGACGAGGAGAGCGTCCGGGTGCGCACGCGCGTCGCGGAGGGCCTGACGACGCGGGCCTGGACCGTTCCCGAGGGCGACCGCGACGCGGTGCGCGCGGGGCTTCCACCCGGGTTCGCGCTCGACGCTGCAGGGCGCGTGATCAAGCGATAGGTCGCGCGTCCCGAGGCACGCGCGACCGCCTCGCCGCGCCGCGACTCGTTCGCCCCCGTCACTCGCTGATGCGCGGCTTCGTGGAGAACTTGTTCGCTATGTCGAAGTAGAACCCGACGGAGATCGTGACCATCTGGTTGAAGTCGAACGTGTCGTCCTGCGAGTCGATCTTCTGGTCGGGGAAGTTGCCGTTCGTGCCCGAGCCGCGCGTGTCGAACCCGCCGCGGTTCCAGGAGAACGGCGTTGCACGGTACTCGAGGCCGATCGACCAGAAGTTGCCCGGGTAGAAGGTGAAGCCAACGGCGAACGTGGGCGCGATCTTGGTCTTGCTCTGCAGGGTGAACGACGACGGGTCGGAGCAGGTGGTTTGTCCACTCCCGCCGCAGTCCGCACGCTCCTGGATGCCCACGAAGGCGGCGCCGGCGGCCGCGTAGAAGTCGGCGTCGACGAAGATCTTGTTGAAGATGGCGAGCTTGCCGCGGAACGGGATGAAGGTCAGCTGCGGCGCGAGCATGTAGCTGAGCTTTGCGGTCTGGTCGCCGAACGGGGCGGCCTTGTAGTTGTTCGGGTCGGTCCCCGTGTGATTCACGTTGATGGCGGTGAGGGCGTCACGCGGGGCGACGGCATCGATCTGGTCGGTGAGGTAGGTCGTGACGCTCAAGAATGTCGCCGCGCCCCACACGCCGACCGCGATCCAGTCCTTGATGTTGTAGTTCAGCCGCGCGCCAACCATGTAGGTATGGCGGTACTGGTTGAGCAGCGTGGCAGACACCGTGGGAGCGACCTCGAGCCTCCCCTCGCGGTACAGGCGCATGCCGCGCACCGCCGGCGCGCCCTTGAGTGGCCCGGTGACCTGCAGCTCCTGGGCGCGCGAGGGCGTGGCTGCGGTGAGTACCGCTGCCGCCGCGATCGACGCCAAACCCGCTGTGACGAAACGCCGCTTCATCGCCGTCCTCGTCTCCGTTCTCACTTGGGCAACCGGTATTCAAAGGACGTTGGCAGGAATAGAGAGACTCCTACTTGGAGCTGAACGTCGTTCGTGAAGTGGGTGCTCGAGTCGTACCAGGTACTCTGGTTGAGCGGGCTGTTTGGAGCGCTGGAGGGAAGGGTCGAGGGGCCGTTGGCAACCTGAAGGTTCTCCAGCTTGTCGAAGTAGATGATGTCGCGAATCTCGAGGACTGCCGCGAGCCACCGGGTAAAGAAGATTCGGAACCCGATACCCACGTCGAAGTTGACGAAGGTGTTCCAGTCGAACTTGCGGTTGTCGGGGTCGATGACCGCGATGGGCCTCGTCTGGATGACGCCGAGGCCGCCGAGGATGTAGGCGTCGTAGTTGAAGATGAAGTCCCCGAAACCGGAGAACTTGCCGTACATGGGCACGTACGTGAAGTTCACGTCGCCCGAGAAGTTGTACTCGTTGAGGGGCACCGCGATGCGGGCCGCGCGGCGGTTCTGGAAGTTGAAGTCCGAGTCGCCGTTCAGGCCCCCGTACCAGACCCCGTTGATGCCGGCCGCGAGCACCTGGGTGATGTAGTAGTTGAGCGCGAGGCCCGGGCCCGGGTGGCTGACGAACTGGTCGTTCAGGTCGGCGAACACCCAGTAGGGCATGATCTCGAAGCGCTGCGCCTTGATGACGTACTGCTGCTGTACGGCATACACCTCGGCGTGGACCTGCTTCTTGGCCTCTTCGCCGAAGTTGATCTCCTTGGCCGCGGCGCACTGCGGAGCGTCGGGCGTGATCTGGCAGATGTCCATCCCGCCCGTGTCGCCGCCTGCGGGAGCAGGCGTCGCACCTGTCGCGTCGCCGCCCGCGGCAGCGGCCGGTGGGGTCGCGCCCCCGGCAGGCGCGTCTGCGTCCGCGTCGGCGGGCGCCGCTGTAGTACCCCCACCTCCAGCCGGGGCTGGCGCAGGAGCAGCTGCCGGCGGATTCGCCGGTGCCGGAGTGCCACCCTTTGGCTTCTTCTTTTGGGCGTATGCCGC
>Ga0209415_10012232_pt1 | contig 14334 bp, 11 predicted proteins | sample PeaSoiSIISIP2007_FD_187696 | JGI IMG/M metagenome (GOLD analysis project Ga0209415, IMG submission 187696) | Peat soil microbial communities from Weissenstadt, Germany - SII-SIP-2007 (SPAdes) (version 2) | ecosystem: Environmental > Terrestrial > Soil > Wetlands > Peat | place: Germany... | reverse complement strand
ACGGCGCGGTTCAAGATGAGGCCGCGCCACATGATGGCCGTGTCCTCGTCGGCCAGGAAGCCCATCGAGACCACCTTGACGAGACCCGGGCCGACGGCCAGTTCGAGGGGGACGATCTTCTTCGACTCGGCCTTGAGCTCGCCCTGCATGCCGAGCAGCCGGGGGACGGAGAAGCCCCAGATGTCGGCGTCGAGGATGCCGACGACGAGACCGTGCCGGGCCAGGGCCACGGCCAGGTTGACGGTGACGGACGACTTGCCCACCCCGCCTTTGCCCGAGGAGACGGCCAGCACCCGGGCCGTGGGGGGGATGTCGGTGGCGAGGGCCCGGTCCTCCTGGGCCTTCAGCCGGGCCCGGTCCATGAGGGCCGACCGCTCGGCCGGGGTCATCTCGCCCAAATCGACGCGGACCGAGCTCACCCCGGGGAGGGTGGCGAGGCGGGTCTCGATGTCGGACCGGAGCTGGGTCCGCAGGGGACAGCCGGCGATGGTGAGGACCACCTCCACGTCGACCTGGCCGTCGCCATGGACGACCACACCCCGGAGCATGCCCAGGTCGACGATGTTGTCGCCGAGCTCGGGATCGATCACCCCGAGCAGCGCAGCGCGGACCGACGCCTCGGCGGGAGGGGCGGTTGTGTCGGTCACAACCTCGATCGTACCGGCGAGCTGGGCGGATTCTCCCGACTACACTTTTGGCCATGACCACGATGACCGGGATCTCCATCAAGAGGAAGCCGGATCCGATCACGCTGTCGGACGACGCCGCCGCCAAGGTCACCGACCTGCTGGCCCAGGAGGGCAACGACGCCCTCGCCCTGCGGGTGGCCGTCCGGCCGGGAGGCTGCTCGGGCTACAGCTACGAGATGTTCTTCGACTCCGAGACGGCCTCCGACGACATCGTGCGGGAGTTCGGAGCCATCAAGGTCGTGGTCGACGCAGCCAGCGCCGAGCTGCTGTCGGGCTCCACCCTCGAGTACTCCGACGGCCTGCAGGGTGCCGGGTTCCACATCTCGAACCCGAACGCCTCGCGCACCTGCGGGTGCGGTTCGTCCTTCAGCTGACGTCGCTGTCCCCGGCGTCGACCGCTGCCGGGCCGCCCACCGCGTGACGACCGGCCGGTGACGACCGCCGACTCCGAGGTCCAGTTCCAGCTCGACGGTGAACAGGTCTCCGTCTCCGACGACGGCATCTCCCTGCTCGAGGCGCTGCGCGACCGGCTGGGGAAACGGAGCCCCAAGGACGGCTGCAGTCCCCAGGGCCAGTGCGGCTGCTGCACGGTCTGGGTCGACGGCGCCGCCCGGGTGGCCTGTGTGACGCCCGTCCGCCGGGTGGCGGGCCGGGAGGTGACGACGCTCGAGGGTCTGGAGCCGGCCGTGGCCGAGCGGTGGGCGCAGGCCTTCACCGAGACCGGCGCCAGCCAGTGCGGCTTCTGCACGCCGGGCATCATCATGCGGTTGGCCTCGCTCGAGCAGCGTGGGAAGGCCGTCGACGACGACGCCGTCCGCACCGCCCTGGCCGCCCATCTCTGCCGCTGCACGGGATGGTGCTCCATCCTCGACGCCGCCGCCCGGGTGTTCGGCACGGGCTCTGCGCCCACGGGGGCCGCCGGTCCCGGCGGGACCGGTGATGGCACCGAGGGGCGGCGTGACCTCGGGGCCGCCGGACGGCGGGCCACGCTCGAGGGCGGATCGGTGCAGACGGTGGGTCCGGCCGTGGCGCTGGGTGGGGGCGGCTTCGCCGACGACTCGGCCCCGGCCGACGCCCTGGTGGCCGTGCCCGACGGCGAGGGCGGCTGGGTGGTGGCCGAGACGCTGCACGAGGCGCGGGCCGCCGCCGGCAAGGTGCAGGGCCGGAACTCGACGGTGGCGGTCGGGCACCCCCTCGAGGTGCCCGCCGGTGAGTGGGAGCTGACCCTGCGGACGGCCTTCACAGAACCCGCCTATCTGGAGCCCGACGCCTCGTGGTGCGCGCCGGGGGCGACGGCGGCGAGCCCGCTCGCCAACGGGGGCGCCTTCGGCGGCAAGCTCCGGTCCCCGGTGGCCGCCGCGGCGCGGCGGCTAGCCGACGAGCACGGCCGGGCCGTCCGGGTGGTCCTCGCCCGCGAGGACGTGGTGGCGATGGGACCGAAGCGACCCCCCATCGCCGCCGGGGTACGGGCCGACGGGTCGGGGCGGCTGCGGGTGGCCCGGACACCGCGAGGCGGTCCGCTCGACGGCTGGCGCGCCGCGGTGGCGTTGGTGGCCCCGGGTCTTCTGATCGAAGAGGTGGCGGTGCCCGGCCCGCCCGTGGCGGCCGCCATCCGCGGCGCCGGATGGGCCGAGGCCACGGTGCTCATGGGGGCGCTGCGGGCACGGCGGTCGGGTCGCATCGGCCCCGGGCACCCCGTGGAGGTCGTGTCGGCCGAGGGCGCCCGGGCGACGGCTACCGTGGCGGCCGACGGCGCCGTCCGGGTGACGGTGGCGGCGGGGGACGTGCTCGACGAGATCGTGCTCCGCTCCTACGCGGTGGGTGCCGTCCACCAGGCGCTCGGCTGGGTGACGAGCGAGGGGCTGGCCGTCGACGGCGAGGGGCGGGTGCTCGATCTCACCATCCGGTCCTTCGGCATCCTGACGGCCCGGGCCATGCCGGCAGTCGTTGTGGTGATAGAAGACGATGTCGGTCCGCCGGTCGCCGGCGCCGACGCCGTCTTCGCCGCGGTGGCGACGGCGGCGTGGACGGCCGCCGGGCTCCCGGCCGAGTGGCCCCTGCAACGAGGAGGTCGGTCGTGAGCAGCCCCGTCGGTCCCTACGCCCCGGCCGTGCGCGCTGGGCCGTGGCTGGTCTGTTCGGGCCAGCTCGGCGTGCGCGCCGAGGGGGGCGGACCCGTCCTCGTGGACGGCGGTCTCGCCGGCCAGGCGCGCCAGGCGCTCGAGAACGTCGGCGCGCTGCTGCGTGGCCGGGGCTTCGGCTGGGAGAACGTGGTGAAGACGACGGTCTTCCTCACCGACATGGCCGGGTACGGCGACGTCAACGAGATCTACGTGGCCGCCCTCGGTGACCACCGGCCGGCCCGGACCCTGGTGGCCGTGGCCGCGCTCCCCCTCGGGGCCCTGGTCGAGATCGAGGTCTGGGCCTATTCGCCCGAGTAGTGGCCGGTGGTGCCGTCTTTTCCGGGGCCCTGACATCGAAGGGACCGGCCGCGGCGTGAGGATGGCGATGCGAAAGACCGGCCCGGCCCTCCTAGTGTGTGCGGCCGTGGACGAGCCGACGACCAGGTCCGGATGACCGTCCCCCCGTTCGCGGGCCCCGGCCGGGACACAGACGCCGCCGGCCCTCCCGGCGCCGCGACGGCCGCTCCGGGCCGTCGCCGTCGCCGCGCCCACGCCCGGAAGCGTCGTCACCGGGGGCTGAAGCGGGCCATCGTCATCGTCGGCACCGTGCTCGTGCTGATGGTCGCCGCCGTGGTCGGCTACAACTGGAACCTCTTCCGTCAGATCCACACCGTCGACGTGAAGGGCCTGGCCGACACCGGGTCGGGCGCCGAGTCGGGCACCGAGAACATCCTGATGGTCGGCTCCACCGACCGCTGCAGCCTTCCGAAGAGCGATCCCCTCTACCAGGACTGCGTCAACGGCCACACCGGCATCAACAGCGACGTGATCATGATCCTGCACCTGGTGGCGTCCACCCGGCAGGTGTCGGTGCTCTCCATCCCCCGCGACACCTTCGTGCCCAACGCCCGGGCCGAGGGGGCCAACAAGATCGACGCCGCGCTGGTGGAAGGGCCCTCGCAGTTGGTGGCGGCCATCGAGGACGACTTCGGCATCCCGATCCAGCACTACGTCGAGCTCAACTTCGCCAGCTTCGCCGACGTCGTCCAGGCCATCGGGGGCGTCCACATGTACTTCCCCGAGCCCGTCTTCGACGCGCAGGTGGGCCTGCTCGTCCAGACGCCGGGATGCGTCTACCTGAACGGCGGCGACGCCCTCAAGCTGGTCCGCTCGCGCGAGCTTCAGTACAAAGGCCCCGGGGTGACGACGAACGACCAGTACGACTGGACCCACGAGAACCAGAGCGACCTGGCCCGGATCGCCCGCGACCACGAGTTCCTCCGGGTGCTCGCCACGGCCGTGGCCCAGAAGGGCCTCGGCAACCCCATCACCGACGAGCAGCTGGTCGCCTCGCTGGCCCCGCAAGTCGAGATGGACACGTCGCTGAAGAGCCACCTGCTCGGACTGGCCAGCAGCTTCCACTCGGTGAATGCCGACGGTGTCCCCGAGCTCACCCTGCCCATCCAGGTCCCCGACTCGACGGTCTCCTACCTCTACAAGGGCGGCGACTACGGCGAGGTCGTCTACCCGAGCATCACCGACGACCGCGGCGCCGTCGACCGCTTCCTGGGCGTGCCCTCCACCGTCGACACCATGACCGGCAAGGCCCTGCCGGCGCCGGGGTCGGTCACCGTGGCGGTGCTGAACGGGACGGGCGTCGCCAACCAGGCGGCCGAGACCGGTCTGGCCCTGGCCGCGCTCGGTTTCAAGATCGGCACCCTCGGGGACGCCCCTCCCGTCGGTTCCCCGGCCGAGACGGTGGTGACCTACAGCTCGGCCGCCGACGAGGCGGCGGCCGAGCGGGTGGCCCAGTCGTTCTCGGGCATGGTGATCATGGAGAAGGGACCGACGGTGGGGACGAGCGCGGTCACCGTCACCACGGGGACCGATTTCTCGGTGGCCGCCCCGCCCGCCACGACCCCGGCCACGGCCACCTCGACATCCACGTCGCAGCCGGCCGCGTCGGCGTCGGCGTCGTTGGCGCCCCCGTCGCCCGTCGTCTCGCCCCTCGCCCCCTGGGACCCCCGCTCCTGTACGCCGTCGGGGGGCGAGGGACGTTAGATTGCCGGTCACGTCTCCCCGTCTCGGAAGAACTCCGCGTCTCGGAAGAACTCCGCGTCTCGGAAGAACACCGCGTCTCGGAAGAACACCGCGTCTCGGAAGAACACCGCAGCTGGGGCTCGTCGCCCTCGCCGTCGTCGGGATCGTCGTCGGCGCCGGCTCGTTGACGAACGCGTCCGGCGCGTCCGGTCAGGTCACCGGTCACTTCGCCTTCGGCTCCGACTGGCCCACCTACCACCACGACGGCCTGGGCAGCGGCGTCGACCCCAGCGGTACCAATCTGTCGCCGGCCCACGCGGCGTGGACCACCCACCTCGACGGTCCGGTGTTCGGCGAGCCGCTGGTCGAAGCGGGCCGGGTCATCGTGGCCACCGAGAACGACACGGTCTACGAGCTGGCCGCCGACACCGGTCAGGTGATGTGGTCGACCCACGTCGGGTCCCCGGTCCCCGATTCGGCCCTGCCCTGCGGTGACGTCGGGCCCAACGTCGGCATCACCGGGACGCCGGTCATCGACCCGGGTTCGTCCGAGGTCTTCGCCGTGGCCGACGAGGACGTGGGTGGGGCCATCAACCACTTCCTGGTCGGCCTCGACCTCTATTCGGGGGCGGTGCTGCTGCGGCAGCCCGTCGACCCGGGTGGAACCGACCCGACAACCGAGTTGCAGCGGACCGGTCTCGCCCTCGACGACGGTCGGGTCGTGTTCGGCATGGGGGGGAACGACGGTGACTGCGGTCAGTACTGGGGTTTCGTCATCTCCGTGCCCGAATCGGGCGGGACGGCCGCCGTCTTCCAGGTCGATTCTGCGGCCGGCAACCACGCCGGGGCCATCTGGATGGGCGGTGCCGCACCGGTGGTCGACGGTCAGGGCAACGTCTGGGTGGCGAGCGGCAACGGCTTCGGCTCGAACCCCGGGCCCGGCAATCCCAGTGACTCGAGCGACGCCGTCCTCGAGCTGACCCCGTCGATGCATCTCATCTCCTACTTCGCCCCCTCGGGATGGCAGGGCGACAACAACTCCGACGCCGATCTCGGGTCCTCCTCGCCGGCGCTCGTCGGGGGCGTCGTGTTCCAGGCGGGGAAGTCCCAGAACGGCTACCTGATGAACGCCACCAATCTCGGCGGTGTGGGGGGGCAGACGGCCACCGTGCAGCCCGGTTCGTTCTGCGGGAACGACGTCGACGGCGGCAATGCCATCGACGGCAACGTCGTCTACGTGCCCTGTATGAACGGGCTCGAGGCCGTGCAGGTGTCGTCGGCCACGTCGGCCAGTGTCCTGTGGCAGACGTCGACGGGATCGCGCGGACCGGCGATCGTAGCCGGGGGCGAGGTGTGGTCGATCGGCGGGAACACGTTGCGGGGGCTGAATCCGGCCAACGGGACCACCGTGCAGCAATTCCCCCTGACAGGTGAGGACAACCACTTCCCCACGCCGTCGGTGGCCGACGGTCTGCTGCTCGCTCCCGAGTCGAGCGCGGTGGCCGCCTTCGACGGTCCGGCCGGACTGCCGCCCCCGCCGCCGCCGGCCCCGCCCCGCCCCGGCTACTGGCTGGCGGCGCGCGACGGCGGTGTCTTCTCGTTCAACACGGCGTTCGCCGGATCGGTGCCCGGGCTCGGGGTGCACGTGACGAACATCGTGGGCATGGCCTTCGACGGAGCCACCGGCGGCTACTGGCTGGTGGGCAGCGACGGCGGGGTCTTCGCTTTCGACGCGCCCTTCGAGGGGTCGGTGCCCGGTCTCGGTGTGCATGTGAACGACATCGTGGGCATGGCCTACGACGCCGCCACCGGCGGCTACTGGCTGGTGGGGCGCGACGGCGGGGTCTTCGCCTTCGACGCCCCCTATGCCGGGTCGGTCCCCGGCCTCGGGGTGCACGTCGGCAACGTCGTGGGCATCACCTTCGATGCCGCCACCGGCGGCTACTGGCTGGCCGGCAGTGACGGCGGCGTCTTCGCCTTCAACGCGCCGTTCGAGGGATCGGTGCCCGGGGTCGGGGCCCACGTGAACAACGTGGTCGGCATCACGTCGGCCGGCGCCGGCCGCGGCTACGTCCTGGTGGGATCGGACGGCGGCGTCTTCGCCTTCGACGCCCCGTTCGCCGGGTCGGTCCCCGGGCTCGGGATCCGGGTGGGCGACGTGGTCGGCATCACCTTCGACGGCGCCACCGGAGGCTACTGGCTGGTGGGTAGCGACGGCGGCGTCTTCGCCTTCAGCGCGCCGTTCGCCGGGTCACTCGGCGGATTGACGCTCAACCAGCCCGTCGTGGCCCTGGCGGCGCCGCCCCCACCGTGATGCCCCCGCCCTCCTAATCGATTCGCCCTAATCGATTCGTCCGCCTAGTCGAGGTCGCCCGACAGCGAGCACAGGGGGCAGGCGGCCTCGAGGTCGGCACACGACCGGACGTCGGCGTGCCGGGCCAGCCATGCCCCCCGGGAGCGGTCCGGTCCGCACCCGGGCGCCGAGCACTCGAGGCTCAGGTCGGCGTGGACCACGACCACGCCGGGGCACATGGCGTCGTCCCCCGGCCGGGCCCGATCGGCGGGACCCGGGCCCTGCGAGCCGGTGCCTTCGGGCCCCGACCCCGTGCGGTGGCACATGGTGCAGCGGGAACCGAGGACCGACCGGCAGTTGACCACGAAACGGTGTCGCCGGACGGCCTCGGTCAGGGTGTCCTGGTCGAGGCAACCGGGTACCGAGCACGATCCCGTCCCGTCGGTGTGGATGAGGAGCGGTTGGGTACAGAGCATGCGATGGATGGTCCTGACGGCGAGGGGACGGGAGGCGGTCCGCAGGGTCCACCGGCAGGGGGCGCCTGGTGACCGGTGGATCTCAAAGGTGTCTATATGGCACTCTCAAGTGTCACATAGACGGGTTAGAGTGTCAAGGACAGCCCGACACCAGGCGCCAGGGGGTGGCCGACCATGGCACGTGAGCAGGCACACGGCGAGGAGGTCCCCGGGCCGCGCCCCACCCTGGGCGAGGAGACCCGGGCCGTCGTCCGGTCCCGCATCGTCCACGGTGCGGCCATCGCCCTGGCCGAGCGCGGCTTCGCCGCCACCGTCGACGATATCGCCGCCGCCGCCGGGGTGAGCCGGCGCACCGTCTTCCGGCACTTCGCCACCCACGACGAGGTCCTCGCCGCGGCTGTGGCCGAGATGCTCGCTCGCTACGACCGGCTGGTGCCGGGGCCCCCGGGGCCCGGCGTGGAGCTGGAGACGTGGCTCAGGGACACGGCCGTCACCCTGCACGACCTGAACACCCGGCTGATGGGGCAGGCGTTCTGGGACATGAACGTCGAGCGCCCGGGGATGACGCCGGCCGAGCGCCACCGCCGCCGCATCGGCTACGCCACCCAGATCGCCCACCACGCCTGGCGGGCCGCCCACGGCCCGGGACGCCCCCCGTCGTGGGTGGTGGACGCCTTCGCCATGCAGCTGTCGGGCTTCGCCACTAATTGCTTGTGCGACTATCCGGCCGAGAAGGCGGGCCGGGTGAGTGCGCGCGTGCTCGGTGTGGTCCTGGCCGCGGCGCTGTCCGAGGAGCGTGGTTAAGGGGCCCAGGTGCCGTGGCCGAAGCGGTAGCCGACGGAGCGGACTGTCTCGATCAGGTGGGCGTGCTCCTCGGTCAGCTTGGCCCGCAGGCGCCGGACGTGGACGTCGACGGTCCGGGCTCCGCCGTAGTACTCGTAGCCCCAGACCCGGCTGAGCAGGGTCTCCCGGGTGAAGACCTTGCCCGGGCGTGCCGCCAGGAAGCGCAGCAGCTCGTACTCCATGAAGGTGAGGTCGAGGACGCGCCCGGCCACGGCCGCCTGGTAGGTCTCGAGGTTCAGCACCAGGGGGCCGTGCTCGATCAACTCCGCCTGCAGGCCGCGGCCCGTCCGCCAGAAGAGGTGGGCCAGGCGCGCCGTGATCTCGCCGGTCGTGGCGGGGAGCACGCAGAAGTCGTCGAAGTGGTCCTCGCGCAGCTGCAGGTCACCGATCTGGTGCGAGGCCACCACCAACAGCAAGGGCCGCAACGGCACCTCGCGGGTGCGCACCAGCCGGCACAGGGCGAACGCCCCGGCGGCGTCGGCGTCGGCACAGACCACCGCCCCCGACCAGCCGTCCTCGGGTTCGTCGCTCTGCGCGTGCTCGGCCCGGTCGATGGCCTTCCAGGGGTAGCCGGCGCGCTCGAGCGCCAGGCCCACCTCGGCCGGGAAGGGGTCGGGGAAGCACAAGAGCGTTTCCATGGGTGCTTCTCCCTAGAGCAGCGGCAGGTAGCGGTCGAGCTCGAACTGGCTGATATGGGTCTTGTACGCCGCCCACTCGGCCCGCTTGTTGCGGATGAACCATTCGAAGACGTGCTCGCCCAGCGTCTCGGCCACGAGCTCGGACCGTTCCATATCGGCCACCGCCTCGTTGAGACTGCCCGGCAGGGCCCGGATCTGTTCGGCGGCGAGCTCCTGCGGTGTCATGGCGAACAGGTTGGCCGCCGCCTCCCGGGGCAGCTCGTAGCCCTCCTCGATGCCCTTCAGACCGGCCGCCAGCATGACGGCGAAGCCCAGATAGGGATTGCAGGCCGAGTCGGGGGCGCGGTACTCGACGCGGGTGGACTCGATCTTGTTGCGCTTCACGAAAGGCACCCGGACCAGAGCCGAGCGGTTGTTGCGGGCCCAGGAGACGTGGATGGGAGCCTCGTAGCCCGAGACGAGCCGCTTGTACGAGTTCACCCACTGGTTGGTCACGGCCGTGATCTCGTGCGCATGGCGCAGCAGGCCGGCCATGAACCGCTTGGCCACGGGGGAGAGGCCGTCGGGATCCTCGGCGTCGTAGAAGGCATTGCTGTCGCCTTCGAAGAGCGACAGATGGGTGTGCATGCCCGACCCCTGGACGCCGGCCAGGGGCTTCGGCATGAAGCTGGCGTGGATGCCGCGGCGCTGGGCCATCTCCTTCACCACCAGTCGGACGGTCATCACCGTGTCGGCCATGGTCAGCGCGTCGGTGTAGCGGAGGTCGATCTCGTGCTGGCTGGGGGAGTCCTCGTGCTGGGCGTGCTCCACCGGGATGCCCATCTCCTCCAGGGTGAGTACCGTCCTCGTCCGCAGGTCGCTGGCCACGTCGCTGGCCGTGAGCTCGAAGTAGGACCCCGAGTCGAGGGTGACCGGGGGGTGCGACGGATCGGCGTCGGCGAAGTAGAAGTACTCGATCTCGGGGGCGGCGTAGAAGGTGAAGCCCTGATCCCGGGCCCGGTCGAGGGTGCGCCGCAAGGTGTGGCGAGGACAGCCCTCGAAGGGCGAGCCGTCGAGGTTGAAGAGATCGCAGAAGACCCGGGCCACGGGGATGTCGTCGGGGTGCCAGGGCAGCAGCTGGAACGTCTTCGGATCGGGCCGGGCCAAGACGTCGGACTCCTGGACCCGACTGAACCCGTCGATGGCCGAGCCGTCGAAGGTCATCCCTTCCTCGAGGGCGTTCTCGAGCTCGGCCGGGGTGATGCTGAACGTCTTGGCCGTGCCCAGGACGTCGGTGAACCAGAGCTGGACGAACCTGATGTTCCGCTCCTCCACCGTCCTGAGGACGTACTCCTGCTGACTTCTCATAGGGCAACAGTGTCGCAGGGCTGCGGCGGTACGGCGGGCGCGTTCACACGCCGTTCACAGTTGGGTCATCGGGGCGAAATGCGGGGCTGTCAGGCTCGGGTCAGGCGCGAGAGGGCGGCCCGGGTCAGCCGCGGGGCGCCGACGGCCGCTTGACTTGTGACCGGCCGGGCCAGCCACCACGATGGGGGGCCGGCACCGGGGCCCCATCGGGCGGGGGCCGGAACGTGCGGGGATGTTGACGAAGGTTTCAGTAGCGGGGGTACCCCGTCCGGCGCGAGCCGGGACGATGAACGGACCAGAGACGACAACGAAGGAGGACCGGTGCAGAAGCGAACCCCGGCGGAGGTGCTCCGCTTGGCGAAGGACGAGGGAATCGAGATCGTCGACGTTCGGTTCGTCGACCTCCCCGGTCTGATGCAGCATTTCTCGGTACCCACGCACCAGCTGACCGCGGACGTCTTCGAAGAGGGATTCGGATTCGACGGTTCGTCCATCCGGGGCTTCCAGGAGATCCAGGAGTCGGACATGCTGCTCATGCCCGACCCCAACACGGCCGTGATCGACCCGTTCCGCACGCACAAGACCCTCAACCTCAATTGCTTCGTACGCGACCCCATCACCTTGGAGCCGTATTCCCGTGACCCCCGGTACGTGGCCCAGAAGGCCGAGGCCTATCTGACCACCACGGGGCTGGCCGACACCTGCTACTTCGGACCGGAGGCCGAGTTTTTCATCTTCGACGACGTCCGCTACTCGCAGGACCAGCGTTCCGCCTTCTACCAGGTCGACTCGATCGAGGGGAACTGGAACACGGCCGCCGACGAGGGGCCGAACCTCGGCTACAAGATCAGGCCCAAGGAGGGCTACTTCCCCGTCCCGCCGGCCGACCACTTCCAGGACCTGCGGTCCGAGATGATCCTCACCATGGAGCGACTCGGCATCGAGATCGAGGTCCAGCACCACGAGGTGGCGACGGCCGGCCAGGCCGAGATCGACATGCGCTTCGACACGCTGCTCGTGATGGCCGACAAGCTGATGCTCTACAAGTACATCGTCAAGAACGTGGCCGCCGCCGCCGGCTACACGGCGACGTTCATGCCGAAGCCGCTGTTCCAGGACAACGGATCGGGGATGCACTGCCACCAGTCGCTGTGGAACGGGGGCGAGCCCCTCTTCTACGGCGACGGCTACGGCGGCCTGTCGGACATGGGCCGCTGGTACATCGGCGGTCTGTTGAAGCACGCCCGTGCCGTCCTCGCCTTCGCGGCACCGACGACCAACTCCTACAAGCGGTTGGTTCCGGGGTACGAGGCACCGGTGAACCTCGTCTACTCGCAGCGCAACCGGTCGGCCGCCTGCCGGATCCCGCTCTACTCGCAGAGCCCGAAGGCCAAGCGGATCGAATTCCGCTGCCCCGATCCGTCGTGCAACCCCTACCTGGCCTTCTCGGCCATGCTCATGGCCGGCCTCGACGGCGTGCAGAACCGGATCGAGCCGCCCGACCCGGTGGACAAGGACCTCTACGACCTGCCGCCGGCCGAGCTGGCCAAGGTGCCCCAGGTCCCGAGCTCTCTCGACGAGGCGCTTCTGGCCCTCGAGGACGACCACGACTTCCTGAAGGCGGGTGGTGTCTTCACCGACGACCTCATCGAGACGTGGATCGAGTACAAGCGGATCAACGAGGTCGACGCCGTCCGCCTGCGGCCGCACCCGTGGGAGTTCATGCTCTACTACGATATTTAGCTCTGACCTGGGATTATGTGTGTCCATCCCACATTCATCCCACATTCCGGACCATGGATACGTGGACTACGGTCCCGGGGGGCGCCGCTCTCCAAGTAGGGCATAAGTGGGTCGTAAGCGTGCCGCGGTTGAGGCGTTTCCTGCACGGAGGCGCCGAGAACCGCGACAGCGGTACGCCGTAGCTGCCGGCGACGATGTTGACAGTGAATGGGGTACCTACTGCGAACCGAATGCCAGCAAGGCGGCCCGGTTGGTGTAGGGGTTGTGCGGCGCCGGTCCGACAAACGACCAGTCCATATCTGCCATCAGCGCGTGATTGCGAATGGCTCGCCCTGTCGACCGGTTCCTATGGGCCCCTTCAGGAACGGCAGCTTCGATCGGTCCGGGCACGACCCAGCCGGACCTCAACGGGACATTTCCGATCACCGCCGGACTGGGACCGGAAGACCGACCTCCTTGATGGAGCTACCAAGAACCTAGTGGGCGGAGCGTTCGTCGCCGACCGACGTTGTCCCCTAGAGGGGTATTCCCAGTCGGGAGCAGGTGTCTGCCACCTCGTCGAAGATCGACCCTGGGACGATGAAGGGTTCCGTTGCTGCGACCTCGGCCAGATGAGCCTCGATGTCCTCCGCCGTCGGCTCCGTACCGATCCACCCCGCCCCCAGCCCGACGAAGACCCTGGAGAAGCGCCCGGCACAGGCAGAAAAGTTCTGGTGGGTGAAAGTGCAGCCCTGGCTGGCCAGGAACACCACCAACGGCACCACCAACTCCGGCTCGATGGCCCGGAGGAAGGGGATGTCGTCCCCGAACTTGTCCCGGTCGCCGATGGTCTCGGTCACCATGCGCGAGTAACCGAACGGCAGCACGACGTTGGACAGGATGCCAAGAGGGGCGCCTTCGATCCCGATCACATTGGCCAAGCCCAAGATGCCCGCTTTGGCGACTGCATAGTGAGCTGAGTTCGGCTGACCGAACAGCCCGGCTGACGACGCGATGAAGACGAAGCGCCCACCGCCGTTCGTCTGGAAGTGACGGAAGGCCGGCTGGCTCACGTAAAAGCTGCCGTCGAGGTGGACATTCAGCATCCGGCGCCATTCCTCACCCGACAGGTCACCGAAGGGCGCCGTATGGAAGATGCCGGCATTGCTCACCACCGCGTCGAGGCGACCAAATTCGTCCAGGGCCGTCTGGACGACGGCCTGGCCCCCTTCGGCGGTGGCCACCGAATCGGCAGAGCCGACGGCCGAACCCCCGCTGGCCACGATCTCCTGTACGACCTGATGAGCCAAGGTCGAGTCCTCACCCTGCCCCTGCATCGTGCTTCCGAGGTCGTTGACCACCACGTGGGCACGGCGACGAGCAAGTTCCAGGGCGTAGAGCCGACCAAGACCTCTGCCCGCCCCGGTGACGATGACGACCTGTCCGTCGAAGTCGATCTCGTGGTCCATGGCCGGAGCCGAGCCTCCCGACAAATTCTAGGTGGGGATGCTGGAGACGAGGCTGAGCACGCTCACCGTTTCCGTGCCTTCTTTCTTCAGCCGAGCCGAGGAACGGAAGCCGAGGTCGACATCGGCAGCCTGGGCTCTCAGAGCACCCACGGTGGCCTCTTGTCGGCGAACATGCCCGAAGGCATCGAACGAGAAGACCCGCAGCGCGTTCTCGTGGGTGATCTTGGCCACCTCGTCGCCCGGTACGCCCTCGAGATAGCCGGCGAGACTCTCGGGTGCCAGCGGCCAGGTCGAATCTGAATGGGGATAGTCGCACTCCCATGTGATCATGTCCACGTTCAGCCTGTCGCGGGAGGCGACACCGAATTCGTCGTCGATGAAACAGGTGAGGATGCGCTCCAGGAAGACCTCACTCGGCAGCTTCCCGCCGAAGTCCTGGTGCGTCCACGCCCGGTGCATCTTGTAGACCCGGTCGATCCGCTCGAGGAAGTACGGGATCCATCCGATCCCGCCCTCGCTGAGGGCCAGGGTGAGGTCCGGGAACTTGCGCAGCACGGGGGACCAGACGAGGTCGGCCGCCGCCTGAACGATGTTCATGGGCTGGAGAGTGATGAGGGTGTCGACCGGTGCCTCCACCGAGGTCACCACCACTTGTGAGGATGAACCGATGTGGAGACAGACCACGGTGTTCTCCT
>Ga0209415_10012231_pt1 | contig 14335 bp, 14 predicted proteins | sample PeaSoiSIISIP2007_FD_187696 | JGI IMG/M metagenome (GOLD analysis project Ga0209415, IMG submission 187696) | Peat soil microbial communities from Weissenstadt, Germany - SII-SIP-2007 (SPAdes) (version 2) | ecosystem: Environmental > Terrestrial > Soil > Wetlands > Peat | place: Germany... | reverse complement strand
CAGAGCGTGAACGTCTCCTTCGCGAAGGACGACCTCACCGGCGGCATCTACTACTGGCAATCGGCGACCTACGGCGGCGTCGCCGGTCACACGGGCGGCATCTACTCGCACGACTTCGGCACGTTCGACCCGACGCCGACGCCCTTCTACACATCGGGCGCCCAGGGTACGTGCGTCGGCTGCCACACGCTGTCGCGCGATGGGGTGCGCATGTCGCTGATGACCGACGACCCGGACGCCGACGACGAATACGGCGACGTCGTGACGCACACGATGGACGTCGCGAGCCGCACCGTGATCGGCGGCGTGAACGTCGGCCCCGGCTTCCAGACGTTCTCGCACGACCACGCGCTGATGATCGCCAGCATGTTCAAGATGGGGAACAACAAGTCGTTCGGCGTGTGGAACGGAGACGGAACGACGCAGCTTGCCACCGCCACGCTTCCGGCCACGCCCTCGCAGCTCTACGGCACGCAGCCGAACCTCTCCATCGACGACAAGACGCTCGTGTTCGTCGCCCCCGGGGTCGTGGGGGGCATGAGCACGGTCTCGATGGCTGGAGACCATCACTTCCTGGGCGGCTCGCTCTGGTCGGCGAGCTTCGACACGACGACCTACGCGCTGACGAACTACAAGGCGTTCCTCACCGCCACGGGTCAAGAGAACTTCTACTACCCGGACCAGTCGCCCGACCAGAACTGGGTCGTCTTCAACGAGAACGACGACAACTCGGCGGCCGACAACGACGGCGACTGCTTCTACAGCCGTCAGGCGCGCGTGAAGATCATGCACTTCCCTCCGCAGGCGGGGGATCAGCCGCTCGACCTGGCGGCGCTCAACGTGGCCAACGGGCTGTCCAACTCGTGGCCGCGGTGGAGCCCGGCGCCGACGAGCTACCACGGCAAGCCGGTGCTCTGGGTCACCTTCTCGTCGAACCGCGACTACGGGTTGCACCTGAAGAACACGATCAACGGCTACCCCTCCGGCAGCCCCGACGGCGGGTCGGGCGGGTTCGACAACTACTACCCGCCCGAGTCCCCGATGTACGACCAGCCGCAGCCGCCGAACAAGAACAACGTCATGTTCGACAACTACGCGGCTCCCCAGATCTGGATGGCGGCGATCGTCATCGATCCCAATCGCGCGCTCGACTCGAAGGATCGGTCCTATCCGGCCTTCTGGCTGCCATTCCAGGACGTCACGGCGCACAACCACTCGGCGCAGTGGGTGAGCAAGGTGCAGGGCCCCCCTGGCTCGGATGGTGGCACCAGCTCCGGGAGCAGCTCCGGCGGCGACGCCGCACAGTCGTGTGGAGAGACGGGAGCGAGCTGCAGCGCCGTGTGCTGCTCCGACGTCGTCTGCTGCAATGGAACCTGCGAGACCGGCTGCGCGCAGTGACGGGCCCGCGCCTGTACGCGAAAGAAGGCGTCTCGCTGACGCGTGACCGAGACGCGCGCCCCTCATTGGGGGCGACGGGCCTGCCGGCGTAGACTGGAGCGAAGACATGCGACTCCTCGTGGGGGCAGTACTGGGGACTCTGGGTCTGGCGATCGGCCCAGCGTGCGGATCCTCGTCGTCCACGTCGTCGGGGACGCACCAGTCCTCGTCAAGCGGGGGCAGCGACGGCGGCAGCAGCGGGGGTGGCGAGTTCGACGCCGCGGCGAAATCGACTGGGGGACCAACGCGGGCAACGACACGGCGGTGACCGTCACAGCGACCTTCACGAACCCTCTGCCACTCGACACGACCGGCTCGTTCCCGGCGACCCTCGAGATCGCCCTTAGCCCGCTCGACGCGGGCAAGAGTGCATGGCAGACACCCGCTGGCGCGTGCAGCATCGACATCGCGGGGAGCATGTGCGTCGAGCCTCACGGCACGGGCCCGGATGGGGGGCCCCGGCAGGAGAGGATCCTGAGCGGCACGGGGACGTGCTCGCAGCCGGCCGCACCCGAGTCGGGCACGAGCGGGCCCGCGGTGACCATCGGCACCTTCCAGTTCCTCGAGACGATCGGGCCCTGATGGCGACACTGTAATTCTTCGGCCCGAGTAGCGTCCCACCAAGACGGACGAACATTTTGCACGTGCGGTGTCGGGCACACATGCGGGGCGGCGGCTCCGGGTGAGGCGCGGTGCCACGCGATCGTGCGCCTCGGGCCAGATGGCAAGGCGGGGGGCTGGTCCTCGCCGGCCGGCTACGGTCCGGCCAACCTGCAGGCGGCCTACGCCCTGGCCTCCGCCTCCGCGACGGGCGGCGTCGGAGTGACCGTGGCCTTGGTCGACGCGTCCGGCTACCCGAACGCAGAGAGCGATCTGGCCGTGTACCGCGCGCACTACGGCCTGAAGCCCTGCACCACGGCCAACGGCTGCTTCAGGAAGGTGAACGAGCAGGGCGTCGAGGGCAGCTACCCGACTGCGAACTCCGGCTGGTCGACCGAGCAGGCGCTCGATCTCGACATGGTCAGCGCGATCTGCCCCAACTGCGACATCCTGCTCGTCGAGGCCAGCAGCTCGCAGCAGACCGATCTCGACACCGCCGTGGATACCGCGGCGCGCCTCGGCGCCTCGGCGATCAGCAACAGCTACGGCGGCTCGGAGAACGCGAGCAGCGCGAACGACACGCACTACGACCACCCGGGCATCGCCATCACGGCCAGCTCGGGCGACAACGGTTACGGGGTCGAGTTTCCCGCGTCCTCGCAGTACGTCACCGGAGTCGGCGGCACGAGTCTTCACGAGACCTCGGGCGTCTGGAGCGAGACCGCGTGGAGCGGCGCCGGCAGCGGGTGCAGCAAGTACGTGGCCAAGCCCAGCTGGCAGACGGACACCGGCTGTGCAATGCGCACGGTCGCCGACGTCTCGGCGGTGGCCGATCCCTACACGGGCGTTGCGGTCTACGAGACGTACAACCGCCGGGGCGGCTGGCAGGTGTACGGGGGTACGAGCGTCGCCTCGCCCATCATCGCCTCCGTGTACGCGCTCGGGGGCCCGTCGGTCGGTCCGAGCTACCCCTACGAGCACCCGAGCGCCTTGCACGACGTCACCAGCGGCAGCAACGGCTCGTGCGGCCGCAGCTACCTGTGCACGGCCGAAGTCGGCTACGACGGGCCGACGGGGCTCGGGACTCCAAACGGCGTCGGCGCGTTCTGATCGCCGCCGACTCCACTACTCGTGAGCGGCCAGCAAGCGGGACGTCAACGATCCTCCCATCCCTTGTCGACGTCGTCCGCGGCGGCCTGGCGGACCTCGATGTCGCCGGCTGGCGGCCGACGCGACGCCACGCGCGGACCGCTGCGCGTCTCGGGCGGCCACTCGGTCGGAGCCACCTCGGCCCTCGCGACCTTCGCCTGCAACGCCTCGGCCCGGCCTTCCGCGGCATCGGCCGCCTCGCGCGCCTGCGCCGCGAGCCCATCGCGCTCGGCCGCGTGCTGCACGGCGTCGACGAAGCGCGTCTGCATCGCTGCCAGCTCAGCCTCCAGCTCCGCGACGCGCGCGTCGGCCGTCCACACGCGTGCCAGCATCTCGCCGATGCGCGTCGCGTCTTGCTCGTGCTGCTGCTCGAGCCGTGCCACCTCGGCGCCGAGGCGGGCCACCTGCGCGAGCGCCGCAGCGAGCCGCGATCGAGGGGCGGAGGTGGTCTCTTCGGGCGCGGAGCCGTGCGGCGGGCTCTCGCTCTCCTCCCTGCGATCGAGGCGCAGCGACGGCAACGTCTTGCTTCCCGGCGGTCGCTTCGACTTCGACACTGCCCGACCCCTCGCTCGAGTCTAACACGCCCCCGGCCGGTAGCCTCTTCCGTCAGCGACTGACCGCGATGGACTGCCCGCACGACGTACTGCGTGAGGCCGGCGCTTCATATGCGCAGTCCGAGACCTGCGGTGAAGTGTCAAAGGTCTTCGTGGCGAGGTCGCATCGAGGGCGTGGGAACGGGACCATGCTCTTCGAACAGTGCATCCAAGTCGCGAGGGAGCGACGCTATCGAGAGCTCATCCTGGAATCGCACACGGCGTTTCGGGAGGCTCGTCGCTACTACGAGAAGCATGGCTGGACCCTGGCCCCACACTGGCCGGAGACGGTTTCGCCGACCCGGATGTATTCGATGAGGCTCGGGCTGCCTCGCGTCACCACGACGCCGTAATCGTCTGGCTTGGCCGACCGGGCCTCTCGCGAGCGTAAGATATCCCCCGATTGACCGTCCCCACCGCCAGCGCGACCACGTGGGCCATCTTCGGGCTCGTGTACCTCGGCCTCGCGGTCGGCAAGCTGCCCTTCGTTCGTCTCGATCGCGCCGGCATCGCCCTGGTGGGCGCGACGGCGATGCTCGTGCTCGGGCTCGTGACCTTCGGCGACGCCGTGACCGCGGTGGACTTCCCGACGATCGCGCTGCTCTTCGGGATGATGGTCGTGGTCGCCTACCTGCGTCTGGGGGGCTTCTTCCGGGGCCTCGCCAGCCGCGTGCTCGAGCGGACGCGAAGGCCCCACGGCGTGCTCATCGCCGTCATCGCGCTGTCGGGGACTCTCTCGGCGTTCCTGGTCAACGACGTGGTGTGTCTGGCGCTGGGCCCGGTCGTGCTCACGCTCGCGCGCCGGATGCGCCGCGACCCGGTGCCGTACCTCGTGGCGCTCGCGACGTCCGCCAACATCGGGTCGACCGCGACCATCACGGGCAACCCGCAGAACATGATCATCGGCACCGTCTCGAGGATCCCCTACGCGGCGTTCGCGGCACATCTCGCTCCAGTGGCCGCCGTGGGGCTCGTGCTCGACTATGCCATCGTCGCGCTGGCCTTCCGGCGCTCTCTCGGGCAAGAGCTCGAGGCGCCGCCCTCGTCCAGCATCGCGCCCCAGGACCCCGCCGGCGCTCCGGAGCCGAAGCTGCTGCCGAAGGGGGTCGTGGTGCTCATCGGGATCGTGGTCCTCTTCTTCGCGGGCGCCCCGATCGAGATCGTCGCGCTCGGCGGCGCGGCGCTGCTTCTGCTCGGACGTGTCCGGCCCGAGCGGCTCTACGCGCAGATCGACTGGAACCTGCTGGTCATGTTCGCCGGCCTCTTCGTCGTGATCAGCGGCTTCGAGCGACACGTCGTCACCGGATGGAACCTCCAGCGCCTGGCATCGGCGCAGAGCGCGCCCATCGCGCCCCTGGCCGCCCTCGCCGCCGTGATCTCGAACCTCGTGAGCAACGTCCCCGCCGTGCTCCTGCTCAAGTCCGTCGTCACCTCGCTCGGCACCGGGGCGCACGAGCGCGGCTGGCTCGCGCTCGCCATGGCCAGCACGCTCTCGGGAAACCTGACGCCCATCGCGTCCGTCGCCAACCTCATCGTGATCGAGGGCGCGCGCCGCGAGGGCACCCGTGTGTCATTCCTCGACTACTGCCGGGTCGGGATCCCGGTCACCCTGCTCACGCTGGCGCTGGGGACGGCGTGGCTGGTCCTCGGCGGTCACGGCTAGAACCGTCCAATCACGCCCGCCCCCATCCCCGTTCCGATGCGCATCGGCAGCACGCGCACCGCCTCGTCGTTACGCACCAGGCCCGGCTTGGTGGCGACGTACCCCACGAACAGCAGCGTGCCGCCGGCAGCCTGGGCCACGCCGTCGGCGATCAGCCCCATGACCACGAAGACGTCGGCGACGCAGCCCAGGCTCTGGCTGGTCGATTGATTCTGCGCGTCGGGGTTGCACGAGTACGCGCGCCGCCCCATCGTCATCCACGGGCCTGCGAAGGGGATGAAGAGCCACCCCGACTCGTTCTGCTCGCTCGCTGAAAGGGCCGCGATGACGCTGAAGAAATAGGGGATGCCGGTCGTGATCCACCCGGCCGTCACGAGGCCGTCGCGCGGCTTGCCCTCGACGTGATACCCCGGCGGGACCGGATCGCCCTCGTGCCAGGGGCCCGGCTGCGGCGGCGCGACGGCCGGCGCCGGCGCCGGAGTCTGCGCGGGCAGCGGAGGTGGAGCAGGGGTGTATGTGACCTGCGCCTGCGCGCCTGACGCGACGGAGGCGATCACCAAAGCGAGCCCGATGACATGCAGGCGCATCGATGAAGCGTACGACGGTTAGAAGGTCGCGGGCACGCGGTGCGCTCCAGTGGTGCGCGTGCTCTACTATGGGTGTGTCCGCAGGGCGCGTTGCTCGGGCAGTCCGGCAGGCTTCGCTTGCAGCGGTTCCCATTCTGCTCGCCGGCGCTTGCAGCTACGACTTCGGCAAGTTCGCGTCGTCCGGCGACCAGAGCGAGACGGACTCTGGGAGCGCCGATGGCTCCATGGGTGCCGACACGAGCCCCCCGCCCGGCGAGGCCGGCAGCGACACGGCGATGCTCGCCGACACCGTGCTCGACGTCTCAGCCGATTCCACCGAGGACAGCGAGGCGGCCACCTCCGATGCCTCGGACACGGGAGTCGCCGTGTACACCGTCGGCGGGACGATCTCCTCCCTCGTCGGCCAGGGCCTTCAGCTCACGAACGCCGGCAACACGCTCACCCCCGCGAGCGGGGCGACGGTGTTCACGTTCCCCTCGCAGCCCAGCGGAAGCGCGTACTCCGTCGCAGTCGCGGCGCAGCCGACAGCCCCGTCGCAGACGTGCGCCGTCACGAACGGCTCGGGGACCATCGCCGCAGCGAACGTCACGAACGTCCAGGTTGCCTGCACGCCGACCTGCGCGCCCATGTGCAACGACGGACAGATGTGCGTCGATGGCACCGATTGCAGCTCCGCCTCCTGCCAGGGCGGCACGTGCGCGCCTCCGGCGTGCGCGCCCACGTGCCCCGACGGCCACGTATGCGGAGGCAACGGCGACTGCGGCTCGGGCTCGTGCATGGGCGGCAATTGCCAGGCGCCCGGATGCGCGCCGGCGTGCAGCGACGGGAACGACTGCGGCGCGAACGCAGACTGCGCGTCGCGCGTCTGCACGGCCGGCAAGTGCCACGCCCCCGCGTGCGCCCCCACCTGCCCGACGGGTAGCCCCTGCGGCGCGAACGGCGACTGCCAGTCGGGGATTTGCCGCGGCAACCACACGTGCAGGTGAAGGCGCCTACTCTTCGCGGCTACTTCGGTCAGTTCAGACAGCGTCCCGACAGACAGCTCAGTCCGACGCAGCAGTCGACGCCTGCGTCCTTGTCGCACAGCTGTCCGAACGCGGAGCAGACGCCTCCGTCGGGCAGGTGACCGCCGCCGTCGCCGGGGCTGCCGCCGTCGGGGGTGCTGCCGCCGCACGGATCGCAGAGCCCCGCGATGCAGGAGAAGCCGGGGCAGCAGTCAGCCGTGGTCGTGCACCCGGCGCAGGATGGTACGCACTGGGTGTTGGCGCACACGAACGGCGGGCCGCCGGGGATCGGGTTGGGCACGCAGGGCAGCCCGTTGCAGCAGTCGGCGCTGGTGGCGCACGCCGTGCCCCCGTCACCGCAGTTCACGTTGGCGCAGCGCGGAACGCCCACGTTGTCCTGCTTGCACGGGCTGCAGGAGTTCCCCATGCACGCGCAGCAGTCCTGGTTCGCGTTGCAGGACGTCGTGGGAAGCTTGCACACGTCGCCGTTCGGCGTGCAGCCCATGTGCTGCGTGCAGTAACCGCCGACGCACGTCACCGGGTGGCCAGACGTCGGCAGTCCGGCGTCGATGAGCGCCTGCGAGCCGCAGCACTCCGAGTCGGTCGTGCAGGTGTCGTTCTCGACGTGGCAGCCGGTGGCGGGCTGGCAGATGTTGATCCCGGTGGGACCCCAGGGACCGCAGGCTCGGCTGCAGCAGTTGCCGCCGCACCCGCCGTCGAGCGACGAGACCGCCGTGCACAGCTGGCCGTCGACCGCCGTGCAGTTGCCGCCCGGCGTCGCAGCGGCACAGGTGCCGATGCTCTTGCCGCTCGGGATCGTGCAGACGCCGCTGCAGCACTCGCTGCCGGCGGCGCAGATGTCGCCGGTCTGCGAGCAGAACGACGACGGCTGACACGTGCCGTTGGAGGCGCAGTTGCCCGAGCAGCACTGGCCGCTGCTCGTGCAGCTCAGACCGAGGGTCGAGCACGTCGAGATCGTGGCGCAGGCGCCGGTGGTGCACGTTTGCGTGCAGCACTGGCCGTTCGACGTGCAAGCGGAGCCGGTCTGACCGCACGCCGGATAGGTGCACGCGCCGCCGGTGCAGGTGCCGGTGCAGCACTCGCCGCCGGTCGTGCACGCAGAGCCGAGCGTCACGCAGCCGCTGTCGCCGCCACCGAACACGTCGGGGGACAGGGAGGCGTCGCTCGGCCCGCCGCCGTCGCCCTTGCTGCCCGAGTCTCCCGTCTTGCCGGAGTCTTTCGTCGCAGAGTCGCTCCCGCCCTCGTTCGACCCGCTGGAGCTGCCGGTGTCGACCGTGCCATCGGTGCTCTCTCCGTCGCCCCCGCCGTCCCCGTTGCCGCCGGCGCTCGTTCCCGAGTTGCCGCCGCAGCCGGCGAAGAGCGCCGCGCCGCCCAGGGCGGAGAGAGTGGCAGCCATGACGACGAACCTGTTCAGGCGCATATCATCCTCCGGGGAGATCTCACGGTCCGCAGAACTTCATGTTGTTCGACCCACCGCCAGTCGAGCGACAGGTGAACGAGGCATCGGCCCAGCGCTGGCAGAATGTATTCGGGTCGGTCGTCCCCGCGTTGGGGAACGCAGCGATGGCCGAGGACGAGCAGGCTACGAAGCAGTAGGTGCTCGCCGCCGACTGCAGCGGCGCGCAGACCTCTTGGTAGCCCGCGCACTCACCGGGGATGGCGCAACAGTCGGCGGCCGACTGACACGTGTGCGTGCAGTAGCCGCCCTGGAGCTGCGTCAGACACGTGACCTGCCCGTGCAGCGCCGACGCGTCCAGGCCGGAGTAGCACTGGCTCGCGCTGGAGCACGACTGCCCGGCGGGCGTGGCGCTGCCTCCGCCGACGGATCCTCCTCCACCCGAGCAGGCGACGGCGACTCCGAGCATCGCCGAGACTCCCGCGGCCCTCGTCATCCCGTCTGCCTCGCCGCCGGCGGCTGGGCGCGCCGCTCCTGCACCACGTCGAGCATGCGCAGCAGCCACGGGCGCAGCGCGCACTGCCCGACCATGTGCGACAGCGGCATGAGCGCGGCCTGCGTGTCGTAAGCGACGTCCATGAGCAGGGAGAGGTCCCGCGGCTGCACAGACGGACCGACGAGGATCGCTTCCGGACGGAGGATGCGCATCCGGACGCAGGCGGGCAGGGGATGTCGGACACGCAGCACCCTCACCGGGAGATCGTCCAGGCCGAGCTCCGACGGCTCGTGCCCCGGCTCGATGCGTACGAGCATCACCGATGGCCTCCGGACGGAGACGAAGGAGATGCGCGGGCCGGAGACGGGGGTGAGGTCGGGGGTGCTCATCGGTCGCTCGCGTGGTCACCCCGCCGATCAGGTGGCAAGTGCACTGACCAGCGGATCCACCGGAAACATCGAGGCCCGAGGGGGTGCCGCGAGCCTTCGTACGGTGCTTCGCAAGACGGGCGCCAACCCGGCGAGACCACACGGTCGTTGCGTGGCACACTCCCGCGTCGATGGGCTCCATGCGGCGATTGGAAGTGGCCATGCTGCTGGCCTCGGCGATCGCGGCACCCTGCGCGTGCGGGGTCCCCGACATCACGTTCGTCGCCGGCGACGCCGGGGGAGGGCAGGTGACCGACTCGCCGAGCGACGCAGGGCCTGCGGGCAGTGACGCGACGCCGGAGGCGGAGGCTTCGGTGTCGTGCCCGTCGCCGACGCCGATAGGGGTCAGCGTGTGCTGCGGGTCACTCTGGTGCGGCGGGCAATGCACCTCCGCCGACTGCGCGAAGTGTCCCGCCTCCTGCGCCTCGCCGCAGGTCTGCTGCATCCACGGCGGCGGAGGCAGCTGCCACAACGCGCCCTGTCCGTGAGTCCCAGCCGACTGGGCGGTGGTCGCCGCAGTTACCGGACTCTTTGATCCATGAGAGGCCGGCCGCCCGCACCCGCAGCCCCTGGACACGACACGAGATCCCTCGCGGCTCGCCTCTTGCGCCCACCGGAGGTCGGAATGCCAGGCCGCATCCTCACCATCTCGCTGGCCGTGCTCGGGATCGGGTGCGGGCTCCCCATGGGAGGGCTCCAAGTAGAGGAGGGAGCCGTGGATACCGGCGTGGCTTCACCGGTCGAAGCCGCGGCACCGCCCGGTGCGCACGATGCGGCGCCGGCCCACGACGCGAACCCCGGACCCGGCGGTCCTGAGGCCGCGCCGGGCGATGGCCCGGGGGCAGCTCAGGACGCGGGAGACGAATCGACCGTCGGCGAGACTGACCCGGGCGACGACGGGGGCGATCAGGGGGGGCCGGGTAGTGGGAAGGGCAAGTCCAAGTAGCCTCCGCCCTCCGCGTCAGTCACAGTCTCCCCTCGCGCCCGGCCGCGAGCTCTTCATAGATGCTGACTCGATGGCCTACGGCGACGACCTGGATCACGCGTTTCGCGGGCACCACGGCGTACACCACGCGGTATCGCCGAACCCGATAGCTGCGTAGCCCCTTGAGCTCACGCAACAGCTCCTTCCCCATGGACGGATCCTTCGCGACGGCATCCAGCGCGGCGCGCACGCTTCGTTTCACGTCGGGTGGAAGGCCTCGAACCGCGGCAGCAGCCGTCGGTGCGAGCAGCACCTTCCAACGGGTCACGAACGTCGCCTCTTGGGTTTCCTCGGCGGCCGCTTGCCGGGCAGCGCCTCGTCCACGGGTATGCCCCGGCCACCGCGCCGGAAGTATGCACGGCCCGCCTTGACCTTTGCCAGCAGGGCGGGGTCGGCCAGCACATCGAGGGTCTCGCGGAGTCGCGCGTACTCTTCCACGTTGACGAGGACGGCCGCGGGGCGCCCCTTGCGGGTCACGATGATCTCATCCTCGCGCTCCTGGACAGCGAGGACGAGCTCGGGCAGATGGGCCTTGACCTCGGAAATCGGAAGGGTGCGAGCCATGCATGAGCGTAGACCAGAAAAGTGGTCCACTCAAGGTCCGCTCACCTCGCCGCCTGAAGAGCCCCCAGGAACTCTTCGGCCCACGTCGCCGCCGTCGTGCGCGAGATCAACTCGAACAGCTTCGCGTGCCTTTGCTTCCTCTCCTCGAGCGGCATCTCCAGCGCCCGCTGCAGGCCGCGGGCGGTGCCCTCGGAATCCCACGGGTTCACCAGCAGCGCGTCGGACAGCTCCTCGGCTGCGCCGGCGAATTGCGATAGCACCAGCACGCCCGGCCTCTCCGGATCCTGCGCGGCGACGTACTCCTTGGCCACGAGGTTCATCCCGTCGCGCAGCGGCGTCACGTAGCCCACGTCGGCGGCGCGATAGAGCTCCGAGAGCTGGTGGCGCCCGTAGGACCGGTACAGGTACCGGATGGGCACCCAGTCGGCCTCGCCGTACTCGCCGTTGACGCGACCCACGATGTTCTCGACCCGGCTGCGCTGCTCGGCGTAGTCCGGCACGTCGGCGCGCGACGGCACCGACACCTGGACGAGGCATGCCTTCTTGCGCCACGTCGGGCTCAGCTCGAGCAGCGCACCGAACGCGGCGATGCGCTCGGGGATCCCCTTGGTGTAGTCGAGCCGGTCGACCCCCAGGACCATGCGCGCCGATCCGATGGTGCGAACCAGACCGGCGATCTCGTCGCTCGCCGTGGAGTCGGCCAAATCCTGGAAATGCTCGGGGATGATGCCCAGCGGAAAGGCGCCGACGCGCGTGACGTGATTGCCGTGCACGACGGTGTCCCCCTCGACGCGAACACCCGGCACGGCGGACACACACTGCAGGAAGTTGGTGACGTACCCGCGCGTGTGAAACCCGATCAGGTCGAACGCGAGCATGGCCGAGAGGATCTCCTGCGCCCAGGGCAGGAGAAACAGGATGTCGGGCCCCGGGAACGGCACGTGCTGAAACAGGCCGATGGGACCCTCGTGCCCGCGCTCGCGAAGGAACCGGCCGAGCAGGAGCAGGTGATAGTCGTGCGCCCAGATGGTCGACTGGGGCCTCACGAGCTTGGTCGCCACCGCCGCGAAGGCCTCGTTGGCGCGCTCGTAGCAGTGCCAGTCCTGGTGCGACACCTTGAGGCGGCTGGGGAACGAGTGGAGCAGCGGCCAGAGCGCGCTGTTGCACAGCCCGTTGTAGTAGTGCCGGTGCCAATCCTCCGGGAAGTCCACCCACGCGAGCGACAGCGCGTCCACCCGGTCGAGGCCCACCTCGTTGCCGGTGGCCTCGGGGCGCGTTCGCCCGCTCCAGCCGAGCCATATCCCTCTTCGCTTCGCGAGCGCGGGCCCGAGGGCGGAGACCAGGCCCCCGACGTTGCGCTTTCGCGGCGCGACCGCCGTGGAGCGCAGCTCCGGCAGACGGTTGGAGAGGACCAGCAGATCGAAGAAGGCACCTCCGGCCATCGCGTCCGGCAGCGTCTCCACGCGACTGGGCTGGCGCTTCGGAGGGGGGGCAAGCGCCTCGCGGCGCAGCGCGACGATCCAGCGGTAGAACGAGTGCACGTCGTCGGACGACTCCAGCCTCCATTGCGCCGCAGTCATCCGGCCCGAGGCCTCACCGACCAGAACGGCAGCGTCCTGGTCGGACGTCGCCGAGAACATGTCCTCGTCGGTCACGTCGTCGCCCACGACCAGGAGACGGCACGTCGGTCCCAGCAGCCCCCGCACCCACTCCACCGCGTTGCCCTTGCGCGCCATGCGCGGGCGGATCTCGATCACCTCCGAGCCGCTCAGGTCCTCGAAGTCGGGATGCGCGGCGAGCCATGGATCGATGACCGCCTCGGCCTGCACCAGCAGGCCCATCTTGTCGTGCGACAGGACGCGCCTGAAGTGCAGCGCGATCGACCAGGTCTTGCGCTCGATGATGGCGCCGGGGAACCGGGCCTGAAGCTGGAGCAGCTCGGCGGCCAGCGGGTCAATGGCCTTGGCGTCGATGGACAGCATCGACTCCCACCCCGCCGGGCCGCCACGCCACGCCCCGTGCTCGGCCACCAGCAGCGCCGCACGTGGGGGTGGGAAGAACGAATCGAGAACCTGCCTGGGGCGCCCGCTGACGATGGCCAGGGTGACGCCGGGCAGCGAGGCCAGCTCTTGCACGAGCTGGCGCAGCTCCTCGGAGGGGCGAGCCTCGTCGGGTGTCGCCGCGAAGGGCAGGAGCGTCCCGTCGAGGTCGGTCAAGATCCCGAGCGGTGCGTGACGAGCCAGCGAGAGCCACTGCTCGCTTTCGAGATCGATCCGCGTGTCCACGGGCTGCGCATCACGGTACCCTGGTTGGGGCGAACCGCGCGCGAATGAGCATCCCTACCCTTCGCCTGCGAGCGAGCGGCGTGCTCCTTCACCCAACGAGCCTGCCAGGCCCGCACGGAAGCGGTGACCTCGGCGACGGGGCGCTGCGCTTCGTCGACTTCCTCGCGTCGGCTGCGCAGCGCTGGTGGCAGATGCTCCCCGTGGGACCACCCGGCTACGGCGAGTCACCCTACAGCGCCGAGTCCTCCTTCGCTGGCAACCCGATGCTGGTGAGCCCGGAAGGCCTCTCGGAAGCCGGGTGGCTCGATGCGGCGTCCCTCGCCCCTTCCGCGTCGCTGCGCAGCGACCGCATGGATTTTCCGCCCGCCCAGGCACACCGCACGCGGCTCCTTCGCGCGGCCTTCGCGACCTTCTCGACGCGCAGCGAGGACCTGCTCGGCTTCCGTTCGTTCTGCGAGGAGAGCTCCGCGTGGCTCGACGACTTCGCGCTCTTCCGCGCGCTGAAGCACGCGCACGGCGGCGTGCAGTGGACGCGATGGGAGGCCGGCGTGCGCAGTCGCGAGCCGCGTGCGCTCCAGGCTGCGCGCTCGCGGCTTGCCGGAGAGATCGCGTTCGAGAGGTTCGTTCAGTACGCGTTCGAGCTGCAGTGGCAGAAGCTCCGGGCCCACACCGCCGGGCGCGGCATCGGTCTGATCGGGGACGTACCCATCTTCGTGGCGCACGACAGCGCCGACGTCTGGCAAAACCCGGGCGACTTCTTCCTCGACGACGCGGGCGAGCCCACGGTCATCGCCGGCGTCCCGCCGGACTACTTCAGCGCGACCGGGCAGCGCTGGGGCAACCCGCTCTATCGCTGGAGACGGATGAAGAGCAGCGGCTACAGGTGGTGGATCGACCGCCTGCGCGTCACACTGCGCCGCTTCGACGCCGTCCGGCTCGATCACTTCATCGGGTTCCAGCGGTACTGGCAGATCCCGGCCGACGAGCCCACCGCCGTCCGTGGGCGCTGGATGAAGGGCCCCGGCGCCGACTTCTTCGACGCCCTGCGCGCGGCGCTGGGCAAATTGCCCCTCATCGCAGAGGATCTGGGTGAGGTGACGCCCGCCGTGTACGCCCTTCGTGATCGC
>Ga0209415_10012230_pt1 | contig 14335 bp, 11 predicted proteins | sample PeaSoiSIISIP2007_FD_187696 | JGI IMG/M metagenome (GOLD analysis project Ga0209415, IMG submission 187696) | Peat soil microbial communities from Weissenstadt, Germany - SII-SIP-2007 (SPAdes) (version 2) | ecosystem: Environmental > Terrestrial > Soil > Wetlands > Peat | place: Germany... | reverse complement strand
CCCGCCGCAGCGGGCCTGTGCCACTGGGTCAGCGGGCCTGGTCTGCGTGACTCATGACGGAGCTGATCAGGTCGTATTTGGTGAGGATGGCAAGGTGCCCGTTCTCCTGCTCGACGAGGAGTGCGGAGTTCTGCTGGCCGAGGATGCGGGTGAGGGTCTCGATGGGTGCGTCGGCGGGAACGCGCGGAAGGGGCGGGCCCATCACCTCGCGGACCACGAGCTTGCGCAGGTCTTTGCCATGCAGGGCGAGGGCCAGAATCTGGTCTTCGGCCACGGTGCCGATTGGCTGGACGTCTTCGCAGACAGGGATCTGGGAAATGTCTTCGGACTGCATGGTTTTCAGGGCGTGGAAAACGGTCTGGAAGGGTTTGACGGTGACCAGCTTGCGGGCGGGGCCGCGAGCCTTCTTGGCGCGCACCACGTCGGCGGCGGTCAGAGACACGGCCTTCTCGCTGTAGCCGTGCTCCGACATCCAGGCGTCACTGAACACGTTGCTCAGGTAGCGCATGCCGGTGTCGGGCAGGAAGGCCACGACGAAATCGCCGGGCTTGAGGGTGCGTGCCAGGCGCAAGGCCGCGGAGACGCAGCCGCCGCAGGAACCGCCGCTGAAAATGCCCTCCATGCGCGCCAGTCGGCGGGCCACCACGAAACACTCCTCGTCGCTCACCTGGAACACGTCGTCGAGCACGGAGAAATCCATGGTGCCGGGCAGGATGTCTTCGCCGATGCCCTGCACGACGTACGTGGTGGCCTTGGTGAGTCGCTTGTTCTTGAAGTAGTCGTAGTAAAGCGAACCGATGGGATCCGCGCCGATGATGCGAATGGCAGGGTTCTTTTCCTTCAGAAATTTACCGGCGCCGCTGATGGTGCCTCCGGTGCCCATGCCGCAGACGAAGTGGGTGATGCGTCCCTCAGTGTCTTCCCAGATTTCCGGGCCGGTAGACTCGTAATGAGCGCGCGGGTTGTCCGGGTTCTCGTACTGGTTGGGATAGAAGGAATTGGGGATTTCCTTGGCCAGCTTTTTGGCCACGGAATAGTAGCTACGCGGGTCCTCCGGCTCGACGGCCGTGGGGCAGACGATCACCTCGGCGCCGAGGGCCTTCAGCAGATCGATTTTTTCGCGAGACTGCTTGTCGGTGATGGTGAAGACGACTTTGTAGCCTCGGACGGCGGCGACGAGCGCGAGCCCCATGCCGGTGTTGCCGGAGGTACCCTCGATGATGGTGCCGCCGGGCTTGAGCAGGCCCTTTTTTTCCGCGGCATCGATCATGGTGATGCCGATGCGGTCCTTGACGGAGCCGCCGGGATTCAGGTAGTCGGCCTTCACCCAGACTTCGCAGGGAAGGCCCTGGGTGATACGGTTCAGGCGGATGAGCGGGGTGTGGGCGACCGCCTCGAGAATATTTTGGCACTTCATTCGAATCTCCTGGGCATGCGATCAGCATCAGATTAGGTGCTTCGCCGCGGCCTGTCCAGCACGCCCCCCTGCCCGTTGCCACAACGAGGCGAGTGCACGCAGAATATCCTTGCGGGATGCCACGTCATCCAAGAAATCCAACGAGAGTGAGCGACACATGACTTCCCACTATCTGCTCAAAACCGAGCCCTCCGAATACTCGTTCGCGGATCTTCAGGGCGACGGCACAACCCTGTGGGACGGTCTTACCAATCCCACGGCGGTGAAAAACCTCCGCGAAATGCAAGCGGGCGCCAGGCTGATCATCTATGAAACCGGCGACCGGCGGACCGCCGTGGGTACCGCGTCGGTGATCTCCGTGGACGCCTCCGACCCAAAGCATCCTGCCGTCACGATCAAGGCCGGGAAGCCTCTCGCCCATCCCGTCTCGCTCGAACAAATCAAATCCAACAAACTCTTCAAGGATTCCCCTCTTCTCAGGATTGGCCGTCTTTCCGTCGTGCCGCTTACTCCGGCTCAATACAACGCCCTGACGGGTGGCTGAGTTCGCGCTCCGAGCTCGGCCGGCCGTTGGCACGAGAGCTTCCGCCGGCGATTGCGCGATCGTATCCTGCGAATTCCGGTCGACCCTCAAACCCGCATCATTGATAATCGCCGAGTGGGGAGGGCGTTCACGATGGCGAGGAAAAACATTTCGAGCGGGACGCCGTGGGAGCCGGTAGTGGGATACTCGCGGGCGGTGCGCGTGGGCGAGACCATCTACGTGTCGGGCACGACGGCGACGGACCCCGAGGGACGCGTGGTGGGCGCGGGCGACCCTTACGCTCAGGCCGTGCAGACGCTGAGGAATATCGAGCGGGCGCTGGAGCGGGCCGGGGCGCGCATGGAAGACGTGGTGCGTACGCGCATGTTCGTGACGAACATCGCCGATTGGGAAAAAATCGGCCGGGCGCACGGGGAATTCTTTGGGCGTGTCCGGCCGGCAACGTCGATGGTGCAGGTGGCCGCGTTGATCGATCCGGCGATGCTGGTGGAGATTGAGGCGATTGCAATTGTGGAGCGGCGACGCGCGAAGAGTCCGAAGAAGAAGGCCGGGCGGACGGTGAAACGCGGGAGAGGGTGATCGAGTCGAACGAGCAGTGGTCCGGCGGCCGTTGGGAGCAGGTTCGAAAGTCACGACTACCGGGAACGAAGAGATCGATGGCCAGCATCGCCATACCGGGGAGCAGTTCGCGCTGGATTCGCTCGCTCGAGCGGGCGTCCACGCTCGTGAATCCACCGGGGCGGCAACTGGGCCGGCGCAACGCGGTATTCATCGGCACGGGCACACGGCACGATACCGGCGAGGTGGAGGGCTGGCTCTCGATCAAAATGATGATGGCGGGTTCCGCGGTGTGGAAGACGCAGGAGCGCGAGTTCACGGTAGACGAGAATAGCTACCTGATCCTGAACGACCGCCACCGCTACCGGCTGCGGTTCGATTCCACCATCCCGGTGACCACGTTCGTCCTGTTTTTCGAGCGCGGGCTGGTGGAGGACGCGCTGCGTTGCCGGACAACGCCGAGCGCTGGTTTGCTGGACCAACCGGGGCGGCCGGCGGCTCCCGCGGAATTCCTGGAACGGCTGGAGACGCGCGCGAGCCCCCTGTTCGGCCTGCTGGCGCGCTTTCGCGGCAGGCTGGCCGCAGGACTGGACGAGCCGGAATCCGACGACTGGTTCATGCGGCTGGCAGGGCAGATGGTTCGCGAGCAGCGCAATGCCGAACGTGCCGCCGCGCGCCTGCCGGCGGTCCACGCTGCGACGCGCCGCGAACTCTACCGCCGCGTGCTGCGCGGGCGCGACTGCCTGTTTTCGCAGGCGGGAGAGCGCGTGACGCTCGTGGATGCGGCGCGCGCGGCGTGCCTCTCGCCGTTTCACTTCCACCGTGCATTTACGCGGGCGTTCGGCATTACCCCGCATCAGGCGCTGACGCGGCACCGGCTGGAGCGGGCGGCCACGCTGCTCGAGTCGGGGCACAGCGTCACGGACGCATGTCTCGCCGTGGGATTCGAAAGCCTCGGCTCGTTCAGCAGCCTGTTCCGCCGGCACTACCGTGTTTCGCCGCGGTCCTACCGCAACGCACAAACCGCAAAAAGCAAGATTGAAGAAGCGCGAGCCGTGGCGCTCGCATAGCCTCTCCACGAGGCGAAAGGGAGGAGTTCCGTCATGCCAACCACGCGACGCGATTTTGTGGTGTCCGGTATTTTAGGCGGCACGGCACTGGCGCTCGATCCATCCGAGATTGCGGCCAGCGCTTCTGCTGCGAATCCGCGCGCGGATGGCGGCCCAGTTGACGGGAGACGAGCCGAAGATCCCGCCGATTTGGATTCGGCCAAGTTTCGCGCGGCCGCCAAGCGCGGAGACACGGTTACCGTCGCCGCGTATCTGGAGCGGGATCCGGGTTTGCTCTACGCGCGCGATGAGAGAGACGTATCCGTGTTCCGTCTGGCGTTGCTGGCAGGCCAGCCGGGCGTGGCGGACCTGTTGCGCGCCCGGGGGATGGCGCTGGACGTCTTCGACGCCGCGACGGCGGGAGACGAGCCGCGGATGACGGAACTGTACCGCGAGGATCCGGGCGTGGTGCATTCGCGCACGCGGTTCGGGATCACGGCTCTCACGTGCGCGGCGCAGAGCGGGCGCCAGGCAATCGTCGAATTCCTGCTCGGACGCGGGGCCGACCCGAATGCCAACGTGCTGGACGCGAAAAGCGGAGCCCCGCTGGGCGTCACCACACTGCGCACTGCGCTCGAGTATCCGCAGAAGGAAACGGCGGAGAAGATGGCGATGTGGATGCTCGGCAACGGCGCCGATCCGAACGCGAGGCAGGCGGATCGCCGCAGCCCGCTCCACGCGGCCGCGCTCGCGGGCTATGACCGCGCCGTGCGGATGCTGCTGCGGAAAGGCGCGGACCCGGAGGCGAAAGACGCCGAAGGTCGCACGGCGCTGGGACTCGCCGTGACGCGGCCGGGAAACGCGGCTGCGGAGATTCTGCGCTCGCAGCAGAACGTGGCCCGGGATCTCTACACGTCGCGGTATTCTTCCGGTCCGGGCGCGCGGTCCGAGCCGGCGGGGGAGACGGACGGGGTTCCGCAGGACTTCATCAACCGGTTCGTAACCGTGTGCCATTTTGACCCGGCGATCACGCGCAAACTCTACACGCTCTGTCCCGCGCTGCTGTCCACACGTTCCACATGGAACGAAATGGGCATCGAGAGCGCCGCGCACGTGGGCACGGAACCGTGCGCGGATTTCCTGCTGGAGAAAGGCGCCCCACTCTCGATTTGCACGGCGACGATGATGGGGCTGACGGCGAGGGTGAACGAACTGTTGCGCGAAGACGCGCGGAGATCGGCCGAGCGCGGCGCGCACGATTTCCCCCTGCTCCTCTACACGACATTCGGCAAAGCGCGAGTGGAGGTTGCCGAGGTTTTGCTGAAGGCCGGAGCCGATCCGAACGCGGACATGCGCGGTGTCACCGCGCTCCACTTTGCGGCGCGCAAAGGGTACGTGCGATTGGCGGAGCTGCTGCTGGCGGGCGGCGCGGACCCGAACCTGCGGGCGGATTATGCGTTCCTGGCGGAGGGTACGGTCCTCGCCGTGGCCACGAAGTTCGGCCGCGACGACGTTGCCGCGCTCGTGCGCGCCCGGGGCGGGAGAATGGAATAGCACCCGCCAAGCGGAGTCGCGTGTAGAATGGCGGGTCTCGAATCTTCGACTCGTCCATGCAACCTGAGAATCCATACGACGCAGTCACGAGCATTTCCGAGTTCTATGACTCGACGCCCCTGTACGCCGAGCGGAGGGACATAGAGTTCTACGTGGCAGAGGGGCACGCGGCCGGAGGGCCGGTGCTGGAACTGGCCTGCGGGACGGGCCGCGTGCTGCTGCCGACCGCGCGCGCGGGCGTGGAAATCACGGGCCTCGACTCCTCCGAGAGAATGCTGGCGCAGTGCCGCGCGCGGCTGGCCGCGGAGCCGGAGGACGTCCGGCGTCGGGCCGGGGTGGTGCTCGGGGAGCTGGCAGCATTCGATCTGGGCCGGCAGTTTGCGCTGATCACGATTCCCTTTCGTCCCTTCCAGCATCTGCTCACTGTGGAGGAGCAGCTCGGCTGCCTGCGCGCGGCGCGGCGGCACCTGAGGACGCGCGGCCGGCTCATCTTCGATCTATTTCACGTGAACCCTTCAGCCGTCCATGACCCGGTGTGGATGGAGGAGAAAGACGAGGGGCCGGCAACCACGCTGCCGGACGGCCGGACGGTGCGGCGGACAACGCGGGTCGCGGCGTTCCATCGCGCAGCACAAATCAACGACATTGAGTTCCGCTGGTACATCACGCATCCGGACGGGCGGCGGGAGGAGAGCCGATGGCGGACGGCGCTACGCTACTACTACCGCTTCGAAGTGGATCACCTGCTGGCCCGCGCGGGACTGCGGGTGGCGGCGCTCTATGGAGACTACGACCGCTCCCCGTTTGGTGATGCCTCGCCGGACATGATTTATGTGGCGGAGAAGGACTCGGGCTGATACAGCGGAGCGGGAGGGACAGCCTCTCCGGCGGGCGCGCGGAAATTCCCAATGCACGGGAGGTCAAATGGCCACGTCTGTTCGAAGCGCAGGAAAACGAGTGTGGCGGCCTGCGGCCGCCCTGCTCGCGGGGCTGGCCGCGGCGCTGCTGGTGGCTGGCGCGAATGCGCGCGTGAGGCAGCCGAACGCGGAATACGCGGAGCGGCGCGCGCGGCTGGTGGCGCAGGTGGACGGCCCGGTAGTGCTCTTCGGCTACACGGGGAAAGAGAACATGCTCGAATTCCTGCGCTTCCAGCAGGAGGAGAATTTCTATTATCTGACGGGGCATAACGAGGAGGGTGCGGCGCTCGTGCTGGTGCCGACGCAGGCGGGCGGAAAAGGCGATACCGCTGCCAGCAAAATCCTGTTTCTCCCGCCCAGAAATCCGGGAGAGGAGCGATGGAACGGGCCACGGCTGGCTCCGGGCGATCCGGGGATAGAGGAAAAGACCGGCTTCCGCGATGTCCGGCCGTTTCCGGACCTCGGCAGCATGCTGGCGCAACTGGCGCAGGCGTTTCCAAAAATATACACGGAACTGCCGGAGGCCGGCGATATCGGCTATCCGCACGCGCAGGTGTGGAACGACTGGCTGCGGAAGCAGGCGCCGGGAGTCGTACTCGAAGAGATTGCCGGGAAGATCGGCGCGCTGCGGCAGATCAAATCGGCGGGAGAAATCGCGCTACTCACGCGCGCCGTTGAAGTTTCCCTCGACGCGCACTTCGAGGCGATGAAGATGATGCGGCCGGGGCTCAACGAGTACCAGGTGGGAGCGCGCATGCAGTTCGTCCACTCCGACGAGGGATGCACGGAGGAAGCCTACGCGCCGATCGTGGGTGCGGGATTCAATTCCACGGTGCTGCACTACGACTCGCTGGAGGCGAAGATCCTCGATGGCGACATTGTGGTGCTGGATGTGGCCTGCGCGCAGGACGGCTACGCGGCGGACATCACGCGCACGCTGCCGGCAAACGGGCATTTCTCGCCGCGGCAACGGGAAATTTACGAAATCGTGCTGGGCGCTCAGAACGCGGCCATCGCGGCCGTGAAACCGGGGGTCACCATGTCGCGCAGCGCCGCGGACAGTCCCTACCGCATCGCCTACGAGTATATCGATACGCATGGAAAAGACCGCGAGGGACGTTCGCTGGGCCGCTACTTTATCCACGGACTCTCGCACCACATCGGATTGAACGTACACGACGCCGGGAGCACGCAGCGGCCGCTGGAGGCCGGAATGGTAATCACCATCGAGCCGGGCATCTACATTCCCGAAGAAAACCTGGGCGTGCGCATCGAAGACGACGTGGTGGTGACCGAAACCGGCGCGAAATTGCTGAGCGCGCGGCTGCCGCGCAATCCCGACGAGGTGGAAGCGGTGATGGCGCAGGGGCGCGCGGCCCGGGCGGCGAATCGGTAGGGCACGGCGGCAGTGATGGCGCTCGTGGCCGCCTCACATGCCGGGTCTGCGCGGTCGAGCCGCGTTTCCTTTCAGCGCGCTTCCTTGACACCCCTCAGACCATTTGCTAGCCTCCCCGCAGAATTGCAAGCGCGAGTGATTTTCGACAGGATTTTCGCGCCCTGAACGAGTATCGGGAGGATTGATGGAACGGCTCGAAGCTCTCTATGAGCTGGCGACTTCCTATCACTCGTGCCGCGATACGGAAGGTCTGCTGAAGGCTTTTTCGCGGGACCTGCGGGCACGGCTGGGGCCGCAGGCCGTCCTGCTGTGGCTGAAGAACGGGGCGGATACGGGCCTGCGCTGCCGGGAGAGATCGTTTGCTGCCGGGGAACGCATTGAACCGAAAGCGGACGGTGCGGCCGACGGGCTGCTGACCGAAGTGCTGGAATCGCGCGGGGCGCGGCGGCTGGGCGCGGCGGAAAAAAAGGCGCGACTGCTCTCCCACCTGGAGCCGGCGTATCGCGAACGCGTGCAGACGGCCCTCTATGCTCCCATTCCCGGCTCCTCGGGACCGGCCGGAGTGGTGGAGCTGCTAAACAAAGCCGGCGGAGAATTCACTGCCGAGGACGGGGCCTACCTGGAAGAAGCCGCGCGTATGACCGGCCGTGTGCTGGACTCGATTCGCACCGCGGACGCCGACCGGAACGCGCAGTTCGAAACCCTGGAACGGCTGACCGCGCTGTACGACATCGCCCGGATATTCAACTCCACGCTCGAACTGGAAGACCTGTGCCCGATTGTGACCAACAAGATCCGCGACATCCTGGGCGCGCAGGCGTGCAATCTGTGGCTGGTGGCGCAGGACGGGGAGACGCTGGAGTTCGCACACCAGGACGGGGAGGACCCCACGACGGACGAGGACGCGGCACTGGCCATGGGCGAAGGCTTTGTGGGCGTGGTGGCGCGCGACGGGAAAGGCCGGCTGGCGGCAGACGCTTCCGTCGAGGCGCTGCTCGATCCCCGCCGCGATGTCGTGGAGGGATTTACGATCACCTCGGCGATGGCCGCGCCGCTCTTGAAAGACGAACAGGTGCTCGGCGTGGTGGAGGTGCTCAACAAAGTCGACGAGACTCCGTTCGACGACGACGACCTTTTCTTCCTGAACAGCGTGGGCGAGCAGGCAGGCCTGGCGGTGCACAATGCGAAGCTGCTGGAGGCGGAGCGCAAAGTCCACCAACTGGGCGCGCTGCTGACGCTGAGCAAGGAAATCACCTCCACGCTCGACCTGGACCACATCCTGACCACCCTGGTGCACCAGGCGGCGGAGGTCCTGCCGTTTGAGCGCTGTGCCATCGGGCTATACGACGGCGCGAAGTTTTACCTGGCCGCGGTGTCCGGCGAATCGGAAGTGCCGGGAACGCCGGAGATGAAGCGCCTGCGCGACATCCTGGAGGCGGTGGGGGAGGAAACCCAGGCGGTGTCCGCCGACCAAATGGACACGGAGTGGAGGAGCACGCCCGAGAAGCCCGACCCGCGCCTGATTCCGTACCTGACGGAACGCCAGATGAGCGGCTTCTACGCCATGCCGCTGCGCGACGATCAGGGGACGCTCGGGGTGATCGCGCTGGAGAGCGGCGAGGCCGAGTTCCTGTCGGAAAGCCAGCTCGAGATGCTGGAAATCCTGGCCAGCCAGGTGACGGTGGCGATCCGCAATGCGCGGTTGTACCAAAACGTTCCGCTCATCCGGGTGTGGCGGCCGGTGGCGGAGACCCAGCAGAAACTGCGCGCGGTGTCGGGGGGACGTCGAATCGAGCTTGTGACGCGTGCGGTGGCGGTGGCGGTACTGCTGGTGGCGGTGCCGTGGCCGCTGCGCGTGGACGGGACGGCGCAGGTCGTTCCGGCGCAACGCCGCATGGTGACGGCGGAATCGGAAGGCATCGTGAAGCAGGTGTTCGTCCACGAAGGAGACTTCGTGGCGGCGGGGGCGCCGCTGGCGCAACTGGACGACGGCGAAATCCGCGTGCGACTGGAAGCGGCGCGAGCGCAATTTGCGCTGGCGAATCATGACCTGGCCGAGGCCGAGGACCGGCGCGACCAGGGTGCCGCAGGACGGGCACGCCTCCATATGGAGATGGCCCAGGCGTCCATGGACCTGGAGAGCGACCGGCTGGCGCACGCGCGGCTGGTGGCGCCGATTGCTGGGCAGGTGGTCACGCCGAAAGTGGAGGAGAAGGTGGGGCGGCTGGTGACGCGCGGCGAGAGCTTCTGCGAGCTGGTGGACCCATCCAAAATGGCGGCGGACATTGTGTTCCCGGAAACGGACGCGCCGCTGGTGCTGCCGGGCGCAAACGTCTCGCTAAAGGTGAACGCGCTGCCCACGATCACCTTCCCAGGCAAGGTGGAACGGCTGAACACACAAACGACCGCGGCGGAGGGGGAGCAGTTCTTCCAGGCACGGGCGGTATTCGAGAATACGGGCGGCAGGCTGCGGGACGACATGGTCGGACGCGCGAAAGTGGATTCGAGCGGGGGCTGGGGGGGCGGCCGCTGGCGTCCGGTGGGATACGTGCTGCTGCGGCCTCCGGCGCGGTGGCTGTGGAGAAAGATTTGGGGCTGGCTGCCGTGAAGGAACGCGCGGGAACGCAGTCGGTGAGCGGGAGCACGATCGGAGAGTCGATCATGAGACGCAGGGGGATTTGCCTGGCTGCCGTTCTCGCGGCAGCAGTGGCCGCAGGATGCAGTAGCGAATCCAGCGCGGAGCGTGCGGGAACCGGCGCAACGCGGCCCGCGGCGGCTTCCGCCCCGATAGCCAGCGGGAGTTCCGGCGCGCGTGCGGCGGCCGCGGGGCGTGAAATTCCGGCGGTGCTGACCGTGGAGCATGAGGTGGACGTGGTGGCCGGGCATGACGGCGAGGTGGTGGAGTTGGCGGCAGACGAGGGCAGGAACGTGGAAGCGGGCGGATTGCTGGCCCGTCTGGACAGCCGCCAGGTAGAGGTGCAGCTCGAGCAGGCCCGCGCCGACCTGAAAATCTCGGAATACAACGTGAAGTACAACGAAGCGGAACTCCACGCCAACCAGTCGCGTCTGGAGCGCGCGCAGCTCATGTTCAACGAGGGCCTGGGTAGCAAGGCGGACCTAGACACGGCGGATTTCATGGCCAAAGGATCGACCTACGACCTGGAAAGCTGGAAAGCCAACGTCGAAAAGCATCGCGCCGAGGTGCGAGCGCTGGAACTGGAGATGGACAAGACGCGGATCCGGGCGCCGTTCGGCGGGGTGGTGTCCCGCCGGTACGTGCGCCAGGGAGACGTGGTGACGAAAGGCACGCGTTGCTTCCGGCTGAGCCAGCTTAGCCCGCTTCTGGTGGAGTTCCAGGTGCCGGAAACGGACCCGCGGAAGCCTGCCGCGGGCCAGACCGTACGTGGGACGCTGGCGAGCGATCCGAACCAGTCGTTTGAAGCGCGAGTCGCGCGCGTGAGTCCGGTGGTTGACGCGGCCAGCGACAGCTACGAAGTGACGGCGACGCTGGTGAACCCGCCGGCGGACCTGAAGCCGGGAATGGCCGTGCGGCTCAGTTGGTCCACGCAGTCCTCACCGAAGCCCTGACCCATGAGGCTGGGCACCACCACACTGCAGGCCCAGGGCGCCATCGCGCGCGCCCTGCGACGCCCGAAACTCCGGCAGGATCTCCAGATCAGCGAGCAGGTGGTACGGGGTGAGACGAGCTACGTCATCAAGGTGCCCCACCTCTTCAAGTACGCCCGCTACGGGCCGCTGGAATTCTGCGTATTGAAGTACGCGGACGGGACACGCACGACGGAAGAAATCGCCGAGGCGGTGAACACGGAAGCGGGCTCAGAGATTCTGAGCGAAGGCGACGTGGCCGACTTTCTGGAATCCACGGACCCCGACCTGTGGGAGGAGGGAGCGGGAAAGCGGAACCTGGCCATTCTCGAGAAGATCCGGGAGGAACGCCGGGAGCGAGTGAACACGGCGAGCGTGCTCTACATCCACTTTTCCGCGTGGAACCCGGACCGGACGCTTGAGCGCATCATGCCGTACCTACGGTGGATGTTCACACCGGGCTTCGTGGCCTTTTCCGTCCTGCTGTACATCATCATGGGCGTAATTCTGGCGGACAACTGGGTGCGGGTGAGGCAGGACACCGTGGCGTTCTACACGTTCTCGGACAAGACGCTTTACGACATCTGGGAATTCTGGGCAATCCTGTTCGTGGTGATCGGAGTGCACGAATTCGGCCACGGGCTCTCATGTAAGTATTTTGGGGGCGAGGTGCCCCGGATGGGCTTCATGCTCATCTACTTCGGGCCGGCGTTTTTCACCGACACCTCGGACATGCACGTGTTCGATAAGCCGTCCAAGCGGCTGTGGGTGATTTTCGCGGGATTGTGGATCGAGATGGTGATCTGCGCGGTGGCGACGATCGCGTGGGCGCTGGCCCCACCTGGGTCGTTTTTCGGAGACATTTTTTACAAGACGATCCTGCTGACCGGGGTGTCCGGCCTGGTTTTCAACCTGAACCCACTGATGAAATTCGACGGCTACTACGCACTGATGCAATTCCTGGAAATCGACAACATGCGCGAGGACGCCTTTGACTACCTGAAGTTGTGGCTGCGCCACCACGTGCTGCGTCAGGATGTGGCGCTGCCCGTGGTGGGAAAGCGGAAGAAGCGCATTTTTCTGATCTATGCGTCCCTGGCGGCAGTTTACAGCACTTTCGTGCTGGTGCTGGTGGCGGGATGGTTGAGGAATTTTCTGGTCCGGCGACTGGGAGAGAATTGGGGCTACCTGGCTACCGCCGTTGCCTTGTACTTCATGACGCGGAAACGCTTTCAGCCCGTACTGGCTGCGGCGCGGAACCGATTGCCGGTCTGGAAGGAGAAGCTCATGGCTAGGAGAATGACCCGGACGCAGCAAGTGGGAATCGCGGCCATCGCCCTGCTTCTACTGCTCCCACCGCTTTCCCGCAAGACCACCAGCGAATTTCAGCTCGAGCCCGGCGGCCGCGCGGACGCGCGCGCCCTGACCAACGGCTGGGTCGAGCGGGTACTCGTCAACACGGGCGAGACCGTGGCGCCCGGTCAGATTCTGGCGGTGCTGCGGAATCCGGAGCTGGACGCGCAACTCGCTGAGCTGAGCGCACAGCGTTCGCTGGCGGAAGATGCCATGCTCGAGGCGCGCCGCCGCCGCGACCCGGATGCCGCCGACGTGGCCTACCGGGAATTCGAGCGCCTGGACGCGTCCGTGCGCGAAGCGCGGACGCGGCAGGGCCGGCTTCTGCTGGAGGCTCCGGGGGCGGGTGAAATCACGACGGTGGATGTGGAACAGCGCGTCGGAGAGTTCCTGCCCGAGGGGGGGCTGTTCGCCGCCGTATCGGACCGCGGCATGATGCGCGCGCGCATCCTGGTGCGCGATTGGGAACTGCAAGACATTCAGGAGGGAGCGGCGGCGAAGCTCAATGTTCGCGCCTATCCCTACCGGAGCTATGCGGGCAGCGTGAAACAGATTCTGCCCGCGGCGGCCGCAGAGGAGCCGGTGGCGCTGCCGAAAAGCCCGGAACGCGGGGGGCGGCGGCTGAGCAATTACTTCGCGGTCGTCATGGAATTTGAAAACCCGGACGGATCCCTGCGGGAGGGGATGACGGGCACGGCGAAAATCTACGGACCACGGAGATCTCTCGCCTGGCAGTGGGCGCGAGGGGCGTGGCATTGGCTCAGATCAGTGGCCTGGTGAGGGGCGGCGTCGTGGAGGCTTTCTCCAGGCTCGCCTGTAACTCCGCAGCGCAAAGAGACTCAAATCCAGATAGCACCCGGCTCTCGCCAAGCCACGCTGATCTACTTCCGGTTGAGTGTACCCCGGCAATTCGGGGAGCCGCAGTGGCAGGGGATGCGGAAGGTCTCGGGGTTAAGCCTGTAGTCCAAGGTAAGCTCCTCGCCCTTCCGAATGCGCCGGAGGCTGAAGAACAGGATGTGTTCGCCGACGATGCGGGCCTTGAGGTTGGGATCGCAAGAGTGGTTGATGAGCTCGGCGCCCGACCCGCCCACCGCGCCGTCGATTCTCCAGGAACGGTTCAGGCGAAACATCGAGAGATGTTTTGAGCCCCCGGGGCCGCAGATCTTCCGGAGCCTTTTGATTGCCTGCCGCAAACTGATCCGTTCACCGCTGTATTCGATTACTTTCCGGCGCGGAGGGATCGAGTCCGCCGCGTACACCCCAACTCCCTGAATCCGGGAGCGCCGGACGCGCAGAGCATACACAGCGAATCGCGGGCTGATCAAGCCATTCGAATTCGACCCAGGATGCATGGCTGCTGCAGGGGCTGCCGTGAAACCACGACAGCCCTCCAAGCGAGGTCAAGATCGGGATACTTAGGCGTCCTTGTGGAATGCGCCGAGAGTCTTCGTACCCGAGAGTTTCTTGGCCTTCTTCAGTTTCTTCTTTGCCATTGAATCATCCAAGTTTGACGTGCCGCCCCGTAGGGCCCGCCTAGAAGAGTGCACTTAGGTAACCAAACGTTCAGACCGAAATCAAGAGCGGTCGCAGACCAAGCAAAGCACTTACGAGGTCCCGGTCTGGGCGCCCAGGAGAAAGGGAACCCAGAGAGGGGAAAATTCCCCCTGCCAGGGCACTTTCTCACCCGCGGGCGGGAGAAGAAAAGCGGCCTCCCAATTCTTCGGGAGCCGCCGCACCTGAAATGAAGAAGGCTGCCGCCGGGGGGAAGGCTGCAGCCTTTTGGGGTTTTGGTGCGGGGCGAAACTTAACAGGAACAGCTACTTCTGCGACTCGCGATTCGATCTCTCGTAATACCTTTTCACGGTCTTCGAAGAAGAAAGGGCCGCCCGTGAGAAGGACGGCCCCGATATTCTCCGGGATTGAAACGTTTAGCTGACGCCG
>Ga0209415_10012229_pt1 | contig 14337 bp, 15 predicted proteins | sample PeaSoiSIISIP2007_FD_187696 | JGI IMG/M metagenome (GOLD analysis project Ga0209415, IMG submission 187696) | Peat soil microbial communities from Weissenstadt, Germany - SII-SIP-2007 (SPAdes) (version 2) | ecosystem: Environmental > Terrestrial > Soil > Wetlands > Peat | place: Germany... | reverse complement strand
GGCCGACCAGGCGCTCGCCCGCTTCGGTGAACGCCACCATCGAGGGGGTCGTGCGCGCGCCCTCGGCGTTTTCAATGACCTTGGCGCTCCTGCCCTCCATTACGGCGACGCAGGAGTTGGTCGTGCCGAGATCGATGCCGATAACCTTGCTCATGGAAACCTCATGTCAAAAGCAGGACCGGTCGGCCCGGGAAAGCACCGTCCCGATCCCCCGGGATGCGGCAGCCGTGGGTCTCTAGCCAACTGGGCCGCCGCACGGGTTATATATGTGGCGGGCAGGTCGCCTATCAACCAGCGGCGGCGCGTAGTTTGACCTTGTTCCGAGCAGGCTTTGAGTTCTTGGGGGACGTACTCGCGTGATCGTCTCGGCGAGTTATCGCACCGACATCCCGGCCTTTTATGCCGGCTGGTTCCTGGCGCGGCTGCGGGCCGGCTATTGCCGCGTCGCAAACCCGTATGGCGCTGGCTCCTACGCGGTGTCGCTCGCGCCGGGCGTGGTGGACGGGATCGCTTTATGGACCCGCAACCTGCGTCCGCTCTTGCCCGATCTCGATCGAGTGCGACAGGTCGCGCCCTTTACCGTCCAATTCACGGTGACCGGCTACCCGCGGTCACTCGAAACCTCGGTCATCCCCAGCGAGGAGGCGGTCGAGCAACTGCGGGAGCTGCGCCGGCGTTTTGGGCCGCGCGCGGCGGTGTGGCGCTACGACCCGATCCTCCTCACCAGCAAGCTCGACGCCGCGGCGCATGAGGCCGGGTTCGCGGCGCTGGCGCGGTCGCTCAAGGGCACGGTCGACGAGGTCGTCCTGTCGGTCATGCACCCCTACAGGAAGACGCGGCGCAACCTCGACCGCGCCGCCGGGAATCACGGTTTTCTGTGGCGCGACCCGCCGCCCGAGGAAAAACGGCGCCTCCTCGGCCGGCTCGCCGCGATTGCGCGGGAAGAGGGCATGGCGGCGACGCTATGCAGTCAACCCGAACTGTCGGCGCCGGGGCTGGGCGAAGCACGATGCATCGACGCCGAACGCCTCGCCGATGTCGCGCAGCGCCCGCCTAATTTGGAACGGGGCGCGGCGCGCGCAAGCGGCAACCGCCCGGGCTGCCGCTGCGCGCTATCGCGCGATATCGGGGCCTATGACACCTGCCCACATGGTTGCGTCTACTGCTACGCCGTCGCCGATCGGGATCGCGCCGTCAGCAACTTCCGCAAACACGATCCCGATGCGGCGATGCTTAGCGGTTGACCGGGCTTAGCGGTTGACCGGGCTCAGCGGTGATGGCCGCCGCCGCCCCCGCCGCCCCGACCGCCGTGGAAGCCGCCGCCGCCACCGGCAAAGCCGCGATGGAAGCCGCCGCCCCAACCGCCGCCCCAGTGCCGCCCGCCCCAGCCGCCACCCCAACCGACGCCAACGTAGCCATAATACGGGTAGCCATAGCCATAGCCATAACCATAGCTATAAGCCGGATAGGCGTAGGGCACTGCACAGCTATAGGGGTAGTAATAGGGGTTACAGTATGGCGCATAATACGGATTGTACGCGTAACCGGCGTAGTACTGCGCCTCGGCCGGCGCGACCGCGCCGCCGGCGGCGACCAGGCCGGTGGCAATCAGGGCAGCGGCGACCAGGGGGCGTCGCATCCGGTGGATCATGGTGGAGAGAGACATGGTGTCCTCCGCAAGTATGTTAGTAAGCCTTGTAACTAATTATACGCTCCCGGACCGTTTTCATCCCCGCGGGATCGTTTGACGCCCCGCATCGTGCTGTGCTGACTCCCAAGCGGTGGTGATGACTCAGGCCCGAGGATGACAGACCGGCCGGAGCAAGTCACCTGCTGCATCGCCGGCGGCGGCCCCGCCGGGATCATGCTCGGCCTCCTGTTGGCGCGCGCCGGGGTCGACGTCATCGTCCTCGAAAAGCACCGTGATTTCCTGCGCGACTTCCGCGGCGACACGATCCATCCGTCGACCTTAGAGGTCATGCACGAGCTGGGCCTGCTCGAGGCCTTTCTCAAGCGCCCGCATCAAGAAGTGCGCAAGCTGCGCGGCATCGTCGGTGACAGCGCATTTACGCTCGCGGATTTCACCCATTTGCCGACCCGTTGCCGGTTCATTGCGCTGATGCCGCAGTGGGATTTCCTCGATTTTCTCGCCGAAGCGGGCGGCCGGTTGCCGCTCTTCCAGCTGCGGATGGAAACTGAGGTCGTCGATCTGGTTGAGGAAGCCGGGCGCGTTGTCGGGCTGCGAGCGCACACGCCCGACGGCGCGATCGAGCTGCGCGCCGATCTCGTGGTCGGCGCCGATGGACGGCATTCGATCGTGCGCGAGCGCGCCGGGCTCAAGGTCATCAACCTCGGCGCTCCGATCGACGTCTTATGGATGCGACTCTCGAAACATCCGGACGATCCGGACCAGACCGCCGGCCGGCTCAATTACGGCCGCCTTCTGGTGATGCTCGACCGCGGCGATTACTGGCAATGCGCGTTTGTCATCCGCAAGGGCGGGTTCGAGGCGATCCGGGCGCGCGGGATCGTGAGCTTCCGCGAAGAGATCGTCCGCATCGCGCCGTTTCTCAAGGACCGCGTCGCGGAGCTGCGCGAGTGGGACGATGTGAAGCTCTTGACGGTGATCGTGGACCGGCTGGAGCGCTGGTGGCGGCCGGGGCTCTTATGCATCGGCGACTGTGCGCATGCGATGTCGCCGATCGGCGGGGTCGGCATCAACCTGGCGATCCAGGACGCCGTCGCCGCCGCCAACATCCTGGCGCAGCCCTTGCGCGACCGCACACTGACCGACGCGCATCTAGAAGCCGTGCAGCGTCGCCGAACCCTGCCGACCCGGCTGACCCAGGGATTGCAGGTCGCGATCCAGGAGCGCGTGATGGACCCGGTTCTCGGTTCGGACCAGCCGATCGTGGCGCCCTGGCCGCTGCGGCTGTTCAACCGTTTCCCATGGCTCGCGCGCATTCCGGGCAGGGTGATCGGGATGGGCTTCCGCCCCGAGCACGTGCGCAGCCCGCCCGCGCACCCTCCCGCGCAATCGTGAACCACGCATTTGCCGGGGCTGTCCTATTATCGCGCGAGAGCCGCATTCCGAGGAGTTGATGATGTCACGCGCCCGGCCGCCGCACCCGACCCGCCGCTACGTGCTCCGGTGCGCCGCGAGTACGGTGGCCTTTGCCGCGCTGGTGGTGGATCCGCTCGGAAGCATGGCCCAGACCGCGCCGGGCGCCCAGCCGCTCAAGATCGCGACGATCGGCGCCGGGCGCGAGGGCGGGGCGCTCGGTACATTGTTCATCAAGGCCGGCCACCCGGTCATGTTCTCCTCGCGCCACCCCGACCAATTGAAGGATTTCGTCGCCGGGTTGGGCCCGCTCGCGAAAGCCGGCACAGTTGCCGAGGCGGTCGCCTTTGGCGACGTTGTGCTGCTCGTCGTGCCCTATACCGCGGTGACCGAAATCGGCAAGGAACACGCCGGCGCGCTCGCCGCGAAAGCGCTCGTCATCGATGTCAGCAACCCGAGCGCCCCGCGAGATGGCGAGGACCTCGTCAAACGGGTCAATGACGAGGGTGGCGCCGGCCTTGCGACGCAGAATGCCCTCCCCGGCGCGCATCTCGTGCGCGCGTTCAACGCGATCGGTTCGGCGCAGCTCGCCACGCTGGCGCACCGAACGGGGGAGCCGGTCGGGGTACCGATCGCGGGCGACGACCAGAAGGCGCTGGCGCTGGCCTCGGATTTGATCAAGGAGATCGGCTTCGAGCCGGTCGTGGTCGGTGGTCTCGCGATGGGCAAGTACCTCGTGCCGAGGACGCCGCTCGGCGGCATCCATACGCCCGCGGACATCCGCCAGATCGCCGCGACTCTCAAATAGGCGCCGCAGCGTCGCCCCTCAGCCGCGGAACAGCGGCGCGACCTCGCGCATGAAGAGGCGCAGGCTCTCGGTAGCGACCTCGTGCGGCATCGGTCCCAGCCGAAACGTGGCGATAACCCCGCCGATCCCAAGCTGGTCGAGCGCCGCAAAATCCTCCGCAACCCGCGCCGGCGAACCGTGGATCAGCCCATCGCCGCGCGCGGTGCGCGACCCCGGCAGATCGCTTGGCGGCACCTCGATGCGCAGGCCCGTGTCGGCAAAGATGCGGTTGCGCATTTCGGCGCGGGCGCGGGTCATCGTCTCGAAGGCCGCGATCCCGACGCGTTCGGCGTCGGCCGCGCTCGCCGCGACGAAAACGTTGCGCCACACCCAGCTGGCCTTGAGGTTGGCGGCAATCACCCTCTCGTCATACCCGGCCTCGAGCATCGCCCCGCGGTAGAGGCCGACCCGGCGCCGCGTCGTCTCGAGCGACTGCACATTCATCATGAAGGGCCGGCCCTGGCGCGCCAGTTCGACGAGCGAGGCGTCGCCCGAGGACCCGCGGATCACCTGCGGGTGGGGCTGCGTGTAAGGGCGCGGGCGCAGCATCGGGACCTTGAGCTGCCAGAACCGGCCGTCATGGGCAAATTCGCCGCCGGTCCACGCCTGAAGCATGATCGCTTCGGCTTCATCGAGGCGCGCCTGCGCCTCGCGATGGTCGATGCCGAAGCCCTGGTAGTCGTAGATGTTGTACGAGCTTCCGCGGCCGAGCCCGACGATGAGCCGCCCTTTCGTCAGATTGTCGAGGAGTGCCATCTGCTCGGCCAAGCGGATCGGATGGTGGAGCGCCGTCTGTAAGACGGCGAAGCCGATCGCGGCCTGACGCAGCGAGGCGGCAAGAGCGCCGGCGAGAGCAATCGGATCGGCGTAAACCGAGATGCCGTCGAAATGATGCTCGGCGAGCCAGACGACGTCGATACCAAGCTCGTCCGCCAGCCGCGCTTCGGCCAGCGTCTCGTCGATGACCGCGCCGTCGCGCCCCGGATCGCGGCTATCGGGAAACAGGAAATTGCCGAACCGCACGGGCCGTCCTCCATCAATCAGCGCCATCACGAAGACGGGGCGCCCAGGCTGTCAAGTTGATACCGGCAGCGTCATGCAACAGGCGCCGGGTTGACGTGGCTGCGGGATCGGCCGATCGTTCGCCGGACAATCCATGGGAGGGTCGCCATGAAAGTCGGGATCGCGCTCAACATGCTGTGCCAGGCCGGGCGCTCGGACGCCTCGGTGGTCGGCGAGCATCTGGCGATGGGCGACCTCGCCGAACCGCTTGGTTTCGATTCACTGTTTGCGCTCGAACACCACTTTACCGGCTACGCGATGTCGCCGGCGCCGACGCAGCTGTTGAGCTATTTTGCCGGGCGTACCCGGCGCATCACCCTCGGCACCGCCGTCATCGTGTTGCCGTGGCACGATCCGGTGCGGGTCGCCGAAGAGATTGCGCTGTTGGACGTCCTGTGCGGCGGGCGTTGCGTATTCGGCTTCGGACGCGGCGCCGCGAGCGTCGAGTACGAAGGCTTTCGCGTGCCCATGGGGGAGGCGCGGCCGCGCTTTGTCGAGGCCGCGCAGATCATCGTCAAGGCGCTCGCTCACGACAGCTTCGAGCATGACGGCGAATTCTTTCAGATCCCGCGCACCGCGATCCGGCCGCGCCCGATCTCGCACCCCGAGCGCCGGTTTCATGCCTCGGCGGTTAGTCCGGACTCGGCCGAAATCATGGCGAAACTCGGCTTTGGCGTGCTTATGGTCATGCAAAACGAATGGCCGAAAGCCGCCGAAGACATCGCGCGCTACCGGGAGATCGCGCTGGCCGCCGGGCACACGCCGCGGCCGCCGATCATCCTGACCAATGTCTGCTGCGCCGACAGCCGCGACGAGGCGCACGAGCGCGCCTTCAAGTATCTCGGCCAGAAATGGCAGTCGATCGACGACCACTACCACTTCTCAGACGGCCATCTCTCGACCGTCAAAGGTTATGAGACCTACGGCAAGATGGCGCGGACTTACGCCAAGATCGGCGAAAGCGCCGAGACGCGCAAGAAGGCGACCGATTTCTACGTCTCGATCCAGATCGTCGGCACGCCCAAGGACTGCCTCGACAAGATTGCCGAATTGCAGCGCCTCACCGGGCTCGACCATCTCGTCACCGAATACTCGTTCGGCGCGATGCCGCACGAAGAAGCCGAGGTCAACATGCGCCTCTTCGCCGACCGGGTATTACCGACATTGCAGCGTGATCCCGCCTTCGCCGGCACCGGCATCCCGCAGGCCGCTGCGCCGCCCGCCGCGGCAGCCAAGGAGCCGGCCAAGGAGAATGTGTTCGCGCCGGCATAAGGTGCTGATTGGCGACGATGGCGGATCTACCCCTCCGGCGCTCCGTCGAGACCATCAGCCCGGGCGAGGCCTACCTCAGCGACACGCCGGCGCTCCGTTCCCACGCCGGGACTCAGCCCGACGTTTTCCTGCGCTGGAACGCGATCCCGCTGAGCGCGCAAGCGATCGATGTCGTCGTGCACCTGCACGGGTTTTCGCAGCAGGGCGAGACGATGCCGCTCGCCGAGAAGGTCCCGCGCAGCGGCCTTGATCTCAGCGGCCGCACCCGGCCAACCCTTGCGATCCTGCCGCGCGGCAACTGGATCCGCCACACCTGGTACGATTTTCCGGCACTGCTCGACGGCGGGATCGACCGGCTGGTCGATTATGCCGTCGAGCGGTTTTGCGATGGCCGCGACTTGGCCGTGAACCGCTTCATTCTGTCGGGCCATTCCGGCGGCGGCATGCCGGTAATCGACGCGATCGCCGGAGCGCATCGCCAGCCTGACGAAGTGTTCGTGTTCGATGGGCTCTATGGCCGCGACCCGCGCGCCGGCGACCCGCTGCAAGGATTGGAGACGGTGGACGCGTGGCTGGCCGGCCGGCTCGCCGGCGAACCCTATCGGCCGGGTGCGCTGCGGGTCGTCTATATCGAGCGGCAGACCGGCGCGTTTTCGCGCGAAGTCGGGGCGCTGATCGCACGGCGGCTCGCGGCGGCTCCGACAGGCCTGAAGCCGATCCTCGGCCAGCGCTACCGGGTCGAAGCTTCGCATGTACCGCACGGCTATGTCGCCGCGGTCTGCGGACCACAGCTGCTCGCCGACGCAGGCGCCAAGTTCGACTGGTCGCGGATCTAAGGAGAGAAACCCATGCCCGGAGTACTCGACGGGATTCGCGTTCTCGATTTCGGGCGCTACATCGCCGGGCCGTTCTGCGCGGCGCTGTTGGGCGATCTCGGCGCCGAAGTCATCCGCATCGAGCGCCTGGGCGGGGGCGAAGACCGCTTCTTCATCCCGGTCGGCGCGGGGGATGATGGCGGTGGCGCGATGTTCCTGGCGATGAACCGCAACAAGCGCGGCATGACGCTGGATCCGGCGTCGCCCAAGGGCCGCGAGATCGTGAAAAAGCTGGTCGCGACGGCCGATGTCGTTGTCGCCAATCTGCCGCCCGCGGTGCTGCGCTCGCTGGCCCTCGACCTCGACAGCCTGCGTGAGGTGAAGCCCGACATCATCCTCACCACAGTGACCGGGTTCGGCGCCGGCGGGCCGCTCTCGCACAAGCACGGCTTCGACGGCATCGGCCAGACGATGAGCGGGGCGGTCTACCTCTCGGGCACACCCGAGCAGCCGATTGCGAGCAAGGTGTCGTGGGTCGATTTCGGGACCGCCTGCCTCTCAGCTTTCGGCACGCTGGCGGCGCTTTACGAACGCGGCAAATCCGGCCACGGCCAGAAGGTCGAGGGCGCGTTGCTGCGCACCGCGATCGCCTTTGCCAACTCGGTCTTGATCGAGCAGTCGCTGACCGGGATCGACCGCACCGCGATTCGTAACCGCGGCTTCAACTCGGCGCCGGGCGATATCTTCCGCACCAGCGACGGCTGGATCATCGCGACGGTGATCGGCCAGCCGATGTTCCGCCGCTGGTGCCGGATGATCGGCGCGCAGGATTGGCTCGACGACCCGCGCTTTGCCGACGACCAGGCGCGCGCCGACCATGGCGAAATCGTCTCGGCGCGGATGGGCGAGTGGTCCGCGACCCGCACCTGCGCTGAGGCGCTCAGTGAACTCGAAAAGGCGAGCATCGTCGCCGGCCAGGTGTACTCCCCTCAGCAGGCGCTCGATGACGACCATATCCGCGCCGCCCACCTCCTCGAAGAGCGCGAGTTTCCCGGCCTCGACGGCACCGTGCCGCTGGCGCCGACCCCGATCGAGCTGTCGGAAACCCCGGGGACCTATCGCCGCCCGGCCCCGCTCCTCGGCGAGCACACCGAGGAGATTCTGATGACCCTCGGGTATAATCGGGGCGAAATCGCCGCGTTACGGGCGGAAAAGGTCGTCTGATGAGCAAGGCCTTCGTCAAGGAAAGCGACGACGAGCCGGAGCTGCCCGACGAGGCGCCCGCGATTCCGGCCGGGGTCAAGAACTACATGACCGCCGCGGGGCACCGCCATATGCAGGAGGAGCTGCGGCGCCTCGTGCGCGAGGAGCGCCCCAAAACCGTCGACATCGTCGCCTGGGCGGCCGGCAATGGCGACCGCTCGGAAAACGGCGACTACCTTTACGGCAAGCAGCGGCTGCGCGAGATCGACCGGCGCATCCGCTTTTTGACCAAGCGGTTGGAGAGCGCCGAAATCGTCGATCCGAACCGGCAGACCCGAAAGGACCAGGTGTTCTTCGGGGCAAGCGTGACCTACGCCAATCAGCATGGCGCCGAAGTGACCGTGACGATCGTTGGCATCGACGAAGCCGATCTCGACCGCGGCCGGGTCAGCTGGATTTCGCCGATCGCGCGCGCCCTCCTGAAGGCGCACGAGGGCGACACGGTCGACCTGCGCACCCCGACCGGGATCGAACAGATCGAGGTGATCGAAATCCGTTACGAGCCGGGCTGAGCGGCGCCTACTTCAGCTGCTCGGCGACCTTGTCGAGCCCGGCCTTGGCGCAGGCCTCGTCCTTGTCGCCGCCGGGCGAACCGGACACCCCGACCGCGCCGATCACCTCGTCGCCCACCTTGATCGGCAGCGCCCCTTGTGCGGCGATGACCCCGCTCAAATGCACCAGGCCCGTCGTCGGATTGTTCTTGACGCGCTCGGCGAACTCGCCCGAGGGAATGCGGAAAGTGCGTGCGGTATAGGCCTTGCGCCGGCTGTTTTCGACCGTATGGGGCGAAGTATTGTCGCCGCGCAGCAGGACGATGACCTCGCCGTTGCGTCCGACCACTGTGACCGAAACGCGGTTGCCGTTGGCCTTGCAGGTGTCGGCGGCGGTCGTCGCGATTGTCAGGGCGGCCGAGAGCGACAGATCCTTGTGGGTCAAGAGCTGCGCGCTTCCCGGCGTGGCCAGCGCCACCGCCAGACCGAGGCCGGCAACAATCGAAATGGACTTCATGTTTTCCTCCCCTTTGGTCGTCTTCCCGGCGCAGGCCGGGATCCACCAATCCGCTTCCCGAGTGGCGGATCCGTGGGTCCCGGCCTTCGCCGGGATTGTGATCGTTCGATCACAACTTGAGGAGGCGGCGGGCGTTGCCGTTGAGCAGTTTCTCGCGGTCCTCGGCCGAGAGCGGCAGGGTCTTGATCCACTCGGCGCCGGGCGGGTTTTCCATGAACGGGTAATCGACCGAAAAGAGGATGCGGTCGATGCCCATCTCCATCATGCAGCATATGAGGGCCGGGTCGGAGAAGAAGCCGCTGGTCGTAATCCAGAAATGCTCGCAGAAGATGTCGCGAAAGGTTTTTTCGCGCATGCTGCCGCGCAGCCCATGGCTGATCCGCCAGAGATAGAACGGCAGCCCCTCGCCCATGTGGCCGAGGATGATTTTGAGGCCCGGATAGGCGTCGAAGACGCCGGAGAGGACGAAGCGGACACCCTGGGTCGCGGTCTCGACGGTAAAGCCCCAGCCGGCGCGCAACAGCCCCGGGTGCTTCTGCATATATTCCTTGTAATAGGTCTCGATGACGGCCGGCTGCGGCAAGGTGGGGTGAATGTAGATCGGCACGTCCAACGCCTGCGCCCGCTCATAGATCGGCCAAAAGCGCTCGTCGTCGTGAAAGCGGTGGTCGGTCAGGCCATTGATCATCGCGCCCTTGAAGCCGAGCCTGGTGACGGCACGCTCCAATTCGTCGGCTGCGGCGCGCGGATCGGCGGTCGGCACGACGGCGAACCCGCCAAAGCGCTTCGGATGGCGCTGCACCGCCTCGTGGAGCCGGTCGTTGACGCGGCGCGCCAGCGGCACGCCGGTCGCGGCGTCGACCCCCTGGAGACCGGGGATCGAATGCGACAACACCTGGAAGTCGATGCCGGCTTCGTCCATCTCCTTGAGGCGCAAGGCGCCGAGATCGTCGAGCCGTTCTTCGAGGCCGCCCATCGCACCGCCGGTGCCCGGTCCGCCGGTGTGCCCCTTTACCTCGGCGTCCTGATAATGCTCTTCGAGTGCGATCACGTAGGATTTTGCCGCCATTTTCCTCCCTCCCTCAGGCATCGGCGCCGGCATAGCTTGTCAGGTCGATGAATTCCAGCACGGTGCCGTCGGGGTCGAGGAAATAGGCGCGCGGACCGTTGACGACGCCGCCCTGGCGGTCTTCCTCGAAGGTGATCTCGACGCCCTTGGCACGCAGATGGTCGAGCGCAGCCGCATAATCCTCGTGGGCGACGGCAAAGGAATGATGGACACCACCATGGCTCTCGGGCACCGCGTTGATCGGCGGATCGCGCTTCACAAGGATGAGGCAGGTTCCGGCCGCGTCGAGGAAGGCCATCGTCCCCTGCCCCACCGTGGCGAGGTGCCGGCAGCCGACGATCTCGGTGTAAAACCCGGTGCTTTTCGCGACATCGCTGACCGGAATGCTGAAATGGGCGACCGATTTGATGGCGACCATTGGACCCTCCCTCTGTGGCGCGCGGACCTTAGCCTAGCCGATCGGCGCTCCAACTGTCCCAGGCGCCGTTTGACCCAACGGGCCCGCTATCGTGTAAGATGAACCGATCGCGCGCGGTATCCGCGTGCGCCCGCAACACGCCAGGAGTTCGAGGATGACCGATACGCCCGAATACACCCCGCCCAAGGTCTGGACCAACAAGCCCGCCCTCGGCCGGTTCGCCAACATCAACCGCCCGACCGCCGGCGCGCAGTTCGAGAGGGAACTGCCGGTCGGCAAGCACCCCTTGCAGCTCTATTCGCTCGGCACGCCGAACGGGGTCAAGGTCACGATCATGCTCGAGGAGCTGCTGGCCAAGGGGCACAAGGGCGCCGAGTACGATGCCTGGCTCATTAAGATCGGCGACGGCGACCAGTTCGGCAGCGGGTTTGTCGCGATCAACCCGAATTCCAAGATCCCGGCGCTCCTCGACCGCAGCGGGCCGAAACCGATCCGGGTTTTCGAAACCGGCGCGATCCTGATGTATCTGGCCGAGAAGTTCGGCGAGTTCCTCCCCACGGAGACCGCCGCGCGCGCGGAATGCCTGTCGTGGCTGTTCTGGCAGATGGGCAGCACGCCCTACATCGGCGGGGGTTTTGGCCATTTCTACGCCTACGCGCCGGTCAAGATCGAATACGCGATCGACCGCTTCACGATGGAAACAAAGCGGCTGCTCGACGTCCTCGATCGCCGGCTCGCGGAGAGCAAGTATGTCGCGGGGCCCGACTATACGATCGCCGACATGGCGATCTTCCCGTGGTATGGCGGGCTGGCGCGCTTCAATCAGTATGGCGGGGCCGAATTTTTGTCGGTCCAGGACTACAAGAACGTCCAGCGCTGGTGTGATGCGATGCTCGCACGGCCGGCGGTGCGGCGTGGCCGCATGGTCAACCGTCTGTCCGGCGACCCATCGGAGCAGTTGCACGAACGCCACGACGCCAGCGATTTCGAGACGAAGACGCAGGACAAACTCGCCGCTGCGGCCGAATAAGGGGTATCAGCGCTACTCCCGGCCCGCGGTGGCGAAATAGAGCCGCGGGTCGGCGGCGCGGATGTGGGCTTCGGGGAGGCCCAGTTCGCGACGCACGATGTTAGTGCCTTCGACGAGAGACACGCATTTATAGTACGCGATGCGGCGCGACAGGCCCTCGCGGCCGAAGCCGCAATCGGTGGTGATCACCAGCTGTTCCTTGGGGATGTATTCGAGCGCCTTCCTGATGAGGCCCGCGACATGCTCGGCCGGCTCGACGATCGTGTTGCAGTGGTTGACGACGCCGATGCCGATCTTCTTGTCGGTCTTGTATTTGCCGAAGAGCGCGAGGTCGCGGCCGTCGGACGAGGCGCATTCGAAGGTGATGACGTCGCAGTTCAGTTGGAGGAGGTGTGGCAGCGCCCGCTCATAGCTCGGTACCTCCCAGTAGACGCGCTGCTGATTGGGATTGCCCCAGCAGGTGTGCACCCAGACTTCCGCCTCGACCCCGGCGAGCTGGCGGTTGAAGGCCGCTGTCTGGAATTCGAGGTCCTTGTCGGTGCACGTCGGGAGGGTCGTCAGGCCATGATGGCGCGGCTCCTCGACCTGGATCACTGGACAGCCGGCGGCGGCCAGTTCCTTGAACTCGGCGTTCATGATGTCGCAGAGATCGAGCACCAGCGCCTGGTCGTCGTGGTAATGCTCGTCCCACAGCATCGAGGCGAGGGCCGGAGCGCAGATCGCGCCGAACTTGACCGGGCGGTCGGAAAGCCGCTGCGCCACCTGCCAGATCGCGGCGTATTCGAGGGGGCCGCGGCCCAATTTCTCGGTGACGATGCCGGGCTGATAGGCCTCCTGCACCTCCCACAGGATCTTGCCGGGCTTGAGGCCGTGGCGCTGCATCCAGCCGCGCGAGGTGTCGCGGTGACCGCTGACCCCGGTCAATCGCTCGATCGGATAGAAGAACCACGACTTGCCGCCGACTGCGAGGTCGAAACGGCTGTCGCCATCGGTGACGATGTCGAGCCCGGCCGCCTCCTGGGCGTTGATGATGGCGGCGACGGCGTCGAGATACTGCTCGCGGAACAGGGAGTCGCCCATCGTCGTCTTGAACGACCGCCCGGCGAGGTTGGCTTCGAACCATAACGGGCGCGGGTAGGACCCGGTGATCGCGGTCGGCAGGATCATGTCTTTCGTGGTGGTCAGCATCTGTCTTCGGCCTCACCAATAATGCGCGCGCACGCCGATGTTTCACCCGGCCCATTGAGTTTATACCATGGTGTGGCAGCGCGGCGGCGGCGATTGCTGAAAATGGGGAGCGGAAGATGAAGCTCTTTTCCGGAAGAACCGCGGTAGTGACGGGCGGCGGCTCGGGGATGGGACGCGAACTCGTCCGCCAGCTGGTGGCCGAGGGCTGCAACGTCGCGATGTGCGACGTCTCTCAAGACGGGATGGCGGAAACGCGGCGGCTGTGCGAAGCCGCGGGCGTACCGCAAGGATTGCGCGTCACGACGCACATCGCCGACGTATCGGACGGCGCGCAGGTGACGCGGTTTCAGGGCGAGGTCGGCGAGCGGCACCAGACCGACAGGATCCACCTCCTGTTCAACAATGCCGGGATAGGCGGCGGCGGCAGCATGATCGCCGATAGCCGCGAGGCATGGGAGCGGACCTTCAACATCTGCTGGGGCGGGGTCTACAACTGCACCCGCGCTTTTCTGCCGATGCTGCAGAAGGCCGAGGAAGGCCACATCGTCAACACCAGCAGCATCAACGGCTTCTGGGCATCGGTCGGGCCGGGCGTGCCGCACACCGCCTACAGCGCCGCGAAATTCGCCGTCAAGGGCTTCACGGAGGCCTTGATCACCGATCTGCGGCTGAACGCGCCGCACATCAAATGCTCGGTGGTGATGCCCGGCCACATCGGCACCTCGATCCCGATCAATTCCCGCAAGATCCAGAGCGACAACCAGGCCGATGCGATCGACGCGCGCCAGATCGCGCAGGCGCGGGCCCGCTTCGCCTCGATGGGCCGGGATGTTTCAGGGCTGTCCGACGACGATATCCGGAGCCGGGTCGCGGAGCGCGAGCGGCGCTTTCTCGAGGAGGCGCCGACCAGCGCGGCAGAGGCGGCCAAAATCATCCTCGACGGCGTCAAGGCCGAGCGCTGGCGCATCCTGGTCGGCGACGACGCGCACAAGATCGACGAGCGGGTCCGCGCCACGCCGGAGCAAGCCTACGATGTCGACTTCTTCGAGGACTTCGCCCGGGAGGTCGGCTGGCGCCTGCCGCGCTGATCGGTCAATCGCCGCCGAAGATCGCCTCCGGTAACAGCGCCGAGACGACGTAATTGGGGACGTCGACGACGTTGGAGACGCGTAGATCGACCGCGACCGAACAGATCACATAGGCCTGCTCGCGGCTGAAGCCGCGCTCCTGCAACAATTCGATCATATTGAGGACGGCGTTCCTACAGGCCAGCGTGAGGTTCTCCGCCTCGATCTCGCCGGCCG
>Ga0209415_10012228_pt1 | contig 14337 bp, 9 predicted proteins | sample PeaSoiSIISIP2007_FD_187696 | JGI IMG/M metagenome (GOLD analysis project Ga0209415, IMG submission 187696) | Peat soil microbial communities from Weissenstadt, Germany - SII-SIP-2007 (SPAdes) (version 2) | ecosystem: Environmental > Terrestrial > Soil > Wetlands > Peat | place: Germany... | reverse complement strand
CGCTGGCCGGCTGCCGAGAGGCCTTCGATCTCGGTCACCGAACGTTGGGTGGTGGACCCCGCCGCGCGCACCGCGGTGGTCGCCCGTTCGACCTGGCGGCCGATCTCCTGGATCGAGCTCGCCAGCTCCTCGGCCGCCGCCGCGACCGTCGCGACCCTGGCGGCGGTTTCCTCCGAGGCCGTCGCCGCCGCGACCGACTGGGTCGACGCGCCCGAAGCGAGGCCGGTGAGCCCTTGCGCGGTGTCGCGCATCACCTTGGTGTCCCGACCAACGACCGACAGGATCTTCTTGGAGGACACGCGGAAGGCATCGATCGCGCTGTCCAGATTGCTGTTGATCAACTCCTTTTCGCACCGGCCGGCCTCGAGATAGATCGAAATGGCAAAGTCCATGTCGAGCATCGCCGCGCTGATGAAGGCGTCCATCATCCGGGCCTTTTTCCGCCGCCCCGCCTTGCCGAACAGGCCGGCGGACAATTCGGTCTCGATCGCCCCGAGGACTCCCGCGAGGATGAAGCGATAGCCGCCGATGTACAGCGCGGCTCGAGGCCCAGCCGGCTGTGCGTCTCGCCGATGCGCCGCACCGACTGAAGGTAAGCCTCGCCGAACTCCGCCGTCGCGACCAGGCCCCAATGCTTGATCTGCATGTCCCTGGCGTGGCGCATGTGCTGGGGATCTTTGGACGTCTTGCCGACCAGCACGTAGAACTCATCGAGGACGACCGGCAGGACCTTCGCGATCAACGGTCCCATCTCCCGCAGGATCGAGCGCTTGGCCTCGTTCATGCCGATGAACGACAGGCGTGCATCGATATCCGAGCGGTCATCAGACATTGGGTGCGTCCGTTGAGTATCGTTGCGTCGGTGAGACGGGGGCCGGAGTCGACCGTGGTCAACTTTCCGCAATCGACATTAATGACTCTGAAATATTTGAGCGGCGTGAACCACGTACGGATTTCTACCAACCGCTGGTCCAGGCTGAGGGCGCCCCGATCGCTCAGTCGCGCAGCAGCTTGCGCAATTCGGCCTTGGCAATCTTCTCCAGCGTCGATCGTGGAAACTCGTCGACGAACCTCACCTCCGCCGGCACCTTGAAGCCCGCGAGCTTCTGCCGGCAGGCCGCCAGGATGGTCTCGGCGACGTCGGCCGGTGCGTCCGGCTGGCGAATCACGAACGCCACCGGCACCTCGTCGAGCATGCGGTGCGGCCGGGCGACCACCGCGACCTCGCGGACGCCGGCGATGCCCAGGATCACCTGCTCGATCTCCGAGGCCGCGACGTTCTCGCCGCCGACCTTCAGCATGTCCTTGCTGCGGTCGGCAAACCTGATGAAGCCCTGCTCCAGCAGGGTCACGCGGTCGCCGGTGGCGAAGAACCCGCGCTCGTCGTAGCTCTCCGCCGTCGCCGCTGGGTTGTTCAGATACTCGCGGAACAGCGAGACGCCGGGCACGCCGCGGATCCTCAGATGGCCGGTCTCGCCCGGCTCCACCGGCGCGCCGTCCTCGCGCTCGATCGCGATCTCGTACTCGGGCGCGGCGCGGCCGATGGCGCCCGACAGGTTCGGCAGGTTGGGCTCGCCGACGATTCCGTGGGTGATGGTCTCCGTCATCCCCCACCAGCCGATCGTCTTGACGTCGAACTGCGCGTCGGTCGGCGGCTCCGACATGGCGTTGCCCCACAGGCGAAAGGTGTGGCGCGCCGGCCGTTCGACCTCGGCCAGCGCCCGCAGGCAGAACCACACCATCGAGGTCCAGGTGCAGCGGTGCTTCGCCGCGACGCGCCAGAACCGGCTCGACGAGAAGCGCGGCTGGATCACGGCAGTCGCCCCGGCCCACAGGGTGGCGAGCACCGAGTAGGCGAGCGCGTTGGTGTGGAACAGCGGCAGGTTCACGAGGTGTACGTCGTCCGACCGCAGATCCTCGTGCGCGGCGTTGATCTTGGCGCCCCACAGCGCGTTGGCGTGGGTCCACAGCACGCCCTTCGGCCGCGCCGTGGTCCCCGACGTGTACTGCACGCTGCACGGCGCCGTCGGGTCGTACGACCGGCTCGGCCGCGCCTCGGCGTCGCCGAACAGCGCCGCGAACGACGACGCGCGGTCCGGACCGCGCCCGCTCGCCGGCGCAACGCCGGCGTCGTGGCTGGTGACCGCCATCCAGCGCAGGCTGTGGCAGTGCCGGTCGACGAGCTCCGCATAGGCCGGCTGGGTGATCGCCGCGACGGCGCCGCAGTGATCGGCGAAATAGCCGACCTCGGCGCCGGCCGACCGCGTGTTGGTGGTCACCGCGACCGCGCCGAGCTCCGCGCAGGCGTACCAGGCGAGCAGCGCCTCCAGGCAGTTGTCGAGGTGGATCAGGATGAAGTCGCCCGGCGCCACGCCGCGCGCGACAAGTCCCGCCGCGATCCGGCCCACGGACGCGTGGAACGCCCCATAGCTCAGCGTCTCGCCGGTGCCTTCGAACGGCTCCCAGATCAGGAACGGATGGTCGCGCCGGGTGCGCGCCCGCGCCGCCACCAGCCAGCGCAGATCGATTCCGGAAAACGGGCTCACATAGGTCCTGTCCATGGCTCAGTACCCGTCGACCAGCGCGCCGCGGGTGCGCGGGTCGGCGGCGCCGATCAGGCCGTCGGGCGTCGCAAGAAGCGAGTTCGCCGAGCCCCATTTGGAGCGCACCACCACGGTGTGGCCTCGCGCCTCCAGCGCCCGGACGGTGTCGGCCGGCACGCTCGCTTCGGCCATGACCTGGTCGGGCAGCCATTGATGATGGACGCGCGGCGCCGTGACGGCGTCGGCGATCGTCTGCTTGAAGTCGATCACCGCGGTGACCACCTGCAGCGCCGTCGTGATGATGGTGCTGCCGCCCGGCGAACCGGTGACGATGAACGGCTTGCCGTCCCGCATCACGATGGTCGGCGTCATCGACGACAGCGGCCGTTTGCCCGGCCCGGGCGCATTGGCGGCGCCGCCGACGAGGCCGAAGGCGTTCGGCGCGCCGGGCTTGGCGGCGAAGTCGTCGAGCTCGTCGTTGAGCAGGATGCCGGTGCCGTCCGCCACCAGGCCGACGCCGTAGTTGAGGTTGAGCGTATAGGTGTTGGCGACCGCGTTGCCGTCCTGGTCGACCACCGAGAAATGCGTGGTGTGCTGGCCCTCGGCCGGGACCGGATGGCCGGCGCGGATCTCGCGTGACGGCCGGGTGCGGTCGGGATCGATCGCGGCGCGCAGCTCCGCCGCGTAGGCCTTCGAGGTCAGGCGCGCGATCGGCATGCCGACCGCGTCGGGATCGCCCATGAACTCGGCGCGGTCCGCGTAGGCGCGTTTCATCGCCTCGATCATCAGATGCAGCGCCGCCGGCGACCCGTAGCCGAGACCGCCCAGGTCGTATCCCTCCAGCACGTTGAGCATCTCGACGAGGTGCACGCCGCCCGAGGACGGCGGCGGCATGGAGAAAATGTCGTAGCCGCGATAGCTGCCGGTCAGCGGCGGCCGCTCGACGGCCCGATAGTCCTTGAGATCGTCCATCGTCATCAGGCCGCCGGCGTCGCGGACGCTGGCGACGATCTTCTCGGCCAGCGGGCCCTGGTAGAATCCGCCCGCGCCCTCGCGGGCGATCAGCTCGAGCGAGGCGGCGAGCTCAGGCTGCACCAGCCGGTCGCCGTCGCCGAGCGCCACGCCGTCGGGCTTCAAGAAAATTTTCGCCGAGCTCGGCCAGCGCACCAGCCGCGGCTGCGCCCGGGGCAGCGAATCGGCGAGCTCGTCCTCGACCGCAAAGCCGTCGCGCGCCAGCCGGATCGCTGGCTCGATCAGCTGGGCGAACGAGAGCCTGCCCGAGCCGTAGCGTTCGTGGGCGAGCCACAGCCCGGCGACGGTGCCGGGAACCCCGATCCCGAGCCCCGAATCGCGGGATTTCCGCGGGTCGGCCTCGCCCTTGTCGTCGAGGAAGACGTCGTGCTCGGTCGCCCGCGGCGCGGTCTCGCGATAGTCGATCGCCACCGTCCGGTGGCGGTCCGCCAAGTGGACCAGCATGAACCCGCCGCCGCCGATATTACCGGCCTGCGGGTAGGTCACGGCGAGAGCGAAGCCGATCGCGATCGCCGCGTCGACCGCGTTGCCGCCGCTGCGCAGGATCTCGACCCCGATCCGCGTCGCGCGCTTCTCCTGGCTCGACACCATGCCGTGCGATGCCGTGGCGGACACCGCCGGCAGCGCCGCGCTCTGCTCTCGGGCGAGGCCAAGGGCCACGAGCAGCGCGGTGACCGCCAGCACGGCGACGCGCAGTGCAGGAACCATGTCGCGCCCTCCGGCCCAGCGCCCTGGGAATCACGCGTTGAATCCGCTAGCTTGCGGCCGCCGCACCGCATGCGGCAGCAGCGCACTGTCATTCGCGAATTTTCCCGCGTCAACACGGAGAGGCCAGATGCATGCATTGAGCCCCGGCGGCGCCGTCCGCTTTCCCTTCCTGGCCGTGCTGCTCGGACTGCTGCTGTCGGGTTGCGGCATCAACAACATCCCGACCTACGAGGAGGCGGCGAAGGCCAAGTGGTCGGACGTGCAGAACCAGTATCAGCGGCGCAGCGACCTGATCCCCAACCTGGTCGAGACCGTGAAGGGCTTCGCCAAGCAGGAGCGCGAGGTGCTCGAAGCCGTGACGGCGGCGCGCGCCCGCGCCACCTCGATCCAGGTGACGCCCGAGCTCGTCAACAACCCGGAGGCGTTCAAGAAATTCCAGGACGCCCAGGCGCAGCTGTCCGGCGCGCTCGGCCGGCTGCTCGCGGTGTCGGAAAAGTATCCCGAGCTGAAATCGAACCAGAATTTCCTCGCCCTGCAGTCGCAGCTCGAAGGCACCGAGAACCGCCTCGCGGTGGCGCGCCACGACTACATCGAGGCGGTGCGCCTCTACAACACCGAGCTCAAGACCTTCCCGGGCAATATCTGGGCGGCGACCCTCTATCGCGCCGACAAGCCGATGGAAACCTTTACCGTCGCCGACGACGTCAAGAAGACGCCAGAGGTCAAGTTCTGATCGAACGGGTAAGGATGTCGAGGTAACCCGTGTTCATCGACCTGACATCACGGGATCGTAGACGGACATGAGCGCCATGGGCACGGCGTGGCTCCCGCTCCCCGTCGGGGAGAGGGAGTACGCCGAGTTCGTGGCACCGATCTCGGCCCGCCATCAGGCGCCGGTTATTTTCTCGGAACACGCGCGACCTCCGAGCGCACGAACCCTCCTCGCCGCCCTGTTCGCATTCCTGGTGCTGCTCGCCCCGGCCTTCGCGCTCGACTTCCCGCAGCTGACCGGCCGGGTGGTCGACCAGGCGGGCGTCCTCGATGCCGCTACCGCGTCGGCGCTGACCGGGAAGCTCGCCGACCTCGAAAGCCGGACCACCGATCAGTTCGTCGTGGTGACGCTGAAATCGCTGCAGGGCACCTCGATCGAGGATTTCGGCTATCAGCTCGGGCGCGCCTGGAAGATCGGCGCCAAGGACAAGAACAACGGCTTGCTCCTGATCGTGGCGCCGACCGAGCGCAAGGTGCGGTTCGAGGTCGGCTACGGGCTGGAGGGAACGCTCACCGACGCCGCCACCAAGGTCATCATCGAAACCGCGATCGTCCCGCGGTTCCGCGCCAATGATACCGCGGGCGGCATCTCGCGCGGCGTCGACGCCGCCATCGGGCTGCTGACCGGCGACGCCGAAGCGTCCAAGCAGCCTGTCGCCGGCCGCCCGGCAGACCAGGACGACGGCTGGATGTTCTTCGTTCTGCTGTTCGCGGTCGGCATCACGTTCATTCTGATCATGCGCTGGGTCGCCCGCCACCCCGGCCGGCCGACCGGCCCGCACACCGGGTTTACCACCGGCTGGACCGTCGGCAGCTCGTCGGGCTCCAACTCCTCGTCGTGGTCGTCGGATTCCGGCGGGTTCTCCGGTGGCGGCGGCTCGTTCGGCGGCGGTGGCTCGTCGGGAAGCTGGTGAGGACCATGATCACCGACCAGGATCGGGCGAGGGTGACGGCGGCCATCCGCAGCGCCGAGGCGAGGACCTCCGGCGAGATCTTCTGCGTCATCGCCGGCCAGTCCAGCGACTATCGCCTGGTGCCGTTGGCCTGGGCGGCGGCCATCGCGCTCGCCGTGCCGCTGCCGCTGATCTATCTGACGACCTGGCCGGCGACCGTGGTCTATCTGCTGCAGCTGATCGCATTCGTCGCCGCCGCCATCGGGCTGTCGCGCCCGGGCATCCGGTTTCATCTGGTGCCGCGGCGCACCAAGCACGATCGGGCGCACGCCGAGGCGATGCGCCAGTTCTGGGCGCAGGGCCTCCACCTCACCCACAAACGCACCGGCGTCCTCATCTTCGCCTCGGTCGCCGAGCGCTGGGCCGAGATCGTCGCCGACGCCGGCATCAACGAGAAGGTGACACCGCAGGTGTGGGACGGCGCGATCCAGGCGCTGACCAGCGCCATCAAGGCTGGCCGCCCCGGCGATGGCTTCGTCGCCGCGATCGAGCAGTGCGGCGCCGTGCTCGCCGAGCACTTTCCGCTGCCGCCCGGCACCGTCAATCCCGACGAGCTGCCCGACAAGCTGGTGGAGATCTGAGCGATCGGTTGTTTGAAAGGGAGGCGGCTCAGCGAGCTCGGCGGAACTCCGCGGCGAGCCCTCAGTGCGGCCGTGCCGGCAGCGCGAACGCCACGACGGCGTCGCCGAGCGTGGTTCCCATCCGGGCGTGGCCGCCGGCCGCGATGACGACGAACTGCCGGCCGTCGACCACGTAGGTCATCGGCGTTGCCTGTCCGCCGGCCGGGAGCTTGGCCTTCCAGATTTCCGCGCCGCTCTCGATGTCGAAGGCGCGCAGCGCGTCGTCCATGGCGGCGGCGATGAAGACGAGGCCGCCGGCGGTCGCGATCGGTCCGCCCTGATTGGGCAGGCCGCGGATGAGGCCGAAGGCCCTGGCGCCGAGCGGCACCTGCCAGCGGATCGACCCGCCGTCGAGATCGACCGCTGCGAGGCTCCCCCACGGCGGCGGATTGCACGGAATGCCGAGCGGCGACAGCAGGGTATCGCGCAGGGCCGTGTAGGGAGTTCCCAGCGCCCGCCCGATCTCGACCTTGGGGTCGGCGGCGCGCGCGGCCGCGTACTCGGCACGCGGGATCAGGCGGACCACATGGGCCAGGCTGGTGGTGTTGACGACGAACAGCTGCCGGGATGGATCGAACGCACCGCCGCCCCAGTTCACCCCGCCGCCGGTGAACGGGAACAGGATGGTGCCGCGCAGGCTGGGTGGCGTGTAGAGGCCCTCGGACCGCGCGGCCGCGATGCGGCGCCGGCAGGCCAGGCGGTCGAAATAGAGAAGCCCCCAGGCATCGTCTGGCCCAAGCGCCTGCGGAACGAGCGGCGGCGGCCTGAGCGGCACCGGCTGGGTCGGCGACGGACGCTCGTCCGGCATGTCGCTCGCCGGAAACGGCCGCTCCTCGACCGGGAACAGCGGCGTCCCGGTCTCGCGGTCGAGCACGAACACGAAGCCCGCCTTGGTGGCGACGACGACCGCCGGGACGTCGCGGCCGTCGCGACGCAGGCTCACCAGGCTCGGCTGCGCCGAGACGTCGTCATCCCAGATGTCGTGATGCACCGTCTGGAACTGCCAGACCACCTCGCCGGTGGCGCCGCGCAACGCCACGACCGACGACGTGTAGAGATTGTCCCCCGGCCGCTGCCCGCCATGGAAGGACCCCGCCGGACCCGCGGTCGGCAGGAAGACGAGGTCGCGGTCCGCATCGACCGCGATCGGCGACCAAACATTGCCGCCCGAGGTCCGCTCGTAGCCGCGCCCCGGCCAGGTCGCCGCCGCCGGGTCGTCGGCGCGGCGCGGCACCGGATCGAAGCTCCAGCGTGGCGCGCCGGTGCGGGCGTCGAGGCCGAGCACCGTGCCGCTCGGCGCGCGGGCCCGGGTCATCTCGTCGATCGACGAGCCGACCACCACGACGTCGCCGACGGTCGCCGGAGCGGACGTGATCTGGTATTCGCCCGGGTAGAGCGGCGGAAGATCCGGCGGCAGCGCGACCTCGCCGTTGCGGCCGAATGCGGCGCACGGAACGCCGGTCCTGAGATCGAGCGCGATCAGGCGCGAATCGTTGGTTCCGAGAAAAATCCGCGCGGCGCATTCCGCGTCCGCGCCCGCCTTCTGGTCGCGCCAGGCCGCGACACCACGGCAGATGAAGCCGTTGCCGGGCTTCAGAGTGGGCGCCAGTCTCGGATCGAACACCCACAGCTCGCGTCCGCTCGCAGGATCGAGCGCGACCACCCGGTCGAAGGGCGTGCACAACACCAGCCTGCCGTCAGCGAGGATCGGCGTGACCTCGAAGGCGCTGTGGTTGAACGCCTCGCCGCGCCGGGCCGCCTCGCCGGTGTGATAGGTCCAGGCGGTTTCGAGCTGCCGCACATTGTCACGGGTGATCTGCGCGGCATCCGAATGTCGCATTCCGCCGGCGTCGCCCCCGTACGCCGGCCAGCCCTGCGACCAGGCAGGCGAACCCACGCCAAACGCGAAGCAGATGACAAGAAGCCGAAGCCTCATGAACGTCTCACCGCGCCTGCCCGTGATAGACCGAATTCGGCCGCATGTCGGTTGCCGAGGCCACCCGGTTCGACATGTTGAAGAACGCCGCCACCGCGGCGATGTCCCAGATGTCGCGGTTGGTGAAGCCCGCACGTCTCACCTCCTCGCGATCCGCCTCCTCGACCGCCCACGGCGTGTCGGTGAGCTTGACGGCGAAGTCCAGCATCACCCGCTGCCGCTGCGACAGCCGCGCGGCGCGATAGTTCATCACCATCAGCTCGCCGAGCACCGGATCGCCGGACAGCCCGCGCACCGCGGCGCCGTGTGCGGTGAGGCAATAGTAGCAGCGGTTCTGCGCCGACACCGCGACCGCGATCATCTCGCGCTCGAGCTTGCTCAACCCCGACGGCGCCAGCATCAGGTCGTTGTACATGGCGACGAACGCCTCGAGCTTGGCGGTGTCGAACGCGTAGGCGCTGAGCACGTTGGGCACGAACCCGAGCTTCTCCATGCACTTCTTGAAATAGGCGTCCATCGCCGGGCTCAGCGGGGCCGGATCGAGCGACAGCGCCGTGATCTCGGTGTCGTCCCCGGTCGATTGCGGCGGTGACGCAACGACAGCCGCCCGCCCGTCGTTGCGCCCGCCGGTCTTGCCGTCGGCTCGGCTGGTTTGCCTCGGTTTCTGCTTGGCTCGATTCGCCACGATGTGCTCTCCTCCTGGCCGCGGTCGGGCCAAGTCTACAGGCTCGGGCGCCATGACGGGAATATCCGTCAGGCGAGAGCGAGGCGACATGGCTGGCGATGCCGTTCTCGACACCGAGGAAGCGCGCGGGGCGCGACGGCTGATCGAGCAGGCCGGCACCATCCTGACCGGGCTGCACGGCGACATGCCGGAGAGCTTCGCGGCGCAACTGTTTGCCCGCGCGGCGCCCGAGGATCTGGTGCGCTACGAGCCGCGCGAGCTCGCCGCGCTCGCCGAGGACGCTTGGCTGTTCCTCAAGGAGCGCAAGCCGGGGGCGCCGGGCGTGCGCGTCGATTCGCGCGCCGGCCCGATCGGGGCGGACCGCATCAAGTCGATCTCGATCATCGAGATCGTCAACGACGACATGCCGTTCCTGCTCGACTCGGTGATGGGCGAGCTGACCGAGCAGGGCCTCGAGATCCGCCTCGTCGCCCATCCGATCCTCTCCATCGAGCGCGACCGCCTGGGCACCCTCGTCGGGTTCCACGGCGACGGCCCGGCGATCGGCGCCGCGCGGCGGGAAAGCTTCATCCACATCCATGTCGAGCGCATCGACGACGCGGTGCGCCGCGACGAGATCGTGCAGGCGCTCGAGCCGACGCTCGCCGACGTCCGGGTCGCGGTCGAGGATTGGCGCCCCATGCTGACCCGGGTCGGCGAGGTCGTCGCCGACCTGCGCGACAGCCCGCCGCAGCTTCCGGTGGACGAGATCGCAGAGGCGGTGCAGTTCCTCGAATGGCTGCTCGCCAACAACTTCACCTTCCTGGGAGTCCGCGAGTATCGCTACGCCACAGCCACCCACGAGATCGAGCCGCAGTTCGCCACCGGGCTGGGTCTGCTGCGCGCGCCCGACGCCCGGATCCTGCGGCGCGGCAGCGAGCTCGTCTCGATGACGCCGGAGATCAAGGCGTTCCTCGCCGAGCCCAAGATGCTCATCATCACCAAGGCGAACATCCGCTCGCGGGTGCATCGCCGAATCTACATGGACTATGTCGGCATCAAGCAGTTCGATCCCGCTGCCGGCCTCGTCGGCGAACTGCGCCTCGTCGGCCTGTTCACCTCGACGGTCTATACCCGATCGACCCGCAGCATCCCGTACCTGCGGCGCAAGGTGGACGCCGTGATGCGGCGCGCCGAGTTCGATCCGGACAGTCATTCCGGCAAGGCCATGGTCAACGTGCTGGAGACCTATCCGCGCGACGAGCTGTTCCAGCTCGACGAGGAGACGCTGTACCGCTTCGCCCTCGAGGTGCTCTATCTCGACGAGCGCCCGCGGGTGCGCGTGCTGGCGCGGCGCGATCGCTTCGACCGCTTCGTCTCGGTGCTCGTCTTCGTGCCGCGCGAGCGCTACGACTCGAGCATCCGTATCGCCATCGGCGGCTATCTGGCGGGCGTCTACGAGGGCCGCGTCTCGGCGTTCTTCCCGTTCTTTCCCGAAGGTCCGCTGGTTCGCGTGCATTTCATCATCGGCCGCTCGGCGGGCGAGACGCCGAACCCGTCGCGCGCCGAGCTGGAGGACGCCGTCACTACGATCGTGCGCACCTGGACGGACGGGCTCGCCGAGGCGCTGGCGCTGGTCCACGATCCGGTCAGGGCGCAGGCGCTGCTGCGGCGCTACCGCGAGGCCTTCCCGCTGGCCTATCGCGACGCCTACGTGCCGGCGCTCGCGGTCGGCGACATCCGCATGCTCGAGGGCCTGTCGCCGATGCGTCCGCTCGGCGTCGAGTTCTACGGCCGACGCGGCGAGAAGTCCTTCGCCGGGCTCAAGGTGTGGAGCCGGGAGCGGCCGATCCCGCTGTCCGAGCGCGTGCCGATCCTGGAGAACATGAGTTTCAAGGTCGTCGACGAGCGCACCTACCGGATCGAGCCGAGCCTGGGAGAGATGCCCGAGGTCTGGCTGCACGACATGATGCTCGAGCGCGCTGACCGCGGGGCGGTCGACCTCGAGGCGCTCAGGCATCGCCTCGAGGCCTGCTTCATGGCGGTGATCCGCGGCCGCGCCGAGAACGACGGCTACAACGGCCTGGTGCTCACCGGCGGCCTGCAGTGGCGCGACATCGCGCTCATCCGCGCGATCTCGCGCTACCTGCGTCAGGTCCGCGTCGCCTACTCGCAGGACTACATGTGGGCGACGCTGCGCCGGCATCCTGCGATCGCGGCGCAGATCGTGCAGCTGTTCCACACCCGCTTCGACCCGCGGCTCGAGGTCGCCGGGGAGGAACGGGCTCGGCGGGAAGCCGCCGTCATGGCGGAGATCGAGGCCGCCCTGCAGGCGGTCGACAGCCTCGACGAGGACCGCATCCTGCGCCGCTTCGTCAACGCCATCGCGGCGGCGGTGCGCACCAATTTCTATCAGGCCGATCCCGGCGGGCAGCCCAAGCCGACCATCGCGATCAAGCTCGAAAGCGCCAGGATCGACGGCCTGCCGCGGCCGCACCCGCTGTACGAGATCTTCGCCTACTCGCCGCGGGTGGAAGGCGTGCACATGCGGTTCGGCAAGGTGGCGCGCGGCGGCCTGCGCTGGTCGGACCGGCCGCAGGATTTCCGCACCGAGGTGCTCGGGCTCGCCAAGGCGCAGCAGGTCAAGAACGCCGTCATCGTTCCGGTCGGCGCCAAGGGCGGGTTCATCCCCAAGCAGCTGCAGGCGGGCGGCGCCCGCGACGCCATCCAGTCCGAAGGCACCGCCGCCTATGTGCTGTTCGTCTCCAGCCTGCTCGACATCACCGACAATCTCGGGCCCGAAGGCCTGATCCCGCCGGCGAACGTGCTGCGCCACGACGGCGACGATCCCTATCTGGTGGTCGCCGCCGACAAGGGCACGGCGACGTTCTCGGACACCGCCAACGCGATCTCGTTCGAGCACCGGTTCTGGCTCGGCGATGCCTTCGCATCCGGCGGGTCGGCCGGCTACGACCACAAGCGCATGGGGATCACGGCGCGCGGCGCCTGGGAGGCCGTGCGCCGCCATTTCCGCGAGATGGACGTCGACATCCGCACCCGCCCGTTCACCGTCGCCGGCGTCGGCGACATGTCGGGGGACGTGTTCGGCAACGGCATGCTGCTCGATCCGACCATCCGGCTGGTGGCGGCCTTCGACCATCGCGACATCTTCATCGATCCGAGCCCGGATCCGGCGGCGAGCCTCGTGGAGCGCCGGCGTCTGTTCGATCTGCCGCGCTCGAGCTGGCAGGACTACGCCAGGGCGCGGATGTCGCGCGGCGGCGGCGTGTACCCGCGCGCCGCCAAGGAGATCGTGCTCGGCCCCGAGGCGCAGGGACTGCTTGGCCTCTCCGTCCCCCGGGCGACGCCCCAGCAGGTGATCGGCGCGATCCTTCGGCTCGATGTCGACCTGCTGTGGTTCGGCGGCATCGGCACCTATGTGCGCGCCTCGACCGAGACCGACGACCAGGCGGGCGACCGCGCCAACGACACGATCCGGGTGAGCGCCGCCGAGCTGCGCTGCAAGGTGATCGGCGAGGGCGCCAATCTGGGGATGACCCAGCGCGCCCGGATCGAGGCGGGCTTGGGCGGCATCCGGCTCAACACCGACGCGATCGACAACTCCGCCGGCGTCAACACCTCGGACGTCGAGGTCAACATCAAGATCGCGCTGGCCGGCCCGATGCGCGACGGCAAGCTCGGCGCGCCGGAGCGCAACGCGCTCCTGGTCGCGATGACCGACGAGGTGGCGGGCCTGGTGCTGCGCAACAACTATCTGCAGACCCTGGCGCTGTCGCTCGCGCAGCGCCGCGGGCTCGAGGATCTGGGATTTCAGCAGCGGCTGATGCAGTCGCTGGAGGCACGCCGCCTGCTCGACCGCGCCGTCGAGTTCCTGCCCGACGATGGCGAGATCGCCGAGCGCCGCCGCGCCGGCCGGCCGTTGACGCGGCCCGAGCTTGCCGTGCTGATGGCCTACGCCAAGCTCTCGCTCTATGCCGACCTGCTCGACTCGCCGGTGCCCGACGATCCCTACCTCGGCCGCGAGCTCGGCCGCTATTTTCCCAAGGTGCTGAGCGAGCGGTTCCCCGACGCTGTGGCGGAGCATCGGCTGCGCAGGGAAATCATTGCCACCCAGCTGTCGAACTCGATGATCAATCGCGGCGGTCCGACCCTGGCGATGCGCATCGGCGACCAGACCGGCGCCTCGCCGGCCGGCATCGCGGCGGCGTTCGCGGCGGTGCGCGACAGCTTCGCGATGACCGAGCTCAACGCCGACATCGACGCGCTCGACGGCAGGATCCCCGGTGCGCTTCAGCTCGAACTCCATGCCGCCGTGCAGGATCTGCTGCTCGACCGCCTGGTCTGGTTCCGCCGCAATGTCGACCTCTCCGGGGGGCTCGCCGACGTGGTCGCGCACTACCGCGCCGGCATCGACCAGGTGGCGGCGGCGCTCGACCGCGTCACCGCGGGCGAGGCCGCAGAGCAGCGCGCCGCGCGCCTCGCCGAGCTGCAGGCTGCCGGCGTTCCGGCCGATCTCGCCCGCCGCATCGCCGGCCTGTCGGCGCTCGCGGCCGCCCCCGACGTCGTGCTGGTGGCCGACCGCACCGGCAAGCCGGTCGCCGACGTGGCGGAGACCTACTTCGCGGCCGGCGCCTACTTCCGTCTCGACCGCATCATCGGGGCGGCGCGCGGCATCGTGGTCACCGACTATTTCGACCGCCTGGCGCTCGACCGGACGCTCGATTCGATCGCCGAAGCCGAGCGCCGCATCGCCGCCGAGATGCTGGCTGACGGCATCGCCGGCGCCGGCGCCGTCGAGGCCTGGGTGGCGCCGCGGTCGAGCGAGGTCGAGCGCATCCGCACCACGGTCCACGATATCACCGAGTCCGGCCTGACGCTGTCGAAGCTCGCGGTCGCCGCCAGTCTGCTCGGCGATCTGGTGAAGCACTAGTGCGGTGGATTTGAAGTTCCTATCAGATGTGCGACACGCTCGTCATAGGAACTTGAAATCCAAAAACCGCACTAGAATCATTAACTTGCCAGTGCACCTTTGGATTCCGAAGTTCGCACCAGAGGATGTCGCGAAGTGATGCGAACTTCGGAATCGGTG
>Ga0209415_10012227_pt1 | contig 14338 bp, 15 predicted proteins | sample PeaSoiSIISIP2007_FD_187696 | JGI IMG/M metagenome (GOLD analysis project Ga0209415, IMG submission 187696) | Peat soil microbial communities from Weissenstadt, Germany - SII-SIP-2007 (SPAdes) (version 2) | ecosystem: Environmental > Terrestrial > Soil > Wetlands > Peat | place: Germany... | reverse complement strand
TGGCCGATAAAATGGATGATGGGGTCTGAGCATGGCATGGACCTATTATGCGCAGGTGGTTCTGGCCCTGATCTTCGTTCTGGGCCTGATCGGGGCGGCGTCCTGGTTGGCGCGCCGCACCGGATTGGGGCAGGGCCGGATCGGCCGCAAGGGGCGCCGCTTGGGCGTGGTGGAAAGCCTGGGGCTTGACAGCCGCCGCCGCTTGGTCTTGGTTCGCCGTGACGGCGTTGAACATCTGTTGCTGGTGGGCGGCGTCGCCGAGTTGGTGGTGGAAAGCCGCATCGTCGCGGGGGAAGCAATCCCGGACGGACAATTCGAGGAGCAAACGCCGTGAACCGCCGCAGGATGGTACAGACCTTCGTCGCCGCGCTGAGCCTGTCTTTGCTGGCTGCCGTGCCGGCCATGGCCCAGCAGATGTCCATCGATTTTGGCGACGGCGCATCGACCACGGGCCGCATTGTTCAGTTGGTGGCCCTGCTGACGGTGCTCAGCCTGGCGCCCTCGATTTTGGTCATGGTGACCTCCTTCACTCGCATCGTCGTGGTGCTGGGCTTTCTGCGTCATGCCCTGGGCACCCAGACCAGCCCGCCCAACATGGTGATCATCAGCCTGTCGCTGTTCCTGACCGGCTTCGTCATGGCCCCCACCTTCGAGGCGGCCTATACCGACGGCATTCAGCCCCTGATCGAGAACCATATCGACGAGATGACGGCCTTTGACCGTTCGGTGAAGCCGTTTCACACCTTCATGATGCATCAGGTGCGCGAGCAGGATTTGAAGCTGTTCCTTGATCTGTCCCGCGCCCCGGAAATCGCCAAGCCCGAAGATACGCCCCTGAAGGCGTTGGTGCCGGCCTTCATGATCAGCGAAATGCGCCGCGCCTTCGAGATGGGCTTTCTGATCTTCCTGCCCTTCCTGATCATCGACATGGTGGTGGCGTCGGTGCTGATGAGCATGGGTATGATGATGTTGCCTCCGGCCAGCATCTCCATGCCGTTCAAGCTGATCTTCTTCGTCCTGGTGGACGGCTGGTATCTGATCGCCGGGTCGTTGGTGCAGAGCTTCAGTCCCTGAGTCCCTCTTTGGCGGCGTTCGTGCTATAATCGGTTTTGGTGGCGGATATGCCGCCGCCCTGTTCATCCTTGAATGGGAGTCCGATCATGAACGTCAAAAAGACGGAAGGACAGACACCCGAGAAGGTGACGCCTCCTTCGAGCCCCGTTACTCATTTCATGGGATTGCGGGATGATTTTGATCACTTCTTCGACAACATGATGCTGAGCCCCTTTGCCCGGCGGCTGGTCGAGCTTGACCCGTTCCGCCGTCATGGCCTGATGGCCGGCGGTATGATGCCGCGCATGGATGTTGTCGAACGGGATACCAATTTCGAACTGACCGCCGAACTGCCTGGAGTGCAGGAGGGCGATATCGACATCTCTGTCGGTGAAGGCTGCCTGACCATTCGTGGCGAAAAGAAAGCTGAGAGCGAGGATAAGACGGGTAACCGTTATTTGAGCGAACGGTCTTGGGGCAGTTTCACCCGCAGCTTCACGCTGCCCGAGACGGCCGACCAAGAGCATGTGAGCGCGGCCTTTGACAAAGGCGTGCTGACCTTGACCATTCCGAAAATGGCCAAGGCGGCTCCGTTGCGCCGCAAGATCGATGTGAAAACCACTCATTGACTCTGTGGTGATGGAGCGTTCTCCATCCCAGAATAAAGAAAGGCGGCCCGGGGGGATGGGCCGCCTTTCCATTTCCACCGTCCGCAGGGGGGGCGCGGACGGGTGGGGGGACTTCGTTACGCGTCGAGACGGCGGCCGCTGGTGCGGGCCAGGGTTTCGATGCGGGTGATGATCTCGGGGGCCATCTGGCTGCGCAGCTTGGCGTCGGCATAGGCCGGGCTGAACCAATCCAGCATGGCGTTCTTGTCGCCGAAGGCGCGGTCAATGGCTTCGTCGCTAAGGTCGCTCATATACAGGTTGGCGGCCTGGACCCGCTGCTGCAAACCAACGCGGCACACGGCTTCCGCCACTTCCTGGCATTCGCTCAGGCTATTCTGGTTGAACAGGCTGGGCCACATCACGCGGCGGGTGCCGGGGAAGGTCGCCAGGGTGGCGCCCATCAGCAGAAGCACCGGCTGAGTGCCGCCATGAGCGACGTTGGTCAAGGTGGCGGCCTGGGCGCTGTCGAAAGCATTCAGGGCGGCAAGAATCATCAGGGCTCCCACGGTGACGGCAAAAGCATCGACAAGATGCATGATTTTCCGGTTCAGCATGATGGTCCTCCCTATTCCCCGGCCTTCGGGACGTATCCCTGTCAGCGATAAGGAATTGTCGCCCCGGCCTGTTTGCCCCGCAACGGCCCAGAAGGTTGCCGTTCTCATCCTTAGGATAGGGGTGTCTTAATAAACAGTTAAAAATCAAAGTGTTGTCATTTTACGGTCGCTATTCCCTAAACTTCAGAGGTTCGACATATCCTTAAGGGTAATAGAATTTTCCCCCGGTATGGTTGTGCTGAAAAAACCTAGGCAGGCCGTCGGAGAAACACCTGGACGGAGGGGCCGTTGGCGGCTGTGTGAGGTGAGGAAGGTTTTGACGGTCTCTGCCAAAACATAGACTTTCGGCTGGTTGCGCCCCTTGGAAGGGCCGCCTCATTCCTCCCAGAGCTGACGCTCCTACGGATGCACGGCGTGGTGAAGCGGGGCCTGCAATGCGCACAAAAAAAGAGCCTGATGCAAACTTGTCGCATCAGGCTCTTTTGGCAAATCTCGTGGATCAAACTGATCGGAGAGACTTTCTTTATGGGCCGGGCCGTAACGGCCCCGCCAAGGTTCAGCGAGCCGGGCTCATTGCGCCTTATTCTTCTACTGCGTTGCCGTCCTGATCGCCGGGGGTGCCGGCCAGGGCGTCGGCGACGATGCCGGAGTTCTGGCGGATGGCCGCTTCGATTTCGGCGGCCATGGCCGGGTTTTCCTTCAGGAAGTTCTTGGCGTTCTCGCGGCCCTGACCAATGCGCTGGGAATTGTACGAGAACCAGGCGCCCGACTTTTCCACGACGCCGGCCTTGACGCCGAGATCGATCAGTTCGCCGGTCTTGGAAATGCCTTCGCCATACATGATGTCGAATTCAATGACCTTGAAGGGCGGGGCCAGCTTGTTCTTAACCACCTTCACGCGGGTTTGGTTGCCGACGATTTCGTCCTTGTCCTTGATGGCGCCGATGCGGCGGATATCCAGGCGCACCGAGGCATAGAACTTCAAGGCGTTGCCGCCGGTGGTGGTTTCCGGGTTGCCGAACATCACGCCGATCTTCATACGGATCTGGTTGATGAAGATGACCATGCAGTTCGACTTGGAAACCGTGGCGGTCAGCTTACGCAGAGCCTGGCTCATCAGGCGGGCCTGCAGGCCGACATGGGAATCGCCCATCTCGCCTTCCAATTCGGCCCGCGGCACCAGAGCGGCCACCGAGTCCACCACCAGCACATCGACGGCGCCGGAACGCACCAGAGTGTCGGCGATTTCCAGCGCCTGTTCACCGGCGTCGGGCTGGGAGATCAGCAGCTCGTTCAGATTGACGCCCAGCTTGCGGGCATAGATGGGGTCCAGGGCATGTTCGGCGTCGACGAAGGCGCAGGTGCCGCCTTTTTTCTGGGCCTCGGCGATGACATGCAGGGCCAGAGTGGTCTTGCCCGAGCTTTCCGGGCCGTAGACTTCAACGATTCGGCCACGCGGCAGGCCGCCGATGCCCAGGCCGACGTCCAGGCCCAGCGATCCGGTGGAAATGGATTCGATCTCCACCACATCGCGGCTGCCCATCCGCATGATGGAGCCTTTACCGAACGCCCGCTCGATCTGGGTCAAAGCGGCGTCGAGTGCTTTCTGCTTATCCATGGTGTCCTTATCCACCAGCCGAAGCGCGGTCTGGGTCTGTGTCATGGTTGCGGTCCCCTCTTATTCCACGGTCCTGCGGGCGATGCAATCTGTCGTCACCGTACCACGTTTGTTCCGCGTTGCAAGGGGCAATGTTCTTCTCTTGTTCTATGTCAGCCAGATATGCGCCGCCGTGCGCAGGGCAATGCCGGCGATGGAGCCCGCCACGGCGGGTTTCCACACTGCCCCCACCCGCCGTCCGGCGGTGGCGAAAATGGCGATGCCGGGGATGTCCATGGGATGGATCAGAAAGCCGGCGCTGGCGTTGAGCAGGGCCGGGCTCATCTGGCCCGCCCGCACCATATGGTCGACCACCCCCAGCATGGCGGTGCCGCCGGCCAGATATTTGGTCAAGGTGGGCAAAATGATCAGCGGATCGACGCCCATGCGCCCCAGAAGCGGGGTCAGATAAATGCTGAGGGCGTCGATGGCTCCGCCCTGGCGCAGGGCGGTGACCACCACCAGCGACAGCACCAGCAGGGGAATGGCCCCGGTGGTCAGGCGAAAGGCCTCGGTTCCGGCGGTGTTGATGACGTCCAAAGTGCCTTTCGGCCCGGCGTGATGTTCGTGGTGGGGCAGGTCGTCGCTGATATGTTCTGCGACCGACAGGTGGCGCCCGGTGATGTAATAGGTGGTTGCCGCCGCCAGCAATCCGCCCACCAATGAATAGAGCAGCAGCGGCCCCAGCGACAGTCCCATGGCGCCCATAGGAAAGCTGGCATTGGCTTGGGACATGGACAGAGTCATGGCGAAGGCGGCGGCCAGATGGCGATCCGAGGTGCCGCGCCGCTCCATCATCGACAGGGTGGCGACGGGGGCGGCGAAGCTGACCAGATTGACCTGCAAGGCGGCGAACACCCCCAGGCCGGTCAGGCCGAAGGGTTTCAGGATGGGAGCCAGTCGGGCGACCAGCCAATCCATCAGCCCCCAATTCTCCAGCAGCCGCATCAGGGTCAGCATGACCACCATGACCGGCAGCAGGACGAAGAAGGAGAGTTCGATGGCCGAGCGGCCGGCGGGCAGGATGACGTCGGAGAGGATATTCATAATTCGCCGATGATGTCAGCGCCCAGGCCTGGGGCCAAGGTTAACCTTTGGCCATCTGCTGAATGATAGCCCCGTACCAGCCCAAGCCCTGATAGGTCTCGTAGCCGGGAGTCAGGGCGTAGCCCACCACCTGATTGTCTTCGTCGATATAAGCCCCCCGGTGGCCGCGCCCCGCGATTTTCAGGGGCAGGGTTTCTTGCAGGATCCCTTTGCCGTCCGAGGCGGCGATCACCCGATGGTTCTGATCCAGCAGCAGACATCGGCTGCCATCCCGCTCATGGTCGGCTAGCCTTACACCCTTCACCACGGTTTGGGCCTGGCTTTCCCAGTCGAAGAAGATGCCCAGCACCCCTAAAATCTCGCCGTTGGCCTGGCCGCCTTGGCGGATGGCGGCGGCATAGGGGACCACCTGGGCGTCGTCGAGGCTGTGATTGAGGCTGACGTCGGCCACCGAAAAGGTCGAGCCGTCCCGGCTGGCCATGGCGTCGCGGAACCAGGAGGACTTGGATATGTCTGTCCCGACGGCGCGGTGATAACGGTCGGGGCGGCCATTGGCGACGACCCGGCCGTTACGGTCGGCGATCCACAGATCGAGATAGACCGTATAGGAATCCAAGATGACGCCCAGCCGTTTGGTGGCATAGGCAGCGGCGTCGGGGGTGGCGTCGGCCAGACAATCGACCACGGCGGAATCCGTAGCCCACCAGCGCACGTCGCAGGATCGCTCATAAAGATTGCGGTCGATGATCTCGATCATGTTCAGGGCCAGATCGGTCAGGCGCGATCCGCGTAACTGAGAGACCAGGGATTCCCCCAGATCCATCAAGTCCTTGATGGTCGAGGACATTTCCCCTTCCAGCGCCTGGGTGATGCGGTTGATGTCGTCCGAGACGTTCTTGACCTCGCCGGCCACCACGGCGAAGCCTTTTCCGGCCTCTCCGGCGCGGGTGGCCTCGATCAGGGCGTTCAGCGACAGAATGCGTGTCGTGCCGGTGACCTGCTTGATGGCTCGGATTTTGTCGCATGCAACGTCATTGACGGCGCGCGCCAGTTCGAGAATGCGTTCCGGTTCGGACAATTGCTTTCACTCCCCCGCTGTGTCGCCTGTTTGTGCAATCACGCCCCGTCCGAGGGGGATTTTAATATTTGTGCAATAAATAATCAATCGCCGCAGCTGGGACATATCTGCCTTTTGATTGTGCATATGCGAGGAAAAGCCACGGAAACCTTGAGCCGGGAAGCGTAGTCGGGCATTCTCCTGGCCCTTCTTCAGCGATTTTCGTTCTGCGATGGCCAGTCATGAGCAATAAGCGCGTATATCTCTATGACAGCACCCTGCGCGATGGCGCCCAAACTCAAGGCGTGGACTTCAGTCCCGCCGACAAGGTGGCCATTGCCCGCGAGCTGGACCGGCTGGGCATTGATTATATCGAAGGCGGCTGGCCGGGTGCCAATCCCACCGACGACGCTTTTTTCGCCGCTCCGCCGACTTTGAGCCGGGCCAAGCTGTCGGCCTTCGGCATGACGCGCCGCTCGGGCCGCTCGGCCGAGAACGATCCCGGCCTGCAGGCGCTGATGGTGCCGACGGTCAAGGTGGTGACCCTGGTGGGCAAAAGCTGGGACTTCCAGGTGGAAACCGCGTTGGGCGTGGCGTTGGACGAGAATCTGCGGATGATCTCGGAATCGATCGCCCATGCCAAGCTGCGGGCCGGCGAGGCCATTCTGGATGCCGAGCATTTCTTTGACGGCTATCGGGCCAATCCCGATTATGCCCTGAAATGCGTCAAGGCCGGCTATGACGCCGGGGCTCGCTGGGTGGTGCTGTGCGACACCAACGGCGGCTCGTTGCCCCATGATGTGGAACGCATCGTGCGCGAGGTGACCAAGGTGGTGCCCGGCAGTCATCTGGGCGTGCATTGTCATAACGACTCCGACAACGCCGTGGCCAATTCCCTGGCGGCGGTGCTGGCCGGAGCCCGGCAGATTCAGGGCACCCTGAACGGCCTGGGCGAGCGTTGCGGCAACGCCAACCTGACCTCGATCATTCCCAATCTGGTGCTGAAGATGGGCTTCGAGACCGGCGTTTCGGCCAGCGACATGACCAAGCTGACCCATGTGTCGCGCAGCCTGGACGAGCGGCTGAACCGCGCCCCCAACCGCAATTCCCCCTATGTGGGCGAATCGGCCTTTGCCCATAAGGGCGGGCTGCATGTGTCGGCGGTGGAGAAAGACCCCCGCTGCTACGAGCATGTGCCGCCCGAGCTGGTGGGCAACCGCCGTCATATCGTGGTGTCGGATCAGGCCGGGCGCTCGAATATCCTGGCCCGCTTCCGCGAGATCGGTCTGGAGGTCGATCCGTCGGACCCCAAGCTGGGCAAGCTGGTGGAAGAGGTCAAGCTGCGGGAATATAACGGCTATGCCTATGACGGAGCCGAGGCCAGCTTCGAGCTTTTGGCCCGTCGCGCCCTGGAAGGGGTGCCAGACTTTTTCCGTTTGAGCTCGTTCCGGGTTATCGACGAGCGCCGCTGGAATGCCAAGGATGAGCTGATCACCCTGTCGGAAGCCACCATCAAGGCCAGCGTGAAAGGCGAAGACCTGATGAGCGTGGCCGAAGGCAACGGCCCGGTCAGCGCCCTTGACGCCGCCTTGCGCAAGGTGCTGACTCCGGTCTATCCCCAGTTGGGCGATCTGAAGCTGGTGGATTACAAGGTGCGTATCCTCAACCCCACCGCCGGCACCAAGGCCATGACCCGCGTGATGATCGAAAGCGCCGACGCCAACGGCGACCGCTGGTCCACCGTGGGGGTTTCCACCAATGTCATAGATGCGTCCTACAACGCCTTGCATGACAGCATCACCTATAAGCTTTTGCGCGACGGCGCTGAAATCTGATGAACGAAGACACCCTTCATATTCCCTTGATTCCGCCGGCGATCATTTTGATCCAGCCGCAATTGTCGGAAAATATCGGCACCGCCTCGCGGGCCATGCTCAATTGCGGCCTGACCGATCTGCGTCTGGTGCGGCCACGGGAATCCTGGCTGTCCGAGCGGGCCATGGCGGCTTCGTCGGGGGCGACCTCGGTACTGGAATCGGCCCGCGTCTTCGATACCACCGAAGCGGCCATCGCCGATCTGCACCGAGTGTTCGCCACTACCGGGCGCAATCGTTTCATGGTCAAGCCGGTGGTCACGCCCCATCAGGCCGCCGTGGAATTCCGCCAGCATGTGGCCGAGGGCTTGCAGTGCGGCGTTTTGTTCGGGCCGGAGCGCACCGGGCTGGAAAACGACGATGTGGCCCTGGCCGATACGGTGATCACCGTGCCGCTGAACCCGGATTATTGTTCGCTGAACCTGGCTCAGTGCGTGCTGCTGATTGGTTATGAATGGTATCAGCTGGGCGGTCCCGCCGAGCCTCGGGCCATGACCAAGGGGGCGGCTCCGGTGGCCAACAAGGAGCAACTGGTGGGGTTCTTCCAGCATCTGGAGCGCGAGCTGGATGAATGCGGCTTCTTCCGGGTCGAGGAAAAGCGGGCCAGCATGGTGCGCAATATCCGCAATATGTTCGAGCGGGCCGACCTGACGGCCCAGGAAGTGCGCTCGCTGCATGGCATCGTCCATGAACTGGTGACCTATCGCCACCGCAAGGGCGGGGAGCAGGCGGAATGAGTGACCATCAGCCGCCGCGTTTCGACGACTTCTCGATGGAAATGTTCGAGAAGCTGATCATCTGGCGGCGCGATGTCCGGCATTTCCGCCGCGATCCGGTGGATCCGGGGCTGATCGACCAGTTGCTGGCCTTGGCCTGTCTGGCTCCTTCGGTGGGCCACGCTCAGCCCTGGCGCTTCGTCAAAGTCGAGCAGCCGGAAAACCGGGTGGCGGTGCGGGCTAATTTCGTCTCGTGCAATTCCGAGGCGCTGCACGATTATTCCGGCGAACGGGCCAAGCTTTACGCCACCCTGAAGCTGTCGGGGCTGGATGATGCTCCGGTGCATCTGGCGGTGTTCTGCGACCGCGCCACCGAGGCAGGGCACGGCCTGGGGCGGCGCACCATGCCTGAAACCATGGATTATTCGGTGGTGTCGGCCATTCAGATTTTCTGGCTGGCGGCCCGGCTGCGCGGCTTGGGGGTGGGCTGGGTGTCCATCGTCGAGCCCGAGCGCATCAAGACCATTCTCGAGGTTCCCGAAGACTGGGCTTTCGTCGCCTATCTTTGTGTCGGCTATCCGGTGGAGCAAAGCGACGAGCCGGAACTGGCCCGCTTTGGCTGGCAAGAGCGCGAGGCCTGGGAAAAGTTCGTCTATAAACGCTGATCAGCCGTTCCCAGTTCGCTTCCCAACTGGTCCCGTGCCCGGTTGGGAAAGCAAATGCTGAAGCGGCTGCCGTCGCCCGGACGGCTTTGCACCGAGATGCTGCCGCCCTGGGCTTCCACCAGATGGCGGGCCAGAGTTAGCCCCAGTCCCAGTCCTTCGCCGCCGCCGTTCTCGCCGGGCTGACGCACATAGGCGTTGGCGGCCCGGCTGAAGGGTTCCCAAATGGTGGGAATCACCTCGGGCGGGATGCCCTGGCCGGTATCCCACACTTCGAACCACGAGCCGTCTTGGTCCTGGCGCATGGAAAGGCCGATACGTCCTCCCGAATCCGTGAACTTCACAGCATTGAGCAAAAGGTTCAGCAGCAGCTGAATCATCCGCCGTCGGTCGGCCAGGAAAGGCTGATGTTGGGGCGCGACGGAAATTTCAAAATCCAGTCGCTTGGCGGCGGCGTGATGGGCGGTCAGTTCCCGCAGCTTGGTGGCCAGCTCATCCAACTGCACCGGCTCGATGATCAGGTCGATGCCGCCGGTGTCGATGCGGGCGACGTCGAGGATTTCCTGAATCACCCCCAGCAGGCGGCGTCCGGCTTCGTGGATATAACCGACATAATCCAGATAGTTCTTATCCAGCGGCCCGAAAGTCTCTTCGCGCACCATTTCCGAATAGCCCAGAATGGCGTTCAGCGGCGTGCGCAGTTCGTGGCTCATGGTGGCCAGGAACTGGGATTTCGACTGGCTGGCGCTTTCGGCGGCGGCTTTGGCTTCAGCCAGGGCCAGTTCGCTGTTTTTGCGGTCGGTGATGTCGCGGCCTTCGGGAATCAGCCAGCGCACCTCTCCGTCATCGCCCTGCACCGGGCTGAGGGAAAAGTCGATCCAGCGCAGTCCCTGAGGGGTGGGGTGCGAGGTTTCAAAGCGGACGAATTGCCCCAAAGCGGCTTGGCGGATGCCGTCCTTCAGTTTTTCCCGTTCGCTGTCGGAATGAGACCACCAGGGGGTGTCCCAGAAAAACAATCCCTGCACCTGTTCTTCGCTGACGCCGACGGCGTTCAGGGCGGTGCGGTTGGCTTCCAGCACCCGGCCGTCGGGTTCCAGCAGGCCGATGAACTGGAAGGTCTTGTTGAAGATGGCGCTGAATTTGGCTTCGCGGCTGGCCAGTTTTTCCTGAATCTCCATCAGGTCGCTGATGTCGAGAAAGCTGGTGATCACCGTCGCCTTGCTCAGGCCGCCCGCCGCCATGGGGGTGGCGTTGATGCGCAGCCAGCGGATGCCGTCCTGCCGCTTCAATCCCATCACCGCTCCATTGATGGTGCAGCCGGTGCGGGCGGCGGCGATAGGCGGATAGTCGGTAAAGGGGAAGCGGGTGCCGTCCTGGCGCAGACAGCGGTGTTTCAGGTCCAACAACCTGCGGCCTTTCAGGCTGCGTGGGCCGAGGCCGAGAATGGATCGTCCGGGTTCGTTCAGGAACAAAACCCGGCTGTCCTCGTCGAGCACCATCACCCCTTCCAGCACCGAGCCGAATAAGGATTGGAAATGCTGCTCCCGTTTGGTGAAGCCTGCGGAAGTGGAAAAAGATTGCTCTCCGCTATCCATGCCCTCGCCGATGGTTTGATCTTGATGTTGAGTCTCATGGTGGGGCCTGCGCCCGGCAACGGCAATCGGTCCCGATGGGTGTGATGCCAGACCGAAAGATTGTGTGGGGCTTATGCTTAGGGGCTTACAGCTATGGCGGATTGACGAGATCTGTCGTGAGCCGAATGGTTTTACTCGGAGAATTCTCTTTCGCCCGGTGGGCGCGCTGCGTTAGCCTCTGTTCGGAGCAGTCGTCTCACTTTCAGGGGAATCCGCCGAAATGACCGCCGATCTTCAAAACAAAATCCGTGAACGCGCCTTTCAGCTGTGGCAGGAAGAGGGCCATCCCGAAGGCCGCGATTATGATCATTGGCTGAAAGCCGAAGCCGAACTGGCCGCCGCCAAGCCGAAGAAAGCCGCCGCGCCCAAGAAGGCTGCCGAGCCGAAGGCCGCTGCGGCTCCGAAAGCTGCCGCCGCCCCCAAGGCTGCCGCTGCTAAAGCACCGGCCAAGAAGGCGGCTCAGGCCAAGGCCTAAAGCCCGATCCTTGGTGTCGCAAAGCCAACCGGCGGGACCTGCTCCCGCCGGAACATGCTTCTTTTTCCGTTGCGCCGCTTGCCATTTCGCCCTTGGCGCGGCTACTCTGCCGGCCCCATTCGACCAGACCAGAGAGCCGCCTGATGGATACCGAAAATCGCGAGATGTTCGCCGAACTGAACGCCCTGCTGACCGCCATCGCCAAGGCGCTGGAGATCGAGCCGGAAGCCGCCGCCGGTGCCATCGAAGCCGGCGAAATCGCCATCAAGATGGAAGTGGATGAAGAAGGCCGCCACTTTGTCGGCGTGACCTATCAGGGCAAGGTTTCGCGGGTCTATCCCGGCGTCATCCGCCATGCTCCCGAAGAACCGGAAGCCGCCGACGAAGACGAAGGCTGCGGCCATGGCGGCTGCGGTTGCGGCCACTGAGCCGACTTTAAGCTGACCTCATTGGGGCTTTCCCTCCAAACCTCAACCGGGGACTGACGTCCCCGGCCTTCCCTTTGTTTTTAGCAAGGGAACGAGGTTCGGGCGGTCGCCCGAGGAACCGGCTTACACATATTTCAGCGTCGTCATCATGCCTGCCGTCAGATAAGCGCAGGCGGACAAAAGCGCCACGACCAAGCGTGACATGGGCCGAAGCTCAGCATGGCGTGGAAAAGGAAGAGATTGAAAAAAGGCTGGGCCGATGATCTCGGTCCAGCCTGTTTCCTGACATCTTCCGGTGACGGGAAGATTATTCGTCGCGGTGGGTGCGCTCCAGCCGCTCATGCCGTTCCTGCGCCTCGATGGACAGGGTGGCGATGGGGCGGGCGTCCAGCCGGCGCAGGCCGATGGGCTCGTGAGTTTCCTCGCAATAGCCGTAGGTCCCGTCGACGATCCGCTGCAAGGCGGCGTCGATCTTCGAGATCAGCTTACGGGCGCGGTCCCTTGTGCGAAGTTCCAACGTGCGGTCGGCTTCGGTCTGGGCGCGGTCGGCGATGTCGGCTTCCTGCGATCCGCCTTCCTGCAAATGTTGCAGGGTTTCGTCGGACTCGCGCAGTAACTCATTGCGCCAACCCAATAATTTCTGACGGAAATATTCCGTCTGGGTTTCGTTCATGAAAGGCTCGTCCTCGGAGGGACGATAATCCGGTGGCAGCGTGACTGTCATGCTTCCCCACGATCCGGCACGGGGCCGGAACCCATAGTCTTGATTCCGCAGGGGAATATAAGGATCAGACGAGGCCGCCGCAAGCTGCGATTACAGCTGATGCTCAAGAAGCCGGTAAATTGCGCGATATTAAGGGGGGGAAACGGGTTTTTCGGCGGATTCAGGCGTCCGGCGAACGGGCGGCCAGCTTGGCCAGTTCCACTTCGGCCCGCAGTTCGATCTCGTCGAGAACGGCGGCCAGGCGGGGGTCGGCCACATTGTCGCGGCGCGAACGGATCAGTTGGGCCAGAGACGCCAGCTTGTCCTTGGGGATGGTGCCCAACAGCAGGCCGTGGCGCACTTCTTCCAGCTTGTCCAGAATGTCTTCGCCGCGCTGGATCAGCTTTTTGCGCTGTTCGCGCTCAAGGCTGTCGTCTGCGGCCTGCACAGCCAGCAGCGCGTCGATATTGCCAACCGTGTGGGTTGTCTCGACGGCATGAGCCTCCTCGGCCGCCTCGAATGTCTCGGCGAGCTGTTTGGCAAAGGCGCTGGAGGAGGACTTGTCGGTTTTTCCGGTGCGCTTTGCCTGCCCCGGTCCCGACGTTGGTCCATAACCGCTGATCTTCATGCCTGCCCATTAGAAGGAATGCTGTCGTGGGGCACAATACACCGGGATCAACCAGGATAAAAGCCCTTCTTGCGAGACTCCTTCATCTTTCTTTTATAACCGATTGTTTCTTAACAAAAGATTGCCATTGGTAAACTTTTGCAAAAATGGTCCTGCACCCGGAAGAAACTGCCGCCCGCCAGGGAAGAGCTTGCCGCTAGGCCCGCTTTCTGCCCGGTCAAAACCTAGCGTTTCCGCCATTTTCGCTATTGGCACGATCTTCGCATAGCTTTGTGCGGATCAGTGTCCGGGAACGGACGGAGAGGATTGACATGAACCGCGCACGCGCCCTTCGCAACGACGTCATCAGATACTGGCAGGCCGGATTGGCCGCCGGGCTGATTATCGCCGCAATGCTCATGGCTCAGCCTGCCCAGGCCAGCTCGCGTATCAAGGATATCGCCGATTTCGAAGGCGTTCGCGAGAACGTGCTGGTGGGATACGGCCTGGTGGTCGGTCTGAACGGCACCGGCGACACCATGGATAATTCGGAATTCACCCGTCAGTCCTTGATCGGCATGTTGAATCGTTTGGGCGTGAACACCTTGCCCAGCAGCAGCACCGCCCAGCTGGCCCTGAAGCCGAAGAACGTGGCGGCGGTGATGGTTACCGCCCGCCTGCCGGCTTTCGCCCGCCAGGGCACCAAGATCGATATTACCGTCAGCGCCCTTGGTGATTCCAAGGATCTGCTGGGTGGCACCTTGATGGTGACTCCGCTGACCGGCGCCGACGGCGAGGTTTACGCCATCGGCCAGGGTCAGGTCGCCACCGGCGGCTTCTCGGCCAGCGGCCAGGGCGCTTCGGTGACCAAAGCGGTGCCGACCACCGGGCGCATCGCCAACGGGGCCATCGTCGAACGCGAAGTTCCCTTCGACATGACCAATATGGAAACCGTGCAGGTGACCCTGCGCAATCCCGATTTCACCACGGCGCGCCGCGTCGCTCAGGCCATTAACGCCTATCTGGGCACCGACTCGGCCCGTCCGACCGACCCCACCACTGTGCATCTTCAGGTGCCGGGCCGCTACAAGGGCAATACCGTTGCGCTGCTGACCGATATCGAACAGCTGCGGGTGCAGCCCGACCAGTTGGCCCGCGTGGTGGTGGATGAACATACCGGCACCATCGTTATGGGCGAGGAGG
>Ga0209415_10012225_pt1 | contig 14338 bp, 9 predicted proteins | sample PeaSoiSIISIP2007_FD_187696 | JGI IMG/M metagenome (GOLD analysis project Ga0209415, IMG submission 187696) | Peat soil microbial communities from Weissenstadt, Germany - SII-SIP-2007 (SPAdes) (version 2) | ecosystem: Environmental > Terrestrial > Soil > Wetlands > Peat | place: Germany... | reverse complement strand
GGTCATCTTCCGTGAAGCGTGGTAAGCCGTAAAGATCGTCGATTTCCTGGGCGGTCAGGATCGACAGGCGGCGGGAGTCGGAGGCCATGCGAGAGCCACTTTCAGCGAGTGCAAAAAGTACACTTTCCGCACGGCAAGATTGAGATGCAATTCCATGGTAACGGAGGCCGGTATCCAGTGCGAAAACCTTTGCGGAAAACAACGTGCGGATTCCTCCGACAGGTGATAGCTTTATGCACTATGGATACTCCTGCCATTCCTCAGCTGCATCGGGTTGGATATGCCCGCGTCAGCAGCGTCGGCCAGAATCTGGATTCGCAGGTGGACGCCTTGCAAAAGGCGGGTTGCAAGAAGATTTTCACCGACAAGATGACCGGCTCCCGCATGGATCGTCCCGGCTGGGATCAACTGATGGACTATGTCCGTTCCGGCGACGCGCTAGTTGTGACGGAATTGAGCCGCATGACACGCTCCTTGATCCATCTGCTCGAAACGGCGCAACTGTTGGAGCAGAAGCAGGTCAACCTGGTCTCCCTACGCGAAAATATCGATACCACCACCGCCACCGGTCGCTGCTTCCTGTCGATGATGGGCGCTATCCATCAAATGGAACGGGAACTCCGCGCCGAGCGCGCCTCCGCCGGTCGGGCATCGGCAAAGGCGCGGGGGAAGACCGGAGGACGGCCTCGAACCGATGTAGCAAAGTTGAGAGACGCCAAAGTGCTCTATGAGAACTCCGGCAAGACGGCGGACGAAGTCTGCAAAGTCGTTGGGGTCGGCCGGCGGATCTTCTTTGCCTACCTCGCTCAACAGCGAGATCAGCAATCTACACCCACTATGGGTAGAGGCAACGATGGCCTGGTTAAAATGCAAACGCTGGGAAACTAACTGCCGGCAGCAGCCGAGCTTGACGGCTCCCTTGCTGGGAGCTCGCCTGGGAGGAATGACAGGGGCCCTTTACCGAGCGCCCGAGGCAGCCGAAGGGGTTGGTCGCGAGGGATTGGGAAAGTCTCATTACGTCTCATTCTACACGGGCAGGCACGTTTCACTCGTGTGGCGTCGGTTTGCCTTTCAGCCCTCCAAATACCTGCCGATATCTCTACTTAACGCTCCCCAAGAACCAGCAGATGCTCCTTTGCAGTTACCGCCCACTGCCCCATTCAAATTTCCCGAAACTACGTCCTTTGGTTTCCTTGTAGCCATGGCTTGTTGCCCATTTGCTTGCGGCCGCCTCCAGCTTCAGGTTTCCAGAGTTCAGGAAAGTCTCGGCCATCTCTCTGTCACCAATCCTACCGAGCGCCTCAATCAGTTCGTTCTCCGAACCTGCTATCCCCTTGGTGATATACCACCCGTAGGTCACCGAGATAACTTCCATGTCATGCGCTCTCGTTGCAGCCAGCAGAGGCTCGACAGCGCGCGAGTCTTCAAATGGAAACTTCAATATCAGCGATGCCGCACGTCGCCGGATGTTCGGTTCCTTGTCCTTCAAGGCGGCGATTAAGGGTTTAGTAGCGTATGGGCCGGCATCGATCACCCCGCTAGCGGACTGCTCTCGAACATTTGAATCACCGTCAGTCAGTGCCGCTTCGACTAAGGGCCCTGCCATGAGTATGACCGCCCGGGAGTTTTCGTTGGCCAGGTCGGCTGTAGACAAAACCTTAGCCCAGGAATTTTTGTCGGCAAAGTCCATTCTGGACAAAACCCCAGCCCATAATGCGATTGTTGACAACGCCCCAGCCGCACCCTCTCTGACCAAAGAGTCAGTGTTTCTTAAAGCTAAGATCAGAGGCTCGACCGCTTGGGATCCGATATATTCCAAGCCCAGACGCGCGTTTGTCCGGACCGTCGAGTCTGCATCTCCCAAAGCGGCTATTAGTGCAGCGACGGCCCGGCCATCCTCCATCTTGAATGGACCAGGCTCTTTAATATGCGCCCAAAAATTAAAGAGCCGAACCAAATTGTGGGTCGCCTCCTCTCTGACCTTATCCGTTGGGCTCTCCATTTGTTCGATCAGCCGGCTCACTCGAATGGAATACCAACAAAAAACAACGGTCACAGCTCCGCAGAAGCAGGCCAGTATTCCCAAAATATAGGGCCGTTTCATTCGCCACACGCGACGGATATCCAGCGCGGCCACAAAATCCTCCGATTGAACGATACCAGAACCCTGCTGCGTTCGGGCGAAACGGCTCAGGAAAAGACGGGGCAGGCGGTTACGGAGCCTGAGCGGCGGCGGCGGTCCGTCGTAGTGGAGATTGTCGTCAAGCCCCCTGCTCCTGGTCGCGTCGTCGTGCCACGGATTATCTAACGATATTTGCCGTTATCCCAGCCGCGCGGCACCGTGGCTGTTGGCGATCGCGTAAAAAACGTCTATTTTTGAACACGAGCCGACCGCCGTCAGGGATCACCTCCGTCTCGGGACCTGCGGATAAGGGTCAATCCAGGGGCTAACTAGGCAAGGGCTTCGCCCTTGATATCCCTGCGGGATATGGGAGTCAGAAGTCAGGAGTCAGGAGTCAGAATCGCGGCGTCCGGCAGGCGATTGCAACGAAAGAGCTTGCCAACACAACGAGAACAAAATTCTCGTTTGGGCGCCCATAACGGGAACTAACGTCTTCCACCCTGCCGGGCGGGCACAACGCGCACCCGGGACAATTCTACGCCCGGCCCTTCCGTATGCCGCGTGATATGATAGCCGATACGCTCGGAAAGAATGCCGCGCAATGAGGACTTTAACCGTTCTGGGATCGACAGGCTCGATCGGAACCAACACTTTGGATGTTGTGCGGCGCAACCGCCACCTGTATGAGGTGTATGCGCTCGCGGCCGGCCAGAACGTGGACGCGCTGCTCCCCCAGGTCCTCGAATTTCGCCCCAAAGTCGTGGCGCTCGCAACCTCCGACGGTCTGAACCGTCTATCCAATAGGCTCACAGCAGCCGGACTGCCGCGAACCGAATGGCCCGAGCTGTTGTGGGGGGATGCCGCCCGTGTTCAGGTGGCCACCGCTTCCGAAATCGACACCGTGATTTCGGCCATCGTCGGCGTAGCCGGCCTGGAGGCAACCTACGAAGCGATCCGGCACGGCAAGCGAGTCGGCTTGGCGAATAAGGAAGTACTGGTATCCGGCGGCAGGCTGGTAATGGAAGCCGTGCGGGAATTCGGGGCGGAGTTGGTGCCGGTGGACAGCGAACATAACGGGGCGCACCAGTGCCTGCGCGCGGGTAACCGCGCGGAGGTGGCGCGGCTTATCCTGACCGCCTCGGGCGGGCCGTTCCGCAACACTCCCAAAGAGGCCCTCGCCTCCGTCACGCCGCGGCAGGCCCTCAATCACCCCACCTGGCGCATGGGCAACCGCATCACCATCGACAGCGCCACCCTCATGAACAAGGGATTCGAGGTGATCGAGGCGTGCTGGCTCTTCGATTTCGCTCCTTCGCAGGTGGATGTGGTGATTCACCCGCAATCCACCGTGCATGCCATGATCGAATACAGCGATGGCAGCGTGCTTGCACAGATTTCTGCGACGGACATGCGCATGCCTATCCAGTACGCGCTGACCTATCCCGGCCGGTCCGAAGCGCCGGTGCCGCGGATCGACTGGACGGAAGCGCGCAAATGGGAATTCCTGCCTCCCGATTTCGACAAGTTTCCGCTGCTCAAGCTGGCCTACCAGTGCCAGGAGGCGGGTGGATCGGCCACTTGCACCTTGAATGCCGCGGATGAAGTGGCGGTGGAGGCCTTCCTGCAGGGCACCATCGGCTTCACCTCGATTTACGAAATTGTCTCCGAAACGCTCGCCAAAATGCCGATGAGGAATCCAGGAACAATTGGCGGTATCCTGGAGGTGGACCGGGAGTCGCGTATGCTGGCGCGCGACCTGGTCACGGCGCGCGTGGCGGGGCCCGTAACGGTTTGAATTCATATGCTTGTCTTTATTGAAAATACTTTGTGGCTGCTGGTCCTCATCGGGGTGATGATTAATATTCATGAGCTCGGCCATTTTTGGGCGGCTCGCTATTTCGATGTACGGGTGGAGGCCTTCAGCTTCGGGTTCGGCACGCGCCTGTTCGGCTTCAAGCGCGGCGAAACCGACTACCGTTTTTCGCTGATTCCGCTCGGCGGATACGTCAAAATGGCCGGGGAGCAGGCCGCCGACGATACCGTCAACGACCCGCGCAGCGTGCTCGCCAAGCCCCGCTGGCAGCGCCTGATCATTTCGTTCGCTGGACCGTTCATGAACGTGGTGCTGGCGGTGGGAGTCCTCACCGGGCTCTACATGATCAAGTACCAGCGCGCTTCCGATGCCGATCTGGATCCCGTGATCGGGCACGTGGCCGCCGATTCCCCCGCCGCCAAAGCCGGCCTCCAGGAGGGCGATCGCATCGTCAAGCTCGACAGCAAGGTGAATCCCACCTGGGATGACGTGATCGTGCAGGAAGCCGAAGGCGCGTACCGTGCCCTGCATCTCACCGTGGAGCGCGGCGGAAAACGCGTGGATACCGTGCTGACCCCCACCCTGAGCGAGAAGTCGGGTGTGGGATACGCGGGCTGGGACGCGCGCGGCGAAATTCAACTGGTCGAAGTGGAGTCCGGCTTTCCCGCCGACAAGGCCGGCCTCAAAAAGGGCGACGTCATCCGCTCGGTCAATGCGACCCCCATCCATTCCGCCGGCAAGCTGCAGGAACTGACCAAGAACAGCGGCGGCAAGCCGGTCGCGATTCAGTACGAGCGGGACGGCCAGCAGCACGAAGTATCGGTGCAGCCGGTTTTCTACAAGGGTGACGGGCCGGGGCGCTGGTTCATCGGGGTGGGGCCGCAACCCAAGTTCAACATCATCACCACGCGCCTGTCGCTGCCCGATGCCTTCCGCGAATCGCTCAGCCAGAATGGCAAGAACGCCATGATGATCGTGGAGGTGCTGAAGGGCGTGATCGAGCGGCGCATGTCCACCAAGAACCTCACCGGACCGATCGGCATCGCCCAGATGTCCGGCGAAGCCGCGCGCGAAGGCCCGTCCGCGTTCTTCCTGCTGATGTCGATGATCAGCCTCAACCTGGCGATTGTGAACCTGCTCCCCATCCCCATCATGGATGGCGGCGTCATTCTGATGCTGCTGGTCGAGATGACCATGCAGCGGGACCTGAGCCTCAACGTGAAGGAAGCCATGTTCAAGGTTGGGTTCGTTTGCATCATGCTGCTGGTGGCTTTCGCCATCTACAACGACATCTCGCGAATCCTCCCCGCGGGGTAGCACAGGCATTCTTGCCTGTGTAGCGTTCAGGTTTCGCGAGTACCTACTTCATCTTCGCCTGCGTCTCGCCGATGCTGTAGTCCAGCCAGCCGCGCTCGTTGCTGTTCTGGCAATGATCGCGGAGATTCTCCAGCGCCCTAAGCCGCACTTCGAGCGCCGGGCGATTCGCCCCGTCCGCCGCCAGCGCGGCTTCCGTCAGGCGTAACGCCTCCACCGCCTGCCCCTCCGCCAGCCGCTCCCGAGCCAGCTTCGTGACGCCCTCCGGCCCGCCCGCCACCTTTACCAGGTCGCCGTAGACCGACGACGGCGGGCTGTCGTACATGGTCGCAGGGTTGAGATCGAACCAGCCTGCATAGCCTTCGTAGATTCCGCGAATCGACCAGCTCAGCTTTCCGTAGCTCTCGCCCACCACCAGGCGTTCCGGCAGCCGGATCTCGCGCATCAGCGTGTAGACATCCTTGCCGGCGTTCATCCCTTTCACCACCTCGTCGTGCACGTAGAGGATCGCGTCGCGGTAGCGCGTGAGGCGCCGCGCGATCTCGTCCGCGCCGCGGATGGGCCGCCCGTGGCTGGGCAGCACCAACTCCGGCCGCCAGCCCATCACCTTGTCGAGCGAATGCACGTAATCCAGCGCCCACCGCGGCTGGGTTCCCCGCAGCGTATAGATGTTGGGGAACGACTCATAGTAGTTGTCGCCGGTAAACGCGGCCTTCCATTGTGGTATCCATACCGAGAGATGGTCCGGCGTTTCCCCGGGAGTAGCGTAAATCTCGAACCGGATGCCGCCCAGCGTGAAATCGTACCGGTCGCCGAACAGAATGTCAGGCTCGATCTTCGCGCCCTCGTTGCCGGGCCACGCGGGCGCCGCCGCCGGCCGCTCGCGCGCGAACTGGGCCGCGTTGCGCAAAGCGAAGAAGCCGTTCAGCCGCGCCTGGTACTTGACAAAGTCGACGTGGTTCTTCTGCCCGATAACGTGCGTTCCCGGTTCTTTCCATAGCGGGATCCCGCCGGTATGGTCGCCGTGGCCGTGCGTCAGGATAATGTACTTGACGGGCGCGGCGCTCTTCTCCTTGAGCAGCTTGACGTGCAACTTGGCCGGGCCCGGGCTGGAAGTGTCGATGACGATGTTTCCCTCGGGCGTCGTCACCAGGTAGGTATTGCCGAACCCCACCGCCTGGTAGATATTGGGCGTGATCTGGACAGCCTCGCGCGCGTCCATGCCTTCGCGCGTGAGCTCGACCGGATTGGGCGGCATTTGCGCAAATACCGCGCCGGCGAACACCGCCGGAAGCAGCTTCCTCAGATTCCCGCCCCATCGCATACAGCTTGCCCTCCGATCTCAGGCCACGATTATCTGCGAAACCCCACGGGTTTTTCAAGGGGTTCCCGAATTGTGCCCGCGGGGTAGCTAAACTTCGGGCGCGGCAGAACTCTTCGAGCGCTCCTCTCTGATCCGGTCCGCTTTTTCGATGACGGTTTCCCGCAACCCCTCCGGCACGCGCTCAAGCACCCGTTTTCTTCGCGCCTGTGGGCCTGGAGTGGCCCTCTCCTCGGCCGGTTCGTCAGCCCGCAGGAGGTCCAGGACAAACCGATACATCTGGGCCATCTCAACAATTGACGGCTCCGCTTTCCCCTCAATCTCGCCGACTAGGCGTTCAGACCCGGCTAGCGGCAGACTGCTGAGAACGGTTTGGAGCACCTGCTCGGCGACAGCCAATGAGGCGCCGTGGCTTTCGGCCAGTCGGTGACCGGCATCGAACACCTCCGATTGAGCTTCATCGTGACGTCCCAACCGCCGGAGCGACCTCGTCAGGAAGAGATGCGCCCAAACGACAGCAGGATCCGTGGAATCGAACCGAGTGATCGCACCTCGGAGCAACTCCGCCGCCTGGCTGGCCTGCTCTGTCTGATACGAATTGCCGAGGTATAACATTGCGAAGCCGACCTGCCTCCGCACCTCGGCCTGCCCGCTCTCGGCAAAGCGGCCGATCACATCCCGGTAGACCGCTGCCGCCTCATTGGCTCGCCCGGATTGATCCAGTCGGAAGCCCAGATTCACGATCCAGCAGACAGCGCTTTCATCAAGCGCAGGATAGGAGCTATCGCCTAGACGGTCCATGATGCCCGTGTAAATACTCATTTCCTCATCAATATGTCCAGAGACGCCTAAAGCGGTGGCCATGTTAACCATTGCGCCCGTGACCGACTTGCGCAAGGAAGGATCCTCGCTGTCACCAAAACGAGCGATGGCCTCGCGGCTTGTTTCCAGAGCCTCCTTAACACGCCCGGACCGACCGAGCATTCCACTCAGGTGTACCATCGAGCTGGCTACCTGTCCCTGCTGCGCTATTTCGAGGTTACTGCCGAAACGGGAGATAAGTTCTCGGCACGTTGCCAACGCCTCATCTAGTTGCCCGCATTGACGAAGCGCGATGCTGAGGTTGATCGCTGCGTTGACGACATGCGTCCGCACTGCCGGCATTGCACTCCCCCCGAAGCGCGCGATAAGGTCGCGGTAGGCCGCCAGCGATTCCTCGACTCGCTCGCACTCACTTAGCCTGAAAGCAAGGTTGAATGCGGCGTTGGCAACATTCAACTGGACTGCCGATGTCTCGCTGTCTCCGAGGCGCAAGATAAGGCCGCGGTAGGTCGCTATTTCCTCATCGGCGTTGCCGGACCGGCCCAGAGTGACACCAAGATTCACCATGACGGCAGCCACCTGCCCCTGCAGCGATGGTTCCGTACTTTCGCCGAAGCGTGCAATGGTCTCGCGGTAAGCCGCCAATGCCTCGCCGATCCGGCCGGCCTTCACCAATGCCGCACCAAGGTTAACTAGCGCACGTGCCACAAATTCCCGCGTCTCGGTGTCGCTGCTGCTGCCGAATCGCGCAATCAGGTCGCGATGGGTGGCTATTTCATCCGCAGTTCGCCCCGATTGCCGGAGACTCACTGCAAGGTTCAACATCCCCAAAGCTACATTCCTACTCAGCGCGGGTTCGCCGTCCTCGCCAAAGTGCTCTATGAGGTCGCGGTAGGCCGCCATTTCCTCCTCAGCGTGCCCGGATTGACCCAAAGCCAGGGCGAGGTTAGACATCGCGGCAGCTACTCCTACCCGGACTGGCGCAAAGGCGCTGTTCCCGAAACGAGCGATGACTTCACGACAGATTGCAATGGCCTCCTGGAGTTTCCCGGATTCACCCAGGGCGGCACCGAGGTTTACCATCCCCTGAGCTACCTGCGTTTGCACCGCCGGCTCGGTACTGTCGCAAAAAAGGGCGACAAGTAGACCCCAGGTTGTGAGCGCCTCCTCAACACGCCCAGCCTGCTGCAGCGCGATTCCGATGTTTGCTAAAGAGAGCGCGATCTGTTCCTGCACAGCGGGTTCACTCCTGCTGAACAGAGCAAACCCCTGGTTGCTGACTTCGATCCGCCCGGCTCGGCCCAACCAAGCTGCGGGCGCTGCCGTTGCGCCGGCGACGTTGCGTTGCGTGCCCTGCGATACGGAATTGCCAAAACGAGCTATTAGATCGTGATAAACTGCCAGTTCCTTATCGATCCGCCCAAGTTGGGCCGCGGCGGCAAGGATGCAGATCATTGCGTGAGTCGCCACTTGTTGAGTCGCGGGTTCCGTGCTCCCGCTGAGTCGAGTGACGACATCGTGCCAAGCGGCCACAGCCTCTTCGACATGCCCAGACCGGCTCAATGAGGTGCCGACGTGGAACGTGGCCGTAGCGACATATTCTTGCATGTTGGGTTCGACACTGTTCCCAAAGCGGACAATGACTTCGCGGCTGGCCGCCAGAGATTGTTCAAACTGTCCTGATTTACCCAATATGGCACCGAGATTCACACCCGCGTGGGCCACATGCTTCTGCACGGCGACTTCGTCACTGCTGCCGAAGCGCGCAGTGAGGTCGCGGTAAACACCAAGTGCCTCCTCACGGCTCTTGGATTCCCACAGGGCGATGCCGAGCCTGACCATCGCGCGAGCGACTCGCTCTTGATCAGCCGGTTCTTGGCTGCTCTCGAACCGGGAAATAGTTGCCCGTAGCGCCTCGATGCTTTCTTCACCCTCCTCCAGTTTGGGGGTCTCGACCAGACTCTCCGCAACCGGTCCGGCGATCGCCATCTCCTTCTCACATTCCATCCACAACTGCTCCCGCTCGGCGCTGCCTATCGGTGACCGGGCGTAATCGAGCGCCGATCGGATTTGCACCGTGGTCGTCTCCAGGAGGTCATGCTCTATCGCCAGTCGCGCTGCGGTCATTTCCGCAGACAGCGCCGCGAGGGTCGATTCGAGTTCCGATGGAGTATGCCAGATTGCGAGGAACCGAACCAAAGGCTCGAGCATACGCCGCCCACTGCGATAGTGAAGCCAAGTGCGGAACAAGCCGTCGGTCAACTCGAAGACCGAGCCCTTTCCCACACGGCCTCCCGCAGGAGCAATGTGTCCTTCATCCAGCAGGCGTTTGACCTGAGTGGAAAGCGAACGCTCCGGCAATCGCGTCAACTCCGCGATTTCCGAGATCGTCAAGTTCTTGTGCGAAAGGGCTACGGCTTTCACGATCGCCCGTTCCCGCGGCGCCAGTCGCGCCAGGCGCGCTTCAAAATATGCCGTCTGCGCATCGAGGAGTTGCCTTAACTCTTCGACCATGGCGCGGATACCAGGCTCTCCGGACATGACCGAGAAGCCCATCACGGCAGCACGAGGATTACCCCCAGCAAGACGATGCAGTACCCGCCACCTTAGCCGGCTCTCGGGTCGCCCCGGATCGTCCTCTACATCCACCGTCCGTCCCGTAAGCGTCTTGAGCTTGCCGAAGAGGTCACGGAGATTTTCCTCGGACATCGGGCGGAGTCTGCGTTCTCGCAAATGACCGAACAGGGGAGAGCCGGGTCGCGAAAGCTTTGGCAGATAGCGAGTTGGGGTAGTGCTGATGAAAAGGAACTCCTTGTCATCCGAAAGCAAGGAGCGCAGCCTGCCTGCTTCCATCGTCCCCCGTTGCCCGCTGATGCTCTCCAACCACGCATCCAGATTCTCCATCAGGACGACGAGGATCTTACCGCTGCGTTGGGCTTCCCTCTTCAGTAACTGACAAACATCGTCGAAAAGAGCAGGATCGTCACCGCCATAAGTGATCTCGGAAATAGCCTTGGAGACACAGGCCGCCGCTGGGCCGTTGCCATGCTGATCCAGTTCCGCCGCGAGACGGCTGGCTACCGCAAGCAAGAGCATCCCGGCAGAGTATGCCTCGTAGGCCTCGGACTCGCCGAGCCACACTGGCAAGAAAGCCGCCGAGAGTTCCGAATTTCGATGGATGCGATGGTACAAAATGGCAATCAGATGGGTCTTTCCCATGCCGCGGGGACCCCGAATCAGCCAGTGCTGCCGCGTGGCGGATTTAGCCTGCAGCCGAAGGTCATCCTGTAGCTCATGGAGGATGTCGTCCCGGCCCACCAGCATTTCCTCGAGCCGCTCCCACGACTCCTCGCGCGGATTGTACGCCAGCGGAACCGGGTTACTCATCTTCTTCGTAAACTCCCATCTGGGCTCGCCACCAGTGCCGGAACAGCCGCGATACAAAGCTGACGCGGCCAGCCTCAGTCCGCACCGGGAAAGTCTCGTTCAGCCAGGATCGAAGTCTCTCGCCCTCCGCCGGCCCGAAGCTGCTCAAAACTGCCCGTACCTGCTCCTCACTCACTCCGGTTTCGAAAGGCTCCCGTGCAATAACGTTCAACGCCTCGGATATGGCCTCGGCCCCCTGGTTGATCTCCTGCGCCTTTCGGCGTATGTGCACGTCGAAGTCGTCGAACGATTCGGTGGTACCAATGAAACCTCGAAAAAGGTCTTCGCATTGTGCGATGCTCGTCACGCCACCGCGCTTGACCTCGCTCATCAGAGCGTCGAGGAACCGCAACGCAGGAAAAGGAACCGTGAGATCCACGTGGCTCTGCAGCCAGGCGATATCTGCGGACTCGGCCACAATTCCGGAACCCAGCAAGACCCGCCGTAGTTCACATTCCGGATGCCGGAAGTCCAGTGGTCTAAGCGACACCCTATGCAGCCGGGAGAACAGATTGGGGAGTTGATCCTGCGCCAGGCTTAGCTCGGAACGCAGATAGTCCAGCCAATCCACAGAACCGGCAACCACAAGCATGCCTCCATGTTCGCCCAGTGGCTCGGCCAGTGCGGCCAGGAATGACAAGATTTCCCGGCGCCGTGATTCTTCGCCGGCTTCCTTCTGCTTGACAGCTCCAAATAGCGCAACCAGCTCATCCACAAAGAGCACGAGCGGTTTGCCGCTGTTGCGGCATACCGCGCCGATGGACTCCCGAAGAGTGCCCGCCGGGTCAATTTGCGCAACTCTACAGGCCGTTCGATAGCCTTCACCCGTTGCCAGCGATCGGAAGCGCGCGGCAACGTCGGCTGGAGTAGTATCCCGCTCGAGATTGAGCGGGATGGTTTTGAATTCTCCATCCAGCCTCGCCTGCAATTGTCGCATCGCCGAGGTCTTGCCCATGCGGCGGGGAGCGTGAAGAAACAGGCTCTCGCCGGCCCGGATCCGCGCTCCGAGATCTTCTATCTCCGCCAACCGGTTCAGGAATTGAATTCCCTCCGCAGGGCTGCCCACCGCCCCACCGGCCCGCGGGAGCAACTCCGAGTCCCCGGCTGCTATGTGGTCGATCACGGGCTCCAGCAACGCCGCTAGTTGATCCCGGTTTAGTCCGGCGAATTCGAGTGTTTCGAATCGAACCAGGTCGGCGCTGAACAGCCGACTATCGACTAGGGAGATCTGGCCGGGATCCGCGACGGCATGCCACGCAAACCCGTGGTGCCCACGCTCCTCAACGCGATGGTCGCAAACCGACTGAATGTCGCTGAGCACATCGATATCGGCGGCGCCCTCCACCAGGAAGAGCAGAATCCGCGACCTCCACCGGCCCTGTGGGTCGATCCATGCCAAGGCCTTGCCCGTCTTTAAGCTCTCGTTTCGCAACCGCATGTTGTCCTTCTACTCCGCACCCGCGGTGCGGCGTGCGCGGAGGGCCCCCAGCAGACGGTCGAAAGTGAGGTCGGCAACGTAGAGCAGTTCGCTGATCGCGTAAGCCTCAATTCTGTGACTTTCGTCCACAGCTTCGCCGCGGCGTTTGGGCTCATACATCAGAAAATGGTCCTTCTTGTCCCACGCCTCCTGGAACATCGTCTGGACTTGAACTTCGACTTTGATCCGTAGATTGGTCTTTCTGTAGAAGATTCCTTTGAAGCACTTCTCTCCACTCTTCCGCTTCTCGGGACCAAGATCGACCAGGTTTCTCAAACCGTGACTTTGAAGTGCGAAGTCCTCGGAGAGGGAGCGCTGCGCCGCGGAAAGGCGGCCAAGGTCCTCCGGCTTGCATGTGTAGGGCTCTTGGAGCTTCGAGCAAACAGCCTTTACATCCGAGAGGAAGTTCAGGACGATTCGAAATCGCGCCAGATCCTCCATCTCCTCCAGGAAATTGTCGAAAGCCAGCGGAGGCCTTACGCCCGCTGGATCCCAATCGCGCACCATCTTGTCGAGGATGCTTTCCGGCGATTTGACCAAATGTCCCAAGTCCGACCGGTAGAAGAGGCGGTGCCTCTCGGACGAATGCAGCGACCCTTCAACCTCCTCGATAACGCCCTGAATCCTGGCATGGAGCGCGAGGGCTGTGTTCTCGAAACCAACGGTGGCCAATTGCCCGCGGATCCAATTCGCCACGCTGCCTTGGTCTGCGCTCGGCGAGGGATCCGCCGGTGAGGCCGGGTACCCCGGATGCCCCCATGGGAAGTGATCTCGAATGAACCGATCTATCTTGGATTCAGAATCCACGGGGAGCACCTCGATTCCAGGTTTACCAACTACATTGTTGTCCAACTATTTTGTCATGCAACTATTATGTTGTGCAATTTGCGCCTTGTCAACAATACGCCGGAACTAGGGTGCCACGGCCAACTCCTTACGGCGATAACTCAAAACCCCACAATACTTTACGGGCTATTTGCCAATCTCCTGAGCGTCGGCTCCCCGACCTGTGGCTCAACCTCGCTACGGCTGCAAACCCTACTTCCCCGCCGGGTAGCCGTGGAGCTGCGGGCCGACCACATTGGAATAGTGCCGACGATCGCGGCCGTCGTGTCTCCCGTCAGGAAGCCGACGGCGATCTTGCCGGCCGGCATCGGTGCGAAGAACTGCTGGGGATCGCCTCCCACGTTGAAGCCGTGCAGCAGCAGTTCGGTTATGTCGGCGATAGTGACGAGGGAAGCGTCCGCTTTCGTCTCGGCGATAATGCCGCCCGCGCGGATTCGCCTCGCGTTCTCGCTGAATTCATCGAGTACTTTTGGCAGTCCTTCTTGCCGGGACCCCTTGAAGCATGCCTTCGGCGCTTATGTCTTCGTCAATCTCAGGCCATCGGATTCCAGAACCGTTGCCGATGATCTCGAACCTTGCACGCTGTTCGGGAGTAGCCTCCGAGAGCCGCCATGACCACACCAACGGAACACTAATCGTCCGGCCGTCCACCAACTGGGCGGTAATCGAGTCCTCAGTGACCGAAACATTTTGAATACGCGCGTCGACCCTAGTCGCAATGCTCATGCCAAGCCTCCAAAATCGTCTCCACGTTAAGTTCTATCTGGACGCGGATCTGATTCAATTCTCGCGCCGAAAAACCATCGTTGCGGGCCAGCGCCAGGGGCGTGAGCCAGTATTTGCAGAGCTTGTTCTCGCGTTGAACGTGTACGTGCTCGGGTTCGTTGCAGTCGAAGCTGTAAAAGAAAAAGCGGTACGGTCCGGGAATGTTCTAACTGTCGGCATTCCGCGCCCTCATAGCCGCATACGCTTCATCGTATCGCAACAGAAGATCCTCTCGTAGAGATTTTGAACACCGATTCGTCCTGTGAAATCATGTCCCCGGCCGGATATTCGGACGCTCCCAAGGAGATCCCGATGGCCGACAATTCCTCAGAACCGTTTCCCTGTCGGATACCCGTGGAGCTGCGGCCGACCACATTGGAGAACTTAGCTGTCGCTCTCTGGTCGGGGAGTGAGAGAATGGCGGGAGGACAA
>Ga0209415_10012224_pt1 | contig 14340 bp, 9 predicted proteins | sample PeaSoiSIISIP2007_FD_187696 | JGI IMG/M metagenome (GOLD analysis project Ga0209415, IMG submission 187696) | Peat soil microbial communities from Weissenstadt, Germany - SII-SIP-2007 (SPAdes) (version 2) | ecosystem: Environmental > Terrestrial > Soil > Wetlands > Peat | place: Germany... | reverse complement strand
GAGCCCGAGACGGCTCACGGCGATGACGAGGGCGAGGAGCAACGCGGCGCCTGCGCAACCGCCCCAGACGACCGCTGACGGCGCGTCGATCGAGAGCGCCTCGAGAAAGACCGCGGTCTCGAAGCTCTCGCGGAACACGGCCAGAAACGAGATCCCGAAGAGTGCGAAGGCGCCGCTGTCCAGCGCGCCGCGCGTTCGCTCGCGCAGGTCACCCAGCGTCTTTCGGGTCGTCGAGCGGGCATTGAGCCACAGGGCGGCGTTCAGCAACATGGCAACGGCCACGAATGCGAGGCATCCTTCGAGCTTCTCGTCCATCGCCCCGGCGAGAGCCTTGCGGCCGAGCGCAAAAGCGACGGCGCCTGTGGCAATTGCCGAGGTCCACCCGGCGTGGACGAACCGCGCGCTCGACGCTTGCTTGCGCTTCTTCAGCACCGCGAGCAGGGCCGCGACGATGACCGCGGCCTCGAAGCCCTCGCGCACGATGACGAGCAGCGCAAACCAGAATGCCGACAGCTTCGTGGTCGTCGCATGCGCGCCGGTGCCGGCGGCGCGCTCGAGGAGCGCGATCAGCCGGATCGCGTCGTCCTGGGCGTGGGGGTCCCCGTCGCGCAGCGCCGTGCGGGTCGTCGTGAACGCCGCCTCCAGCTCGGTCAGCGATTCCGGAGCGCGTGCGCGTAGCCAGGGCTCGATCGGCTCGACGTCTCCCAGGTAGGCATCCAGAACGACTTTCTCTGCGCCGCTGCGGTCGCCGCGGCTGAGAAGCTGCACCGCTTCGCCGACCCGCGCGCGCGCGGTCGAGAGGAGCGCCGGCGCGTCCAGCTCGCGGATCGTCCGGCGAAGGCACGCGACCTCCCTCGCACCGACCGACCTTGCCAGCTCCTCGTCGGAACGGTTCGCGAGATCGTCCAGCGAAACGCGCGGCGGCACATGGTCGCACTCCGGCTGTCGCAGCGAGAACACATAGAACGACAGCGCCCAGCGCTGCTTGTCGTCCAGCGTGTCGAAGGGCGGCATCGCCGTCCCCTTAACGCCGAAGCGGATCGCGCTGAAAGCGCGGAAGGGCGTGAACCCCGCCATCACGTCCGTCGAACGAAAGCTCGCCGGCCTTGGATTGAGAGCGACGGCCGCCGGGCCATTCCCCTCGCCCGTTGAACCGTGGCAGCTGGCGCACGCCTGCCGGAACACCTTTGCGCCTTCCTCGAGATCCGGAGGGGCCGCGGGCGCCCGCGAAGTACCTGTCGCGGCGACCAGATCGTCCACCATGGAGGCGCAATCGGCGCCGACCTCGGCGGGGTCCGATCCCTGGCGGACGCGCGCGCCGATCGACGCGACTCGCGCGGCGAACGCCGACCCATCAGGCATGCCCTGGACGATGGCGGCGGCGTCCGCCGCCAGCGAGCGCTGTTCGGCAAGCTCGCCGGCGTCGCCCGAGGCGACCGCTGCGGGGTAGTCATGCCCTATGTACTGGAGGATCGCGACGAGTCGTTGCGGGGCGCCGTCTTGCGTCGAGTTTGCCGTTCGCCGCGCCGCACCGCCGTGGAAAGCGAAGACGAAGACCGCTGCGATCGTCGCCAGGACACACAGGCCCGGCAGATACCTGATGTTGAAAGTCGTCTTCAAGTAGCTCCGTGGACTATGAGCCGAGACGGATCGATCTGCAAGCGCTCCGAGAGGCCCTAGGAGCACCTTTGACCCTGCGGCGGTCCGGTCTTGCTCTAGGATCTTCCTGACGGCGATGCTCCCCGCAGCGGTCCAGGAGGCATTCTCGACGCTGAGCGCGGCCTTCGCCCGCCCGGAGGTCCGCGACGCGGTGCGCGCTCGGTGGCGCGCGAGCAGCGAGCGTCTCGACGCCCAGCTTCCGGAAGATCTGGGCGTCGCCAGCGACGTGCTCCAAAGCACGCTACCGACGTTGACGCAGCGGGACGGCGACGTCGCAGTGCTTGGCAGGCTCTTCGCGGAGCGCGCAAGCGAGGTTCTCTTTTCGTGGTGCACGGCGACCACGTGGCGGCGCGACGTGCGCATGGCGAAGCTCCTCGCCCTCGCCGCCGAGGCCGGCTTCCGCGAACGGGTCGTCGCCGTGGCCCGTGAGAGGGTGCTCGAAGGGCCGCTCCTCGATGCGCTCGCGTGCGCCCCGCTCCTCGGCGATGGCCTGGCGCTGGCGCTTCCGGCAAACATCCAGGCGCGGGCCCGGCTCGAGATCCTGGTCTGGGAGGCCGGGGCGAGCGCCGTGGAGGTCCCCGATCTCGGCCGGTGGCTCTGGGGATCGCCCGACACGTTCGAGGCGATGATCCGCGGGCCGGCGAGGGGCACATTGCGCGGCCGGGTACGCGCGGCGCGTTGCCTCGAGGTCAGCGCGCGCGCGATGCCTCCCGCGACCGATCCCGAGCTCGTCGGGCAGACCCTCCACGTGCTGCAGCCGCTTCTCCTGCACCCGGAGCCGCTCGTCTGGATTCACGCCGCCCGGGCCCTCGGACGGCTCACCGGTCCGCTCGAACAGCTCGAGGGGACCCTCCTCGACTGGGTCCTCGGGCAATCGCGGGTCCTGCGGCAGCGCGCGATGACCGCCGTCGCGTCGGTGCCGGCAGATCGGCCCATGCTCCTGGGGAGCCAGCTCGTCGCCGTCATCAACTCGCCCGACGAAGAGGCATGGGTGCTCGCGGCGGTCGCCGCGGCTACGCCCTACCTATTCTTCGAGCGCAGGGACCTGTGGGATCGCCTGGCCAGGCGCATCCTCGCTGGAGACGGCGGTGCGATCTCGGCGCGCGCCCTCGCCCGAGGACTCGCCACGCTCTGGCGCCGTGGCATCGCGCACGCCGAGATCGAAGGCCCCCTCCGAGCGCTCCGAGAAATGGCGCGCCGCGCGCGCGCGGGGTCGCTCGACGAATGGCGCAGGTGGCTCGAGGTGACGGCCGTGACCGACGCGGTCGAGGGCGCGGAGCGCGATCCGCTCGACCTCGAGCTCGGCCTCGAGAACCTGATGCGCCTCGCCGCGCAGTACGACGACGAGGAGGCGGACGCGCGCGCCGCGCGTTTCGCCGTGTCGCTCGCGCCCACCTTCTCCGAAGCGCGCCGGATCGCGCTCGGCTCGGGCAGGGTGCGCCAGCGAGCCGCCGCGATCAACGCGCTCGAGGGTTGCGCGCGAGCGTTCGCGCTTCGCCTCTGGGGGCCCCTCCTCGCGACCCGCCCTGGAGGCGATCCCGTGGAGGAGCCGGACCTTGAGGAGACGTGGAAGGTCATCGCGCGCGCGCCCTCGGAGATTCTCGACCTCGTCCAGGCGCGGCGGTCGAGCGAAGGCGGTGACCTCGACGTCGACCTTGCCCTCGAGGTGCTCGCGATCCGGCTCGGAGGCTACGCGCTCGACGCGTGCGGCGAGGACGGAACGCTCGGCCCGGGCCGTGGCCCTACGGCGCATGATACCTGCCTGTGGCTTCGCAAGCTCGAGGGCTTCGCCGATGGCTCGCGCGAGCTTCCCCCGTCGCTCAGGGGCGCGCTGAGCACGCTCTTCTGGCGGCTGGTGGACACGACGCGCGGCACGGCCCTGGGCGAAGTCGACGACGTGCGCTGGCTCGGCCCGTTCGCCGCGTGGTGGGCGCTCGTGATCGATCGGCCCGCGATGCTCCTGCAGCTCGGTACGGCGTTGCCGATGATGGCGCAAGGGGCGCTCGCCCTGTGCTGCGAGCGGGCCGAGGCGCTGCGGACGGCCATCTCGCTCGATCTCGCCGACGGCCAGTGGGGAGCCTCGGCCGCGGAGGCGTTGCGGTCGCTGCACGCCGAGGACACCGAGCTCGCGCACGCGCTGTCGGGCCTCGCGGGCGCGCTGGAGGCGTTCGGCGCCGCGGCGGGACCCAAGCCCAACCTCGAAGCGATGTGCCTCGAGCTCGTGCTCGCCGGCGACCGGCTGCACGGTGCCCTCGCCAATCCGGTGAAAGCGCTGCACCCGGCGAGCGGCGAGAGCGCCGAGGACTCGCTCTCGCGAAGTGCGTCGCAGAACGCGCCGCGCATGGCGGCGCTCGTCGCGCGCGCGATCCGCGCCAGGGAGCTGTCGATGCTGGACGTGTGGTTCGCGTCCCTCGGCCCGGTGGCGTCCGCGCTCCTCGAGGCCGCCGTGCGGGCGGCGATCCGCCGGACGCCGCCGCCGCCGCCGCAGCCGAAGAAGAAGGAGCCGAAGCTCATCGAGGGGTACGAGCTCGTGAAGCCCCTGGGCGAAGGCGGAATCGGGTCCGTGTGGCTCGTTCGCAAGCCCGGCGCGGACCGGCTGTTCGTGTTGAAGATCCCCAAAGCGGACGCCCTAGCCAACGCGACCGACGCCGAGCGCGAGGGGATCCTCACCTCGTTCGTCGAGGAGGCCAGGGCGCTGGCGGGCCTATACCACCCGAACGTCGCGAACATCATCGATCGCGGCGTCTCGGGGGCGGTCCCGTTCCTGGTGCTCGAGTACCTCATCGGGGCCGATCTCAAGCAGTACGCGACCGCGCGCCCCATGACGCTCTACGAGCTGCGGCAGGTCGTGCTCGATTCGTGCGCGGGGCTCGCCGCCCTGCACAGCGCCGGCCTGGTGCACCGCGACATCAAGCCCGCGAACATCTGGCTGCGCCTCCCGCTGGCCGGGGGCGATAGATTCGACCCCGAGAAGCACCGGGACCCCGCGCGAGTTCCGCCGCTCGCGGCGGTGGTCATCGACTTCGGCATGGTGCGCGCCATCCGTGTATCGCCCGAGGCCGGGGGGCGATTCGTGGCGGGCACGGCGGGCTACATCGCCCCCGAACAGGTGCTCGATCCGGTGGAGCTCGACGTGCGCGCGGACGTCTACGCGCTCGCGGGGACGATCTACAACGTGACGACAGGGCGCGCGTTCTTCGACGACATCGAGAACTCCCGCGACAGGATCATCGCCCACATGCGGCGCGATCCCTTCGAGGACGCCGGCCGCCTGCGTGCGTACCCGGCCGCGGTGGCGAAGCTGCTGCGGGCGGCCACGGCGCGAAAGCCGGAAGACCGCCCGTCCCCGATCGACTTTGGCAGAGAGTTCGCGGCTGCCCTGTAGAGGTCGAGGTAGTAACGTCTCCGCGACATGTCCGCGTCCGCCTCGGAGTCCGTTTCCCCGGCCGCGGGCGGCGGCGTCGCGGCGACGGCTGCCGCGGCGGGAGCCGCGTTGCTCGGCATCGCCGAGGCCGTCGGCGCGATGGCGGTTCTCTTCGCGAAGATCGTGCGCACGATGGCCCGCGTGCCCCCGGTGCTCGATTACCACGAGCTCCGGCGCAACTTGCACAAGATGGCGGTCAAGTCGCTCTCGATCGTCGTCATCACCGCGCTCTTCACGGGGGTCATCGCGGTCATCCAGGCGGCCCCCATCGTGAAGCGCTACGGCGCGGAAGGACTGCTCGGGTGGGGGGCCGGCTTTGCGACGCTCCGGGAGGTGGCGCCTCTGCTCACCGCGCTCATGGTCTCGGGCCGCGTGGGCGCGAACAACACCGCGGAGCTCGGGACGATGGTCGTCACCGAGCAGATCGACGCACTGCGCGCCCTGGCGATCGATCCCGTCGCGTTTCTCGTCCTGCCGCGCTTCATCGCCATCGTCGTGACGCTCGTCACGATGACCCTCTACGCGGACGCCGTCTCCCTCCTCGGCGCCGCGTTTGCCGGGCTGGGGCTGCTGCAGATCGAGCCGCGGAGCTTCTACAACGGTCTGACGGGAGGTCTGCTCAACTTCGGGGACGTGGCGAATGGACTGGCCAAGAGCCTCGTCTTCGGCCTCGTCATCGCCCTCTCGAGCTGCCACTTCGGAATGTCGACGACGGGAGGCGCGTCCGGCGTCGGCCGGAGCGTGAACGCGACCGTCGTCGCGAGCGCGTCGGGGGTGTTCATCCTGGACTACTTCGTCAGCTTCCTTCTGGGATGAGCCGAGCCATGAGCGCGACCACCGAGTCCTCACCCGCCTCCCCGCCGGGCGTCGTCCACGACATCGGCGCCGCGGGGATCGACCTCTTTCTTGCCGGGCGCGAGCTCTACGGGGTCTTCGTTCGAACGCTCTACTACGTCGCGCGCGGAAGGCGGGAGAAGGGCGCGATCGTGCGCCAGATGTACGATATCGGCAACCGATCGCTCTTCTTCGTGTCGATCACGATGGGCTTCATCGGCATGATCATCCTTTACCAGGCCGGCATCGAGATCAAACGCGTCATCCCCGACTACTCGCTCCTCGGGGCGACCTACCTCGAGCTCCTCGTCCGCGACCTGGCGGCGTCCCTCGGGGGCCTCATGCTCGCCACCCGTGTGGGCGCGGGGATCGCGGCCGAGATCGGATCGATGGTCGTCACCGAACAGGTCGATGCGCTGCGCATGTGCGCGGCGGATCCGATCGATTTTCTCGTGGTGCCCCGCTTCGTCGCGAGCATGGTCATGACCACCGTGCTCGTGGTCTGGGCGGGCGCGGTCGCGTTCGCGACGGGCGCGGTCACCGCGAACGTCGCGTTCGACGTTCCCCTGCGGGTGTTCTGCAACATGTCCCTGATCGACTGGGGCGATGTCCTGACGGGGCTCGCCAAGTGCGTCGCCTACGGCGCGGCGATCCCGGTCGTCAGCGGGTACTGTGGTCTGTCCACCTTCGGCGGCAGCGAGGGCGTCGGGTGGGCCGCGACGCGCGCTGTCGTCAACTCGTCGCTCGCGATCATCATGCTGAACGCGCTCATCTCGACCGCGAGCCTGCTGGCCTTCGGCGCGACGGGAATGACGCCGTGACGGACGCCGTCGTCGTCGGCTCCGGGCCCAACGGGCTCGCGGCCGCGGTGCACCTCGCCGGGGCCGGCGCCTCTGTCGTGGTGCTCGAGGCGAACCGCGAGATCGGGGGCGGAACCCGGACCGCCGAGCTCACGCTCCCGGGTTTCGCCCACGACGTCTGCTCCGCCGTGCATCCGATGGGAGACCTCTCGCCCTTCTTTGGCACGCTGCCGCTGGAGCAGCACGGCCTGCGCTGGATCCGCCCGCGCGCGTCGGTAGCCCATCCGCTCGACGATCAGCCGGCGGCGCTCCTCTACCGTTCCCTCGAGCAGACCGCCGAAGGGCTCGAGGTCGACGGCGCGACGTATCGCCGGCTCCTCGAGCCCCTCCTCTCCGATCCGCGAGGGCTCCTGGAGGACGCGCTCGCGCCGCTCGGCATCCCGCGGCATCCGCTTCTGATGCTCCGCTTCGGGTTGCGGGGGATCCGGTCGGCCACCGGGCTGGCCAGGCGATTCCGGGGCGCGCACGCGCGCGCCCTGCTCGCCGGGTGCGCCGCGCACTCCATCCTCCCGCTCGACCGCTCGCTCACCGGCGCGGTGGCCCTGATGTTTCTGATCTGCGGCCACGTGCAGGAGTGGCCCGTGGCGGAGGGTGGCTCGCGATCCATCGCGCGCGCGCTCGCGAGCCTCCTGGGGTCGCTCGGCGGTCGCATCGAGACGGGCGTACGCGTACGCTCGCTCGCCGAGCTCCCCGCGGCGCGCGTCTACCTCTTCGACACCAGCCCCGCGGGTCTCGCCGCCATCGCCGGGCCCGTTCTGCCGGCGCGCTACATTCGACGCCTCGGGCGGTTTCGCTACGGCCCTGGAGTCTTCAAGCTCGACTGGGCCCTCGACGGGTCGATCCCCTGGAAGGACCCGCGCTGCCTCGATGCGTCGACCGTGCACCTCGGCGGGACGCTCGAGGAGATCGCCGCCTCGGAGGCGGCGGTCTGGCGCGGGGAGCACGCCGATCGGCCATACGTTCTCTTGTGCCAGCAGAGTGAGCTGGACCGCAGCCGGGCGCCCGAAGGCAAGCAGACGGGTTGGGCTTACTGCCACGTACCGGCCGGGTCGACCGCGGATCTCACGGCGATCGTGGAGCGGCAGGTCGAGCGCTTCGCCCCGGGGTTCGTCGCAACAATCCTCGCGCGCCACGCGACCACGACGGCGGACCTCGAGCGCGACAACCAGAACTACGTCGGCGGGGCGATCGCCGGCGGCGTGAGCGATATCCTCCAGCTCTTCACGCGGCCCGTGGCGCGTCTCGATCCCTACAGCACGCCCAATCCGCGCGTGCTCATCTGCTCGGCGTCGACGCCGCCGGGCGGCGGAGTGCACGGGATGTGCGGCTACCACGCGGCGAAGACCGCGCTTCGACGCATCCATCGCTTCGCCGTCGCGCCGCTGCGCTGAGACGACCGCGAGGGTCCGGCCTCGCTACCGCGACTGCGCCGCGTCCGGCGCCGGCGCCGAGGACGCAGGCTCGACGCAATACCCGTCGAGGCACTGACGGCCGCCGCTGCACTCGGTGTCGAAATGACAGGCCCTGCGCTCCCCGCCGGCCGCCGTGCCGTCGCCGCTCTCCTTGCACGACACCCGGGCGGTCGACTGACCCTCGTTGTGCTCGGAGCAAGAGTACGTCTTCCCGCGGCACCGCGCGGTCCACGTCCGGGTGGACCAGACCGTCTCCTCCTTGATGATGACCACCTCCTCGGCCGGACACCCGACCTGCGCCGAGGTCCAGGCCGGCAGCGTGCTGGCGCACCCGGCAACTGCCAGGGCAAGAAAGCCGAGAGAGCGATCCATCGTCATCGAGCCTCACGCCTCCCCATGTCATCGTATTCGTAAAATCCGTGGCGCGTCTTGCGCCCGAGCCAGCCCGCGGCGACAAGGTTGCGCAGGAGCGTCGGCGCGCGGTACTTGTCGTCGCCCGTTTCGCGGTGCAAGACGTCCGCGATCGCGAGCACCGTGTCGAGGCCGATGAGATCGGCGAGCTCGAGGGGGCCCATCGGGTGATTGAGGCCGAGCTTCGCCCCCGTGTCGATGTCCTCCGGCGTCCCCACGCCCTCCTGCAGAGCGAAGCAGGCCTCGCACAGCATCGGCAAGAGAATGCGGTTCACGAGGAAGCCGGGTGCGTCGCGGCTCACGGTCGTCGTCTTGCCCATCTTGTGGGCGAGGGCCGTCGCCACGCCGTACGTCTCGTCGCTCGTCTGGAGCGCGCGCACGATCTCGACGAGCTTCATGAGCGCCGGCGGATTCATGAAGTGCATGCCGACGACGCGATCCGGGCGCGATGTGGCGGCGGCGAGCCTGGTCAGCGAGATGCTCGACGTGTTGCTCGCCAGCCACCGGCCGGGAGCGAGGGCCGCGTCGCACTTCTTCAGCAGCGCGATCTTCAGGTCCATGTCCTCGGCGGCCGCCTCGATCACGAAGTCGCAGGCCCTAAAATCCTCCGGCTTCGACGCGGGCTGGATCCGGGCGAGGAGGGCGGCGCGCTCGTCGGCGGTCTGCTTCCCTTTCTCGACCTGCTTGGCCAGGATGACGCCGATCTTGTCCTTGCCCCGATTCGCCAGCTCGAGCGTCACGTCGACGAGGACGACGTCGAGCCCGGCCGCAGCGGCGACCTGCGCGATGCCGCTGCCCATCTGCCCCGCACCGAGGACGCCCATCGTCTTGATCTGGGAGAGCGCTTCCGCGATCGCGGTCGTCATGCGAAGCGAGTGAACGGCAAACCGGGGCAATCGTCCAGCTTCTCCGGCTCGGGGGGCGTCACCCGGGGGTCCAGCGGGGAGCGCTCGAGAACAGCCCCTCGGTGACGACGAAGCGGTAGGCCAGGAACATTCCGAGCGCGACGCTGGCGAGGCCCGTGACGCGCGCCAGCCACACGTTGACGTGCGCGACGCGGCCAGAATTGCCCGAGAAGGGAAGCGCGAGCAAGGTGGTGAGCAGCATCATTCCGGCGATCGTCCCGACGCCGAAGACCGCGAGGTACACGCCGGCCCACCGTGCGTCGGAGATCGTCGCCAGAATGAGGAGCGCGGCGGCCGCCGAGCCTGCGAGCCCGTGCACGATCCCGACGAGAAGCGGCCGCAGGACGCGGACCCGGTCGAGGCCCGCGAGGGGTGGCGCGGTCGCGGGATCACCCGGCGGCGCAAACGCGCTGGTCAGGGTCGCGGCGCCGAGCGCGATCAGCATCAAGGCCACCGCGGACTCCATGGCAAGGCCGACGCGGGCCGGGACGACGAGATGCAGCGCGACGATCGAGCCGCCGACGAGGAGAATGGTGACGGTGTGGCCGAGCCCCCACCAGGCGCCGATCATCGCGGACGGCCAGATGCCCCGACGGCGCGCCATGACGATCGTCGTCACGGCGACGACGTGGTCCGGATCGGTGGCGTGCCTCATGCCCAGGAGGAACCCGAAGACGAGGATCGATGCCATGGACGTCATGAGCGCTTCGAGCGTCAGAAGTACAGCGTCAGCGTGCCGAGCACGGTCAGCGGGGGGGCGGCGACCAGGTGCGTCGCCGTCGACGCCAGGGCCGTCCCGGGCCTCACGCTCCAGTTCGAGAGGTAGACCTCGGCGTCGTCGGCGTAATGAAGATTCAGCACGTTGTACGCGTCGACGCCCATCTCGACGATGCCGTAGCGGAGCGCGGCGCCGCCGTTGAGCACGTTGTTGGACGGACCGATGATCGCGTCGGTCAGGTGGCGGCCGGCGAGGAACGTGTACCCGACGCCGACTCGGCCCGTCAGCGGTCGATTCGCGATGTGCGCGAGCTTGCCGCGCGCGGTGACGTCGGCGCGCAAGAGAATGGGCGGCACGTTCGGCACGTAGTGCGCGACGCCGACGACGAGCGTCGTGAACGTCGCCGAGGCCACCGAGGCCGCCGCCGACGCGAGCAGCCAGTCGAACGGCTTGGCCGTGGCGGAGCCGACGATCCCGCGGCGTACGCTCGCGCTCTCGGTCGCGAATCCCCCCGAGGTCGCCTCGAAGACGAGCTCGTTGCCGATCCACGTCTCGAACGCCGAAAGCCTGGCGGTGAACCGCTCCTTCAGCATCTGCGCCCGGAAACCGGCCTCGACCGAGCGAACCTTCGAGTACGGGGTCGACCCCTCCTGGAGGCTCGGCCCTCCCCCGGCGGCGGAGGATCCGGGCGCCAGCGCGACGTTGGCGGTCGCGTCGAGGGAGCGGAATCCCTCGCCGTACGACACCACGGGCGCGATCTCGGGACTCGCTTCGTACTCCGCCGTGACCCGCGGCCCCGCCGCCACCCCCTGCGTCGCGCGCACGGCGCCCGGGAGCGAGCCCGCGGGCGCCAGGCCGGCGGGGACGTCGTAACCGAGGCGATCGTCGACGGACGCGTAGAGAAGGTCCGCGCGCAGGCCTCCGGACAGCCGCGCGCGCTTCCAGAAGCGCAGGTCGAGATCGAGGTAGGCGCCGGCGTCGAGCGCGTCCACGCCGTCGTCGAGGCGGCGGTCCCACGCCTGCGAGGTCTGCGGGTCGAGCAAGCTCTTGGTCTGACCGGTGTGCCCGACGCGCACGTAGACGCCTGGTTCCGCGCCGGCTTCGAGCCAGGAGCCCAGGTGCCACGGGGCGGCGTGGAAGCGCGAGGTCACCCCCGCGGCGGTCTCGACGTTCGTCGTCTCCCAGAGGTCGCCCAGTCCCCCGGCGAGCGCCGGGTCGATCTGCGAGCTGTAGATGTTTCCGCTGAAGTTCTGGCGAGCCCGGAAATCGGTCCACATCGCCCACGGCGCGAACTCGAAGCGCGCGCCGCTCGGCGCCACGTGGTCGAAATCCGCGCCGAGGATGACCCGCGACGACTGAACGCCCTGGCCCTGGCTGTAATACGGATAGGAGTCGTAAAGACCGATGCGCCCCGCGTCGACGTCGTCCTGGCGAACGACGCCGGGCAACGAGGCCCGGACCGCATATGCCGTCGCCAGGAGACGCACGTGGTCCCGGACGCCGACGTCGAAGCCGTACTGGGCGTTCATCGTCCCGGATTGAGAGGCGCGGTTCTCGCCGAAACCGTCGGTCTTGCGCAGGGCGAACGCGGCGAACGTCTCCTCGTCGGCGCCCTCGGGGGCCGCCACCCCGACGACGCGTACCTGGTTGAACGAGCCGTACGCAGTCCTGAGCTCGGTGCCGCGGCTGGCGACGCCGAGATCGAAGTAGGCGCTTCCGACGATGGCCGTGTCTCCCTGGCGGGGGTCGTACGGCCCCTGCAGGACGCGGATGCTGCGGACCACCTCGGGGATGATGAAGTTCGCATCGGCGTAGCCCTGGCCCTGAACATGGTTCGGCTGGTTCACGGGGACGTTGCCGACGCGCATCTCGATCCCCGAGCCGTGCTCGAGGTCGAAGCCGCGCAGGTACACGTCGTTGCCGAGCCCCTCGCCGTCCTCGTGGTCGACGAAGAAGCCAGGGGCCGCCGACAGGAGCTCGCTCGACTGCTGCCGCGGGGATGACTCGAGCAGCTCGCGCTTGATGCGCACGTCCCCGATCCCCCTGGGCGAGGACCAGCCGGCGCCGCGGACCTGGACCACCTGCATGTAGTCCTCGTCCTGTTCGCTGATCGAGAGCGGCGGGGTCGAGGGCGGCTGGGCGGGTGCAGAGGGCAGGGGCGGCGGGGGTGAGCCCGGTGGGCGGAACACGACGACGTACTCGACGCGGGAGCGAACCGGGCGACCGTCGCGGGTGGAGGGGCGGAACGCGGCGGCGTTCACGAGCGCCAGTGCCGCGGCGTCGAAGGAGACCGGGGCGTCCGCGGGCGCGCGGCCCGTCACGACGGCGGATTCCACGTGGCCCGAGGCGTCGACGACGAGCTGCAGGACCACTTGGGTCTCGATGGGCGGGGCGCCCTCCGGGAACGGGGCCTCGAGCGGGGCCTCCGGCTCGGCGGCGACGACCTGGGCGCGCGCGATCGGCGACGCCAGGACCAGCGCCAGTCCGAAGAGCGCGGGGGTGGCGCGAGGAGCGCGAGGGGGGTGGTCCAAGCGGCTCACATCAAGTTGAACTGGCCGACGAGCCCCGTCGCTCCGCCGTCGGCGGCAGCCTGCGTGTCGCCGGGCTCGTTCGAGATGAACCTGTAGCCGCCCTCCTGGGCCGGCGTCATGAACGACGTCGTCGCGCTGGCTCCGGGCTTCAGCCCGAGAATGTCGGCACTCGCGGGGAAACACGACTGCGCGGGGCAGCCGTTGCCGTTGGGGGTGGGCAAGCACTGGACGGCGAACGAGTGGGGTCTGGCGCCGACGTTGGTCATCGTCAACGTCACGTTCGCCAGGTTCTGGACGGTGATGTTCGCCTCGGTCGAGCCGCTGTCCGGCGCCCCCACGGAGAACGCGCCGTCGCTCACCGTCAGGTCGATGAGGACGGTTCCGCCGTTGAGGCCGGTGACGCCGTCGGAGTCGCCCGGGCTGCACGCGCCCGTGCCGGCCGGGCTGCCGCACGCAGCGGCGACGACGAGGAAAGCCCCCCCGGTCAACTTCGTCATTCGCGCAGACTACATCGGCGCGGCGCCGGGTGCGGGGCGCTATTGGAGCGTGACGGCCTGCACGCCCCAGTATCCGCTCGACAGGAAGATCTGGTTATTCTGGCGCGCCAGCGAGTTGACCGACCAGCCGCGCGTGCGGACGAACTGATCGTACACGGGGGGCGCGCCGCTGCTCAGTCGGTAGATGTCGAGTCCGTCCGGGCCCCACCCCGAGGTGACCATCGCCCGGTCGCCCTGCACGTCCAGGAGCCAGCCCCAGCCGCCCGGCCCGCTCGCGACGCGATCGACGGGAGCCTTCGGGTTCGACAGATCGACCTGGTGCAGATCCATGGTCGGCTGCCCTGACTGGATCTTGTCGGAGTATATCTGCGATGTCATGTAGGCGGTCGTTCCGCGGACGATCACGTTGCCGACCCATCCGTCGATCGGGGTCTCGCTCTGCAAGTAGGCGAGGTCGCCGACAACCTTGACGACGTCGAGGGAGTCCCTCGTCGTGTCGCTGTCCCAGGAGTAGTCGATGGTGTAGAGGATCGACCGATCGGACGGCGAGCCGCCCACCAGCGCGCCGGGCACGTTGATCTTGGACCCGATCTTGGGGTGTTTGACGTCGCTGAGGTCGATGCGATCCAGGTAGTAGCGGGCCGTCGGCTGCGGCGGCGAACCCGCACTGGTCGGCCCTGCGTCCCCCAGGGACTTGTTGGTACCCGGTTGCGCGGGCTGCGCGTCGCCCGCGGCTGCCGGTGCGACCGCGGCCTGGGCGCCGCCGCTCGCCGTTTGCGCGCTGCCGCCCGCTTGCCCCGCGATGGCGGACGTCCACTCGTAGTGCGACGTGTAGAGGGTGGTCCCGACGACGCGCATGTCACCCCACCAGCCCGTGGGGTCGCTCGTGATGACCATCGACGCAAAGGACGGACTGTCGGGATTCGAGAGGTCGACGACGAAGAGGTCGCTCGACGCGTCGACCCACGGACTCGCGCCGCTCGTGCTGTATGCGGGGTCCCAGCGGCGGAACGCGAGGGTGCTTCCGTTGACCTGCACGACGTCCCCGCCGTTGAACCAGTCGTAGTAGTAGCAGCCGTACCAGCCCCA
>Ga0209415_10012223_pt1 | contig 14340 bp, 13 predicted proteins | sample PeaSoiSIISIP2007_FD_187696 | JGI IMG/M metagenome (GOLD analysis project Ga0209415, IMG submission 187696) | Peat soil microbial communities from Weissenstadt, Germany - SII-SIP-2007 (SPAdes) (version 2) | ecosystem: Environmental > Terrestrial > Soil > Wetlands > Peat | place: Germany... | reverse complement strand
CGAGGTAGGTGAAGGTCTCCGCGCTCGTCAATGCCGGCCACAGGAACGGCTCACCGGCGACGTAGGCGACCCGGCGGTGCGCCGTGACGGGATCCTTCCACGCGTCGATTCCGAACAGGGCCGCCGATCCGCCGACGATGACCAGGCGATGAGGCGCTGACGTCCGGCGCTGCAGGGCGATGTGTTTTTGGCGATAGAGCAGGTCGATCCAGGCGGGGTCTTCGGTTTTGTAATAATTGATCCAGAGTACGGAAACGATGGGGAAAACGACCGCTGCCCCGACGACCGTCAGCAGCCAGACAAGCCCGAACGATGCAACCGATTTCGCCCGGATCGGCTGGAGTGGTTCCATCCTATCTCCGCATTTCGCTGAGGAGCTGGGGATGAGCGGCGGGTCCGGCCATCAGGTACGGAACCTTTCCCCCGGTGTAGCCGGTGAGATCGAAGGGGAAAACGCTCTGCCCGCGCGGATCGGTGACGACGCCGCCGGCCTCGATCACGATCGCGGCGGGAGCGGCGATCGAGAACGATGAACGGGGAAGGTCGGCGAAGATTTGGACTTGCGGGGCGGATTGGACCAGGGAGCGGTTGGCCTCCACGGCCCCGGCCTGCCAAGTGGGGATCGGGCAGTGGCAGGAAACCTGGAAGGATTCCGGGGAAGAGGCGTTCGCGAACAGCCGATGCGCGCAGCAGGCGGGCAGATGGCGTTCCGCACGCATCATGGGACAGACGTAGTTGGCGGCCCACGAAGGACCCACGGCGGCCAGCAACGCCAGAAGGAAGAGGAACGATCCCCTCCATCCCGTCCGCTGCTGACGCCCGCCAATCATGGACTCCAAGCTACGCTTTTACACCGGGAAAGGCAATCGACTGTTCCCGAGGGGCGGGAGTATGTTTTCGGAAGCCATCACCATCCTTCCCCCGTCCGAGGGATCCCCACTCCTTCCCTGCCACTGGAATCCATGCACCACCGCGCCATTTCCCGTCCAAGTACCGCATTCCTCCTGCTCTCCATCTGCCTTGCCGGGGGGTGCGATTCCATCACCTACCTGGACGGCCATCCGCCGTCCGACGCGCAACTGGCCATTTCCGAGGTCGCGATCGACACCGCCCGCGACTCCACGGGTCGGACGGTCCATTTCAGCTTCCGCGCCGACTGGAAGATCGATTCCGCCGATTTCGCTCTCCGATCCTACCGGCTCGGTCTCGTGTTCCAGCAGACGTCCCCACCCTGGCTCCCCGTCCCCCGATCCAGCGCCCTCGCGATTCCGGAAGGCTCGGCCCGGGACACCATCTCCTGCCATGCCGACACCTGCTCATGGATGTTCCCCATCGTCCATGTGTTCGCGGTCCTGCCCACGGGAGACTACCTGTCCGTGGCGCAGGACACGATCTCCTTTCCGGGGAAAACCACCCCATGATCGGCCTGCTGGTCGCTCTTGGCCTGCTGGGAGCGGATCCCGAGCCGGTGAATCCGCCGTTCCATTTCTCCGGTTTCATCGGAGGGGAATCGGATCTGGGGAAATCGGACAGGTCGTGGCTGGAGATCGACGCCCAGGCGGAATTCGGGACCATCGCCTTCCTTCGAGGCGCGTACGCCCAACCGGTGTCGGGAACCGGCAGCGGAGAGAGGGACCTGGCGCAGGAGATGCGCACGCTCTGCCTGGGCACGGAATGGCGCCAGGACTGGTTGTGGGTCGCGACGGGTGCAGGATGGACCTGGCGGCGGCTGGACACCAACACCACCTACATCGACCCTCGCCAGATCTTCGTGGAAGACCAGAACGGCCTCCATTCCGTCGACGGGAGTTCCCCGGTATACGGGAGATCCAGACAGATTGGGTGGCAATGGCCCCAACGCGTGGAAGACAAGGGCCCCTACCTCATGGGAGAGGTCGGCGCCGGTTGGCAAACCGTATCCGTGTGCATCCGCTCCGAATACCGGTTTTGCCCGGCCCTGGGGATCTTCCTCCGAGCCAGGATCCCCTGAGAGCCCGTCGGCCGCGAAAAGAGCTGTCTACTTCTTCCCGCCGCCGCCCTTGGCCGCCGCGCTCTTGGCCGTCGCCGCGACTTCCGCGGCCCTGGCGCTGGCTCCCGCTTTCGCCGCCAGCACCTTCTCGTTGGAAGGGTGCTTCTTCGTTTCCTTCTTCTTGCCGCCCTTGTCTCCCATGAACCGACTCCTTGCATTCCGCCCCACACGGGACGGGATCTTTCCAAGGTACCGATATCGCGGCGTTCCGTGGACAAGTTCCGGAGGGAAGTTCAGGATTCGGGAGGGTGGAGCTTGCCGATCCAGCTTTCCATGACCGCGCGCAGGTTCGCCGATCGGATGGGCTTGGAGATGTAGTCGTCCATGCCCTGCTTCAGGAAGTACTCGCGATCCCCCTCCATGGCATGGGCCGTCAAGGCCACCACCGGAATCCTCCGGGCCGCGTCTCCCGCGTTGCCGGAACGGATCCGCAGGACGGCTTCGATGCCGTCCATCTCCGGCATCTGGATGTCCATCAGGACCAGATGGTAGAGGTCCCGATGCCGTCGGAGAGCCTCCAGCGTCTCCACCCCGTTTGCCACGACGTCCGACTCCAGACCCAGCTTGGCAAGCAGCCCGACCACGACCTTCTGGTTCACGCGGTTGTCCTCCGCGACCAGGATCCTCCCGGAGAGCGGTCCCTCGGAGCCGCTCGAAGACGAGTCCACCCGCAGCAGATGGGGGTCGACTTCCTGGAAGGAGAGGCGGAACCCGAAGACGGATCCGCCGTTCGAGCTCTCGACGCCCAGGCTGCCTCCCATCTGGCGCACCAGGTTGTGGGCGATGGCCAGCCCCAGCCCCGTCCCCCCGTGGCGACGGGAGAGCGATCCGTCGAGTTGCCGGAAGGGTTGGAAGATCTCGCCCATCCTGTCTTCGGGAATCCCGGGACCGGAGTCCTTCACGCGGAACCGGAGGATCGCCGAGCCGTCCACGTCCGCTTCGCGGATCGCGGCCATGGACACCTCCCCGCGCTCGGTGAACTTCACCGCGTTGCCGGCGAGGTTCAGAAGCACCTGGCGCAGCCGAACGGGATCACCCCGCAGGGCAGCGGGCATCGTTCCGTCCTTGTGGATCTTCCAGGAGAGGCCCTTGGATCTCGCCAGGAACTCCATCATGCCGCCCACCTCGTCGAGCACCGAGGAGATCTCGAAGACGTCCTGGGAGAGCCGGAATTCGCCCGCCTCCATGCGCGAAAGATCCAGGATGTCGTTGATGACCGTGAGCAGTCCCTGCGAGGACTGCCGCATGGTCCGCAGCAGATCCTGCTGGTCCGGATCCAGGCGCGTGTCCCCCAGCATCTCGCCCATGCCGAGGATGGCGTTGAGGGGGGTCCGGATCTCGTGGGAGACGTTCGCCAGGAACCGGGCCTGGAGGCGATTGGCCTCTTCGGCCCGTTCCCGGGCCTCCTCCAGTTCCTTCTCCCGCTTCAGCCGTTCGGCGATGAGGCTGTCGAAATCCGACTTCACGACCAAGAGCGAGGTGGCCACCTGGTGGAAGGGATGGCTCGGGGGGTACGGGTTGGCTCCCTTGACCTCCGAATCCCATTGCAGATCGCCGATGAATTCCATCAGCTTCCAGGCCGTGTCCCATTTGTCGCGCTGCAGGAAGCGTCGGATCTTCTGCCAGGGGGAGATGGTCGCGAGGGACGAATGGGTGGGTGGATCGACCGCCGCCGATTCGTCCAGGAATCGCTCCAGGTCCTCCCCCGGCTGCAGGAAGGTCATCTGGTTCTGGTAGGCGAGATTCAGGGTGACCAGGGAGAAGCGGTAGCTCCAGGGCAGGCCGCAGATCACGTGGCGACGGGCGGGAAACAGCCGGTTGATGCGGTTGAGTTGGCGCGACACCGCGAGCATCGCGGCCAGGTCCACTTGGGCCAGTCCGGTGTAGTCCACCACCTTGGTGAACCGGTGGGGCTGCAGGGCCTGTCGCGAAAGGAACGTTTCGTAGGCCTGGAAGAGAGGAGGAATGTCCTTCCCCCGGATCCGACCGCGGATGTCGATGCGGACCACCTGCCGCGCGTCCAGGGGATGGAATTCCACAGCCAGATCGCCGTGGGTCCAGTGCTCGATCCCCTGGACCGGTGCCGGGGGGATGGGCTCGAGCTTCCTTTCCAACATCCGGAACGCGGTTTCCAGCGCCTCGGCATACCCCGACTTCGCGTCCACCACCATGCGCAGGGGAAGGATCCGGCGGGACAGGCGCACGATCAGCTTCAGGAACGGATTGAGCCCGTAGAACAGGATCCCGTGGAGGTCGTCCTGGTGCTGGAGATGGTAGTCGATGTAGGCTTGTCGGGTCTGGTTGTCGGTCGCTCCCAGATGCGTGTAGTCCTCCAACAGGACCATCTTCCTGCCGGGTTTCTTGAATTCCTGGAAGATGGATTCCACCACCCTGCAGTATTCGTGGACATCCTCCACGTAGGTGCGCCCGAAGCTCTGGCAGAAGATCAATTCGTCGTCCAGCACCCCCAGGCGGTAGGTGTGGTGGGTGGAGGTGAGGACCCATTCCGGACGCGTGTGGTAGTGCCGCCCGGTCACCGGGCAGACCATCTCGGCCAGGACCGGCTTGACCCATTTGCCCCTCATCCCGGGATTCCTCCCTCGGCATCGTCCTGCGCGGGGACGGTGGGGATCTCGGGCTCGGTCCCCGGATCGTACCCGACGAGGTCGGAATCCTCGTCCCAGGGTTCCGGATCGGTCCGTTTCCGCAGTCGTTCCCAGGCGCGCCAACCGATGGCCACGGCCGCGGGCAGGAGGGGGATGGCGATGCAACCCACCGCCGAAAGCCTGGTCCAGGGGTCGTCGGAGAGGATCCTGGTGCGGTTGAACAGGAAGAGATCGCAGGCCCAGTGGGAAAGGACCACGGTCAGGGCGTCCCATCGGATGAAGGCCCAGCCCCAGAGGATCCCCACCAGGGTGATGGGAACCATCTTCGCCCACCACGGATCCGCGGGAGGCAGGAACGATTCCCCGCAGTGCACGGCGCCGTAGACGAGGGCGGGAAGACAGGCCGCGGCCCAGCGGCCGAATCCCATCTTCAGGAGGGCGTTTCCGGCGAAGTGGCGGTATCCCAACTCTTCCACCAGACTGATCTGCAGGAAGAAGAGCGCGAGGAGCAGCGTGGGGTGGGACGAATTCAGTCCGTAGAAGAAGAACCCGCGCGGCTGAAGCTCCACCAGCGCGCCGGGAACGTGCGACATGGCCCAGGTGGCCAGGGCCAGGACCCCTCCCGCGACCCATCCCAGGAGAAACCCGCGAAGGGAAGCGTGCCCGATGTCCACGTGGCACCAGCGCAGTCGCAGGAAATTGCGCAGGGCGATGCCGCGATGCCGCGGCGCCTCCTGGTCCAGCGCATCGGAGGCGGCCACGAAGCAGAAGACCATCAATGCGGGGAGCAGGTCGCCGATGGACCCCTGCAGCAGGGAGCGCGACGCCGACATCCATCGGGGTCCGAGCGGATCCCAGAGTTCGAAGAGGTGCGGCCCGCGCAGGAGTCGGCTGGCACCCAGGCAGAACACCACGAGTCCGGCGCCGATCGCGGGGATCCGGAACCCCACCATGCCCCGGCGCACGGCCCACAGCTTGTAGAGGAACGCCGCGACGCCCATGGAGGCGAACACCGAAAAGGCCACCGCCTGCACGAACTGCTCCATGAACTCGCGGCGCCGGCTCTGGCGGATCCAGACGGGAGGAACGACCACGGAAGGCCGGACTTCGCGGACGGACGCACCCGCGAGCCAGACCGTCATCTGCTCCTCGACGTCCGATCCGGGCGCGGCCGCCCGCTCGAACACGAAGGTCTGGTCGTCCCGGGAATCCAGGTGGCGCACCTCGCGCCGGCGCAGCTGCCAGCCGGACAGATCCTGCCCGACGTGCTCGCGGACCGCGGCGAGGACCGCGAGCCGGGCCGCGGTCGAATCCAGCCTGGCGCCCGGTTCGTCGTCCTCGGTGGTGCGCTTCCAGCCCGCGAGGCCCTGGCTGGGGTGGATCCAGAAGGTGACGGACCCCGGATTCCCCACCTTCTTGAACTCGACTTCCTGGAGGTAGACCGGAAGCTCGGACAGCAGATCCTGGGTCTCCCGCCGGGAACGCGTCCTCTCCAGCCAGGAAAGGGCGGGCTCGTCCACCACGAGCTGGCTCTCCTCGCTCCAACCGGACAGGTCCTCGCCCACCGCGGACTGGTGCTCCAGCGCCAAGCCCTCCAGCGCCCGGGCGCCCGGCGACGGAGGCAGGTCCGCCACCGGCCAAAGCCGGTCGAGCGAGGCGAGGAACCCGGCGCCGCACACCAACGCGGTCCCGAGCAGGAGAACATCGGTTCGTTTCATCCGGGTCCTATTCTACCCTACCGCGCGGGACCGTGGTACGTGCACCCCGCCGTGCAGGTCTCCTGGACGGAGACCACGGACAGTTGGGGCAATCCCACCGCGAGCCGGTCCCAGATCCAACCGGCCAGAATCTCGCTGGTGGGATTCTCCAGGCCCGGGATCTCGTTCAGGTACCGGTGGTCCAGGATCTCGTGCAGCGGCGTCCAGGCCGATTTCAGGTCGGCGAAATCCATCACCCAACCCGTGCCGGCCCCGGGAACCCCACGAACCCCCACCCGAACGCGGAAGGAATGGCCGTGCAACCGGCCGCATTTGTGGCCCGGGGGAACCAACGGGAGCAGGTGGGCCGATTCGAAGCCGAATTCCTTCCAGATTTCCATTTCCCCCATTTGCGGTCGCCTCCGGTCTATCCACCCAAAGGGAACTCCCCGAGGCCGGTCCGTCATCGGGTCTATCTTGTGGACCGCGATCGCGAAGCGCATGTCGCGATCCGACACGGAGGACCTCATGAAGCGCGTGGTCAAGTTCGGGTTGATCGGAGCGGGTGTGCTCGTGGTGCTTTGGGGAGCGCTCGCCGTAACCGTCTGGGTGGCCTTCCCGCCCGCCAAGGTGAAGGCGTTGGTGCTGGACGAGGCCGGAACCGTCCTCCACCGCAAGGTGGGGCTGGAATCGGCCCGCGTGAGGGTCTTCCCCTTCCTGGGCGTGAGCCTGACCGGCCTCTCCGTGGGGAACAACCCCGACAGCGGATTCTCCGCCGAGCCGCTGGCAAGCCTGAAGTCCCTGGACGTGCGGCTTTCCCTCGCGAGCCTCCTGCACCTGTCCCCGGTGGTGGACGCCATCGTGCTGGAGAAGCCCTCGATCCGCTTGGAGGTGCTCGCGGACGGTCGCACCGGCCTGGACGGCATCGGGGGCCCCAAGGACACCACGCACCAGGCGAAATCGGATTCCGTCAAGCCCCTGACCCTCCCCTTCCCGCTGAGCGTCAAGAGCATCTCCATCGTGGATGGATCGATCGCCTATCTGGACCACAAGGCCGACCGCGAGGTGGTGCTGGGCGACATCTCCCAGGAAATCTCCGTGTCGGCGGACAAATCGCTGCAGAACGTGGAGAGCAAAGGCGTCCTTTCCATCAAGGACATCTCGGTTTCCGGCAAGGGCTTCCCCGTGCGCAAGGGCGGAATCCACCTGGAGGTGGAACACGACATCTCGCTGAATCTCCCGGGCGCCTCCGTGGAGATCCGAAGGGTCAGGGTTTCGCTCCAGGACATCGGCGCCACCCTGTCGGGGACGGCCTCCAACATCCTGACCAAGCCGTCGGTGGACCTGAAGATCGCCACCGACGCTCCCATCGACCTGTCCAAGGTGCTCGCCCAGGTGCCCCCGGAGATCAGCCCCGAACTTTCCAAGCTCTCGCTCGCGGGCCAAGTGGAATTCGACCTGACCGCCAAGGGCGAGGTGGGCGCGGGCTCGGTTCCCGACGTGGACGGCACCATCCGCGCGAAGTCCATCTCCGCCTCGGTGCAAGGACTGCCCGCCAAGCTCTCCGGTCTGGGCTCGCGGGTGACCATCCACCACACGCGCACGGTGGAGATCGACTCCACCGGTTGGACGCTGGACGGCGCCCCGGGCAGCCTGTCCCTGGCGGTGGACAGCCTGCCGGTCCCGCCCCACAAGAGCGTTCCGGTCCTGCGGGAGCTTTCCGCCCAGGGCAAGGTGGATCTGGGATCCTTCGCCCAGGTCATGGCACCCCTGGTCCCGGCCCTGGACTCGCTGAAGCCCGCGGGGCAGCTTTCCTGGTCGGTCACCGGCCACGGGCGGTTGGATCCGCAGAATCCCTTGGGCCTCCAGATCCAGGGAACCGCGGGACTCTCGAAGGTCTCCGCGAAGATTTCCGGTCTCCCGGACCGGCCGGTGGTGGACGGGAACGCCACCCTCGCGAACACCTCGGCGGGAGCCGTGGTCGCCATCGTCATGGGCCCGACGGACCTGTCCGTGGACGCCAAGGTGGCCGACTGGCTGGCCCTGGTGCTGCCCAAGCTCGCCCAGGGCAAGACCACCGCCGTGACCGTGGCCGCCCGGTCCAGGAAGATCGACCTCGATCGCCTCCTGCCGCCTCCGGACACGGCGAAGAAGCCGCCGTCCGCCACGCCATCCGAGATTCCCGAACTCCCGAAGGTGTCGCTCGTCGCCACCTTCCAGGCGGGCGTCGTCCAGGCGCTCGGGCTTTCCGTGACCGGCGTTTCCGGCAAGGCGAGCCTGCAGAAGGAGCAGCTGGCGGAGAGCATGTCGGCTTCCCTGGCCGGCGGAAAGATCAACCAGAATCTGTCCGCCGACCTCTCCGACCGGAAGGCTCCCGGCATCCACCTGGTGGCGGACCTCTCCGGAGTCCAGATCCACGACGTGCTGGTCGGATTGAAGGACCGCATCCCTCCGGGTGCCGCCAAGAGCCTCTACGACAAGGTCTACGGCAAGGGAGGAGGCCATCTCCAGGCCTCGGTGAAGGCGCCCATCGCGGACATCGGCAAGAAGCTGACCGCCGACCTGTCCGGATCCCTCGCCGACGGGAAGATCGTGGACTTTCCCGCGATCGCGAGCATCACCTCCAAGGCGCACGCCATCTTCCCCACCGTTCCCTCCTCCGGCGAACTCGACTTCAAGACCCTGTCGGTCCAGGCGCAGCTGGTGGACGGCAAGGTGATCCTGAAGGATCTCCAAGCCGACGGATCGAGCCTCGGGATGGTGCAGGCGGAAGGCACCATCGGCGCCGACCAGAGCCTGGACATGCACGCCCAGACGCATCTGCCGCCCGGGGTTTCCGGCGCGCTGCAGTCCGGGGTCTCCTCGCTCTTCTCCTCCATCGGAATGTCGGGTGCGAGCCTCCTTCCCACCGACGCCCAGAAACGCGTGGTGCTCGGCTGGCATGTGACCGGAAGCGTCGCGAGCCCTTCGGTGGCTCCGGAACTCGCCAAGTCGGCGGGACCCGCCCAGAGTCCCACCGCCCAGGTCAAGGAGAAGGTCGGCAAGGTGGTCCAGGCCCAGACGGAGAAGGTCAAGAGCCAAGCCGAGACGGCCGCCAAGCAGGCCGTCCAGGGTCAGACCCAGCAGGCGGTCCAAGGCGTGAAAGGCGCGGCCCAGGGCCTGCTGAAGGGCATCAAGAAACCCTGGTAGGAAATCAGCCCAGGGCGGCGACCAGGGCGAGGAACGCTTCGCCGCGTTCCTTGTAGTTGCGGAACAGCCCGAAGCTCGCGCAGGCGGGCGAAAGCAGCACGGCTCCGCAGGACGCGACGGACCGTCGGCAGTCCTCGAAGGCTTCCGCCAGTCCGGGGTGGTCCCGGAGGGTGGACGGCAAGGGCCCGGCCGCCTCCAACGCCTTGCGCAGCGCGGGTGCCGTGGCTCCGATCAGCGCGATGTGCCTCAGATGCCCGGCGGCCCGCAAGCCGGAGGCGAGCTCCGAGAAGTCGATGCCCTTGTCGGATCCACCCAGGATCAGCGCCACGGGAGTCGGAGACAGGGCTTCCACGGCGGCCAAGGTCGCTTCCGGCCGGGTGGCGTAGGAGTCGTCGTAGAACCGGACGCCGTCCTTCTCCCCCGCGAACTGCAACCGGTGCGGCAGTCCCTCGAACGCCATGGCACCGGCACGGCATGCGGCATCCGACGCTCCGAGGATCCGCGCCGCGCTCCAGGCGAGCGCCGCGTTGGAAAGCTGGAACGCACCGGGGACGCGCAGTTCCGCCTGGTGCAGGAGGATCCGTCCGGTCCGCCCGTCCGCGATGGACTCCGTCCCCGGGTCCAGTTCGCCACCGGCGCCCACGGGGTGCTGGGTGGAGGATCCCGCCATGCCCACGAACACGGAACCAGGATCCTCGCAAAGGAAGACCGAGTGGTCGGAATCCGTCTGCTCCTCGCAGAGCCTGGCCTTGGCGTTCCAGTACTCCACCTGGTCCAGGTGCCAATCCAGGTGTTCGACGGTGACCCGGCCGCAGACGCCCACGCGCGGGGCGAAGGCGGAGGGCTGGACCGCGGCGAGCCCCCGCACCGGGGCGAGGTCCGAAAGCTGGAAGGAGGAAAGTTCCAGGAGGGCCGCGGCGGGTCTGTCTTCGAGCAGGAGCAGGTCCAGCATGGGGGTTCCGATGTTCCCACCCACCCAGTGCTGGATCCCGGCGGCGTCGAGCATCCGGGACAGGATGGTGGTGACGGTGCCCTTGCCGAAGGTGCCCGTGATCCCCGCCGCGACGCCGGCGCGGACGCCCTGGAACAGCGCGAGGAAGATGTGGAGCTGCGACACGATCCGCCCCCCCGCCGCCGCGAAGGCCACCAGTTCGGGAAGATCGGCTCGGATCCCCGCCGAACGGACGACGGTGCCCTTCGCGGGCAGGTCGGAAAGGTAGAGGGGGCCGGTGCGCGCGGTGCAACCCAGTGGTGCGGTCGTGGCGGGATTCCGGTCTCGAACGGTCAATCGCTCGTACCCAGCTCCAAGCAGGAATCGCGCCGTCGACTGCCCCTCCAGGCCCCCGCCGACGATCTCGACGGGTTCCGGGACGAGTTCCCGCAACGCGGGCAGGAGGTCCGAAGGTGTCTTCATGGAGGGAGCAAATTAGGTCTGGCTGCGGGTCCGGCTCAAAGGAGCGTGGCCAGGACCATCTCCATGGACCGCCGACCGGTTCCGGACATGTCCTGGGGATGCAGGGCCACCCGCACGCCGAAGGGCGAAAGGATCCGCTTCTGCAACGGGAGGGTCCGATCCCAAAGCGTGGCGACAGGGCCGTTCCCTCCCCATGTGGAGAGCGCAGGCGACCATTCCGTGGCACCGGGCCGGGCCACGCCCAGTCGGAGGTCCACCTGCCGGAATCCGAGCTTGAAGAGAGCCGGCAGCGAGCCGCGGGGCAGATTCCAACTGGGGGGGCAGAACCCCTCGGGTTCGGGCAGTCCGGCATCCTGCCAGTCGAGCAACGCCCGGCGCGCCCGATCGGCGACCCGCACCGGATCCATCCCGGAGAATTCCGCCTCGCCCCCCCGGTCTCCCCGGTGCGTCCAGCCGTGGATCCAGAGGGGGTGACCCGCCTGGTGCATTTCCAGGAGCCGACCGACGAAGTCTCCCGGCAGTCCAGCACCCTTTTCCAAGGGCCCTCCTTCGTGGCGGGGGATCACGAACAGGTCCAGCGGAGGAAGGCCCAGGCTGGTGCAGAGATCGATCCACTCGACGCAAGCATCCCATGTGTAGGGCGATACGTCGTGCAACCGGATCCGGATGGGTGCCCTCGCGTACTTTTCCTCCATGTCTTCCAACCTAGCATCCCCCGTTTGGGCGCACCGCCGGTATCGACTGGTCGTCTACGATCTGGACGGAACCCTCTTCGAAACCATTCCCGATCTTCGAACGGCGGCGAACCTCGCCCTGGAGGAGCAGAGTCGTCCGACGGTCTCCACGGAGGCGGTGCGCCAGGCGATCGGCGACGGCGCCCGGGTCCTGATCGAACGTCTCTGTCCTCCCGGAACCGACCACGAGGAGGTCGAGGCGATCCTGGACAGCTTCCGGACGCACTACGAGAGGGTCTGTCTCCAACAGACGACCCTGCGCGAGGGTGCGCTGGAGTTCGTCCGCCGCCGTGGGACGGCTCCCTGGCGCCTCCAGGCCATCCTGACCAACAAGCCGCAGACCCCCACCGACCTGTTGGCGGGCCACCACGGACTGCGGGAATGGATCGGGCGCGCCCTGGGGGGCGACACGGAGTTCGGACGCAAACCGGATCCGGCCGGTCTGGAGAGCCTCATGGCCTGGGCGGGGGCCGACCGGGAAACCACCCTGGTCGTCGGCGACGGACCCGCGGACCTCGCCGTCGCCCAAGCGGCTGGCGTGGACGCCGTCCGGCTGGACGGCGGATACGGACTGTCCTCCGAGCTGGACCGGTTCCCTTGCGCCTGGAGGGCCGGAAGCTTCTCGGAATTGGAAGGCCTCTGGTCCCGGGTCGAACCCGGAGCCGATCACGACCCCCCGTTCCCGTCCGCTTGGCATTAGATTTAGCCGCCAATGGCGTCCAAGTCCAAATCCAAGGGCTCCCTCAAGAAATCGACCTCGGCTTCCAAGCCGTCCAAGGCCGCGGCCTCCGCTGCCAAGTCCAAGCCGAAACCGGTGGCGAAGAAGCCGTCCCCGACCAAGCCGAAACCGGCTCCGAAGAAGCCCGCGCCCAAGAAGTCGGCACCCAGGAAGCCGGCACCAAAGGTCGGCAAGGCCGCATCCAAGGCGACCAAGGGAAAGGCCAAACTCGGCAAGCCCCAGGCACCCAAGGCCGGGAAATCCTCGGGCAAGACCGTGAATTTGGCCAAATCTCCCAAGAAAGGGCCCCCCATCAAGTCCACCAAGGCCTCCAAGCCGGTTCCTGCCAGACCGAAAGCACAGTCCAAGACGAAGGTCTCCGCGAAGACCGCACCCAAGTCCCCGGCGAAGAAGCCGGTTCCCGCCGCCGCCGCGACCAGGAAGGCGCCAACCAAGGCGGTTCCCGCCCCCAAAGCGGCGGTCAGGGCGGTCAAAGCCACATCCACCACGGCGAAACCCCTCGTCCTGCCTTCCAAGGCCGCGCCCAAGACCCTCGCGAAGCCGGTCAAGGCGGTTCGGGTCGTCCCGACCGCCGCCGCCGCGAAATCGGGTTCGACCTCGAAAGCCACGGCGCCGACGGAGAAGGAATCGCGTCGGCCCAAGCTCGACCTTTTCGTCGGGAGCTTCTTCCAGGAAGTTCCGGTCGGCTCCGCGGGGGTGCGCAAGAGCCGCGTTCCCCAAGCCGTGGTGCTGCCCGTGCGCAAGCCCAAGGGGGAAGAAAGCCACGACGAATTGATCGCCCGCATCGAGAAGGAACTTCTGACGGTCCGGATGGCGGGAAAGAAGATCCATCGGGTGCAGGTCTGCACCAAGTGCTGCATCAATCCCGTGGATCCCAGCTTCATGGTCGATCGCGACACGGGCTATTGCGCCGAATGCGCGGTGGTCCTGGGTCTGGGGCATACCCGCGAGGCGCGCCAGCAGAACTTCCACCCCAGCCTCATGAAGTCCGGGAACGAGGACGTACCCGAACCGACCTGAAGAAGCGGGTTCCGAAGCACTCCCTCACCCGGATGCCCGGAACCGACACGCGTTCCCGATCCACACCCGATCCGAGGCCAAGATGTCCCAGAGCGAACTCCCCCGCACCTTCCGTCAATTGCTGGCCGCCCTGCCCGCGGAGTTCCGCCGCACGGTGCTGGAGACCTTGCTGACCGACAAGGAAGCGAAGCCGGCGGCCCAGGAAGCCCTGCGCATCGTGGCGGGACTTCGCAAGATGCGGCCCCAGACCCTTTCGCAGCTCGGGCGTCCGGAAAGGATCCAGATCGTGCTCGCCTCGTTGGGCCAGCCCGCCCTGGAAAGCCCCGCCATGCAGGCGCTCCAGGTCTGGTTCCTGCGCAAGGGCAGACCGATCATGGCCCAACTCCTGGACGCCTGGGGTGTGTCGCACACCGACGGCGAACTCCCCGACGACGCCGTTTTCCCGCCCTTGACCTCCGAGAAGGTCGTGGAGGCCGCTCGGGAAGCGGCCAAGAGCCACCCCAAGGAAGCCGTGGCCGCCTACTTGGGCTACAACCACATCGCCCCACCGACACCCGCCTGGGACGGCGCGTTCGAGGCGGCCCTGCGGGAACAACTGGCCTAGACCCTTCTGCCGGGCGGGCTCGGCAAAAAAGAACCGGCCTGGTGGCGACCACCCCCCCGCACGCCTCCGAAGATCGGTCGAACACGCCTCGCTGACGATTGGCACGCCTTTGGATTGTGACTGGATCCGGAAACGGATTTCCACCACAGCCAGGAGGCGTAGATGGATGCGAAAGGATGGACAGGAGCGATGCTCGCGGCGACGATATCCGTCGCCTTCGCCGAAGCACCGCTGCCGCGCGACTTCTCGCTGACGGGCGACCGCAAGAGCCACCTGGTCGACGACGTGATCACGGTGAACGTGGGCGA
>Ga0209415_10012222_pt1 | contig 14340 bp, 16 predicted proteins | sample PeaSoiSIISIP2007_FD_187696 | JGI IMG/M metagenome (GOLD analysis project Ga0209415, IMG submission 187696) | Peat soil microbial communities from Weissenstadt, Germany - SII-SIP-2007 (SPAdes) (version 2) | ecosystem: Environmental > Terrestrial > Soil > Wetlands > Peat | place: Germany... | reverse complement strand
GTCGCCCGCCGCTCGGACCGCCCCAAGACGTTCGGGGAGCCGCCGCCGCTGAGAGACTTGAAATAAGCCCGTCCTCCTCCAGCGCCGTCGGGCGTCCCTGGCTCGCGGCGCCTCGGCGCTGTGCGTTGGGTCGCGCGGGGGAAACGGTGGCGGGTAACCTTCGGGAATATCTCGTCGCCTACTTCCAGGAGCACCAACGGCTCGTGGAGGCGGGAGCGCTCGAGCTCCTCCTCGACCACTCCCACCCGCTCGTCGTCTCCCAGGAGGTGATCGAGCGCTCGGGGTCGGGGACCCCGTTCGTCACGAGGGAGATGGTGGAGAACGTGCTCGCCGAGGACCGCGGCCCGGGCCCCGTCGTCCACGCGCGGTCGGATCGCCTGCAAGGGGCGCGCGAGGCGCCCCGGGGGGCGACGGTGCTCCCGTTCCAGCTGATCCAGGACGGTTACTCGGGCCCTCCCTCCGGTGACACACCGCTGATCGCGTACTCGGCGCTCTTCCACTCCCGGTTCCGCACCCTCTCCCGATTGCTCAAGGGCCGTACGGGGCTCGAGAACCTCCGCCCCATCCGAGAGCTCCACGCTTCCGATGGGACCTCCTCGGTGATCGGGATGGTCCGCGACGTGCGCGAGACGAAGCAACGGCACCACCTGGTCCTGACGGTGGACGACGACACCGGGTCGCTCGAGGTCTTCGTCCCGAAGGGTTCGCCCGGCGCGCGCCTGACGATCCTCCCCGACGAGGTGATCGGACTGCGGCTCGAGTTCGGCAAGGACGCGCGGCGCCTCCCCCGGGTCGCCGCGGTCGAGCGCCCCGACATCCCCCTCGCCCGGACCGTCGGGCGGGCTCGCCGCCCGTCCCGGGCGCTCTTCCTGTCCGACCTCCATCTGGGCAGCAAGTCGTTCCTCTCGGAAAGCTGGGGCCATCTCGCCGAGTTCCTCCACGGTCGCGGCCCGCACGGCGATCTGGCCGCCACGATCCAACACGTCGTGGTCGCGGGGGACCTCGTGGACGGGATCGGGATCTACCCGCGCCAGGAAAAGGACCTCGCCATCGCCGACGTGGTCGAGCAGTATGCCGAGCTCGGTCGGAGGCTCGCGGAGCTTCCGGAACGACTCACCGTCGTCGTGATCCCCGGCAATCACGATGCCGTCTGCCCGGCGGAACCCCAGCCGGCGCTGCCCACCAATTTGACGAAGACCCTCGGGCGGAACGTGCGGATCCTCTCGAACCCTTCGACCTTTTCCCTCGAGGGCGTGGTCGTGTCGGCGTATCACGGGCGGAGCTTCGACGACCTGATTCCGGCCCTCCCGGGCGCCTCGTACTCCCGACCGACCGACGTGATGAAGCGGATGGTCCAGATGCGCCATCTCGCCCCGATCTATGGGGACCGGACGCCCCTCGCGCCGAGCGGGCGCGACGGACTCATCCTGGACCCGGCGCCCGACATCCTCGTCACCGGTCACTCCCACACGTACGGCGTCGACCGGTACCGGGGGGTCCTCCTGCTCAATGCGTCGACCTGGCAGGCCGAGACCGAGTACCAGCGGATGCGCAATATCATTCCGGTCCCGGCCCGGGCCGCCCTCGTCGATCTCGCGACCTTCGGAGTCCAGACGCTCGACTTCTCTGAGGGCGACCCCCACCTTTCGGAGGTCGCGGCGTGAGCCCGTACTCGATCGAGCCGATCCGGGCGGTCGGCCCCGTCCGCCTGGTGCTCGCCACTTACCCGTCGCGCGAGGCGGCGCTCGCGGCCGTCACGTCCGCCCTGGAACGGCGCCTGGCCGCCGTCGGCCAGGTGATCGCCACCGACTCCCGCTCGCTCTCGCGGGGTCGGGTGGAGGCCCGCTCGGGGGCACTCGTCGTTCTCCGGACGGTGCCCAAGAAGGTCGGGGCGCTCTTCGAGTTCCTCGGGTCGACCCATCCCTCCGAGGTGCCCGAGATCGTCGAGGTCGACGTGCCACGGGTCGACCCCCGCTACCTTCGCTACCTCTCGGCTACGCTCGACCAGGACTCGGCGCCGCCCCCGCTGGCCGGAGGGCTCACTCGTCGGGAAGGACCGCGAGTCCGGGGAGCTCGAGCCCCTCCACGAACTCGAGGGCCGCCCCACCGCCGGTCGACACGAACTGGAACCCGCCGGTGACGCCCAGGTCCTGCGCGAGCCGGGCGGAATCCCCACCGGCCGCGACGTGGTAGCCCTCGATCTCCCGGAGCTCTCCCAGCACCGCCCGGGTGCCCTCCGCGAACCGCGGGTCCTCGGCCCGACCAAGGGGGCCGTTCCAGAAGACCGTCTTCGACCCGGCCAGTCCCTCGATGAACCGGGCGCGGGTCGCGGGTCCGATGTCCTGGACGACGGCGTCGGGCGGTATCCGGTCGAGCCGGTAGGTCTCCGCCTCCGCATGGCCGGGGCGGTCCACCACGACGTCCGTCGGAAGCACCACCTCGGTGTGCGCCGAGTCGGCGGTCCGGAGGAAGTCGGCCACCGCGGTCTCGAGGCCGGTCTGGGGCGGTGTCGCCCCGAGGGGCGCCCCGGCGGCCGTCAGGAACGGATTCGCCAGCGCACCTCCGATGAGGAGGCGGTCGGCTCGTCCAAGGAAGCTCGTGAGCAGAGGCAGCTTGTCCTTCACCTTCGCACCGCCGACGATCACGACGTACGGGCGCGCCGGAGTGGAGGTCAGGCGGGAGAGCTCGCGGACCTCGCGTTCGACCAGCAGGCCGGCGAAGGAGGGCAGCCGCTTCGGGACCCCGACCGTCGACGCGTGGGCGCGATGGACCGTCCCGAAGGCGTCCTCGATGAACAGCTCCCCCAGACGGGCGAGCTGCGCGGCAAAGCCCGGGTCGTTCGCTTCCTCGCCGGGGTGGAACCGCAGGTTCTCAAGCAGGAGGAACTGGCCGTTCTGGAGCCGTGCGGAGAGCTCGAGCGCCTCGATGCCGACGACGTCGGCCGCCAGGGGGACCGGTTGGCCGAGGAGTGTGCTGAGCCGGTGGGCGACCGGGCGCAGGCTGAAGCGGGGGTCCTTGTGGCCCTCGGGCCGACCGAGGTGCGACATGAGGATCGTTCGGGCCCCGGCCGCCCGGAGGTGGTTGAGGGTCGGGAGGACCTCGACGATCCGTCGGTCGTCGGCCACCTGGCCGTTCGGCTGCTGGGGCACATTGAAATCGACGCGCACGAGGACCCGTCGTCCGTGGACGGGAGCCGCCTGCATCCCGCGCTTCGGCATGAGGTTCGAGAGCGCGAGCAGCCGGGACCTATGACGATTGTCCCTCTGCCGGCGCGACCCCGGGACTGCGGGCCCGGATCGCCTCGACCGCCCTCCGGGTCGCGGAGAGTTCGAGACCCGCCGCCGCGGCCCGCCGCAGGATCTCTCCGGAAATCGCTTGGATCTCCGTGCGGCGGCCGCGATCGAGGTCCTGCAGCATGCTCGAGCGGTTCTCGGCGGTCGCCCGGAGGACCCGGTCGAGGTCGGAGCGCACCTCCTTATCGCGGAAGTCGAAGCCGGAGGCGCGCGCAGCCGCGAGGGCCTCGTCCAGAAGCGCCCTCGATTCGGTCCGGTACGGCTCTTCGAGCAGTCGCCCGTTCGGGACGCCGTGCAGCGCCGTCACGGGGTTGACCGCGGCGTTGATCAACGCCTTCCGCCAGACCTCTCGCTCGAGGTCGTCCACGACGCGGACCGGGATCTCGGTCGCCCGGAAGAGACGGGTGAATGTTCGGGTCGCCGCGGTGGCGACCCCGTGGGCGCGACCGAGGACGAGCTCCCCCTGCCCCGCGGCCCGGACCTCGCCCGGACCGAGAAACGTGGCCGGAATAGTGTTCACCGCACGGACGACCCAGCGTTCAGGTTCGGGCCATCCGCCGGCCGCGAGGGCCGCCCGGACCGGCTCCTCGACTCCCAGCCCATTCTGGGGGAGGAGGATCGGCACCGGAGTCGGGACCTCGATGGCAAGCAAGCTCGCGGACGCGGGGAGGTCGAAGGTCTTTGCCGTGAGCAGGACCGCCTGGGGGGCGAAGTCGGAAGGGACGGTGGTCTCGGCGCGCAGGGAGACCGTCTCGACGAGGGTCCCGGTGACCCGGAGCCCCTGGGAGCGGATCGCCGTGACATGGTCGGGGCGACCCACGAGGAGGAGGTCGTGGCCGGCGTGGGCTAGGGATGCCCCCAGCAGGCTACCGATCGCCCCGGCGGCGAAGACCACGATCCGCACGGGGCCCCCCTGGTTAGCCGAGTCGTCGGATCAGGTCGGAGAGCGGGGCCGACTTGCCCCAGTCCCGCCGCAGGAGGGAGAGCAGGCTCTCGTAGTAGCGGACCTGGTCGTGAGCCTGCCGAACCTTGAGGAGGATGTACCGTTCCTCCCGCTTCAGTCGCTCGACCTCCGTGAGGAGCTCCCGCTCGCTCCCCCGGAGGGTCTCGACCCTATCGGAAAGTGAGAGGGATCCCCTGCCGGGCATCCATCCTCCCTGGCTGGAGGCGACCACCGAACTCCACGACACCGTCGGCCGCGACCTGCAGACGGGAGATCTCCTGGCGGATGCGTCGGAGCTGGGTCTCGACCCGGCGCCGCTGGGCCCGGAGCTCCGCAAGCGTCCGGTCCAGCTGGTCCATCCGTCGACGCCATTTCTCCCGCTCTTGCACGTTGAGCAGGACGGACTCGGTGTCGACCATGCCAGGTTCGGAGGAGGCGCGAGCGAGAATCAACCTTTCGCTAGCAGCCCGGACCCCATTCTCCCACGGCCGGGGCGAGAGGCTAAAGGTGTGAGACGGGTGAACGGACCGGGGGGATTTCTGTGACCGGACTGGGGAAGGTCGTCGTACTGGGAGCTGGGAATATCGGGGGATCGCTCGCTCAGCGCCTCGCGGAGATGGATCTGGCCCGTGAGGTCGTTCTCGTCGACATCATCGACGGCCTGCCGCAAGGGAAGGCCCTTGACATCCAGGAGTCCGCCCCGATCCTCGGATTCACCACCCGTGTGACCGGGTCGACGTCCCTCGACGCCATCGCCGGCGCTGACGTGGTCGTCGAGACCGCCGGGCTCGCCCGCAAGCCTGGAATGAGCCGGTCCGACCTCCTGAGCAAGAACGCTTCCATCGTCCGGGGCCACGCCGAGGCGGTCCGGTCCCAGGCGCCCCTCGCCACCGTGATCGTCGTCACCAACCCGGTCGACGTGATGACCTACTGGTTCCGCAGGATTGCCGGGTTCGCACCGGCGCGCGTCTTCGGCGAGTCCGGGACGCTCGATACGGCCCGGTTCCGCTGGTTCGTCGCCGAGGCGCTCGGCGTCGCCCCGAGAGATGTCACCGGGTTCGTGCTCGGCAGCCACGGAGACACGATGGTGCCGGTCCTCTCCCTCACCAGTGTCTCCGGCGTTCCGCTCCCGAAGCTGCTCCCCCCCGACCGGCTCGCCGCGATCGTCCAGCGTTCGAAGCAAGGCGGTGGGGAGATCGTCAACCTCCTGAAGACCGGAAGCGCATTCTACGCCCCCACCGCATCCCAAGCCGAACTGGTCCGGGCGATCGCCCGGGATGAGCACCGCCTGCTGCCGGTGAGCGCCCACCTGGACGGCGAGTTCGGGGAGCGGGACGTCTACATCGGCGTCCCCGCCGTCCTGGGTCGCGCGGGGGTAGAGCGGATCGTTCAAGTCGAGCTCACACCGGAGGAGCGGGCCGCCTTCGCCGCGAGCGTGGCCGCGGTCCGGGACGACCTCCGCATTCTCTCGGAGTTGCCGCCGTAGGCCGGCCCCGAACCATGACGGAGCTACCAGCGTCCTCGGCACCTCCTTCCTCGGGGCTCATCGAGATCAAGCGTCGGCTCGGCACCCTGCGCTACGTTACCGACTCGAAGGAGCATGCCCACATCACGGTCAAGCCCGAACGCTGCGCGAAGTGCCCGCACTCGTTCTGCACCTTCGTGTGCCCCGCGAAATGCTACGAACGGATCGAGGGGCGGTTGGTCTTCCGGTACGAGGACTGCGTGGAGTGCGGCGCGTGCGACATCGCATGCGACCAGGGGTCGGTCACCTGGGCGCTCCCCCGGGGCCCCTACGGCGTGAAGTACGCTTACGGGTAGTCAGGACGGCCCCGTCCGGGCCCCGATCCGGGCCCGGCACCGTTCCACTCAAGGCTCAGCTTAAAACCCCGACCGCGGGCTGGGAACGTCGGAGCCGGGTCTACGCCGAGCGCAACATCCGCCACCGAGCCATCCCACCTCTTCCCGTACCGAGTACGGCCCGGCCAGGACCGGATCCTCTCCGAGGTCGCTGAGCTCATGCAGCGGGGAGGGCCCCTCCTCATCAACGCCCCAACGGGGAGCGGGAAGACGGTGGCGACCCTGGCGCCCCTCCTCGAGCATGCCGAGGCGGCCGATCACAAGATCCTCTACCTCGTCCGGACGCACTCCCAAGAGGTCCAAGTCCTGCACGAGGCCCGCACGATCGCGCACCGCCTCGAGCGGCCGTTGTTCGCCATCGGCCTACAGGGCCGGGCCCGACGGTGCTTCCTCCTCGAAAACGTCGCGGAAGTGAAGGGGGCGACCGCGGAAGAGCACGGGAAGTTGTGCGCCGACCGGAAGCGGACCACCGAGCGGGCCATGGCCGGCGAAGCCCCCCTCGTCCCGCCTCCGGAGCTACCGGAGGGCGGCGAGATCGACCTCACCGACCTCGACGGTTGCCCCTACTACGCCCGAGTCGTCCAGACGGACCTCGAGACGGTCATTGAGCGGTTCGGGGCGAAACTCCCCACACCGGGCGATTTCGACAAGTTCGCCCGAGAGGAGAACCTGTGCGCCTACGAGCTCGCCAAGCGCCTCATCCCCCGCTCGCGGGTCGTCACCGCCCCGTACGCGTTCTTCTTCCACCCGCATATCCGCCGGGCGCTCTTCCGGTGGATGGACCTCTGCCCGGACCGGGTCGACCTCGTTATCGACGAAGCGCACAACCTCCCCGGCCACCTCCGCGACCTCGCCACGGTCTCCCTCCCGCAGGAATCGGTCCGGCGGGCGCGCAGCGAGGTGGCCGAGCGCGGCGACTTCCAATTGCCCGATGGACCGAGCGCGACCCGCCTCCTGGACATCGTCGGCGCGGCGGTCGAGGAGTTGGTCCACGCCCTGGTGCGGGACGACAATGCCGTGCTCCCTCCGTCGGTCTTCGAGGACGCCCTGCTCACCGCGCTCGGTGGCACGACCCACCGGCTCGATACGTGGCTGGGCGCGCTGGCCACGTGGGGAGAGAACCTCCGCGAGGAGCGCCGACGGGAGCGCCACCTCCCCCGGTCCTGGGCCCACACGGTCGCCCTCACCCTGCTCTCCTGGCCCCAGCTCGAACCGCCCGGGTACGTCAAGGTCGCGACCCGCACCCCGCGGCCGGCGCTCGAGGCCTACGCGCTGGACGCCTCCGTGCCCGCGCAAGGCATCCTGGAGTGCCACACGTCGATCCATCTCTCGGGCACCCTCGCGCCGCTCGAGGAGTACCGCGATGCTCTCGGCCTCGGGGCGACCGCTCGCTTGCTGGACGTCCCGTCCCACTTTCCGTCGGAGAACCGCCGGTACCTCTACGACCCGACCGTCACGACCCGGTTCGAGGACCTCCGCCAGGACCCCCACGCGGTCGCCCGCCTCGCCGACCGTCTGGTCGAGGTGCTCGCCTGCCTACCGGTCAAGACCGCGGTCTTCTTCCCGAGCTTTGACCTCCTGCAGCGGGTCCTGGACGCCGGTCTGCAGAGCGCCCTGCCCGGGAACGTTTTCGTCGAGTTCTCGAAGATGCCGACCGGCGACCTCTGGCGCTCGATCGAGGGATGGAAGAGGGACCCGGAAGGCACCGTACTCCTGGGGGTCGCGGGCGGACGGCTCGCCGAGGGGATCGACTACCCCGACGAGGAGCTGGAGGCGGTCGTCATGGTCGGAATCCCCTACCCCAAACCGAGCGCCAAGCGCGCCGCCTTGCGGGAGTTCCTGGACGCGAGCACCGGTCGGGGGTGGGAGTACACGGTCGAGGCCCCGGCCGCGCGGGCGATCGTCCAGGCCTGCGGTCGGATGATCCGCTCGGAGAACGACCGTGGCCTCGCGATCATCCTCGACAAGCGCGCGCCGGCATTCGCGAAATGGCTGCCCGGGCTCGAGCCGATCCGGGACCTGGCCGCGACCGCGCGGAGCTTCTACGGAGGTCGGCGGGCGCGATGGTCGCCCGCCGCGGTCCGGGCCCCTCCCCCGCGCCCTTCGGACCCGGCCCCTCCTCCATAATAGATAAGAGGCGCCGGAGCCGCTCGGTCCGTCGTGATCATCACCCGGACCCCGCTCCGCATCAGCTTCGCGGGCGGGGGGACGGACCTGCCGTCGTTCTACCGCCACCACGGCGGTGGGGCGGTCGCGAGCGCGGCGATCGACCGGTACGTCCACGTCCTGGTGAACGAGAAGTTCGACCGCTCGATTCGCGTCGCCTACTCCCGGACAGAGAACGTCGACCACCTGGAGCAGCTCCAGCACGGGATCGTGAAGGAGGCGATGCGGCTCACGGGAGTGCACGACTCGCTCGAGATCCATACGATCGCCGACATCCCCTCCGAGGGAACAGGGTTGGGCTCCTCCTCCAGCCTTACGGTCGGCCTCCTCAACGCCCTCCACGCCTTCCGGGGGGTGCTGAAGGACCCAGCCGAGCTGGCCGAGGAGGCCTGCCGGATCGAGATCGATCGCCTCGGCGGGGCGCTCGGCCGCCAGGACCAGTACATTGCCGCCTTCGGGGGCGTGGAGTACTTCGAGTTCCGGCCGGACGACACGGTGCGCGCCGCCCCGATCCCGCTCTCGAACGAGGCCCGGTCGTCCCTCTCCGACCACCTCTCGCTCTTCTATACCGGGATCACCCGCCGCGCCGAGGGGATCCTCAAGACCCAGAGCGAGCGGACCCGCACGAACCTCGACGCGCTGGTCCGGATACGGGACCTCGCCGGGGAGGCGCGCCAAGCGATCGTCCGGGCTGACTGGACGGCGCTCGGTGACGCCCTGGACGAGGGGTGGGGCCTGAAGCGAGGTCTCGCGGACGGGGTGACGACCTCGGAGATCGACGCGCGGTACGCCGCGGCGCGCGCCGCGGGGGCCTACGGAGGGAAGATCACCGGCGCCGGAGGAGGGGGATTCCTTCTCCTGTTGCACCCGCCCGAGAGGAGCCATCAAATAGCGGCCGCCCTCTCTCCGATGCAGCGGCTCGCGGTGCGGATCACTCCGGAGGGGTCGCGGATACTCTTCGTGGGACGATGACCGAGATTCCCTCGCTCGAACCCTACCTCCGGACGTACGTGGCCGAGACCCGGGCCGCGCTCGAGGCCCCCTACCTGCTCGAGGCGCTCCGCCGGGTGGTCCCGATCTTTCTGCGGGCCCGCGTGGAGGACCGCACCATCTTCTTCTTCGGGAACGGCGGGAGCGCGTCGACCGCTTCCCACTTCGTCGTCGACATCGCCAAAGGCACCCGCCGGTCGCTGGCGAACGGCCCTCTCGGCCCGAGGTTCCGGTGCGTCGCGCTCAACGACAACGTCCCCAGCGTGATGGCGTGGGCGAACGACGCCGATTACTCCCGCGTCTTCTCCGAGCAGCTGCGCAATCTCGCGGTCCGGGGCGACGTGGCGGTGGCGATCTCGGGGAGCGGGAACTCCCCCAACGTCCTCGAAGCCGTCCGCGTCGCCCACGAGATGGGCCTCACCACCATCGGGCTCACGGGGATCGGCGGCGGGAAGCTGAAGGAGATGGCCGACGTGCCGCTCGTCGTTCCGTCCCAGAGCATGCAGCATACCGAGGACGTCCACCTGATCCTCCTCCACTTCCTGATGGCGTTCCTGCGCGACGAGCAGCCTCCTCCTGCGTGATGACGGTCCGTGTTCTGGACTACATGGTGCTCGAGGTCGAGCACATCCAAAGGACGGCCCGCATCCGAGAGGCGATCGCGCGCCTCTCCAAGAGCCGACACCACGGTCTGCCGGTCACCGATAAAGCCGGGAAGCTCGTCGGCTTCGTGAGCGCGAAGGAGCTCCTGCGGCACGCTGCCGAGGGGGACCACCCCCTCTCGAGCATCATCCGGCCCGGCACGATCACCGCCTCCCCCGAGACCGCGTTGGACGACGCGGCCCGGATCATGTTCCGCTACGGGCTGCGGGACCTCCCGATCATCGACGAGTCCGGGCGGTTGTGCGGCGTCCTCTCCAACCTCGACATCGTCCGGTCGCACTTCGAGCGGGCCTCCCCGGCCAAGGCCGACACGCTGAAGTCCCTCCTCTCCGATCGGTACCATCTTCCCTTCTCCATCTATCGCGGACTCGTCCCGATCGAGCGCCTCACCCCGACCCAGTGGAAGGTCTTCGAGGACGAGCTCCAGGGCCGCCGCTACGAGCTCGAGCGGGGGTTCGCGGAGCCGGTGCTCGTCGTACAGAAGGGGGAGACCTGGATCCTCGTGGACGGGCACCACCGTGCGTTGGCCGCGCGGGAGATGGGGCTCGCGCAGCTCCAAGCGTTCATCCTCACGTGCGACCGACCGGAAGAGTTTGCCCGACAGGAGACCGGGTTCGAGCGGCTCGCGCGCGACCACCACTTGCGGACGGTCGACGACATCGAGATCGACCGAAGCACCCACCACCCCCTCCTCGAGGTCACGACCCAGCTGGTCCGCCGGGTGGACGCGAGTCCCCCGCCGGGACTCTCCGAGCCGTAGGCCGCGCGTCGGCGGCCCGGTTCGGACCGGGGGCATAAGAGAGGGCTTCGGGTCCTCGACGGCGAGCTCGGATGAACCTCCTCCCCCCGCTGGAAGTGACCGGTGCGTTCCTCCCCTTCGCGGTCGTCGCGATCGCGATGGTCGGCGTGACGATCTTCGTCCTGACGCAGCTCCTCCCCCGGTCCGGTGGGCCGGTCCCCTTCACCTCGATGACGATCGGGCTGGCGGTCCTGATCGGCGGGAGCCTCCTCCTCTTGGCCCTTCTCTACGTCTTCATCGACCCCAACGCAACGACCGCGTGGACGTGGGTCCTGGTGGCGTTCAACTTCATGATGATGGGACCCGCAGGCCTCTGGTTCGTGAGCCTCATCGTGTTCCGCGACCGCGCGGTCGACGCGCGAAGTTGGATCTGGCCCGCGCTGCTCGCGCTCGTCACGGTCGGCTCGGAGGTGATGATGGGCCTCCTCTTCGCGGTCGGAGGAGGCAACGCCCCGCCGACCCTCGCCGGCGCGCTCGCCCTCGGGCTCTCCTCCATCTGGTTCGACTGGTCGATGGCCGTCGTGATGGTCGCCCTCGTGGTGTGGCTGCCGTTGTCCGGCCTCGTCCGTGGGTCGCTCGCCGCGCTCACCGCCGCGGCGTTCCTCGCTCCCTGGGTGGTGGTTTCCCCGCTGGTCGGGGCCGGCGGGATGGCCGTCCTGATGATGGCCGTGTTCGGGCTGCTCTACCGCCAGTTGGCCGTGCGGGGAGACGTCCAGGCCGTCGACCTCCGGGTCCCGTTCGGCCTCGCGCTCGCGTTCGCCCTGATGATCGCGGCTCAGGTCGCGATCGTCGCCGCTCCCGGGTCCGACGGCGCGGCGCTCGCGTTCGGGGGGACGATGGCACTCGTCATGGGGACCGAGGTCGCGTTCGTGCTCCACCGCTCGTGGGATTCGTACCACACCGATATCAAGCGGGTCCAGGTCGCTCGACCGTCAGGAGCCGTGTGAACGACCGAGCCGACCCGCGCCCCATCCCTCCGTTCCGACGGGCGGCGCCGTGGTTCATCGCCGCCCTGCTCCTCGCGACCCTGGGGCTTCCGGCCGCCGCGGGAACGTTCGGGCACCTTCCCAGTGCCCCGCTCGTCGGCTTCGCCCGACCGTCCAACTCGACGACACTACTCGTCAACATGACCGACACTCCCCGCTTCGCGCCCCAGTTCCTTTCGGCTCCCGCCGATAGCAGCGTGACCTTTCACCTCGTGAACCAAGGCTCGATCGTGCACACGTTCACCCTCCTCAAGCAAGCCGGGGTCCTGCTGAACTCGGGATGGACGCCGGGTCAGGTCGACCAGTACTTCGCGGCCAACGGCTCCCTGGCGAACGTCTCGGTGCCGGCCGGAGGCCAAGCGAACCAGACGGTCGCGTTCGGCGCCTCGACCGCCTTCGACTCGTTCGAGTTCGTCTCGGTGATCCCCTACCAATTCCAGGCCGGGATGTACGGCCTCATCAACCTCACCTCGACCGCCCCGGGCCTCGAGACGTCCGAGAACACGACCGACACCTACCAGTTCCTTCCGGCGGTCCTGGTCGCGAACGCGACGCACTATCCGTTCAACCTGGACGTCCTGGTGACCAACTCCGGGTACCTCGGCCACTCCTTCACTCTCGCCGGCCAGACCAACGTGACGCTCACCCCGGCGACGTACTCGGGCTACTTCGCCCAGCACCCTCCGCTCGTGAACGCGGTCGTCCCGGGCGGGCCCGGATCGACCGTCTGGGCCAACTTCACGATCGCCGCGCCGGGCGTCTACCAGTACCTTTGTGAGGTCACTGGCCACTTCGCGAACGGCATGACCGGATTCCTGTACGTCGGGGTCGCCCCTCCTCCCCAGGCCGCTGCCCCGAGTTCGACGATCGTGGAGGGATGGGTCCTGGTCGGGTCGGGTGTCCTCCTCGGTTTGGGTGTTCTCGCCGCCTCCATCGCGTCGTACGCCGGTCGCTTCCCTTCGGCGCCGACGGACGAATCCCACCACCACTAGCCCGTCGGGGCGGGGTCGATCCGAGGGTCGCCCCGCGATCCCTCGGAATCGACCGACCGCAGCAAATCCCTCCGGGGCGACCGCGGAGCGTCGGCGGGGTTCGAGCGAGGGGCTCTTCGGGGAGTTCGATCGACGATGGGGTTAGACGATGTCGAGGAACGAGCGCATCGTGCCGTGGAACGTGCCGCAGAACTCGGTGCACTGGATCAGGTACCCCGTGCCCGGGGCGGTATTGGGGACCGTGAAGGCCAGCATGTTCACTCGGCCGGGGATGGCGTCGAGACGGACCCCGAGCTGGGGGATGTTGAACGAATGGACGACGTCGGAGCCGGTGACGTTGATCTGCACGACGGCCCCCGGTGTCGCCCATAAAGCGCCGCCCGTGACGGTGTTGGTCGCCGCGTCGTACTGCGAGTTGAAGCACGACCCGTTCGCCGGGTAGCAGAACTGCCAGTACCACTGGTGGCCGATCACATCGACGTACTCGGTCGGGTTCGAGGGGAGCGCGTCGATGTGGTAGAGCAGGACGGTCGAGTACGCCGCCACGCCCGCGAGCAGAGCCACGACGGCAAGCGTCCACGCCACCTCGAGACGGTTAACCATAGGGCCTCCGACTGGTCGCTCGATCGCGCCACTTCCAGACGGCGTAGGCCAGAAAACCGAACGTCAAGATCGCGCCGGTGATGCTGATCCCGAGCATGATCCAGACGAGCGCGTTGGTCTCCAGAAGATTGGTCTGTCCCGACGCGACGAGGGCGAACGTGCTCAGGACTGTGGACCCGAACCCCATCAATGCCGATCGTGCGCGACCGGGTGGCCGCGTCCGTCCGGTCGGTGGGGAGTAGAGCTACATATGGCCCGCGTACGAACTGCACCCCTCCTCTCCCCCGGGGGGAGATGAATCGCGGAACCGCCGGCCGTCCCGCGGACCGGGTTCGTACGCAGGGGCTTTGAACAGAGCCCCCCGTCCTCGCCGATCCGTTCGCTTCGGGGGACCGGAATGGAATATCGTGGGCCAGGAAGGGGACCGCTCGCCGTCGCACTTTCGCTGATCGTCGTCCTCAGCCTCTTTGGGCTCGGCACGTCCCAGGCCGCCTCGCATTCCACGTCGGCGACGATGGCGACCGGCGCGACTCTGGCCGTGACGGCGTCGAGCGGGTTCAAGTTCAACCCGTCGCTCATCGGCAACGAGGCGACGAACGCGTCGATCGCCGTCACCCTCACGAACGGAGACAATCAGGCCCACACGCTCACCATCGTGGGGCGCCAGGGGTGGGTGATTCCCACGACGGACACAGGGGACCAGCTTTCGAACTTCCTCACGCAGTACCCACCGCTGTTCAACGTCCAGGCGAACGCCTCGTCCCAGGTCATCGCGAACTTCACCGCCCCCGCCGTGGGTTGGTACGAGTTCGTATGCACGGAGGCGGGACACTTCCAGGAGGGAATGTACGGGTTCATCGCCTTCGGCGAGGCGCTCCCGTCCAACCTCACGGTCAGCCTCGCGCCCGACGGCCCGGGGGCGGCCGTGTTCATCATCGTCGGCACGATCGTCGCGTTGACCGTCATCGCCATCGTTCTCGGATTCGTGGTCGGACGTCGCCGCGGGGCGCTCCACGAGATGCCTCCGGAGCGGCTCGGCTACCCC
>Ga0209415_10012219_pt1 | contig 14343 bp, 14 predicted proteins | sample PeaSoiSIISIP2007_FD_187696 | JGI IMG/M metagenome (GOLD analysis project Ga0209415, IMG submission 187696) | Peat soil microbial communities from Weissenstadt, Germany - SII-SIP-2007 (SPAdes) (version 2) | ecosystem: Environmental > Terrestrial > Soil > Wetlands > Peat | place: Germany... | reverse complement strand
GGCTTGAACAGGCATTCAACACGGCGGCGCAGACTGCCGACGTCGTGATCACCAGCGGCGGCGTGTCGGTCGGCGAAGCCGATTTCGTCAAGGACATGCTGGAAAAGCTGGGCGAGGTGGTGTTCTGGAAAATCGCGATGAAACCCGGCCGCCCACTCGCTTACGGCCGCATCGGCAACGCGCATTTCTTCGGCCTGCCCGGCAATCCTGTGTCGGTGATGGTGACGTTTTACCAGTTCGTGCGCGACGCGCTGCTCAAGCTTTCCGGATGCGACCCGGTGCCGCCGCTGCCGACGTTCAAGGTGCCGTGCACGAGCAACCTCAAGAAGGCGCCCGGACGCACCGAATTTCAGCGCGGGATCCTCGCCCAGGATACGTCCGGCAACTGGAACGTGCGCGTGACCGGCGAACAGGGCTCCGGCATCCTGCGCTCGATGTCGGAAGCAAATTGCTTCATAATCCTGCCGGAAACCCAGGGCAACGTCACTGCCGGAGCAGTGGTCGAGGTGCAGTTGATGGAAGGTCTTGTTTAGCGGCCCGCGAATTCCGGGCTGCATTACCACTACTCCGCTTTTTGCATAAACCGAACGCAATCAGCATGCTATGGCCGGCATGAATGATCTCTCAGCCTCGTTCCCCATTAATCCGAGCAAGGCCCCAGGATTCATCTGATGCCGTCATATCCTGAATTCACCGGGCGTGTCGTCGCCGTTACAGGCGCAGCGCAAGGCATAGGCGCCGAAACCGCCCGCACCTTTGCCGGGCAGCGTGCGTGCATCGCGCTGCTGGACATAGATGAAGCAGGAGCCAAACAAGTCGCATTCGATATCGTCGCCGCCGGAGGCCAGGCGCTCGTCGTGCATACCGATGTCACCGACGAGCAATCAGTTGCTGCTGCGGTGTCGAGCAGTGCTGCAAAATTCGGCGGGCTCGATGTTCTCGTGAACTGCGCCGGCGGCTACAAGCGGCTCGCGACGGTCGAGGACATGCCGATCGATGAATGGGACCGCACGGTGGCGCTCAATCTGCGCAGCGTCTTCCTGTGCTGCCGCGCGGCGATCCCGCATCTTAAACGCTCCAAGGCCGGGCGCATCATCAACGTTGCATCGATTTCCGGCCGCACCGTACATGCAGCATCATCTCCCGCATACGGCGCGGCCAAGGCCGGTGTGATTCAGCTCACCCGCTTCCTCGCCTACCAGCTCGGCGCTGACGGCATTACGGCGAATGCAATCGCGCCGATCACGACGCTCACGCCGCGCGTTGCCGCGCTGCGGACCAGTGAAGACATCGAGCGTATCGCCGCGCAAGTACCGCTCAAACGACTTGCGGTACCCGAGGATCACGCCCAGGCGATGCTTTTTCTCGCCTCCGACGCAGCGGCGTATATAAACGGCGTCGTGCTCGACGTGAATGGCGGCCGCATCATGATGTGACGGGCCGGGTTCCACGTTCAACTTGAATATAATCCGCGAAAGCCAGAGAGGAAATGATGAAAAGCCGCCTAAAGCTTCTGCTCGCGATAATGACAATGGCCACGGCGCAGCTTGCGAACGCGCAAGCCTACCCCGGCAAATCGATCCTAATGATCATACCGCTGCAAGCCGCCAGCGCAATTGATGTGGCGATTCGCATAGTGACCCAGAAAATGTCGGAGAGCATGGGCCAGCAGATCGTAATCGATAATCAGCCGGGGGCGGCCGGCCTGATCGGCACCGAGCGCGTGATGCGTGCAACGCCCGACGGCTACACGATCGCGACGCTCAACGACAGCATACTGACCATGATCCCCAATCTGTACAAGAAGGTTCCCTACGATCCGGTCAAGAGTTTCGCCCCGGTCAGCCTGGTGGCCGGCATCACATGGGTGCTGGTCTCGCATCCCAGCTTGCCGGTAAAAAATGCCCGGGAGCTGATAGTGCTCGCTAAAACGCATCCGGGCGAGCTCAACTATTCGTCCGGCGGCAACGGCAGCCCTCAGCACATCGCGATGGAAATATTCAAATCCATGGCTGGCGTCAAACTCACTCATATCCCGTACAAAGGAACCACCCAGGCCACGCTTGACGTGATCAGCGGACAGATCCCCGTCATGTTCTCGGCGACTTCGCTCGTTATTTCCCAGATCCGCGAGGGTAAATTGCGCGCTCTGGCCGCGGGCGGAGCGAAACGCTCGCCGTTGCTGCCGGACGTGCCGACTGTCGCCGAATCCGGCGTGCCGGGCTACAGCTTCAACACCTGGATGGCGATCTTCGTGCCGCTCAACACGCCCAATGAAATCATCTCCCGCCTGAATGCCGAAATCATCAAGGCGCTCGCCTCCCCCGATGTGCGCGAACGACTGACCTCACTAGGTTTCGATGTCTACGGCACGCCGCCGGAGCAAGTGACCACCCTGACCCGCGTGCGGTTCGAACAGATGGCCAGGATCATCAAGGAAGCTGGCATCAACGTCGAGTGATCTCGCGGTCAGATGGTTTCCGCCTGCATGGTGATCGCTCCGCACGGGCATTCCTCGGCGCACAGGCCGCATCCTTTGCAGTAGTCGTAGTTGAACTCGAAGCGCTTGCCCGGGCCGAGCTTGACCACGGCGTTATCGGGACAGACGCCGTAGCAGTTGTCGCACTCGAAACAATTGCCGCACGACAAGCAACGCCGCGCCTCGAATAGCGCGTTGTCTTCATTGAGACCGCCCTGCACTTCGTCGAAACTGGATTGACGGCGAATGATGTCGAGCATCGGCTGCACTGTTTTAGGCGCGTCTGAGTAATACCAGGTATTCAGCAGATCGAACCGCGCAATTTCATGTTTGGCCGGTGCGGCGGAGACGCTGCCGAGCAACCACGCGTCGATGTTGCGCGCGGCTTTCTTGCCGTGCCCGATTGCGACCGTCACGGTGCGCTCCGACGGCACCATATCGCCCCCGGCGAAGATGCCGGGGTAGCCGGTCATCATATTGCGATCGACCTTGACCACGCCTTTCTCGATTGCAAGCCCCGGCACTTTGTCGAGCAGCGACAGATCAACGTCCTGCCCGAGCGCGAGGATCAGCGTGTCGGCCTCGATGGTATCGAATTCGCCGGTCGGTTGCGGGAAACCTTTGCTGTCGAGCACCATTTTTTCGACCGTGAACGTGGTGTCCTCGACGCACTTGATGGTATTGAGCCATTTCACCATGATGCCTTCGTCAAGCGCTTCCTGCAGCTCGAAATCGTGCGCCGGCATCTGCTCGCGCGTGCGGCGATAAACGATCAGCGCTTCCGCCGCGCCGAGGCGCTTCGCGGTACGCGCCACATCGAGCGCCGTATTGCCTCCGCCGTAGATTACGACGCGGCGGCCCAATTGCGGCCGTTCGCCGGTTTCCATGCCGCGCAGCACGCTCACCGCGTCAAGAATGCGGGTCGCGTCGCGCGCCGGAATATCGGTGCGCTTCGCGACATGCGCGCCGACCGCCAGGAACGCGGCATCGAATCCGCTCTTCTTCATGGCTGCAAGGATGTCGTCGACGCGCGTGTTGAGCCTGAGCGTGATGCCCATGTCGAGAATGCGCTGGATCTCCGCGTCGAGAACATCGCGCGGCAGCCGGTATTTGGGGATCCCGAACCGCATCATTCCCCCGGCAAGCGGCCCCGCTTCGCAGATGGTCGCCTTGTGGCCGAGCCGCGCCAGATGGTACGCGACCGACAGCCCCGACGGGCCGGCGCCGACCACGAGAACGTGCTTGCCGGACGGCCTGGCGGCGGGCTCGAATTTCCAGCCGTGCTTCCGCGCTTCGTCACCGAGAAACCGTTCCACGGCATGGATATTGACGGCTTCGTCGAGGCTGGCGCGATTGCACGCGTTCTCGCACGGGTGATAGCACACGCGCCCCATCAGCGCCGGCATCGGATTATTCCTGACCAGTTCCTGCCAGGCCCGTTTATATTCCCCGCTTTCGGCGTAGTAAAGCCAGCCCTGGATGTCCTCGCCTGCCGGGCAGGCATGGTTGCATGGCGGCAGACGATCCACGTATACCGGCCGCTCGGTGCGCCAGGTCCCGGTATGGTTGGCGAGGCTCGAGCCGGTGTCCAGCGTGATGGCGAACGGCTTCTTCACGCGGCGTTCCTAATCGGCAAGCCCGAAGACACTGACGTTGCGATCGGCGATCGCCTGGATCGCGGCAATGGTGCTCACGTCGGTTTCCTTGCCGAACAGGTGTGCGAAACGCCTTTGCAGCTTGAGGTAATCCTCCACCGGCACGCGCCGGCGCAGTTTGTAGCGGCCGCTGATTTCCCCGTTTTCGGCCTCGATCAGCGGGAACAGGCCCGACTCGACCGCCAAGCGCGCAACTTTGATGGTGTCGGCCGGCGCCGAGCCCCAGCCGAGCGGGCATGGCACATGGATGTGGATGTAGCGCGCGCCGCCGACGCCCATCGCGCGCATGACCTTGACCTCGAGATCGCGCAGGTTGGCGACCGACGCCGTCGCGACGTACGGGATGTGGTGCGCCATTGCGATCAGCGGCACGTTCTTGCCGGTGCCGAACACGTTGCCCGGTTGCTGCCCGACTGCCGTCGTGGTCGCAGTGCGCGCCGCCGGCGGCGTCGCGCTCGAACGCTGCACGCCGGTGTTCATGTAGGCCTCGTTGTCGTAGCAGATATACAGCACGTCGTCGTTGCGCTCGAACATGCCCGACAGGCAGCCGAAGCCGATGTCCATGGTGCCACCGTCGCCGCCCTGTGCGATGACCTTGACATCCTTGCGGCCCTTTACGCGCAATGCGGCGGACACCCCCGCTGCAACGGCAGCTGCGTTGCCGAACAACGAATGCAACCACGGGATCTGCCACGACGTTTCGGGGTACGGCGTCGAGAACACTTCGAGGCAGCCGGTCGCGTTGACCGCCATCACGCGGTTACCGGACGCCTGCATCGCGGCATCGATCGCATAACGCGCGCCAAGCGCCTCACCGCAGCCCTGGCACGCGCGGTGACCGGAATTGAGCGAATTGGTGCGGCGCATATTGGCCTGCACCGCGCGCGCATGGCCGGCGAGCAGGCGATTGCCGACGGTGAACGTGCCGGTCTGGTAGAACTTGACGGGTTGTTGCAGGGTCATGATCCTTCCGCTAGCTGACACGCGCCCCGGCCGCAGCGAGATCGCGCAGGATGTTCTCGGCGCTGGGCCCCGCCCGGCGCTGTTGCTTGCCGCGCTCGAGTTCGCGCTTGACCACGTCCCAATTGAGATCGAGGAAATTGAGCTGCTCGAGCTCGTCGCGCGCTGCGCGCTCGAACAGTCCGGTCAACGAGCGCTTGGTGATCGCGCGCCCGCCGAGTCCTGCGATCACCGTATAACCCTTGAGCACGATTCCAGACAGCGCTTTGCGCACGCCATCGGAAACAATGCCGCCGATCCCGACCGCGAGACATTTTTCTATTACCACCACGCGCTTGGCGCGCTCGAGCGCTACCCGGACTTCCTCGAGCGGGAACGGGCGAAACGAGCAGATCGAAACCGCGCCGATGCACTGCCCGCGCTCACGCATTTCATCCACCGCGTCCTTGATCGTGCCGACGACCGAACCCAGCGCCACCACTATGGTTTCCGCATCGTCGCAGCGGTAGGTGCGGATGAGCCCACCCGAGTCGCGACCGAACTGCGATTTGAATTCGGCGGCGAGTTGCGGAATCAGCTCCAGCGCACGGCTCTGTTTGTGATGCTGCAGGTAGCGCACTTCGAAAAACGCATCGGGGCCGACCATCGCACCGATCGAAACCGGCTCGTTCACGTCGAGCACCTGCACCGGCTCGAACGGCGGCAGATAGCGATCGACCTGATCCTGGCTCGGAATGTCGATGCGGTCATAAGCATGCGTAAGAATAAAACCATCGACGCACACCATCACCGGGCACGACAGCTCTTCCGCGAGGCGAAACGCCTGGATATGCAGGTCGGCCGCCTCCTGGTTGGTTTCCGCGTAAAGCTGAATCCAGCCGGCGTCGCGCAGCGCCATGCTGTCGGAATGGTCGTTCCAGATGTTGATCGGAGCGCCGATCGCGCGGTTGCCGATCGTCATCACGATCGGCAGACCGAGGCCGGCGGCGTTATATACCGCTTCGGCCATGAACAAAATACCCTGGCTGGCGGTCGCCGTGTAGCTGCGTGCGCCAGTGGCGGATGCGCCGATCGCTACCGAGAGCGCGGCGAATTCGGATTCAACGTTGATGAATTCGCAATTCCAGAGCTCGCCGCTTTTCACCATTTCACCGAGGCCTTCGACGATGTGGGTCTGCGGCGTGATCGGGTAAGCGCAGATCACTTCCGGGCGGCACAGCGCGACCGCTTCCGCGATCGCATGCGAGCCTTCGGTCTGCTTAAGCATCTGCCGTCATCCGCTTGCGCGCGGCGAGCGCGCTGTCATAGGCTGCCTGCGCGGCCGCGACATTGGCTGCGCCGACCTTGCCGGGAAATTTTTCCCGGATCGCTTTGGCGACCGAATCGAAACGCAACCGCCCGCTGATCGCGGCAAATCCGCCGAGCAGCGCGGCGTTGGGCAGCGGGCGCCCGACGTGCTTCAGCGCGAGCTCGCTCGCCGGCACGGTGCACAAATGATCGGGCGGAAAATTGCGCACGAAGTCACCGATGCCGAGCTCATCGAAGCTGCGCGTGGAGTTGATCAGGATATAGCCGGACGGCGACAGCCCGTTGAACAGGTCGACCTGGTGCAACAGCGTTGGATCCTGAATGATCAGCGCGTCCGGTTGCATGACCGGCTCGCGCAACCGGATCTCTTTGTCGTCGATGCGGCAATAAGCCGTCACCGGCGCGCCCATGCGCTCGGAACCGAAACTGGGAAATGCCTGGGCATGACAACCTTCATCGAAAGCCGCTAGCGACAGCATCTCAGCGGCGGATACCACACCCTGCCCACCCCTGCCGTGTATGCGCACTTGAAACATATTTATCGCTTCTGCCGTGAATTTGCGGTTCTCTCAGATTTCAGCTCTTGTCACCGGCTATATTTTGGTCCTGCGAGCGGTACGCTTCTTGATTCAAATCAATAAGTACCGTCATTGCGCAACGCGCACCGTGCGAACAGCCATGTTGCTGCGCAGCATGCCGCGTCAAGCACTCACAGCGCTGTATCAAACGAAGCTGCTGTAGTGCGGGTCGTACATCTGCGACTGCACATCTGCCTGCACATCTTCGGGCCTGGGCTTGCCGGCAAGTCCGTTCTTATACGCAGTGTCGGCAACGGCCGCGGCGATATGCGCGGAAACTTCGCGTATCCGCGGCAGCGCGGGATAAAGGCTGCCCTGCTCGAGGTCGGATTCAGTCACCAGGTGCGCGAGCGTGTGCGCGGCGGCCATGAACATGGCGTCGGTCACGCGGCGCGTGCGGCTGCCGATCGCCCCGAGCCCCACTCCCGGGAAAATATAGGAGTTATTGCCCTGCCGGGGCACGAATTGCCTGCCGTTCAGCTGCACCGGGTCGAACGGACTGCCGCAGGCGAACAGGGCCCTTCCCCCCGTCCACTGATAAGCCTGCTCGGCGTTGCATTCAGCCTTGGAGGTCGGGTTGGACAACGCAAACACGATCGGTCGCTCGTTGATGCGCGCCATTTCTTCCAGCACTTCCTTGGTGAAAGTACCTCCGACTGCCGCCACCCCGATAATGGCGGTGGGCTTGAGCGCCTTGATCGCGGACAGAAAGTCACCGACACGCGCAAGGTCGTGCGCATATGGCAGTTTGTGCTCGACCAGATCGCTGCGGCCCTTGACCACCAATCCATGCGAATCGACGAGACAGCAGCGCGTGCGCGCAGCGGCTTCGGTCAGGCCCTGCGCAACCATCGCCGATACGGCCAGGTCGGCGATGCCGGTGGCGGCCTCGCCGGCGCCGAGGAACAGAAGCTTCTGGTCGGTGAGTCTGCCGCCCGTGATGCGCAGAGCGGAAAAGATGCCGGCAAGGGCGACCGCTGCCGTGCCCTGGATGTCGTCGTTGAATGTGCAGATGCGATCGCGGTATTTCTTGAGCAACCGGAATGCGTTGTGGTTGGCGAAGTCCTCGAACTGGATCACCACGCCCGGAAATACCTCATGAGCGGCGGTGATGAACTCGTCGATCAACTCGTCGTATGCGGCGCCGGTGATGCGGTGCTGGCGCAGCCCGACGTAATAAGGGTCTTTCAGCAGCGCCTCGTTGTTGGTGCCGACATCGAGCATGACCGGCAGGCACACCTTGGGATGAACACCCGCACAGGCGGTGTAGAGCGAGAGCTTGCCCACAGGGATGCCCATGCCGTTGGCGCCGAGATCGCCGAGCCCGAGAATGCGCTCACCGTCGGTGACGACGATGATACCGGCGGGATACGGCCAGTTGCGCAGCACTTGCGCAATGCGCGTGCGGTCATTGGCGCCGATGAAGATGCCGCGCGGGCGCTGGAATACATGCCCGAACTTCTGACATGCGAGCCCCACCGTCGGCGTATAGACGAGCGGCTGCATTTCGTCGATGTTGTCGCACAGAACGCGGAAGAACAGCGATTCGTTCCGATCGTGCAGCGCGTTCAATGCGACAAACTTGTCGAGCGGATCGGTCAGTTTGCGCAAATTGATCAGCACACGGGTCACTTGCTCATCCTGGCTCAACACGTGCGGCGGCAACAATCCGCGCAGGCCGAGCGCGTCGCGCTCCTTCTCGGTGAATGCGGTGCCCCTGTTGAGCATCGGGTCGTGCAGCAGCGCGAGCCCTTTCGGCAACCCCTGCGGCACGCCGCTATTGTCCTGGCCTTGCATGATCCCTACCTCCTGTAGTGGCGGTTCGTTTGGCGGCTGGCGTCCGTGCATAACAAAGGTTCGTTCGCGCTGCAGCCCGCCGCTTGTTTCAGGTAATGCTAAACCAGGCGCGTTTTAAGGTATTGATGTAAATCAAGAGTATCGGAATCATCCACCGGCAATACGGCGCGCCCCGGCTTTGGCATCGCGACCAAGTAGGGTATTATCGCGCGCAGTTGATAACCTCATGATCCGGCAAACAGACGCGGCGACATGCTGGAAGCGATAAATCTCGAGTGCGTGCGCGGCGAGCGCAGGCTTTTCACGAATCTCGGTTTCAGGCTGACGCCGCACATGCTGCTCGAAGTGCGCGGCGCCAACGGCAGCGGCAAGACCAGCCTGCTGCGCATGCTGTGCGGGTTGCTTTTCACTGCCGCCGGCAAGATCACCTGGAACGGCACCGAAATCGGCGTACTGAACGAGGAATACCGGGCGCAGATCGCGTATCTCGGTCACCTGAGTGCGGTCAAGGACGAGCTTTCGGCGCTCGAGAATCTGCTGTTCGCCGCGCGCCTTGCCGCCACTTCCGGCGATACAGCTGAAGTGGCCGCAGCGCTGCGCTGGTTCGGGCTCGAGGATTTCCGGCACCAGCCGTGCAAGACGCTGTCGCAAGGCCAGCGCCGCCGGGTCGCGCTGGCGCGGCTGCGGCTCGCCGCCGGACGGCCTTTGTGGATACTCGATGAACCGTTCACCGCGCTCGATACCTCGGCCGTGCAACTGGTGCAGTCGCTGCTCGAATCGCATCTGCGTGCAGGCGGAATGGCCGTGCTGACCACGCACCAGGAAGTGCCGGTTGCCGCGCATTCGACCCAACGCATCGAGCTCAAATCGTGAACTCGCCCAGCCTGCCCGACGCTTTGCGTTGCGTATTGTGGCGCGACCTGCTGGTCGCGATGCGGCGCCGCGCCGACGTGTTCACGACCCTGGTCTTCTTCGTAATCGTGGTCAGCCTGTTCCCGCTCGGGGTGGGCCCCGAACTCAAGCTGCTGCGCACCATGGCGCCGGGCGTGGTGTGGGTGGCGGCGCTGCTCGCCTCGATGCTCGCGCTCAACCGTCTGTTCGCCGGCGATTACGCCGACGGCGCGCTTGAACAACTGGTATTGGCGCCACAGCCGCTGAGCCTGCTGGTACTGGCGAAAATCGCCGCGCATTGGCTGACTACCGGTCTGCCGCTGGTGATCGTGGCGCCGTTGCTGGGATTGCAGTTCGATTTGCCGGCAGAAGCGCTGAGGATTCTGGTAGCATCGCTGCTGCTCGGAACGCCGGTATTGAGCCTGATCGGCGCGATCGGCGCCGCACTCACGCTCGGCTTGCGCGGCGGCGGCGCTCTGCTCTCGCTGCTGGTGCTGCCGCTTTACGTGCCGGTGTTGATATTCGGCGCCGGCGCGGTCGAAGCCAGCGCATCCGGGCTGGGCGCCGGTGCCCATTTGTCGCTGCTCGGCGCATTTCTGCTGGTCGCACTGGTGTTCGCACCCTGGGCTACCGCAGTGGCGCTGCGCATTTCCGTTGAATAGCCGCCGAATAACCAACGCAATGCTGAGTGCAAAACGATGACTGCCACCATCAACTGGTTCAAATACGCCTCGCCGCCGGCATTTTATCCGCTGACGGGAACGCTGGCGCCGTGGTTTTTCGCCGCCGCCGCAGTCTTCGGAGCGATGGGACTATACGTAGGGTTCTTCGTCGCGCCGACCGACGCCCAGCAAGGCGAGGCCTACCGCATCATTTTCATCCATGTGGCGGCGGCGTGGATGTCGATGTTCCTGTACGTCGTGATGGCGTTCTGGGCCGGCGTCGGTGTCGCGTTCAATACGCGCCTGTCGTCGATGATGGCTTCAGCGGTCGCACCGACCGGCGCATTGATGACGTTCATCGCGTTGTGGACCGGCGCATTGTGGGGCAAGCCGATGTGGGGCGCGTGGTGGGTATGGGATGCGCGCCTCACTTCCGAGCTGATCCTGCTGTTTCTTTACATCGGCTTCATGTCGCTGCAGGCGGCGATCGACGATCCGCGCCGCGCCGACCGCGCCGGCGCCGTCATTGCATTGGTCGGCGTCGTCAACGTGCCGATAATTTATTTCTCGGTACAGTGGTGGAACACGCTGCACCAGGGCGCTTCGGTCAGCCTCACCCGCAGTCCGAGCATGGCGGCCACCATGCTCACCGGAATGCTGCTGATGGCGCTCGCGTTCTGGATGTACAGCATCGCGGTCGTCTTGCTGCGCGTGCGCTGCATCATCCTCGAGCGCGAGCGCAACGCCGACTGGGTCAAACAACTTCCGGAGCCGCAACGATGAACTGGGGCAGCGTGTCGACGTTCCTGGCGATGGGTGGCTACGCGGGTTTCGTGTGGGGCTCTTACGGAGTCACGGGGTTATGCATCGCGCTCGAAACGACCCTGCTGATGGCGCGCCATCGCAGACTGCGCCGAAAAACGGACTGACCGCCTCACGCTTCCCGGATCAAGGCACCGCCGAGTCGATCACTATGGCGACATTCTTGGCGCCGACTTTTACCGTCTGACTGGTCCCCTGCAAATCGCCGCTTTGCGGAGTGGCGCTGCCGCTCTTCGAGATCCGCGCGCCGACGACGACCTCGGAAAATTTGGAAAGTTGCATTTCGGGCGACATCGCCTGGCTGTCGTCGAGCGTAAATGCAGCCGGCAGATCCTTGACCTGGCGGCGCAGGATCGCCAGCGGCATGCGGGGGCCCTGTGCCGCGCGAGCGAATATAAAAACGGTATCCGTCGGAGCAATTTTTCCGGCCAGCTGCCCGCTCAGGCTGACCGTGCCTTGCACGCTCGCCACTGCGACCGATGCCGGTATTTTCGCTTTGGTTTGAGCTTTAATCCCTCCGAGCCGGCGCGCCTCCTCGATGTTCGACGCCACGGTACGGGCGAGCTCGGAATCCGGCTCCGCGCGCTGCAGAAGTTTTTCCCAGTAACCGATCGCCTTCTTGTATTCCTTGCGGTCGAACGCCACCGTGCCCGCCATCGCCAGCGCCTTCCATTGCAGCGGATCGATCTCGAGCGCCTGCTCGACAAGCTGCAGCGCCTTGCCTTCGATGCGCCGTCCCTGGCTCATCGCCAAGGCGTCGGCGTAATCGGCAAGCAGGTCTGCATCATCCTTGATCAACGCCGCGGCGCGCGCATAAGCGGCGGCGGAATCCTGATAGCGCTGCATGACCCCGTACGAACGCCCGAGCAGCGCCCAGCCGTTACCGTCTTCCGGAGTTTTCTCGAGCCGCGCCGCGAGCCGCGCCACCATGGCTTCGACTTCCTGCGGCGTGACCTTGTGCTCGTCGCCGCCGGCGGCCCGCCACGACAAGGCATCGGGACTGCCGAGCTGCCAGTACAAGAGCGCGGCGCATACTGGCAGTCCGATCGCCAGCGCAAGCGCCGTCGAGCGCGCGAATTTGGTCTGCGGTGCGCTCGCTTGCACCACGTCGCGTGTTTCATCCAGCGCGCGCCGTTCGAGATCTTCGCGCGCCTGCTGATATTGCTGCGCCGACAAAGTGCCGTTGACAAGATCGCGTTCGAGCTCGGCCAGCTCGTCCCTGAGTATCGCGAGATTGGATGCATTCGCGGCGCCGGCCGCATCCTCGCCGCGTCGGCGCAGCAGCGTCGGCAGCAACCACAGAAGGGCGACGATGACGAGGCACACCATGACCAGAACGAACCACGTCATTTGCGCTTGCCCTCGTCGTCTCCGATCAGCAGGAGTTCCGCCGCACGCCGATCCTCCGCGCTGAACGGTTGCGCCTCGATCCGCCTGCGCCTCGCGCGGACATAACCCATCAGCCAGGCAAGGCCCAACAGCACCAATAGGGGCGGGCCGAACCACAGCAGGATGGTGATCAGCTTGAGCGGCGGGCGGTAAAGCACGAAATCGCCGTAGCGCTGGACCATGAAGGAAACGATCTCGGCGTCGCTCCTGCCCTCCCGGATCTGCTCCCGGATCTGGCGCCGCAAATCGACGGCGAGATCCGCGCCCGACTCTTCGATCGACTGGTTCTGGCACACGAGACAACGCAGCTGTTCGGCCAGCTCCACTGCGCGCCTGTTGGCCACGGGATCCTCGGGCAGCGGCTGAGGGCCCTGCGCGAAAGCGGCAAGCGGCACGCAGATCAGCAATGCAGCGACCCACTTCATGATTGCTGCAGCTGCCGCACCAGGGGCAGGATCTTGTCTTTCAGCGCCTGCGGCGTGACCGGTCCGATCTGCTTGTAGCGGATCACGCCCGCCTTGTCGATGACGAACGTTTCCGGCACGCCGTAGACGCCGTAGTCAATCCCGACACGACCGTCGCCATCGATGATGCTCAACGCGTACGGGTTGCCGAATTGCTTGAGCCAGGCGAGCGCGTCGTCGCGCTTGTCCTTGTAGTTCAGCCCGTAGATCGGCACCACGTTGCTCTTGGCGAGCTCCACCAGCACGAGATGCTCCTCCCGGCACGACACGCACCACGAGGCCCACACGTTGAGCAGCCAGACCTGGCCCAGCATGTCCTTCTCTGCGACGCGGCGGTCCGGTGCATCGAGCTGCGCAAGCTGAAACGCCGGCGCCGCTTTGCCGATCAACGGGGATGGAACCTCCCGCGGATTCAGCGTCAAGCCGACGCCAAGAAATACCACGAGCACCGCGAAGATCGCGAGCGGTATCAGATACCGGTTCATAGGGTCGAGGTTTGGAAAAAGCAATCAGCCCGCGACCGGCTGGCCCGCGCCGGCAGCATAAGACTGCGTGGCGCGGCGGGCGAGGTCGCGATACCGCCGGTCCGTGAGCGCCACGAACCCTCCGAGCGCCATGAGCAGACAGCCCGCCCAGATCCAGGTCACGAAGGGCTTGTAGTAGACGCGCACGCTCCAGGCGCCATCGGCCACCGGTTCCCCGAGCGACACGTAGAGATCGCCGAAGATGCCGCGTGAGATCGCGGCGTCCGTCATCGGCATCTGCTGCACGGTATAAACACGTTTTTCGGGATGCAGGACGGCCACTTGCCTGCCGTCGCGGTTGACCGCGACGGTTCCCCGTGACGCGGTATAGTTCGGGCCGGTCACGTCAGCCGCGCCGTCGAAGCGGAACGTGTAACCCGCGATCGCGACACTGTCGCCGACCGCCATGCGCATGTCACGCTCGACTTCGTAGCCCTTTACGAGCGTCACACCGATGATGAATACCGCCACGCCGAGGTGAGCGAGCAGCATGCCGTAGTAACCACGCGGCTGGCTTGCCACGCGCGTGCGCAGGCTGCCGTCGAGCTGCCCCAGCCGCCCTTTCAAATTGACCGCGGCGGTCGTAATGATCCACGACGCAAGCAGGAGACCGAAGCTGATCAGCGGCGTCCATTTGCCGAGTACGAGCGGCAGCGCGAGCGCCGTGGCCAGGCTCACGCCGAACGCCCATTTGAGCCGCGCGGCGAGGTCGGGGAGGCTCGCCTGTTTCCAGCGCGCGAGCGGACCGATGCCCATGAGGAAAATCGCCGGGGCCATGATCGGCAGGAACACGCTTTGAAAATACGGCGGGCCG
>Ga0209415_10012218_pt1 | contig 14343 bp, 15 predicted proteins | sample PeaSoiSIISIP2007_FD_187696 | JGI IMG/M metagenome (GOLD analysis project Ga0209415, IMG submission 187696) | Peat soil microbial communities from Weissenstadt, Germany - SII-SIP-2007 (SPAdes) (version 2) | ecosystem: Environmental > Terrestrial > Soil > Wetlands > Peat | place: Germany... | reverse complement strand
CGCCATAGATCGTCTTGATGCCGTTCAGCTTCAGCGCGTCGATGACCAGGTGGAACCCGTCCGTCAGTTCGGCTTCGATGGAGCCGACACTCTGCTCAAGAGCTGCAGACATTAACCCCTCCCTGCCGTGGTGCTGGCGGCGGCCGAACCGGCAGCCGGGACCGTCGTGGTGGACATGGTGGCGTTTCTCCTTCCCTGGTCGGCGCCGCTCAGGCGGTGCGCCGACGGCGTTCCTCGATAACCGGCGGTGCCGCCGCGTCGAGAAAGTCGCCGTATTTCTCGACATGCGCGGCGAGGCCCATGGTGTGTTCGCGGACCAGGCGCGCGGCCCGGTCGGCGTCGTGCGCGGCGAGCGCGGCGATGATCGCGCGATGATCGGCGATCGAGCGCCGCGCCCGGTTGTCCTGCGTCATCGTCACCGCGCGCACGGCGCGCATGTGGATGAACAGTGTCTCGGTCAGGCTGGTCATCAGCGCGATGCCGCCGAGCCGGATGATCGCCGTGTGGAATGCCATGTTGGCGCGGGAATATTCGGTCAGTTGCGCCGACGGATCGTCCTTGAACGCGTCGACCAGCGCGCGCAGCCCGGCGAGGTCGGCCGCGGTCACGCGGGGGGCGGCGAGGCGGGCGGCCATGCTCTCGATGGCAGCCCACACGGTGATCATCTCGATCACCTCGCGCTTGGATTTGCGCACCACCTGGATGCCGCGGCGCGGGACGGAACGAACAAAACCCTCCTGCTCGAGCACCGAGAGGGCCTCGCGGATCGGCGTGCGGCTGACCCCGAGCTCCTGGGAGAGCTGGCGCTCGTCGAGGCGGATCTCGCCGGGGTGGCCGTAGATGTCCATGTCGGTGATGGCGCGCTTGATGGCCTCGCAGGCCTGCTGGCGCAGGCCGATGCTAACCGCCAGCGGCTCGATCCGCAGGCGGGGCTGGGCGGTGGGACCGGCGACGGTATGGTCCGGGTAGGCGATCGGCGCTTCCATGTATTATGGATATTGTATACCACGGATCGGCGCAAGGCCCGGCGGCGGGACGGCCGAAACAGTCCCGGCACGAATGACTTTGAGGCAGGCGCGCGTCGGTTGACCCGGCTCCGCCTAGCGCGCCGCCTGGCATGTCCCCACCGTCCCACCATCGCCGGCGCCCCGGCGCCGCAGTTCGGCGAGCACCGAGCGCCCAAGCTCCGTGATACCATGCGGCGAAAGCTGGTCATCCCCGGCCTTGCACACCATGCCACGGCGCTTGAGCTGCTGGATCAGCGCGTTCATCGGCTGGAACGGGACGCCGACCGCGGCAGCAATATCGCGCGTCCGGGACGGGCCATGGTCCGCCAGATGCCCGAGCACCCGCCATACGCGGTCGGACCGCACCGGACTGCGCGGCTCGGCCGCGAGCAGGTGACGCGTCCGCCGCTGGACATGGGTGATGCCCGCCTCGGTCAGGCGCCAGGCCGGCTGGCCGCGCGCGTCCCGCTCGTTGTCGACAAGGCCCTTTGCCCGGAGCGCCTCGGCCAGCAACGTCATCCTCGCCGGTGGAATCCTGATCCTGGAGGCCATGCGCCGGACGGTCGCGACCTCGCCCTCGGCCAAGGCAGAGAGTGCCTGCTCCTCGGCTGAATCGAGCAGTACCGATCGGTCGCCGGCCTGCGCAACGATCAGTAGCGGGCTGAGCCGATCGCCGCATCGCAGCCGGCCGGTGGCAAGCTCGCGCACCACAAGCTGATGCACGCGTTGGACCGTGACCCCCAGAGCTTCGGCCAATGCCCGACCGCGCATCGGCCGGTCCAGAATCTGGAACAACCGGGCTGCCGCGGTATCCGGACGCAGGATGCCTCGCCCACCCTGGCGTCCCCTCGGCTTGTCGGGAACGATGGCGACCATGCAGGCCTTACCGCGCGGTGTTGCCTGCCAGTCCCAGCAACCGGGTCGCCGCTCGATCAGGCCGGCGCTAGCGAGTGAGCGTAGCGCCTCGGCTGTCCACAGCAGGTCGCAGCCGACGTCGATCGCGACCTGTGCCTTGGCCCCGCGTCCGGTCCGGACGGCAGCGAGGCAGCGCGCCAATGTGACGGGCAAGGTTACCCAATCGCCGAACGCGCCGGCGCCGCCGCGGACGACTGGCTCGGCCTGGTTGTCGGTTGCTCGCACGGTCATTCCCGCGCTCTGGCGAACCGGCAGTGCGGCCGGTTCCTGCGGCAATCGACTGATCCTTGCACTTGGCACTGCCACCCCCTGCTGACGCAGGCTCACGCGCGCGGTGCCGTCACCGCGGGAGTCAACATGCGACTGGTTTTTGCAGCATACCGCCCGGGCGTCGGCGGGGCCAAGTCTTGCTCCGATGCCTCCGCCCAAGCCCTTTATTTCACTTCATTCTCTGCAAAGTCACAATGCCATTGCAACGACACGACTCGGCAGCGCTGACCCCACGGCGCGGCTGATGGCGGTCCGCCAGCGCGCCGGCCGGCCCGGCGAGCTGCGCGACACCATGATTGCCGGCATCGTGTTGGCACACCACGCCACGCTGGCAACGTGTAACGCGCGGCATTTTGCCGACCTGGCGGTGCCGGTCGTGAACCCGTGGGACACGTGACGGCGCGATCGGCCGGCGCGTTGCGGCGATCACCGGGAATTGGTTCGGTTTGCCTGATCGCTGTATGCTCGACCCAACGCGTTGCAAACTGTTTATGCTTGGCAGACACCAGACCGGAGGGAAGCATGCCCCGCTTCGACGGCGGCGTGCCGCACGGCGTGATCCCGGCAACGCTGCTCGCTCTGCACGACGACGGCTGTGACAACGCGGCGCGGATCGCGCGCATCGTGGCGGCGCGAGGTCCATGCCGGTGATGGCGCACTTGATGGCGTCGCTGGCCAGACGGCGCAGGCCGATGCTGACCTCCAGCTTCTCGATCCGCTGGCGTGGCGGCGCGGCCGGCCGGGCGCGCACGGCGGGGTCATGGTACGCTATCGAATTACCCAAGTATTATCGATTGCATACCACGGATTCACGCAAACCTGACGGCAAATATTCGATCCTAAATAGGTTTGTCATTCGGAGCCACGACAAGCGAGGCAGCAGCGATTGGGTGTTGCGGGACGATATTTCGGTTGCGGTGGCACCCCGAACGTGGTCGGGTACCTGGCAGGATGGCAGTTTCGGCCATCCATAAGGCGGAGCGGGGCCCGGCGGTCTCGGGGGAGGGCGCCATGAGCGGCAAGCTGGCAGACCAATCGAACTGGGTACAGCGCGTGCTCGGCGTGACGCTGACGGCGCCCGCACGGAAGGCCGGCGCGAACGGTGCCGCGCCGGGTTGGCAGGCGGCGCGGCAGGCGTGGCCGGGTTGACGGCGCGAAACCTCGCACAGAGTTCGGTGCGACTAGCGCGGTCGAGATGGGCCGCGGTCAGGCGAATCTTGACGGCGATGGGGTGATACATCTCGGCAGGTTACCTGCGTGCATAACCCAGGTTCGCGGCACGGATGCCGAAGGCACGTGGGATTCTGTTGACTTTCCACAACGCTGCCGGAACTTGTTCACGCGCTGAGTCGTGGTATTGGCCGCCGGGGGCCTAATGTTGCGCCCACAGTCCAGGGTTGGGGTCAGCGGTTCGACATGAACAGCCGGCAGTCGGGAAAGGGAGGGTAAAAAATGTCGGGCAACGTCGATGCCAAGACACAATGGGCCGAGCGGGTACTGGGTGTTCGGATCCCCCGTGCCGCGCTCCAGGTCGGCGCGCAGCGGCTGCCCCAGCCTCCTGTGGCGCCGCCGCGGCCGGGGGCGATGCCGCCGCTTCCTGCAACGCCGCGTCCGTCAACGCCGACCCCGGGCATGATGCCGCCGCTTCCCGCAACGCCGACCGCGCCGCCGTCGCGTCCTGCGGCGCCGGCCCCGTTTGGTGGGGCAGACCCGCTGAAGATACCGGCGAACATGCCGCCGCTTCCCGCGACGCCGACCCCGCCGAAGCGGCCCGCGGCGCCGGCCCCGTATGGTGGGGCCGACCCGCTGAAGGTCCCGGCGCAAATGCCGGCGGTGCCCGACACGCCGGACGTCAAGGCCTACAAAACGGCCTATGACCAGATCACGAGCGCCGACCGCCTCGTCGACTCTGCCAATGCGGGGTCCGAGGTCGCCAAGCTCGGGGTGGCCTTCAAGGCGATCCCCATGCCGCCCGATCCGGCCAACGTCGTCGATTTCGTGCAGGCGCTCGCCGATGCGCAGTCAAAGCTCGCCTTGGCGCCGACCATTCAAAAGGCCGAGGATTACGACTTCGCTGAATCCTGGGCCATGCAGCCGATCCGCAAGGCCGGCGTCTACACCAAGCAGTCCGGCCCCATGAAGGGCCAGGAAAAAGCGAACAACGAGGTCGTCGCACTCGTCACCAAGGCCGCCGCGGCGGTGAAGAAGCAGGACTACGAGACAGCCGCGACGCTGCTCAGCGACGCCGGGAAGCGCGCGCGCGAGGTCAGCCAGCCCTATGAACTGCTCATCAAGATCGAGCAGAACAAGCCGCTCTTCGCCCGCGTGGAAAAGCTGCTCGGCCAGAAGAAGCTGTCGCCCGACCTGAAGCAGGAAAAGGACGGGTACAATCAACTGTCGAAAAACCTCGCCGCCGCCTTGAAGACCACGGACCACAAGGCTTGGAAGTCCGCCTTCGAGGAGAAGGAGAAGGCGGCCACAAGGATCCTCAAAAGCAGCCAACAGCAGCAGGTGGCGGACTGGTACGAAACCCAGCAGGCGCGGCCAGCCGAAGGCGCCGGCTCGGGCGGCGGCATCGCCACCGGGCTTGCCACCATGCCCGACCTCTCCGCCATGAGCGAAGCGGACAAATCGGCGGCGATGTGCAAGCAGGTCGGCTGGTCCCCCGAGAGTCTCAAGCGACGGGCCACCGACGTCTATGCCAAGGCGCTGCTCGAGGGCCAGAAACTCGATCTCACACCGGCGCAGATGGCCGCCGCCGCCGGCTACTCCGGCGACGCCTACTCCCAGATGAACGGCCTGTTGCGCGGATCGCTGGACACGACCAAGCTCACCCCGGAGAAGCTCGATCTGGTGAAGGTGCAAATCGAGCTGCTCTGCCAGGCGCTGGACAAGCTGCCCGACTACGACCCGGCCGGCTTCCCGCTGTTCCGCTGGGAAACCCCGTACGGCGACTATCTGCAGTCGCGCTACCAGGTCGCCTCCCCGGTCTTCGAGATCAAGGAGTTCTGGAGTACCGGCGCCGGCGGCGGCTCCGCGGTGGGGGCGACGCCAACCGCGGAAATCCTGGTCTGGGGCAAGAAGAAGTCGAAGGCGAAGTCGATCTCCGCGCTGAGCGTGTTCGGCGGCAGCGAGGGCAGCCGCGCCGACGGCAACCAGCTCAAGGGCCAGGGCGCCGGCGAGGTACTGTTCGCGCCCGGCACCAAGTTCAAGACCCGGTTCTTCAAGGCGTTCGACCGCAACAACAAAGAGGTGCTCGAGCGGATCGATTCCAAGGACAAACGGACTGTCGATTTGCATTATCGCATCGAAATAGAGGAGGTCTGAGCCCACCATGAGCGACACCGCCACGGCCGGGCTGGCCGAAAAACTCCTGCGCTACCGCCACCTTCTGCCCCCGCTGCCCGCCGAGCTGACCGCGCGGATGAACGACGGCGCGACCGAGGCGCCCGGTTGGACGCCGGAACTGCCCCCCGCGCCGGAGACGCCGACTTGGCCCGCGCTCAGCCCCGCCGCGGCGCGCGACCGGGCGGTGGGCTGCCTGCTCGGCCTGGCCATCGGCGACGCGCTCGGCGCGACCGCGGAGTTCAAGCCGCGCGGCAGTTTTCCCGCGCTGACCGGTCTCGTCGGCGGCGGAAAATTCAAGCTCGCCGCCGGGGAGTGGACCGACGACACCACCATGGCGCTCTGCCTCGGCCAGTCCCTGCTCGCCAGCGGCACGGTCGATCTCGAGGATTTCATGCTCCGCCTGCAGGCCTGGCTGGAGCAGGGCGAGAACACGGTGCCGGGAAAATGTTTCGACATAGGGGTGACCACGCGCGCGGCCATCGAGCGCTACGCCGCCGACGGCAACCCCGCCGCCGGCGGCACTGACGAGATGTCCGCCGGCAACGCCTCGCTGGTGCGCCTGGCGCCGCTCGCCATCTTCAGCGCGCACGACCCCGATGCGGCCGAGGTGCTGGCCGCCCGGCAGTCCCGCGCGACGCACGGCACGCTGGCATGCGTCGACGCCTGCCGGCTGTTCACCGTGCAGTTGGTCGACGCGCTCACCGGCGCGGACAAGGCGGCCGCCCTGCGCCAGCGGGTGATGGCGCTGTGCCCGGCCGTGCTGCTCATTTCGGCCGGCGAGTTCAAGGCCAAGCCGCGCGCGCAGATCAACTCGTCCGGCTACGTCATCCACACGCTGGAGGCGGCGCTGTGGTCGGTCTGGCAGACCGACAATTTCCGCGACGCGGTGCTGACGGCGGCCAATCTCGGCGACGACGCCGACAGCGTCGCCGCGGCGGCGGGCCAACTGGCCGGCGCGCTGTACGGCGCCGCGGCGATCCCGGCGGAATGGCTGGCGAAACTGGCGTGGCGGGATCGGATCGAGTTTTTGGCGCACGACCTGTTCGATCGGAGCGCCGACGCGGGGTAGCGCCGCACGCCGCGAGAGGCAGCGCCAGTCCTGGGTCGCGCCGGGCGGACGTTGCCGCCCGCGAATGTCCCGAGGCAGTCAGGGCAATTCTGAAAAGTAGCCCGCGTCGACGGATCGGATTATGTTCGGGCAAAGCGCAGATCGGAGGCGACGATGCCCGCTTTCAACGACTACGTGCCGCACGGCGTGATCCCGGCGACGCTGCTCGCCCTGCACGACGATGGCAGCATCGACGAGCGCGGCACGCGCCGGCACCTGCGCGATGTCGCCGCGACGCGCGGGCTGTCGGCGATCACGGTGAACGGCCACGCCTCCGAGGTGCACGCCTGCACGTTCGACGAACAGCAGCGCATCCTGGACCTGACGCTGGAGGAGATCGGCGACAAGCTGCCGGTGATCAGCGGCGTGTGGGCCGACGGCAGCCACAACGCGGCGCGGATCGCGCGCATGGCGGCGGCGCACGGCGCCTCGGCGTTGCTGGTGTTCCCCTCGCAGGTGTTCAGCATGGGCGGGCAGTTGCGCCCGGAGATGGCGGTCGCGCATCTGTCCACCATCGCCGCGGCGACCGACCTGCCGCTGATCGTGTTCGCCTACGCGGAACGTTCGACGCTGAGCTATCCGCTGGAGACGCTGGTGCGCATGGCCGAGGCGGTGCCGACGATCCGCGCGATCAAGGACTGGAGCAACGATGCGATGCTGCACGAGCGGCAGATTCGCGTGCTGCAGTCGCTGCCGCGGCCGGTGAACGTGCTGACCACGCACAGCGCCTGGCTGATGAGCTCGCTGGTGCTGGGCTGCAACGGGCTGCTGTCGGGGTCGGGCAGCGTCATTCCGGATCTGCAGGTGGCGCTGTGGCAGGCGGTGCAGGCGAACGACCTGGCGCGGGCGCGGGCGATCAACGACCGCATCTATCCGCTGGCGCAGGCGTTCTACGCGGCGCCGGCGCTGGACATGCACAACCGCATGAAGGAGTGCCTGGTGCTGCTGGGCCGGATGGAGCGCGCGGTGGTGCGCCCGCCGCTGGTGCGGATCGGCGACGCCGAGCGCGAGCGGTTGCGCGCGGCCCTGCACGAGGCGGGCATCGGTGAGGCCGGGGCGTTGGGGCTGGCGGCCTGACCCACGGTCGTTGCGGTGCCGTCGGCGGGCACCACGCGCGACATCCGCGTAAGCTTGCCGCCGGTGAAGCGTAACGCCCGCTACGCGTAGAACAGCGGCGCGAGCCGCGCATTGTGCACGAAATCCGGATCGTGCAGCGGCACGAGCTCCGCGCCGGTCGCGGCAACGATGGCATTCAGCCGCCGAATGCTCGCCAGCGCCGCCGCGTCGTCGATCGCCGAGCCCAGGATCTCATTGTCAAAATTCTCCCGCAGGTCGGCCACGTCGGCGGTCAGCACTTTCGTTCCGCTCTCGGGCAGCCGCACCACCAGCGATTGATGGCCGGGCCGGTGCCCGCCGGTCAGAATTGCGTCGAGGCCGGACATGATCTCGCAGTCGCCGTCGATCAGGTGCCAATCGATGTCGGGCGAGGCGATGTCGGAGAAGAAATAACGTCCCCGCCCTTCGTCGGAGAAGGCGGCCGCGTGCTCGACGCGCTGGATCACGACACGGGCGCGGCGGAAGTGGCGCAGATGGCCGACGTGGTCACCGTGCGTGTGGCTCAGGATCACCTGGCTGACATCGTCCGGCGCCACGCCGATCGCCGCAAGCTGCGGCAGCAGTTCGTGCTCCGGCAGGACGATCGGCGGCGCCGGGAACTTGTCGTTCCTGAACAGCGCCCGGGCGCGCGCGTCGTCGGCCAGACGGGCGCTATCGAGGCCGGTGTCGAACATGACGAGGCCCCGCGCGGTGTCGAGCAGATAGGCGCAGATCGGCACGGCCAGGATAAAATTGTCGCCGCGACCGCGGGTGCAGGCGGACTTGCGGATGATCTCGTAGCCGCAGAGGAAGATGTAGAGTTTTTTGACGTCGGTCATGGGCTCGTCCCTGGCGGGTTGGGATCGGTGTTGTGACATGAGCAAGGCCCCCTCCCCCCAACCTTGGTCCGCTTCGCGGCCCAAGCCCTCAAGGGGAGGGGGAGTAGAGTATCATGGGCTGCGCAGCATCGCGGCGATCGTGTCCGCGAGCTGCGCGATCGCCTGGCTCATTGCTTCGACCAGCCCCGCGGTGCCCGGCGCCGGCGGCGGCACCGTCAGGTGGATGTCGCGCGTCGCGGTCGATTTGCCGCCGACCTCGACCTGCGCGATCAGCACCGCCGCGCCGGCGGCGTCGGCGTCCAGCCGCTGGATGTTCACCGCCACCGTCGCGGTCGGGTTGACGGTGATCGCGCCGCTCTCGGCGAACACCGTGCTGCCGGGCAGGCGCTGCGTCAGCTCCTGCACCAGCACGCGGCCCAGCATGGCGCCGAGCGGCTCGCCCCACGATTCGTTGCTCAGCACGTCGAGCCGATAACCCTCTGAGGAGCGAACGATCTGCGGACGTTCCAGATAGCGCGCCAGGCCGATCTCGCGCAGCTCCACCGTCCCCGGTGTGCCGGGCTGGGCCCCGCCTGGCGCGGGCGTGCCGGGCAGCGGTGCCAGCACATATAGCGTTGGGTTGGGCGAGGCGCAGCCCGTCGGGGCAACGGCGAGCAGCAACAGCAGGCGGCGACGCAGCATGGCCACTACTCCGGTCCCTGGTCGGTGCGGCCGCGGATCAATGCCTCGGGGTGGCGCGCCAGCAGGTCGGCCAGCACGCGCAGCGACCGCGCGGTGTCGGTCAGTTGCAGCATCAACCGATCGGTGTCGCGGTTGAACTTGGAGTCCCCGCCATAGCCGCTGTCCACCGAGCCGAGCAACCTGTTGGTGCGCCGCACCGCCTCGTCCAGTCCCTGCGCGAGCTGCGGCAGCTTCTGCAGCAGCGGCTGAATGCCGGTATCGGTCCGGCGTACCAACGCCTGCACCTCGGCCAGCGTGTCCCGCAGCGTGGCGACCGCGTCGTGCAGTTGCTGGTCATTGGCCAGCTTGTTCACCCCGCTCAGCGTCTCGTTCAGGTTCTGGCCGATCTGCTCGAACGGGATGCGGTCGAGCCTGGCCATGATCGCGCTGGCGGATTGCGCCAGGTTGTCCAGTCCGCCGGCGTCGATGGTCGGCAGCACCAGCAAGCCGCCCTCCGTGCGCAGATCGGCCACCGGTGCGTCCGGCTGCATGATCAGCGCGACCTCCTTCTGGCCGGTCAGCAGATTGCTGGTGGCAATGGCAGCACGCAGGCCGCGATGCACCAGGATGCGCAGCGTGTTTGCCAGATCGGTCTCGCCGGGCACCTGCAACTGGCTGATCCGCTGCGGTTCCACATCGAACCGTACCGCCACCACCACACGGTCCGCCGCCTTGTCGTACCACAGGTACACGCTGCTCACGGCGCCGACCGGCAGGCCGCGCAGCGTCACCTGGGCGTCCGTCGTCAGGCCGGCGGCGGAGCCGGCGAAGTAGGCAACGACGTGGATGGGTTCCGCGAAACTGGCATGCTCCGCGGCATCCCGGTCGCCGTATAGCGCGAAGTTGTGGTTCGCGGCGCTGATCGGCGTCGCGCGTACATCGGGGGGTGTATCGAAGGCGACGCCGCCCAGCACCAGGGCGCGCAGCGATTCAAGCTGAAGCTGCACGCCCTTCGGGCCAAGCGAGAGCGTGGCGCCGGAGGCATTCCAGAAGTGCGAACCGTCATGCACATAGCGATTGAACGGCGCGTGCACGAAGGCGTGGATCGTGACGCTGTCGGCCATGTCGGCGATGTCCCAGCCCAGCACCTGGCCGACCGTCAGGTCGCGGTAGAACACCGGCGAGCCGAGGCTGATCGAGCCGATGCGCGGCGCGTGCAGCAGGAAGGTGGTGCCTGGCTCGTCGGTCTGCAGCACCGGCGGGTCCTCCAGCCCAATGAACTCGCGTTTCGACGCCCCGTTCGGCGCGCCGGGCAGCAGCTCGATATAGGCGCCGGACAGCAGCGTCTCGAGCCCGGAGACCGATCCGGCAAAGAAACGCGGCTTCACCACCCAGAACCGTGCCGTGTCGGTCAGCAGCGGTTGCGCCGTGCGGCGCATGCGAACGGTCACGATCACCCGTTGCAGGTCCCGGCTGAGCGCCACGCTCTCCACCAGCCCCATGTCGACATCCTTGTGCCGCACATGCGATTGGCCGGCCTGCAGCCCCTCCGCGGTCTCGAAGGTGATGGCGATCAGCGGGCCGCGCCGGGACAGCGTGTCCCAGGCGAGCCAGCCGCCGATCAGCAAGGTGACCACGGGGATCGCCCAGATCAAGGAGATGTGCCACCGGCGCGTGTAGACGGTCGCGACGGGATACGGCGATGGCGGAGCCCTTGGAGGATCGTTCAATGGGGGATCGCTGATTGGGGGATCGCTCATGCGGCGGCATCCCACATCAGCCGCGGGTCGAAGCTCTCGGCGGCGAACATGGTCAGGATCACCACGGCGGCGAAGGCGATCGCGCCCGGCGCGGGGGTGACGGACTCCAGCGCACCGAATTGCACCAGCGCCACCAGGATCGAGATCATGAACACGTCGATCATCGACCAGCGACCGATGCCCTCGACCAGGCGATACATGACGGTGCGGTCGCGCAACCGCCACCGGCTGCGCCGCTGGGTGGTGATCAGCAGGATGCCCAGGCTGATCAGCTTCACCACCGGCACGGCGATCGAGGCGAAGAACACCAGCAGCGCCAACGGCCACATGCCGCTGCTGAACAGGTCACGCACGCCGCCCAGGATGGTGCTGGGCCGGCCGGCGCCGAGCCGGATCAAGGTGAGCACCGGGTAGACATTCGCCGGCACGTAGAGGAGCAGCGCGGCGACCGACAATGCCCAGGTGCGGGCGATGCTGTCGCGCCTGCGGGCGTGCAGCGACGTGCCGCAGCGCGGGCAGCGCGCAGCCGTAGCGTCTGGCACGACGCTAACCAAGCCACAGGTGTGGCAGCCGATGGCGCGCACCGCGGCGCCGTTGCCGCCGGGCTCACCGCTGGCGAACCCATCGCCGCCGCGCCTGGCGCCGATGCTCGCGGCATGCTCGATCGGGCCGTGCGACACGCCGCGACGCTCCATCTCTTCCCACACCGCCTGGCGGTCCAGCATGGTATCGGCGGCAACCATCGCCAGCAGCAGCCCGCCGAGGGCGTAGATCGCGCCTCCCACCTCGATGCGCACCAGCGCGCCCAGCTTCACGTAGGCGACGAACACGCCGAGCAGGTAGATCTCGATCATCGACCAGGGCGACAGGTGCATCGCCCAGGCGAAGACCCGGCTTATGTGGCGCGGCGGGTGCGCCAGGCGCAGCGCCAGCAGCACGTAGATGGTGCAGCCGAGCTTGGCCAGCGGCGCGCCCACGGTGGCGAGCAGCACCACGGCCGCGAGCTCCCACATGCCGTCCTGCTCCAGGCCGATCGGGCCGGAGAACAGGTTGGCGACGTGGACCTGTCCGCCGCTGGAGACCTGCAGCAGCGTCGCCGAGGCAGCGATGGCGAACAGCACCAACGCGCTGAGGCAGAGGGCGAGCGTCCGGTTCATCGGGTCGCGCCGGTGGCGCCGCAGGGTGGCGTCGCAGCGCAGGCAGGACGCGCTGGTGCCAGGCGGCAGCGGTGGGACAAGCTGCAGCAGGCCGCAATCGTGGCAGGCGCGCAGGGTTGGGCTTGTGGTGCCGCTGCCGCCAATACCGCTCATTTTCGCCGAGCCTTGTTGCGCTATGCCGGGAATTGCCGGGCTCACGCGTTGCGGGCCGCGCCGCGCCAGACCTCGCGGTACAGCGCAATGATCTCGGTCTTGTCGGGGATGCGCGGGTTGTTATTTGGGCTGCCGGAGGCCAGCGCCTGGTCGGCCATCAGCTCCAGCTTGCCGTTCCAGACGGCCTCGTCGATGCCATACTCCGGCGGGCTAGGCACCGCGAGGTCCCGGTTCAGCGCCTCCAGCCCGCTGACCAGGCGGGCGCAGGCGGGTGCGTCGGCGTCGGTCGGCGCGGCGAGGCCGATGCGCCGCGCGGCCTCGGCATAGCGCGCCGGCGCCGCCTCGACCGAGAAGCGGGTGACCGCGGGCAGCAGCATCGCGTTGGACAGGCCGTGCGGCACGTGGAAATGCGCGCCGATCGGGCGCGACATGCCGTGCACCAGCGCCACCGAGGCGTTGGTGAAGGCGAGGCCGGCCTGGGTGGCGCCGAGCATCATGCCCTCCCGCGCCGCGGCGTTGGCCGGCTCCTGATAGGCGGTGCGCAGGTGGGCGCCGATCAGCGCCATGGCGGAGACGGCGAAGGCGTCGGAGAACGGATTGGCGCGGCGCGACACGTAGGCCTCCAGCGCGTGGGTCAGGCTGTCGACGCCGGTATCCGCGGTGGTGCGCTTGGGCACGCTGAAGGTGAGCTCGTAGTCGACGATGGCGGCCAGCGGCAGGGCACCGAGGCCGGCGATCAGCATCTTCTCGCCGCGCTCGGTGTCGGTGATGACGGTGAAGCGGGTGCACTCGCTGCCGGTGCCGGCGGTGGTGGGGATGGCGATCACCGGCCAGTCGGCGCGGTCGGCCGCGACCGGCACCTTGTAGTCGCGCATGCTGCCGCCGCCGGTGGCCAGGATGGCCATGGCCTTCGCGGTGTCGATCGGCGAGCCGCCGCCGAAGCCGATCAGGCAATCATGGTCGCCGGATTTGAGGTGCCGCACGCCGGCTTCGATGACCGTGTCGACCGGTTCGGGGACGGTGTCGGAAAACACCCCAGCGGTGATGCCGGCGGCTTCCAGCGGGTCGAGGCAGCGGCGGATCAGGCCGGAGGACACCATGAACGGGTCGCTGACCACGAGGGGGCGGGACAGGCCGAATTTTTGCAGCACCTCGGCGATCTGCTTCACGCCGCCGCCGGCGACCAGCAGCATGCGGGGGGCGGCGATGGTGGCGTTGACGGTGGTCATTGGCGGTCCTCCGATGGCGGATGGGGGGGGGTTTTAGGCGGCTCGATGCGGCATGCACAGACCGGCTGTGCCGCCGGCAATGCTCATTATGGCCAGCACGCGCACGCCCTAACCGTCATGGCCGGGCCTGTCCCGACCATCTGCGCTTCGACCGTGGTGCGCGGATGGCCGGGACGTGGCCCGGCCATGACGGTTGGCAATGTCGTTGCTTCACCAAGAGAATCGCCGCCGTGGCACGGACGATCAACAGGTTTCCGGTGGCGCGGCAACGGCGGCCCGGGCCGAGCCTGGTGGATTTCTGCCCTTGCGAGCCTATCGCCCTATCGCCACTATGACTACAGTGGTCACAAATGGGAAGACCGACGATGCAGGAGATCCAGCTACGCGACGCCAAGGCCCACCTGTCGGCGGTGGTCGACGCCGCGGCGCGGGGTGAGCCGGCGGTCATCACCCGACACGGCCGGAAGCAGGCGGTCATCCTGGGCTTTGCCGAGTGGGAGCGGCTGTCGCACGTGCCGTCGTTCGGCCGCCTGTTGATGGCGGCACCGCTGGACGAGGGTGACCTTCCGGCACGGGACGCCGCGCCGATCCGCTCCGCCGGTCTGTGAGGCACGTGTATCTGGTCGACACCAATGTGATCTCGGTTGGCGCGCCGCCGGGGGCGTCAGCCTCGGCCGCGTTGGTCGACTGGATGGATCGGAATTCGGCGCTTTTCCTGTCGGCGGTAAGGCGACGCCCAACAATAACCACTTCAAGGTGGTGCTCTAGGCGCGATGGTATAATTCCACTCGGGGTGGAATTT
>Ga0209415_10012217_pt1 | contig 14343 bp, 14 predicted proteins | sample PeaSoiSIISIP2007_FD_187696 | JGI IMG/M metagenome (GOLD analysis project Ga0209415, IMG submission 187696) | Peat soil microbial communities from Weissenstadt, Germany - SII-SIP-2007 (SPAdes) (version 2) | ecosystem: Environmental > Terrestrial > Soil > Wetlands > Peat | place: Germany... | reverse complement strand
CCCTCCTTGCCGCCGGCATCCCGGTCCTTGCGGCGCCGGAGCTCCATCACTGCCGGAGGGCGCGCGCCGTTCTTTGGACAGATTCGTGCTTGTCCAGGTAGTTCCTTTCCATTGCCGGCATGAGCCCTTTCGCTTCCACGTCGGACCTTGCCATGAAGTAGTCCAGGATGTCCGACGGGTGGGCCCGCTGCGCCTCGGTGCCCGGCACCCCGCCCTCGTGCTTCGCGGAGATATTCCTCACCTTGTGCGCGATCTCCACCAGCTCGTCGAGCCTGTCGTAGGGCTGTCGGACGATGCTCTTGTACGTCTCCGTGATGTGGTGCTCCAAGCGGACCTTGTCCTCGAAGCCGAGCGCCGCGCGGATTGCGGACGCCCTCTCGATGGTCCAGTTGTTCGCGGAGTTGGACAGGTTGAACCCGATCAGGGACGTGCTGCCGTCCTCCCGGGCAAAGAGCCGTGCCGTGAGAAGAGTCCACAGCACGTTGAACGGATTGTCGTTGCCCATGAAGACGGAGATCTTGAACTCCATGTCGACGCCGAGCTTGTGCAGGAGATAACCGGCGAGCACCGTTCCCCCGTTGAGGTTGAGGACCTGCTTGACGCCGTACGTGGTGTAGTAGTGAAGGTACTCATCAAGCCACTGGCAGGGGTGGTCGTTCGGCTGGCCGACGCCGCCGAAGTATCCGGTGATTGTGTCCGGCCCGCCAAGGTGGATGTTCGATCCGTCAGTCCCCCGCGTATCCAGGGATTCCACCCAGGAGGCGCCGAGAATCTTCATGCCGGCGGCGACGGCAGGCAGGTCCCCGTCCTCCTCCTGCTCTTTCATTGCCCGCACGCGGATGAAGCGGCTGGGCATGAGCTCTCCCCGCGCGATGGCCTGCCGCGCCTGGGCAATGAGCCACGGGAAGTACTGAAGGGCGGAAATCTCCAGAGTCACCTGGTAGCTGTCGTCCTTGAGCGCGGTCGGAGCGCCGGCCTTCTTCTTGAACTCTTCCAGAGAGATGAACTTTCTGCTGTCTTTCTGCTCGATCAACCACGAAAGGTCTTCCGCGTAGCGAGGGCTCTTTGTCCTCACCATTTCCAGGAGATTTTCCAGCCTGCCGTTCTCCCGGGCCGCCTTGTTGATTGATTCAGGTCCACCGTGCCTGTCCACGATCCTGATGAGGTCCTCGATCACGGGATTGTCATCGCTCAGAAGGAGCTCGTTGATCGAATCAAGGGCCGTGGCGTCGATTTTCAGCAGCTGTTTCATTTCCTGTGACCGTCTTTCCTTTCCGCGTACTTCTGGACAACGTCGTTGAACGCCTCCAGCTCCTTGTCCAGGACGGAGTATCCGTGCTCCGGCCCGGGAAAAGCGCCTCCCTGCACGTCCTCCACGTAGCTCTTGAATGCGTCCGTGATGACCTGGGCAAGGTTGGCGTATTTCTTCACGAACTTGGGGGTGAAAGCGTCGAAGTATCCCAGCATGTCCCCGTTGATGAGAAGCTGCCCGTCCGTGAACTTTCCCGCTCCTATGCCGTACACGGGAATGTCAATGAGCTCCGCAATGGCCTTGCCGAGCTCCGGCGGGACCGCCTCCAGGAGCAGGGCAAACGCGCCGGCCTCCTGGATTGCAAGGGCATCCTGGATCAGCTCCTCTGCGCTGGCCGCGGTCCGTCCCTGCGCCTTGAAGCCTCCCAGCTGCCCGCTGCTCTGGGGGGTCAGGCCGATATGGCCGATGACCAGGATGCCGGCGTCCGCGATCCCCCTGATCTTGTCCGTCACCCGCCGTCCCCCCTCCAGCTTGATGGCATCCATGCCCGCTTCCTTGAGGAAGCGCCCGGCATTCGTGATGGCGTCATACACGCTTGTCTGGTAGGACAGGAAGGGCATGTCTCCCACCACGAACGTGGCGGGGGCGCCCCGGCGCACGGCCTTGCAGTGGATGATGCACTCATCCATGGTGACGGGAATGGTGCCGTCGTACCCGTAGACCACCATACCCAGGGAATCTCCCACTAGGATCATGTCGATCCCCGCCAGCTCCGCGAAATGGGCAATGGGGTAGTCATAGGCGGTGACCCAGGTGAGCTTGACGCCCTCCTTCTTCATGGTGAGGAAGTCGAAACGGCCCTTCTTCATCTTCTTGGCGATCTTTTCCATTGTGTCCCCCTTGGCAGGCCGGCAGAATATTCCGTATAATGGAAACGACTTTTTATTATTCGGATGACAGGATAGCAGCCCTTCCGGCTCCTGTCAACGGGAGGCAATGGTCGTGAGCACCGTGGACAAGGCCCTGCGGATCGTTCTGCTGCTGGAAAACAGGGACCAGATGGGCATCACCGCGATGGCAAAGAGCCTGCGGATCGCCCCCAGCACCGTGCACCGGCTCGTCGCCTCCCTGGCCGCCCACGACTTCATTGCACAGGACCCTGAGTCGCGGAAGTACCGGCTCGGCATGGCGGTCTTTCGCATCGGAAGCAGCGTGGCCGCGCGTTTTGGCGTGCGCAGCGCGGCGCTCCGCACCATGGAGGTCCTGGCGGAGGAAAGCGCGGAAACGGTGAATCTGGGCGTCCTGGTGCGGCGCCAGCTGTACTACGTGGAGAAAATCCAGACCAATGATCCCATCCGCGTGGATCTCCAGGTTGGTCACGCGGTGCCGGCGCACTGCACGGCAATGGGAAAGGTCATCCTCGCCTACCTGCCCACGCACACCCGGGAGGCGCTTTTCCGCACTGCGGCCCTGGAGCGCAGGACCCCGCGCTCAATCGGGGATCGCGCAACCCTGAACAGAGAGCTGGAGAAGATCCGGCAGCGGGGATACGCGCGGGATGATTCCGAGCTGATCGAGGGGATCTCCTGCATTGCCGCCCCCATTCTCTCAGCCGCCGGCATCGCCATTGCCGCAATCAGCGTGGCCGGCCCGTCCAGCCGCATGTCCTCGAGCAGAGTCAAAAGGCTCATCCCGCTCGTCATGAAGGCTGCCCGCACAACATCCACGGAGATCCGGGGCCTCGGCATGACATCTTTCAGGCCCTAGCAGGAGCGGGGGGCGATGCCGCGCCAGGGGTCGGATCACCCCTCCCGAGCCCGTCTCAGGACGTCCGACCAAGCGCCTCGTCGATTGTGCGGAGCTCCTCCGGGGAAAAATCCACGTTGTGAAAGGCCCCGACGCAGTCATCGATCTGGCCCGGCTTGCTCGCGCCAATCAGCACCGAGGTGACCCGGCCGCCCCGCAGGACCCATGCGAGGGCCATTTGCGCGAGGCTCTGTCCCCTTCCCTTCGCAATGGCGTTCAATTTCACCAGTCGGGCGCGCAGCTGGGGTGTGATGTCCTCAGGCTTGAGGAAGTCACTCGGTCCTGCTGCCCGCGAGTCAGCGGGGATTCCTTCGAGGTACCGGTCCGTGAGCCGCCCGCGCCCCAGGGGGGAGAAAGCGATGCCGCCCACTCCTTCCTCCCGGAGCAGGTCCAGGAGGCCGTCCTCCACCCACCGGTCGAGCATTGAGTAGCTGGGCTGATGGATGAGACAGGGAGTGCCAAGCCTTTTCAATATCGCAAAGGCTTCCCGGGCTTCCGGGACCCTGTAGCTCGAGATTCCCGCATACAGCGCCTTGCCCTGGCGGACCACGTGGTCCAGGGCGGACATCGTTTCCTCCAGGGGAGTCTCGGGATCCGGCCGGTGGCTGTAGAAAATGTCCACGTAGTCCAGGCCCATGCGCTTCAGGCTTTGCTCCAGGCTGGCCACCATGTACTTGCGGGACCCCCACTCACCGTACGGGCCGGGCCACATGAGATAGCCGGCCTTCGTGGAGATGACCATCTGGTCACGGTAACCGTGGAAGTCCTCCCTCAGGATCCTTCCGAAGCACTCCTCCGCGGACCCCGGCGGAGGACCATAGTTGTTTGCCAGATCGAAGTGAGTGATGCCGAGGTCGAAAGCCCGACGGATCATGGCCCGGGCATTCTCCAGCGGGGCTTCCCCGCCGAAGTTGTGCCACAGTCCCAGGGAGACGGCGGGGAGCTTCAGCCCGCTCCTGCCGCAGCGGTTGTACCGCATGGAATCATAGCGATCAGCCCGCGGGAGATAGCCCTGCGTCATCGATGCACAGGATATCAAACCGCCTGACGAACCACAAGCAACGAACCACAAGCTACTTGACACCATCCGCTCATCCGGCGGACTGTCGTGCCCGGCATGTCGTCTTCGGCTGCCGCACCAATGTCTGCACCCGCCAGGACAATCATACAGGCGCGCAACGTCAGCAAGAGCTACGGCGCGCTCACCGCCGTCAATTCTCTCAGCTTCGACGTCCGTGAAGCTTCGTGCGTCGGGCTCCTGGGGCCCAACGGAGCGGGGAAGACCACCATGCTCAAGATGGTCTACGCCAAGAGCCTGCGGGACCCGGCGCCGGGATCCTCCCTCTCGGTGTTCGGACACGACCCGGGTGCGGATGAGCTTTCCGTCAAGGTCAAGTCCGGCGTGGTCCCCCAGGAGGACAACCTGGACGAGGAGCTGGATGTCTGGCAGAACCTGTGGGTATACGGAAAGCTCTATGGCATGCCCCGCACGGCGGCACGGGCAAGGATTCCCGAGCTTCTTGCCTTCATGGAGCTCGGTGACAAGCGGGCGGTGAAGATCAAGGAGCTGTCGGGCGGAATGAAACGGCGGCTGATCATCGCCCGCGCGCTTCTGAACAACCCCCGCCTTCTCATCCTGGATGAGCCGACGACCGGGCTCGATCCCCAGGTGCGGCATCTCATCTGGAACAAGCTTCGCCAGCTCAAGCGGGACGGCCTCACCATCCTGCTCACGACGCATTACATGGAAGAGGCCTCCAGCCTGTGCGACTCGGTGATCATCATGCACGGGGGCGTGAAAGTGATGGAAGGCGCCCCGCGGCATCTCGTGGAGACTCGCATCGAGCGGTTCGTCCTCGAGGTGCAGGGCAGCGATATTCCCGCGCTCACGGGCCCTGCGGATGCCGGGGTGCGCGTGGAGCGCGCTCCGGAGAGCGTGCGGTTTTTCAGCCGAAAGACGGAACCGCTCCACGCAATCTCCGCGCGTCTGGGCGGCGGCCTGCACCACCTTCGCGAGACGAACCTGGAAGATCTCTTCCTGCAGGCCACGGGGACCTCGCTGGATGAGTGACTACCCGCCCCTTTCCCACCGGGTGGCCAGCGTATGGTACCGTCACTATCGAGTCTATACGAAGAACCTCCTGAGCAACGGCATTCCCCCGTTTCTGGAGCCGCTCATCTTTCTGGCGGGAATCGGCCTGGGCATCGGGAAATACGTGACAAGCATGCAGCAGATGCCCTACATCACCTTCCTGGCAATGGGGCTTCCCATCACCGCCGCCATGTTTACCGCGGCGTTCGAATGCACCTTCGGCACGTTCATCAGGATGGAGTTCGACAACGTCTACGACGGAATGCTCGCCGCGCCGATCACTGTCCGTGACCTGCTGGTGGGGGAGATCCTCTGGGCGGGAAGCAAGGGGCTCTTCTTCAGCCTTGCCGTGGTCTTCGTGGAGTCTCTCTTCGGGATCGTCCCCATGCCCCTCAGCCTCCTCACGGGCTTCGTCGGGCTCGCCACGGGGGCGATGTTCGCCGCAATCTCGCTCCTGGTGACATCGTTCGTCACCACGATCAACCACTTCAATTTCTACTTCACGGGGTTCCTGTCCCCCATGTTCTTCTTCTCAGGGGTCGTCTTTCCCATTCAGAACCTTCCCCCGGTCCTGCGGCCCGTCGCGGAGATCTTCCCGCTCACGCACGCGGTTCGGCTTGCGCGGGCTCTCGATCTCGGGCAGGCAACGCCTCAGATGGGCGTGGATGTCTTCTTCATCGCCGCCTTCACGGCGGTCGCCGGCTTCTTTGCTGTCCGGCGCCTGAAGAAGAGGCTCGTTCACTGAAGGTCGAACATTCCCTTCAGGGCCTCCACGTTCCGCGCGTTTTCCGTCGTTGAGCCTTCCCTCGTATAGCAGTATTCGATCAGGTCCCGATGGACGTCGACGATCCTGTGCCGAACGAGCTTCAACATGGAGTTGATGGTCCCGTTCTTCTCGTTGAACGCTTCCGGCACCACCTGGAAGACCATCGGTTGCCAGGCCGGCTGGACCTTTTTGGCCCGGGGGTCGGCGCGGTATCTCGTGAGCTCGGCTTCCAGAAGCCGCAGGAGCTCTCCAGCGCGGGTGATCTCCCGCGCAGTCATAAGCCTTTTCACCTTCGCGGAGTCCAGGGTGACCAGCGCAATGGTGTACTTGCGGTGATCGCAGTACGCCATGATCTGATCCACGAGGTCCGTGGACGTGGTGACCGCCTCCTCGATGTCCTCCGGGCTGTACTTCTCCCCGTCCTCGGCTATCAGGAGCGCTTTCTCCCTCCCCACGACCACGAGGAAACCGTCCCTGTCCCGGTAGGCGAGGTCTCCCGAATAGAGCCAGCCCTCGCGCAGCGCCTGGCATGTGGCTTCCGGGTTGCGGAAATACCCCTTCATGACGTTTGCGCCCCGCACCACCACCTCCGCCGTCTCCCCCACGGGGGCAAGGCTCCCGTCCGCCTTCACGAGCCGCAGCTCGACGGACCTCATGAGCACGCCTGATGTGCCGAACTTGTGCCGCGGAGGCGTGTTGGCGCTGATCACGGGCGCCGCCTCGGTGAGCCCATACCCCTGGTACACGGGCACCCCCAGAGCGGCAAAGAACTCCTGCTGTTTCAGGTCCAGGAGCGCGCCGCCGCCGATGCAGTACTGGATGCTCCGTCCGAACACCTTCCTCCTGACAGCGGGAAACACGATGAGCCGGGCCAAAAGGCAGGGGACCATGCTCTTCAAGCGCGCGGCAAGGCCGGGGGAGGTGAACCCGTTCCCGTTCCACGCAATGCCGCTCGTGATTCCGGCCTTGAAGATCTTCTCCACGATCCCGCCTTTTTCCTCGATGCCGGCGACGATCTTCTTCATGAGGTTGCCGGAGAGCGAGGGAACCGTGAAGATGAAGTGCGGCTGGACCTCCAGGAGATTGATCGGGATGTTGCGAAGCGTTCCCATTGCGCCGCCGCGGGAATCCACGAAATACAGAGACAGCCCGCAGACAAGCGCCGTGTAGAGCCCCGCGGTGTGGGCGAAGGAGTGATCCACGGGGAGGATGACGAGGCTCCGCCACCCCGCCTTGAGGTCAATCGCATCCTGCGCGTCGTGACAGTTGGTCCAGTAATTGAGGTGGGTGAGCATGATGCCCTTCGGGTTTCCCGTGGTGCCGGACGTGTAGGAAATGGTGACCGTGTCGCTTTCCCGGATTGCCTCGCGGATCCTGTCCAGCTCCGCGCCCTGCCCCGCCATCGCTTCGCGCCCTGCCCGGCGCGCTTCCTCGAAGCCGGTCACCCTGTCCGCGCGCACGCCGTGCGCCGCGGCCTGCTCGCGCGCCCAGTCCGGGTCGTCATCCAGGTAGATGATTCGCAGGTTGCTGTCATCCACTGCCCGCAGCGCGCCAAGGACCTTGGCGAGCTGGTTTTTCGAGGTGATGATTGCCTTCGCCTGTGAATGGTTCACCCGAAAGGGGATCTCTTCCTCGAGGAGCTTTATGGAAAGAGGCACCGACACGCATCCGGCCATGAGAAGTCCGAGCTCGCTCATGATCCACTCCGGGCTGCCCTCCCCAATGATGACACATGCGTCTCCCGGGCGGGCTCCCGTGGAAAGGAGCCAGGCGGCGAGCTCCCGGGAACCCTCGCGCGCCTGGGCAAATGAGACCGCCACCCATCCGGCATCCGTCTTTCTGTGCGCGTAGCCGAGCGGTCCCCACTTTTCGGCGGCTTGATCGAGCATTCCGAGAACTGTCTTTTCCATGGATCCGAGGGTACCACGCGCGGGGGGCCCGGTAAAGCAAACATGAGCCGCTCCCTGCTGGCTGAGCTCGAGGGTGCCCGCGCCCCCATTTCTCGAATCACTCGCTTCATGGCACTATGCGGGAATGCAAAGGAACATGCTCGGAGCGTACGGACCATGGGCCGCGGCGCGCCTCGGTGAAGGCCCGGGGGCCCTCTCTTTTCGAAATCCTCGATGGTCAGACCTCGATGAGTGGAGAGAGAAAGCCCGGACGGCCCTCACGGGGCTGCTCTGCGGCCCTGCGGGAGTTCGGTTCGAAGACGTGCGGGTGCACGGGCGGTCCGTCCGGGATGACCTTGAGATCGAGGAGCTCTCATGGCAGCTGCCGTACGGGCCGCGGACACAGGCATACTTCCTGAGGCCCCGCGGCGCAACGAAGAGACTTCCCGGGGTCCTTGCCCTGCATGACCACGGCGGCGACAAGTATTTCGGAAAGCGCAAGATCGTTCGCGTCGGCCCGTCGGTGCACCCCGTGATCGAGACGCATCAGAACGAATACTACAGCGGGCTCGGCTGGGCAAATGAGCTGGCGCGCAGGGGCTTCGCGGTTCTCGTGCACGACGTATTCCCCTTCGAAAGCCGACGGATCCTGGCGTCGGACATCCCCCCGTTCGTCGTCCAACGTCTCATGAGCCCGCCGGACGCAATCCGCGAGCTCCGGCCGGAGGACCTGGTGGACTCGGGACCGGATGCGCACCCGGATGTGGCCGCGGGGGAGCCGGAGGGAGAGATAGCCGCCTACAATGCGCTTGCGGCCCAGCACGAGAGCATCATCGCCAAGTCCCTTTTCAGCGCGGGGCTGACCTGGCCAGGGGTCACCCTGGCGGAAGACCGCGCCGCGCTGGACTACCTGGCCTCACGACCTGATGTGGACCCGGAAAGGCTGGGGTGCGGAGGGTTGTCCGGGGGAGGACTGAGAACGGCTTTTCTTGCCGGCCTCGACGGGAGGATCCGGGCCGCCGTGAGCGCCGGGTTCATGAGCACGTGGCAGGACTTCGTTCTCAACACGAGCTACACACACACCTGGATGATCTACGTGCCGGGCCTTGCCGAGCTTCTGGATTTTCCGGAGGTCCTCGGGCTCCGCGCGCCCCTGCCGACCCTCGTGATGGCAACCACCGAGGACCCTCTCTTTACGCACGAAGAGACGAAGCGCGCCGTTCGGATCCTCGAGGAAACATACGACAAGGCCGGCGCACCCGGGCATCTTGCCGTGAGCATCCACCCCGGACCGCACAAGTTCGACGAGCCCATGCAGGCGGAGGCTTTTGCATGGATGGAGAAGTGGCTCGGAGAAAGTCTCTACACCCCCGCGCGATAGAAGTCCATGTGCGCCAGCGCAATCCTTTCCATCGACGTCAGGCCAGCTGCTCGCGCCGCCTCCAGGACACGCTCGGGAGAGATGCGATGCGCAACGGGCGGCCCCCTGTCCTCCGCCCTGAAGGGCCATTCAAGGACGACAACCCTCGCGCGCGCTACCCGCCGTGCCTCCGAAAGTGCCCTGACAGGGTCATCGGTCTCATGGAGCACGTGTCCAAGAAAGACGAGGTCGAAGGAGCCCGCCTCGAAGGGAAGGTTTTCCGCCACCGCCACCTGGAACGCACCGTTGGGAACGAAGCGCCGCGCGACGGCAAGGAGATCCGCGTCAGGATCGATCCCGGCCACGCGAAGCGACCCCTGGCCGAAGGCCTCCGCAAAGACCCCTGTCCCGGTGCCGACGTCCAGAACGCTCTCCAGATCCAGACCCTCCCTGCAGAGCTGGACAACCCGGGCGGTTTCCAGAAGCGCCAGTCGCTCGGGGGAGCGCAGGCGCTCGGGTCCCCCATGGAATCGACGTTCATTTCCGTGCATACACAAAGAACAATATAGCGTATAACAGAGTGCCTATGGCGGAGAATATCACGCTGGAGCTTATCATAGATGGCCGCGCGCTTTTTTCGAGCTCGGCCAGGTGGCTCCACCCTCTGTTCGAGCTTGAGCAGTTCCTGGGAACTCGGGACGTCGACCTGCCGCGGACGGAGATCCGGGACAAGATCATTGGCCGGGGCTCGGCCTTTCTCATCATACGGATGGGAATCCGAAGGATTCACGCGGGGGTGCTCAGCCGGCTGGGCAAGGAAGTGCTGGACCGGGCAGGAGCCACCTGCACATGGGAGTCCCTCGTGGACAAGATCCAGTGCAGAACCGAGGATCTGCTGCGCGAAACTACAGATCCCGAGGAAGCCTACCGCCTCCTGGCGGACCTGGCCAGGGCGGATCGCATCCCCGCTCCTTCAGCGCCGCCGCGGACTACCGGTCCTTGAAGGCCGGCTGGGCGTCCTGGCCTTTGACGCGGGCCTGGCCTTTTTGCGGGCCTTTGCGGCGGTCCGTGCGCCAGCGGAGGGCCGAGCCAGCGCGGTCTGATGACGGGGCTGGTAGAGACCGAGCTCGCCGCCGCCGGGGAGCGCAATTGCCGTTATTCTCCCCCAGCTCACCTCTTTGATTGCGCGGGAGAACGTCACGCCCTTCTCCCGCAGCTCCTCAACTGTCTCTTCGATGTCCTGGCACATGAGGTAAAGATCCGTCCGCGGCGCCTCATCGGTGGGGTGGACCGCAATCTCCGCGGGTGGGAGCGCGAAAATCAACCATCCCCCGCCTGCATCCACCTTTTTGCTGTCCAGGATTTTTTCCAAGAGTGCCCGTGCCTCGCCCGGCGCCCGGGAGAACACGAGCGCATGTGCGCCGTAGATCATGGCTGCGCCTCCTCACAACAAAGATACCACCCGCCGGTCCGAAAACCTCGCGCCCCTTTGCCTCTGTGCCCGGTCAGCGGAACAAGAGACGGGCCAGCTTCGATACGGTGAAATGGTTTCGCAGGTAATGGGCGCTGTGCGCTGCCTCATCACGATCCGAATCAGGGAGCCCCAGCTCATGCATGCTCGAGGGACCGCCAACGCATTGAAGAAGCTGCACGATATCCCGAGGGGAGGGCACGTCCCGGGCTATCTCCTGGATCGCGGCCCATCGAACCAGGACCTTCTCCTTCAATCGTTCCCAGGCTTCGTCACTCATCCCGATGAAGCCGGCCTGCGTCGCCGCCACTTCCTCCGCCATGGGCCCATAGGCGCCGCGGATTCGGCGCATCTCCTCCTCACGAGACGGCCGCCGGGACTCCTGCAGGAGCCGGGAGGCCATGCTCTGGGAGGTCTGCCGGATTCTCTCCCAGAGCTCGGCGATGAAGACTGTTGCAACGCCGACTTTCGCGCCATGCAGGATGGCCGGCTTCCCCTCCCTGAGGAGCTTCATCTCCCAGAAGTGCGAATAATGGTGCTCGGCCCCCGAGGCCGGAAGAGAGCTTCCGAAATCCAGCATGCAGAATCCGGACTCCAGGAGCCCTTCCAGGAGGCGCCGGACCCCCTGTTCGGAAGCGGAGGCAATGTCTGCCGCGGCCGCCTCGCAGCTTTGCACCGCGCCCAGGCACCGTTCCGCGATTCCCCGATCAAACGGCATGTCCCCCAGGAGGGAACCCAGCCTCCAGTCGGCAACGGAGGTGTGCTTTCCCAGCATGTCGCCGAAACCGGAAGCGATCATGCGGCGAGGGGCGGATGCCAGCACGGGCAGGGAAGCAAAAATAGCGAACGGCGGATGCGCGAGGGCCGTTGTCTTGATTCCGCGGACAATGAGGGGCGAGCCGAGGGAGGTGAAGCCGTCAACGGACGGGGCAGTCGGCATGGAAATGAACGGAACGCCCACCCTGTGGCTGACGAACCGGGTGACGTCGGTGATGGTCCCGGAGCCCACTGCGACAAGGGCCTGGTCTCGTCGGTCGAAGGCAAGAAGCACCTGCAGGATGGTATGGGCGTCTGCCACCACCTCATCACCGGGGAGGATCACCGATCGCGCGTCGAGCCCGGCTCCCCGAAGAGATTCCCCAACGGCACTGCCCAGGACTCCGTGGGTGTTGGTGTCCGCAACGACAAGAAGGCGGCGGAGAGCTGCCTCCCCGCAGAAAGAGCGCAGGTCCGATATCGCATCCGCGCCGATCGCGACACGCGGCCTGTTCATGGCTCCAGGATGACTTTCATCAGGCCCGGCTCCTGCCGGTAGAGCCTGTCGAACCAGGCCGCACCCTCGGAAAGCGGAGCGCGGGCGCTGATGAACGAATCCAGGTTTACGCGGCCGCGCGCAATCAGCTCGAGGCACGCGGGGTATTCCCCCTGGGAGGCGCAGGAGCCCAGCAGGGAGACCTGGCGGGTGACGATTGACTGGAGGGCGAGCTCGATTTTCGGCGAGAGGTTTCCCACCAGGACCACTCTTCCGCCCATGCGGACAGCCTCCACGGCGCTGCCCACTGCCGCGGTTATTCCCACGGCTTCGAAGGCCATGTCGGCGCCGCGGCCTTCCGTCCGCTCGGTCACCTGCCTGATCGATTCTCCGGACCGGGAGTCGAGACTGAGGTCCGCACCGAGCTCGCGCGCGCGACGCAGCTTGTTCTCATCGATATCGAAGGCAAAGATCGTGGAGCACCCGGAGGCGCGGAGGACCTGGATGAGGAGGAGCCCGATCATGCCTGCCCCCACCACGACCGCGGATTCTCCCACCTCGGGCCGTGCAAGGCGAACAGCGTGAAACGCCACTGACAGGGGCTCGGTCATGGCGGCGTGGTGAAACGCAACCCCGAGCGGAATGCGATACAGGATGTGCTGCGGGACCGCCACCAGCTGCGCGAAGGCGCCGTTTCTGCGGTACTCGGCGCAGGAAACGCCCAGCACGCGCCGACGCTCGCAGAGGTTGATCTCCCCGCGCCGGCAGCGCCAGCACTCCCCGCAGGAGATTGTGGAGTCGAACGTCACGGGGTCCCCGACGCGCCACCCCTGCACACGGGCGCCCACGCGGGTGATCACACCGGAGGCCTCGTGGCCCATGATGACCGGAGGGAGCCGACGGCCGGTGGAGCCGTCCATGCCGTGAACGTCGCTCCCGCAGATGCCGCACGCCTTGACCTCCACCATCACCTCGTTGTCTTCCGAGCGCGGGTCCGGCGAGTCCCCATAGACGAGCTTGCCGTACTCCGTCAGCGTCAACGCTTTCACGACGTCCTCCTTGGAGTACACTATACTACAGCATGGAAACCGTAGATATTCTGGTCATCGGCGCCGGGGTGATCGGCCTCGCCGTCGCGGAGCGGCTTGCCGGATCCGGGAAGGACGTCGTGGTCTGCGAACGCCACGATGGGTTCGGCCGTGAAACGTCCTCCCGGAACAGCGAGGTGATCCACTGCGGCATGTATTATGCCGAGAGCCTCCTGAAGACGACGCTCTGCGTCCGGGGCAATCCGATTCTCTATGACCTGTGCTCACGGGCGGGGATTCCGCACCGCAAGACCGGCAAGATAGTCGTGGCAACGGACGAGTCGGAGTCCGGGAAGCTTCACCAGATACTGGACCAGGGAAAGAAAAACGGAGTCCCTGGTCTTCGCCTGATCCCGAGCAGAGAGATCACGGACAGGGAGCCCCGCGTGAGCGGGTGCCTCGGGCTGTACAGTCCGGAAAGCGGCATCGTGGACAGCCATCGATTGATGGAGTACCTGGAGCGCTCGGCGGCTTCCCGCGGCGCAACCGTGTCGTACGGCAGCGAGGTGACAGGCATCAGCCGGAAAGGCCCGCGGTATTCCGTGGAAATCAGACAGTCGGATGGGGAGCTCGTTGTCCTTGGCGCGGCATGCGTGATCAACTCCGCCGGTCTGAGCGCGGACGGGATTGCCGCAATGGCCGGAATTGACGTGGACCGCGCCGGTTACCGCATCCACCCCTGCAAGGGTGAGTACTTTCGGATATCGAGCAGGTACCGCGGCGCCATTCGTCACCTCGTCTACCCGACCCCCTCCCCGGTACACCTGGGCGCTCACGTCGTTGTCGGACTGGATGGCGGCCTGAAGATCGGTCCTGATTCCAACTACGTGGACACCATCGACTACACCGTGGATGCCGGCCACCAGCAGGCGTTCTTCGAGAAGGCCCGCCGGTTTCTTCCCTTCCTCTCGTTTGAAGATCTTGCCCCCGACATGTCCGGCATCCGCCCGAAATTGTACCGTCAGGGAGAGCCTTTTCGGGACTTCACAATCCGCGAGGAAAGCGACCGGGGGCTTCCGGGACTGATCAGCCTGATCGGCATGGAGTCCCCCGGACTTACCGCCTGCCTCGCCATTGCTGAAGAGGTGGAGAGCCTGCTGTAGGAGGGTTATTTCCTGAGAAACCGCTTTTCGTACTCCGAGATGCGCTCCACTTTCGCGGTGGAGCCTCCGCCCTGGAACTCGGACTTGAGCCACGCATCCACCACCGTTTTCGCGAGCTCCGGGCCGATGACCCGTGCGCCCATGGTCAGGATCTGCGCGTTGTTGCTCTTGCGGGAGCGCTCCGCAGAGTAGGTGTCATGACAGGTGGCTGCCCGGATGCCCGGCACCTTGTTGGCAGTTATGGCCATCCCCAGCCCCGTCCCG
>Ga0209415_10012216_pt1 | contig 14344 bp, 9 predicted proteins | sample PeaSoiSIISIP2007_FD_187696 | JGI IMG/M metagenome (GOLD analysis project Ga0209415, IMG submission 187696) | Peat soil microbial communities from Weissenstadt, Germany - SII-SIP-2007 (SPAdes) (version 2) | ecosystem: Environmental > Terrestrial > Soil > Wetlands > Peat | place: Germany... | reverse complement strand
TCGATGCCGGCATCGTCGAGGGCGCGCACCGCGAGGGCCAGGACGCCGGTGCCCCTGGGGGCGTCGACCGAGCAGCGCTGGGTCTCGAGGTCGATCGTCGGTGTGCCGATGTCCAGCCGTTCGAGCACGCCCGCGGCGCGAGTCAGGGTGGAGGCTTCGCGGGTGTGGAGGTCGAGCACGTCCGCGCCCACTCGCTGTTTGAGCTCGACCGGCGATCCCTGAGCCACGACCCGGCCGCCGTCGATGATGACGATGAGGGCCGCGAGGTGGTCGGCTTCGTCGAGGTACTGGGTGGTGAGCAGGACGTCGGTGCCCTCTGCGCCCAGAGCGCGGATGGCGTCCCACAGCTCGATGCGGCTGCGGGGGTCGAGCCCGGTTGTCGGCTCGTCGAGGAGGAGCAGGCGCGGCGAGCCCACCAGGCTCGCCCCGAGGTCGAGGCGCCGGCGCATCCCGCCCGAATAGGTCTTGACCAGGCGGTCCCCCGCCTCGGAGAGGCCGAGGCGATCGAGGGTCCCGACGCTGGCGGCGCGTGCCGAGCGCCGGGACTGGCCGTAGAGCCGGGCCACCATGGCGAGGTTCTCCCGGCCGGTCATCATCTCGTCCACCGCCGCGGACTGACCGGCCAGTCCGATCATGCGGCGCACGGTTTGCGGCTCGCGGACCACGTCGTGGCCGGCCACCACGAGTGACCCGGCGTCGGGACGCAGCAGGGTGGCCACGGTGCGCACCAACGTGGTCTTGCCCGCGCCGTTGGGGCCGAGAATGGCGACGATCCGTCCCGACGGGAGGCTGAGGTCAAGCTCGGCCAGGGCCGAGACACGTCCGAAACGCTTGGTGAGGCCGTGGGCCTCGATGAGGGCGGTCATGGGTTTCCTCTCTGTTCGAGAGGCCGATCCGTGCCGGTGCCCTACGCTGTGGGTGCAGACCCGAGCGCGGTTCCTTCGGAATCGACCTCGTGGTTTCAAGGCCCGGGGCCGCGTGCTCCAACACGCGGCCCCGAGCCGTTCTCAGGCTTCGGTGTCGGGAACCTCCTCGACGATGACGGGGGTGCCGGACGGCGTGCGGGCAAAGGCGCGCCACATCTCGATGCCTTCCAGCGAGCCGTCCTCGATGTCCTTGATCAACGCCTTGACGAAGTCGAGCTCGGTCTCCATGAGGCGCTCCTCGTACTCCGCTTCGAGTTCGAACAGGCGGGGCAGGCCGGCGCCCTCCGCCGCACGCAGGACACCTCGTAGCTGGGCCAACCGCATCTCGATCGCCATGGCGCGCTCTCGCAGGCCGTCGAGGGCGTCGTCGGTGTCAAGCGCAGGGAGGAACGACAGCGCCACCATGAAGTGCGGGTACTCCTTCACGGGCGTCGCCACCAGTTCGGTCAGCCAGTCCGTGAGCTCACGGATCCCGGTGTCGGTCACCTCGTAGACGGTTCGCTCGGGCCGCCGGCCTTCCCGGACGGTCTCTCCGGCCCTGATGAAGCCGCGCTTCTCGAGGGACTCGACTACGGCGTACAACGACCCGTAGTTGAGGCGGACGCTCTCGTGCTTCGCCCTCGACCGCAGCGTCTGGGCCACCTCGTAGGGGTGCATCGGCCGTTCGTAGAGGCACACCAGCACGGCCAGGGCCAAGGGGTTGGAACGGGCGGCTCGGGGCACGCTCGGCAGCATACTCTATTCAGAGTATTCTGACAAGAGATTGAGGGTCGTGACAAGAGCCGTGACCGTCGTGGGCGCGTCGGCTGGCCGAACGTCCAGTTCAGAGGGGTTGTCTCTCGCTGCGGAGCTTGGCCGCCATGGTGCGCATCGTGCTGCGGTCGGGCTTGCCGGCGGCGAGGACCGGGAGCGCATCGAGCTGGATGACCATCTCGGGCGTCTTGAAACGGGTGACACCTCGGGCCGAGAACCACGCCCGGCAGGCGGCCACGTCGAAGGGCGTGGTCGCCTCCACGAAGGCGGCGACGCGCTCGCCCACCTCGGGATCCGGCACCGCCACGGCCACGGCATGGCGGATGTCGGGATGGGCCTCGAGGACCGCCTCGACCTCCGACGCCGAGATGTTCTCCCCGGCCCGGATGATGATGTCCGACAGCCTGCCCACCACCCGGAGCCAGCCCTGCTCGTCGAGCACGCCCAGGTCGCCGGTGCGGAACCACCGCCCTCGGGCCGACAGCACCTGGGCGGTGGCGTCGGGATCGACGTAGCCCGCGAACAGCTCGGGGCCCCGGAGCCAGATCTCGCCGGCTCCACCCGGGCTCAGGCGTGCCGAGGTCTCGGGGTCGTGCACCTCGAGCTCGACGTCCCCGAGGGCACGGCCGTCGGTGTCGCGGGCCCGCTCGACGCTGTCGCCGGGGCCCGAGGTGGTCACCGTCGGTGCCTCTGTCGATCCGTACGTGCGCTTCACCCGGCACCCGAACGACTCGCTGGTGGCGTCGACGAAGGCGGGGCTCACCGAGGCTCCCCCTGTCGACACCAGCCGGAGGCTGCGCACCCGCTCCCGAGCGAAGCCGGCCGATCCGGCCATCTGCGAGAAGAACACCGGGGGGGCTCCCATGAACGACACGTGTTCGTCCTCGATGCGACGCACCGCCTCGTCGGGGTCCCACGCCGCCATGAGCACGGTGGGGATCCCCGCCATCGCCGGGATCAGCACCCCGTTGAGGAGGCCCGACACGTGCGCCAACGGTGCGGGCATGAGCACGGCGTCGTCGGGGCCGAGGCCGTGCACGGCCACCATGAGGGCCGCCTTGTAGCCCAGGCCGCGGTGGGTGTGCAGCGCCGCCTTGGGCACACCGGTCGACCCCGAGGTGAACAAGGCCACCGCGATGTCGGTGGGCCGAGCCGGGGAGGACCCGGCCCCGATGGCGGGTCCGGGGGCCAGGGCGTCCAACAGCTCCGCGGTGTCCTCCCCGGCGGGCACGAGCGCCCCGGGCCAGTGCGCGGCGGGCATCCCGGTGGTGGCGACGACGAGGGCGGGATGGACCTGCTCGAGGGCGGCCGCCACCTCGGCGCCTCCCAAGCGGTGGTGGAGCGGGGCGGCGACGGCCCCGAGTCGCCAGCACGCCCGGTACAGGAGGAAGGGAGGGGCACCGTTGGGCCACTGCCAGCTCACGACGTCGCCACGGCGGATGCCTTCGGCCGCCAGCCGGCCCGCCACGGCGGCGACGGCGCGCTCCACCGCGGGCGCGTCGAGTCGTCCCGTGCCGTCCACGACGGTGGCACCCGGCCCGGGGGCCGACGACAGCGACGCGTCGAGCGCCCCCCGGTCCCATGCCCCGCCGGGGCGCCGGTAGCGCGCCGCTCCGGCCTGCTCGAGGGTGGGCCGCAGCCGGGAAGACGGCGAGGAGGAGCCGCGTCCGGGTGGCGTCGAAGTCCGACGACCAGGGGGCATGCGGCCACGCTACCGCCGGGCCGGTTTGTCTAACCTGACGCCGTGGTCAGCGAACGCGCCGCGTCCCGGACTCATATCGTCGCTCCTCCCGACGTGGTCGAACGCGTGGCGCTGGCCCCCGCGCCGGGCGAGGCGCCCCTGCCGGCCGCCAACGCCGCCGCACTGCTCCGGCGCAACGGCACCGACCCCGAGTTCGCGTCGCGGCCGGCGTTGCACTTCGGCGACCGGACCTGGAGCCACGCCGAGATGTACGCCGAGGCCACCCGGTACGCGGCGCTGTTCCGCGAGCGCCTCGATCCGCAGCGCCCGCCGCATGTGGGGGTCCTGCTCGACAACACCCCCGACTATGTGTTCTGCCTGGCCGGTGCCGGTCTCGTGGGGGCGGCGGTGGTGGGCCTCAACCACACCCGACGGGACGAGCACCTCCTGGCCGACATCGAGTACACCGACGTGCAGCTGCTGGTCACCGAGCCGCGCCACCAGGAGCTGCTGGCGCCGGTGGCGGGTGACCTCACGATGCCCGGAGGCGTGCTCGTCTCGCAGCGTTTCGCCGACGGGGACGACCCCCCGCGCACCATGGGCGAGTCCCTCGACGCCGCCCTGGACCGCTGGGCACCGGGCACCGGTGACCCCGGGCTCGAGCCCGATGTCGAGACGTTGTGGGTGTTGCTGTTCACCTCGGGGACCTCGGCCGCGCCCAAGGCGGTGCGCTGCACCCAGCGCCGGCTTCTCACCACCGGCAACCGGATGACGATGGTGCTCGACGTGGGCCCCGACGACGTCGGCTATCTGGCCATGCCCCTCTTCCACTCGAACTCGCTCATGGTCGGTCTCGCCCCGGCGCTGGTGGCGGGGGCCTCGGTGGGACTGGCCCGGCGTTTCAGCGCGTCACGGTTCCTCGAGGACGTGCGACGGTACGGGGCCACGTGGTTCAACTACACCGGGAAGCCGCTCGCCTATCTGCTGGCCACGCCCGAGCGGCCCGACGACGCCGACAACCCGCTGCGGCTGGCCTACGGCAACGAGGGTTCCCCGCACGTCGTGGAGGCGGTGGCGAAACGTTTCGGTGTGGCCGTCGTCGACGTGTTCGGGTCGACCGAGGGGGGGATCGCACTCGACCGTTCGGGCGGCGTGCCCCGGGGGTCGGTGGGCAAGCTGCGTCAGGGCATCAAGGTCGTCGATCCCGACGGCAACGAACGAGAGCGCGCCGTGTTCGATGCCGACGGCCGCCTCGTCAACGCGGCGCAGTGCGTGGGCGAGATCGTCAACGTCGAGGGCGTCGGCCCGTTCGAGGGGTATTACCGCAACGCCGAGGCCATGGCACGGACCACCCGCAACGGTTGGTACTGGAGCGGCGACCTCGGCTACGTCGACACCGACGGCTGGGTCTTCTTCGCGGGACGGACCTCGGACTGGCTCCGGGTCGACGGCGAGAACTTCCCGGCCGCACCCATCGAGGCCATCGTGGTCCGGCATCCCGACGTGGTGCTGGCGTCTGTCTACGGCGTGCCCGACGTGGACTCCGGCGACCAGGTCATGGCGGCGCTGGTGTTGCGCGACGGTGCGGAGTTCGACCCCGTCGCCTTCGCGGCGTGGGTGGACGCGCAGAGCGACCTGAGCCCGAAATGGCGGCCCCGCTACGTGCGGTTGTCGAAGGTGCTGCCCACCACCCCCACCAACAAGGTGCTCGTGCGCACCCTCGTCCACCAGAAATTCCGTGGCGACCGCGTGGACGGGGACAGGGTGCTCGTGCGGGGGCGCGGCGAGGACAGGTACCGGCCGTTCGGGGACGACGAGGAGGCCGCCTTGCGACAAGCCTTCGTCGAGAGCGGGCGCGCCCAGGCCTGGGACCTGTAGGAAGGTCTGTAGGAGCAGGTGGACCTGTCGCTCACCGAAACCGAGCAACGCTTCGCGCAGGAGGTGCGGGCGTGGCTCGAGGCCAACGTCGTGCCCGGCCCCGACGCGGCCCTGCCCACCGACTTCGCCAGCGCGACGGCGGCCGGTCCCGCCAGCGCGAACGCGGCCGGTCCCGCCAGCGCGAACGCGGCCGGTCCCGCCAGCGCGACCGCCCCCGACGACCTCGCCGCGTCTGTGGCGCAGGGACGCGCCTGGCAGGCCAAGCTGGCCGCGGCGGGGTGGGTCGGCATCAACTGGCCCGAGGAGTACGGCGGCCGGGGCGCGTCGGCGGTCGAGGTGGCCATCTTCAACGCCGAATACGCCCGCAGCGGCGCGCCCCAGCTCGTCAACCGCGTCGGCATCAACCTGGCTGGGCCCACGCTCCTGGCCCACGGGACGCCCGAGCAGTGCCGGCGGTGGTTGCCCGCCATCGTGAGCGCCGAGGAGATCTGGTGCCAGCTCTTCAGTGAGCCTGGTGCCGGCTCGGACCTGTCGGGTCTCGTGACGCGCGCCGAGGCCGACCCCGACGGGGGTGGGTGGCGGGTCACGGGCCAGAAGGTGTGGACGTCGTACGCGCAGTTCGCCCGTTACGGGTTGTGCCTGGCGCGCATCGAGCCGGGCACGACCGGTCCGCGCGGCCTGTCGTTGTTGGTGGTGGACATGGAGGCCGCCGGGGTGGACATCCGCCCTCTCGTGCAGATCACGGGAGAGGCCGAGTTCAACGAGGTCTTCCTCGAGGACGTCGCCGTCCCCGCCGGGCACCTCGTCGGGCCGGCCGGCCAGGGCTGGACGGTGGCGTCGACGACGCTGGCTCACGAACGCGGCACGAACTTCCCGTTCAAGGAGGAGGTCGTGCACGAGGGATATCTGACGCGGCTGGTCGGACAGGCGGCCCGCAACGGAACGTTCGACGATCCCGACGTCGCCGACGCCTTGGTCGACGCCTACGTGGCGCTCGTGGTGCTGCGGACCCACAACTGGCGCACGCTGTCGAAGCTGGCCCGGGGCGTTGAGCCCGGGCCGGAGTCGAGCTGGGTCAAGCTGACGTGGTCGGACATGACCCAGCAGCTTTCCGAGGCGGCGCTGGCGGTCGAAGGACCGGCGTCGGGCCTGTGGGGGGCGTGGCAGCGGCAGTGGTTGTGGTCGAAGGCGGCCAGCATCGCCGGCGGCACGTCGGAGGTGCAGCGCAACGTGATCGGGGAGCGCATCCTGGGGCTCCCACGCGAGCAGAGGAGATAAGAGCGTGCCCGTCCACTACGAGCTCGGTGACGACCATGTGGTGTGGATCACCATCGATCGACTGCAGTCGATGAACAGCCTCGACATGGAGCACTTCGCCCTGCTGCGCGGGGCGTGGGACCGCTTCGGCGAGGACGACGAGGCGTGGGTGGCCATCATCACCGGGGTCGGCAACGCCTTCTGCACCGGTGCCGATCTCAAGACCTACATCCCCCAGGTGACGAGGCTCCAGAAGGAGATCGCCTCGCGCCAGGTCAAGGAGGTCGATGGGTACCGCATCGACGACGGCGTGAAGGCGGTGCTGCGCGGCGTGAAGCTCTACAAGCCGATCGTCGCCGCGGTGAACGGCGCGTGCGTGGCGGGGGGCATGGAGATGCTCGGGGGGTGCGACCTGCGCGTGGCGGTGCCCGAGGCCTACTTCGGGGTGATGGAGCCCAAGCGGGGGTTGTTCGCCGGGGGCGGGACCACGGTGCGGCTACCCCGGCAGATCCCGTTCCCCGCGGCGATGGAGTTCCTGTTGTGTGCCGACCGGGTGCCGGCCGAGCAGGCGCTCGCCTTCGGCCTGCTCAACGCGGTGGTGCCCGCCGACCAGCTCCGGGCCAAGGCCGAGGAGTACGCGCACCGCATCACCGCCAACGGTCCTTTGGCCGTGCGCAAGACCAAGGAGAGCGTGCTGCGGGCCCTGGCGGTCGACATGAAAGAGGGGTACCGGATCGAGTCGGCCCTCGCCACCGAGGTCTTCTCGAGTGAGGACGCCAAGGAGGGCCCGGCCGCGTTCGTGGAGAAGCGCCCGCCTCGCTGGACGGGGCGCTAGGCCACGACGTGGAGCATGTGACGCTCGAGGACGCCGTCGCCCACCACGTCCGGCCGGGCGACACCGTGCAGGTGCTGTGCGGGCACAGCCGGTGGACTGCGGCGGCGCGCGAGATGGCGCGTCAGCACTGGGGCACAGACGCCGGCTTCACGCTCGTGATGCTCAGCCTGAGCTCGCTCGGTGCGCTGTTCTTCCGGGGACAGATGGTGCGCAAGGTCGTCACGACCTACTCGGGCGATACCTTCCCCACCTACACGCCCAACCCGGTCTTCCAAGAGGCATACGCCTCGGGTGCCGTCGACGTCGAGCACTGGTCGATCCTCACCTTCACCCAACGCCTCGAGGCCGCCGCGCGCGGGCTGCCCGCTGTCGTGACCGGGTCGCTGCAGGGGTCGTCGATGGCGTCGAACCCCGCGTTCACCGTGGCCGACACATCCCTCGGGCCCGTCGGGCTCCTCGCTCCGCTCACGCCCGACGTCACCCTCGTCCACGGTGCGGTCGCCGACCGGGACGGCAACGTGGCGTTGTCCGAGCCGCTGCTCGAAGGGGTGTGGGGGGCGTGGGCGGCGCGTCGCGGTGTGGTGGCGACGGTCGACGGCGTGGTGGATCGGCTCGACGGTCTCGGCCACCGGGTGAAGATTCCCGCCCACCGCGTGCTGGCCGTGGTCGAAGCGCCCTTCGGTGCTCATCCCGGGGGGCTGTACGCGCCGCAGCTCCCCGTGTCCTCCTACGGCGAGGACATCCCGTTCTGGAGCGACGCCCGCGCCGCCACCCGCCATGACTTCGACGCCTGGGCCCGGCACTGGGTGCTCGAGCCCGCCACGCACGACGAGTATCTGGCCCGCCTGGGACGCGAGCGCCTCGACTGGTTGTCGTCGCGCACCGATCCCGAATCGTGGCGCGACGACGCCGAGGCCCATCCCGTCGACACGCTGGAGGCGGTGCCGCCGAGCAGATGGGAGCACGCCGCCGCCTACGGCGCCAGGGAGCTCGAGGCCGTCGCCGACGCGCACCGCGCCGACGCCGTGCTGGCCGGGGCGGGCGTCGCCAACCTCGCCGCCTGGGTGGCGGTGGAGCGGGCCCGCGCCGGGGGCAGTGCCATCCGGCTCACCGCCGAGCTCGGCCTGTGGGGCTACACGCCCACGCCCGCCGACCCCTACATCTTCAACCACCGAGTGTTCCCGGGCTCACCTCTGCTCGCCGACGCGTCGACGGTGCTCGGCATCGTCGTGGGCGGCCCGGGCACGCGCACCATCGCCTGTCTTGGTGCCGCCCAGGTCGACCGGGACGGGAACCTCAACTCGACGCTGATCCCCGGTGGCCCCTTTCTCGTCGGTTCGGGGGGAGCCAACGACGTGGCCAGTCGCGCCGCCGCCTGTGTCGTCGTGGCGCTGGCGCGGCCCGACCGTCTCGTCGAGCGGGTCGGCTACGTCACGAGCCCGGGCGGGCGTGTCGCCAGCGTGGTCACCGACCTCGGCGTGTTGCGCCGGCTCGACGGCACGCTCCGGGTGGCCGCCGTTGCGAGCGGGGCGGGCCCGGTGGCAGAGCGCGTGCGGGCCATGGTGGGTGCATGTGGATGGGACGTCGACGTGGCTACGTCGGTGAGTGAACTCGATCCGGTGACGACCGACGAGGTGCTTGCGCTGCGACGCTACGACCCCGAGCGCCTGTTCTTGTCCTAGCCCGAGGACCGCTACTAGTCGGCCGGGCCCAGGCCGACAGGTCGTTGGCCGCTGTCAGCATGGTGTTGTGGGCGGCTTCGACTGCACGTGCGGCCATCGATGACCTGCTCCCGGGGTGGTCCGGATGCTGGAAAAGGGGTGGACGGCTCGTGCGGTGGGCGGCGGGCGTAGAGCGCAGGCCCAGGCTACAGTGGCAAAGCACGAACTGACACAGACGTCAGGCATGACGTCGATCCGGGGCCTCGCCAGACCCACGGGGCCTCGGCCATCGTGGTGACGGTGACAGGGGAGAGGGGGACCGATGTCGCGCAGTCGGCGAGGGAGATTCGCGACTGTATCCGCGGCCGTGGTCGCGCTCGCCGTCGGGCTCTCGGCCTGCGGCAATGCCAAGGCCGGGGTCAGCTCCGGCGGTGGCGACCCGGGGGTGACCAACACCTCGATCACGGTGGGCAGCATCGCCAACGTCACCGGTCCACTGTCGTCTGACTTCGCCCCCATCGTGCCCGGCGTGGAGGCCTACTTCTCCATGATCAACGCCGAGGGCGGCGTGGACGGGCGAATGCTCAAGTTGCCCACCGGCAACCAAGAGGACGACCAGGGCAGTCCCACCACCGACCTCTCGGTCGCCCAGAAGCTCGTCGAGCAGGACCAAGTGTTCGCCGTGGTGGGGGTGGGGACACCCTTCTTCGGCGGAGCGCCCTACCTCGCCCAGACGGGCACTCCCACCTTCGGCTACGCGGTGTCCACCGACTGGGCCAAGCGGCCGACCCTCTTCGCCGACTACGGGTCGGTGCTGTGCTTTCCGTGCGGCGCGTCGGGAGACGGCTACCTGGCCCAGCAGTTGGGCGCCAAGTCGATCGCCGTCGTCGCCTACGGCGTGCCCCAATCGGCGGCCGCCTGCCAGGCCGCGGTGACCGGCATGCGCGCCGCCGGCCTCAATGTGGCGTTCAGCGACCTGAACCTCGTGTACGGCGCCGACCCGACGCCTTCGGTCCTGCAGATGAAGAACGACAACGTGGACCTGCTCTTCACGTGTCTTGATGTCAACGGGAACGTGGCCTTCGCCCGGGCCATCAGCCAGAACGGCCTCACCATGAAGCAGATCTGGTTCAACGGGTACGACCGTGGCACGCTGGCGCAGTACGGGTCGATCATGAACGGGGTGTACCTCGGCTTGGAACACGTGCCCTTCGAATCCGCCCTGTCCGGCCAGTACCCCGGTCTCGACAAATACATCATGGAGATGAACAAGTACCAGCCGAAGTACACGTACGACGAAGTGGCACTCGACGGGTGGATGGCGGCGGACCAGTTCGTGACCGGCCTCAAGGCCGTGGGCAAGGACCTGACCCAGAAGAAGCTGGTGGCGGCGATCAACAAGGAGACCGCCTACAACGGAGGGGGGCTCACACCCCCGGTCGATTGGACCAAGAGTCATTTCGGGTCCCCGCCGCCGTACTGCCAGGCAGACGTCGTGGTCGAGAACGGTGCCTTCGTGCCGGCCTTCGTCCATTCCAACGGCCAGGTCTTCACCTGCTTCGACCTGAACAGCACGACGCCTGTTCCGGCGTTGCCCGCGACCCCGGGCCCCTCGGGGTCCTGACCCTCCGCTCGGGAATGCCGATCCGGTGAACGCCAGGGGTTCGGGGGGAACGTGAGCCACTTCCTGAGCTACGCGATTCCGGGCATCCCCTACGGGTGCAACTACGCACTTATGGCGGTGGGCCTGGTGCTCACGTTCCGGGCCACCGGGGTGTTCAACCTGGCGTTCGGGGCCCAGGCCTTCGTGGCCGCCTTCATCTTCGACCTCCTGGTGCGGACCAACCACCTCCCGGTGGGAGTGGCCTTCGTGCTGTCGGTGCTCGTGTTCTCCCCCCTGGTCGGGCTCGGCCTCGACCGGTTCCTGTTCCGGCACATCCCCACCGCCTCGACGACGGCCAAGCTCGTGATGTCGTTGGCGCTGCTCATCGCCATCCCCCAGGCGCTGCCGATCTTCTTCGGCAACGGACAACGACTGAACCCGCCGAACCTCTGGCTCAATCCCAACCACGTCTATTTCCACTTGTTCTCGACGCCCATCAATGGCGGCGAGGTCACGACCACCGTCATCACCGTCGTCGTGGCGGCGGCTGTGGTGGCGATGTTCCGCTGGAGCAGCATCGGCCTGCAGATGCGTGCTGTGGTCGAGAGCCGTCGCATGTCCCAGCTCGAGGGGATCAACGCCCCCCGGGTGGCGGCCGGCGCATGGGCGCTGTCGAGCACGTTGGCCGGCCTGGCCGGTGTCCTGCTGCTCCCCCTCACCGCGTCGCTGCAGCCCACCGATCCCCTGCAGTACACGGCCCTGCTCGTGGCGGGCCTCACGGCCGCGTCGGTGGCGAGCATGCGATCGCTCCCCATCGCCCTCGCCGCGGGCATAGGGCTCGGCGTCGTCGAGAACCTCCTGGCGGGATATCTGCCCACCGGTGGCGTGATCGCCCAGACCGTCGTCCCCGCCTTCCCCTTCGTCGTGCTCGTCGGCACGCTGTTGCTCAACCCCGGCCTGCGCCAGCTCGAGCTGAGCTCCGACCCGCTGGCGGCGGCCGACCCCCCGCCGGCACCGCCGTCGGTGTCGATACGCGACCGCCGCCTGGAGGTGCCGACCCGGGTTGGCTTCTGGGTGCTGGTCGTGGCCTTCCTGGCGTCGAGCGTGACCTGGGTGCCGGGCTATTACGTCACCGCCTTCGCCGAAGGCCTGTGCCTGTCCATCGTGTTCCTGTCCATCACGCTCATCACGGGCATGAGCGGTCAGCTGTCTCTGTGCCAGGCCGCCTTCGCCGGCATCGGCGCCTTCGCGGCCGGACAATTCGCCGAGCACCTGGGCCTGCCCGTGCTGCTCGGCGCCGTGGTGGGGGGCCTGCTCGCCGCGGTGGTGGGGACGATCGTGGCCATCGTGGCCGTCCGCGTGTCGGGCCTGCTGCTGGCGCTCGTGACACTCACCTTCGCGTTGTACTGCGACCAGACTCTGTTCGGCTACTCATGGACGGGGGGAGGCCTGACGGGGGTCACGGTGCCCCGTCCCGTGCTGGGCTCGATCAACTTCGGCTCGGACCGCTCGTTCCTGGTGCTGTGCTTCGTGGCCCTGACGCTCATCAGCGTGCTCGTCCTGTTGGTGCAACGCGGGACGGTGGGGCGCTACCTGGCCGCCATGCGGGGGAGCCCAGTCGCCGCCGCCAGCCTGGGCATCAGCCTCAGGACCGCCCGACTGACCGTCTTCGCCATGTCGGCGGGGATCGCCGGGTTCGGCGGGGCCCTGTACGGATCCGTCGTCCAGCACGTGTCGGCGGATCTCTTCGTGTACGAGTTCTCACTCGTCTACGTAGTGGCGGTGATCACCACCGGGTCGCGCACCGTCGAAGGGGCGGTGCAGGCCGGCATCGGCTTCAGTGTCATCCAGCTCCTGCTCACCCTGTACCTGCCCACGCGCTTCGCCGGTATCGAGCCCATCCTGTTCGCCTTCGGTGCCCTGACCTACGCGGCGCATCCCGAGGGCATCATCGAGTACCAGAAGAGCCGGTGGATGGTGCGCGTGAGCAAGCTGTTCAGCGCGTATGACGCCCGACGCGCCCGCAAGGCGGGGCCGCCCGCCACCGGCACGTCGGGTTCGATGGAGGGGTACCGCGAAGCGCTCCCCGTGCTGGGCGTGACCGGGAAGCCGTTCGGTGGCTGACCTGTCGGTGGGCACGCCGGCGCCGGCACCCGCGTTCGGCGCGCTCGGCGCGGACGGGACAGCGCCTCTGCTCGACGCCCGCTCGATCTCGATCCGTTTCGGCGGGGTCGCCGCGCTCAAGGACGTGTCGGTCACCGTGGCGGCGGGCGAAGCCGTGGGCCTGGTGGGCCCCAACGGTGCGGGGAAGACGACGCTGTTCAACTGTCTGTGCGGCCAGCTCAATCCGAGTAGTGGCACGGTGACGTTCGACGGGCACGTCCTCGACGACATGCCCGCCCACATGCGGGCGAGGCTCGGGATCCGGCGCACCTTCCAACGGGTCGAGGTGTTCCCTGAGCTGTCGGTGCGCGACCACATGATGGTGGCCGAGCGGGCCCGACGAGGCGACGGGGCGCTGTGGAAGGACCTGTTGAACATGGGCAAGCCCAAGCCCGACGAGCTCGCCCATGTCGAGGAGATCCTCGACCTCGTGGGATTGAACGAGATGGCCGAGGTGCCCGTCGCCGCGCTCAGCCTCGGTCATTGCCGGCTCGTCGAGTTGGGACGTGCGCTGTGCGGTGAACCGCGCCTGCTCATGGCGGACGAGCCGTCCTCGGGTCTCGACATCACCGAAACGGCCGCGTTGGCGGGAGTGTTGCGCGGCGTGCAGCGCGACCGCGGCATGGCGGTCCTCCTCGTCGAGCACGACATGGAGATGGTGCGGACCGCCGTCGACCGGGTGGTGGTGCTCGACGTGGGCGAGATCATCGCCCAGGGGAGCTTCGAATCGGTGGTGGCCGACCCCGAGGTGCGTCGTGCTTATCTGGGGCGCTCGGCATGAGCGACATCCTCGAGCTCGACAATGTGTCCGCGTCCTACACGACGTACCGCGCCCTGTTCGGGGTGACGCTCTCGGTCCCTGAGAACGGCATCATCGCCCTGGTCGGTTCGAACGGGGCCGGCAAGTCGACACTGGCCCGGGTGGCGTCGGGCCTCGTTCCTGTCAGCAGTGGGACCATCCGGTTCGAGGAACAGGACGTCACCAGGTGGGCGGCTCACCGCATCGCCCGGCTGGGCATGGTGCACGTTCCCGAGGGCCGCGCCATCTTCTCGTCGCTCAGTGTCGAGGAGAACCTCTCTGTTTCGTTTAGTCACCGGGTGGGGCGCAAGGGCACGCCCGAGGCGCTGGCTCGCGCCTACGAGGCGTTTCCGGTCCTGGCCGAGCGACGCCGGCAACTGGGGGGCACGCTGTCGGGTGGCCAGCAACGGATCCTGTCGCTCGCCAAGGTGCTCGCCGTCCCGCCCAAGCTGCTCATCGTGGACGAGCTGTCGCTCGGGCTGGCGCCGGTCATCGTTGACCAGGTCTACGACGGGCTCGTCGCCATCCACCGACAGGGATGCGCGCTCCTGGTCGTCGAGCAGCAGGTCGACCGGGTGCTCGCCATCGCCGACCGGGCCGTGCTCCTCGTGAAGGGTGCCGTGGCGTGGGAGGGACCGGCCCGCGACGCGCGCGGGACGCTCGAGGCCCACATGCTCGGCGGCGCGTCCCCGAACGGATCGGTGCCGGCGTCGTCGAACGGGGTGGGCCCCGGATCCCATCGTGCTTCGCCGGGCACGAGCACGAGCACGAGCACGAGCACGAGCACG